>Ga0179593_1426577_pt1 | contig 15992 bp, 21 predicted proteins | sample CZODoug2_1_08_16_FD_185931 | JGI IMG/M metagenome (GOLD analysis project Ga0179593, IMG submission 185931) | Vadose zone soil fungal communities from Angelo Coast Range Reserve, California, USA - CZODoug2_1_08_16fungal (PacBio error correction) | ecosystem: Environmental > Terrestrial > Soil >... | reverse complement strand
TCGGGCGACGTGGTTTCGGTTAGAGTCCTTTTCTCCCCTCCTGCGGCTAATGGCAGGTTTTTTTTTTTTGTTCTCGATTAATGGACCTTTTTAAATTTCTTGTGTTCAGTGTCCCCTGTTCGGACATGTTTCGATACGGCGGCACCCCCTCCTCCTTGGGTCGTCCGGCGTCCTTGAGCCCGTCAAGGAGGTCTCATTTATTTCCTAGTTTCCTTCGTGTATGATGGGCCCTCCCTTGGAAGGGCTGGTTACAGATGATTTTTTTTCTTGCTAGACGAGCACTTCGAATATCGTCGTAAACCCTCCATTTTTGTTGACTCGTGTAATAAAACGGAGACTCCTGCCTGAATCGGGAATTGGGCTTCCAGCGTTTGTTAACCTTCCCCTTCCCCTTTCGCGGTGCGGGGAACCCCGAGACCTTGTTCAATGCTGATGTTGTCAGGCTTCATTGCAAGGGGTTTTTTCGTTCGGCCACTTTTTTTTCTTTTGAATGACGCCTTTTTTCTCGTTGTACAACACACCTTGCCATCTTCGAATGGGAGCCTCTTCACGCTTGCCTTTTCCGGGACCCACTCTTCCCCCCCCCCCCCCCCCCCCTCGGAACACTCGTATTGTTTTTGCTCATTGTTCGAAGAGGCGACCCCCAACCCGACTTTCTTTCCCCTTTCCCCTTTGTGTGCTCGGCGGACATTTTTCTTGTAATTAATGATGCGGCCTTTCCTTTTTTCGACTCCAACAGTTATTCTTGTGGTTTTTTCCGTCTTTTTTCCTCGGTGGACTCTCGTTCAGTTCCCTCCCCGTGGAGCTCCCCCCTTTTTTCGTAAGGGATCTCCCCTTTTCCTCCCTTTTAATCCCCAACAAGGTTTTTTACACCCTGGTTAGAAGCGAGGCCATTCTTTGTTCTCCTTGTATTTTTCCCTTAATTTTTGCAATTTTCAGGTTCCCAGACTGATCACCTTTTGCCGGCTTGATTTCCCCTTTCCTTTGTGTTAACAAAAGGACGTTCCCGTGGGTATATGGTATACCACTTGTCTTCTTCCCCCTTGCGAAGGCAATACGTGGAAAGCCTTGCTAATTCCAAGCCCTCCCCCCTATTTCGCCTTTTCCTAGTAGCTTTCCATGCCTCAGCCTACCGTCATTTTCTCTTCCTCCTTTAAAATCCTTTAAAAAACACACGACCCTTCTTGCCATGAACCTTAAAGTTAGAGGCCTTTTTACGAACCTGGGATTTTCTCGTGCCCTTTCCCTTCTTATACGCACGGCTTCCTATCACTCCCTTCTTCTCACACAAGGATGTAACAATGTTCTTTCCATTCACCCCCCTTTTCCTTATCTACGGCGCTGTTAAGCTCCCCGGATCCTAGCACTTCTTGAATAGCCATCTTTCCCGGGCGCAATTTTTATCTTTAGTAATTTTCCGTCCCGTTCGAGTATTTTCCACTTCCCTTGTCCTCTCAACGGGTCCCGTCGTTTTTCCCTTCCGCTTGTTTTAACGGCTGGATTTCGGTTTTCCTTGTCTCGATGTCCAAACAATAACTTTGCTCGTCCACCCCTTTGTTGCTTACACCACCCGAAATCCCTCCGACTTGTGCTATTTTGTCACTTGGAGAAATTGGTATTTCTCGTCTCGGTCCCCTGCGTTACCGCTCCGGTACCTCTTTGATTCTTCGCTGTGTTGAGTTAAGATTGTTCTCTTATATTCCACAGGATAACGTTCAGTCCCTTATGTTGGTTTCCTCCCCAGTTCTCTTAGTCTCCACTGTGGGAAGTAGGTGACAGTCTTTGAACTTTGTCTGCCCCCCGGTGCACCCAATCGCGCGCTTTTCGCCTCCCTCTAAATTATTTTGCAGGTCCGCGACCAAGGTTTTCCCCCCCAACCCCCCCCTCGCCCCCATTTCCGACTCAATGGAAGATGAGTTATATCTAAGTTTTTCCTCTCCAGTTTCCAGGCCTCTGTTCATTATGAGATTTTACCGTTTTGCCCCAGAGCCGGAGCGGAAACCTCTATTTTTGCCGGACAACCTTCCCCTTTTGGCACCACCCATGCGTATTGGTACCTGGGCATCGGTTAGATGACCCCTCCCCCTCCCCCAGTTGGCTTTCCCTCGTTCACCACTCCCCCCCCAAGCTTTCTCCTTATGCACCTGGACGCCGTTTCGAGCCTCCGTCTTTTTCTTTTTCCTAAGCGTTCTGGACCTTTCGCGGCTTTTTCGGCAATACCCCTTCTTCTTCCTTCATACTTTTTCTCTTTAAGGTGGGTCTTCCGTTGTTCCTCCAACCTGCGGGAATTCTCGGCCTGGGTCACGTTTGCCCTATTTTTTTCTCCTCTTTCCTCTGCTGGCAACAAGATTAGGTTTCAGCCTTTGGCCCGCTTTCTTGTCTTTCCTGGCCCCTCACTTGGGCTTCATCCCGCGTGCAATACGGAATTTTCACTTTTTTTCGGTTCTCGCAAGTGCCATGTCCTGACGATTTCAGTGTCTTCCTCTTGATGATTATTGATCTTGCTCCCGTATTTTGGACATCCTTTCACCCGTCAAATGTAAATCTCCTTTTCCATTCCTCAGTCTTGACTGCCTGCTTCTTCGCCTTTTTTTTTGCATAAGGCGAGTTTGTACTTGCATTCGTCGACATTATTATTTTACTAATCCTTACTTTTTTTTTTTGCTGCGAGATACACTGCCTTCCCCCTGGCCAACATTTCGGCTTTCTTTCCTTAGACCATATTCGAAGAGCGGCGACATTCATCTCCACTAGCCGTCCCAGGCTATTCCGCGATTGCTGAAGGGTAGTGAGTTTCCCCCCTAGGGCGCAGGATGAAATAATCTAAGCCCGCCTACCGTCCCTCTTATTCGAGCATGGTGGAGTGACCTTTTTTTCTGTCTGATGCTCCTGATGGCTACTTCCCGCCGCGCAGTTTTTGTTCCCGCCCGCTAGCGCCTCTGCCCCGATTACCTTATCGTTCCGTTTCCGTGGTAGCAATAGCCGTTTTTCCAACCGGTTCCCCCCCCCCTCCCCCCCGCCGTCCAGACCTGTTTGTGGCCCAGCATGACCTCGTAACCAAAAGCCCCACCTTGTGGATCCTCCCCCCCCTCGCCAATATCGATTGCCCGCCGTAACCTTCCCCTGCGACCTTACCGTTTTCTGACCCCTCCCGCAGAGACACCGCACCTCCGGCGTTCAGTGGTCCTTCTCCATCGGTGCAGTGTGTCATTGTCATCAAAAGTTCTTTTCTTTTTCCCCTTACCTTTTTTGTTCTTAACGCCATGTTGGTTCCCCCACCGGCAAGGTGCTTCCCACCGCATGTTTTGGTTGTGACTTGGCGGCGCTTTTAGTTCCCTCTCTAGAGAGGCTTTTTTCCTTCGCTTCAACCTTCTGTGAAGTCTTGTCTTCTCTCTTGAGTTTTTCCTGCTCTTTGCGCGGGTTTTGTTTACTTTTGCGAGCTGCCTACATTTCGGCTCGACCTCCAGAGGCCTCGCTTTTTGTATGGTATTTCCCCATCAGGCATTCCCGGTCCCCATCCAACCGAGTTTACTCTCAACATTAATGGTACTCATTTACTTGTGCATACTAGTTTTCTTGACCCCCTGCTAAAATTTACCCCTCCCCTGTAGAAACGGCTCATTGCCGAAGGGGTGAAGATTCCGCCTCTCTCACCAAAATACCGCGTCTAAATTCTTTCCATTAGTGTTTAGTCCTTTTCTTTTTCTTGTCCATCGCATTGCCACTGCACTTTTTCCTCCTTCTCTTGAACGGAAAAAATTCGTCCGAAGGGGTGACCTTGTCCTTGCTTCGGAATGTCCACTTTCGGCCGCCCTTTTATTGGACACTCCTGCGCCTCCCCGTGTCCCCGTTTTCAGTCCCCCATCCTTCCCTCTTTTTTCCGCTGAGAGTGCTGATTTCAGACCCGCTTTTGTTCAGGCGAACTTCCCAACCCACTCCTTGCAAGTTTTTCATTATTGGATGGAAGGAACCCCCTTTTTTTTTCTCCCTCCTTTTTAAGCCGGCGAACTTACTTCTGGACGGATGTTCCCGCCAAGTCCTTCACGACGTTCGGAAGTTACATTTCGAGCTGTCAGATTTTCTTCGCCTCTAGTTCAGTGTCGCTCTTTTTGTGTTGTCGACCTTGAGTTCGCCGTCTCCAGTCGTGACCGACCGTAGGTTTTTAAGGCATTGTCCCTTTGATCTTCCGTCCAACTCCCCTTTTCCCCGCTTTCTTTTTAGCAAGGGTACTTTGGCCCGTATTGCCTCTTCCACTCAAGAATACCCGACCATTCTTCCCCCCTTTTTTCGCATATGGCAGACCACTCCTTTGTCTCCCTTGAGCGTAGGCCGTGACTCTTCCCTCTTTTTTGAGTAAATACCCTTTTTCTTTTTTCCTTCCGCCTTGCTCTTGGAAAGCCAAACACACCATCTTGGGAAATGGATGAACTTCTGAGTCCTTAAACTCACGGTTTTTTCCCCCCCCCCTTTTTCGTCGCATTTTTCCCCCTCCCCCTTCTCAACAGTTTGTTTCTGCTTTCAATGGCTTAGTCCCCCTACTTTTGCTTCTGTTCCTTTTGGGCATCATTTCCCCAAGAGACCACTTTCTTGTTTTTTTTTTTCTCGGGCGACCGCCGCGCGTGGGCTGGTCCCGCGTTGTTCCTCCCTGACTCCAACGGGCCGCCTCTGCACGTTCCAAAGTGTGCCCGCCCCTATTCTGTTTTCCCCAATTTCTTGTTTTTTAGCCGTCCGCCCCCCCTTCGTCAATACTTCTTTTCCGATGACTCTGTTTGTACCTGACCTCTCTCTTGAAAGTTACGTTTTCTTGAGGTCTTTGTGGTCCCTTCTTACGCCTTGCGTCTATTCCCATATTTTCCGTGGAGTGCGCTTTCAGACCAAAAAATGCCGGTCGAACCCGCCTTCCCTCTGACCGGATTGAATTATCTTTTCCAATTATCGCTTTTCTTTGTAATGGAGAATTAATATCGCCCCCTCTTGTACTGACATGAGGACCTGATTCCTTTCTTGTGCCTATTCCCCGGTCGCGTGGATGGAATTGCAGCTATATTTCTTCTTCGAGCAGTGTGACATTCCCCTTCAATCAATCCCCTTTTGCCCCCCCCCTTTTTTTTTTTGGCCAGAAGCCTACCCTCCTATGTACCTAATGTATTTTTTAAAATTTCACTCTTGAATTTCACCTGGTCATCCCTTAGCGCCCCAAGAGTTCCTCTTCCCGTTGATGGTGTTGCGATTTCCCAACATCAAAACCTTGAGAAAATAGTCCTTCACTTTTTCAATCGCCGTTGGACACAAACAGGTTTAAATGTCGTTTGAAGGTCCCCCACTTCAAGAAACCCCGATCGATGCCGTCTTCTCCCGAGAAGCGTGCAGTCAATAACCTCCCAACCGTCTGCCCCCTCTTTTCTTTAGGGGTAAGCTCGGTTGTTGAGAGATCTTGGCGCTCGACGGGAGGGTTCTTTTAGGTGCCTGACGCTTAGAGCGCAGACCCCCTGCTTCTGTTTTTGATTATAGAGAATCCTCCCTGTTTTTTTGATGCTTAACCCTTTTTTTCCGGGTTCCGTTTTTAATGTTGGGTAACTCGGCCCCCTCTACTCCTGGGTTTACGCTAACGGAGCCTTTTTGAAATGTAAACTTCTGCCCCCCTGGCATGCTAATCGTTTCTTATGGTCACTATTTTCCCCCTTTATGTGGTATCTTGATGGGATCCCTTTCTTCCCTCTCTGGCTGAAATCTTCGCATCAATCCTCCGAGTCTTTGCTTTTGGATTTCTCAGGACATTTTCCGCGTTTTGGTTGGACTTCCCCCAGTTCCCTTTTTTCTGCCCGGGTACCCCTCTTATTCCTCAAGTTGCGTTGCCTTGATGTCTGTTTAGCCAATTTTTTTAGTTCTTCCTTTTTTCTCAGATGGGAACCACCGTCTACTTCCCCACTCACGCCCCTCCACCTTTCTTTGCCACATTAGGGTCGTTCCCCCTTCTCCCTGCGAATTACGATCTTTTTTCCTGCATTGGCTCTGAAGCAGGAACATTTTTCCCCGTGGCTTACTTTTGGGCTGTCTTTCTTAGGTCCCCGTGCTAGGAACTCCTTCGTTAGGCCACTCCCAGTATGAGGTCTATCCCCCCCCCCCCGAACCAGATTCTCTGTTGGTGTGAACATTATCCCTTCTAATCCCCCTCGGCCTGTCGTGCAATGACCCCCCCCGTTTTTCTTTCTTCTTTTGCGGTGCGCCGATAAAATGTGTTTGACACACACCTTGCCCCTTTTTTTCCCTCCTGCAGCGTATCGTGGCATCGTTTTCTTTCTTCTTGAGTTTTGGTCCTTTTTTTCCTCTCCCTTCGTCCTTCGCGAAGGTTTTTCCCTTTTCCCTTGTGAGGTCGCCTCTGCTTTTACAAGGACTGTGTTCCGGTGCCCAGTCTCTGGGCCTCTTATTGAGGATTCTGTGCCTGGGACATACGTTACCCTTGCTCTCGCCTCCCTCGCCCGGGATCTCGGTTTCTCTTCCCTGCCCCTTTCCCCGACTGTACGTATGCCATTGAGGCGCCAAAATCCGGAGCCCTCCCCCCCCCACCGATGCCAACTTGTTCAACCGCGTCGCTGCCCCTCTTTCGACTCCTTGTTTTTTTTGAACGCGCGTGCCGATTTGCTCCCACCCGTAAATACCTGAAAACACGGCGATTCCCCTTTGCTTTCCTTTCCCACGGATCACTATGCGGAGCTGGTGTGTTTTCTTCTCTTCGCCCGTAATTATTTGCCTCCCCGCCCCTCCTTCGAAAAGGACTATTTTTCTGGAACCCCCTTCGGCCCTTCCGTTTCGCTTCCAGCCAGGTTTCTGCTTGCCTCCCTTGGTCCATTCTCTCCTCTCTCAGGCAAACCTTCCCTTCCTTTTTCAGTTGTCTTGCCACAAATACAGTTCTTCTTTGCGGGCGTAAAGCACCCTTGAATCTCCTGGTCTACCTATTAGTTGACCCTTTGCAAAATTTGCTCTCTCTTCGCCCCTTCTTTTTCCTCAGCAAGTGCTAATATGATGCTTCCTTTGCAGTTTGTGTTCGAACGCGAGCTTCTAGGCTTCAGAGTACCCACTTTTGCTCCATGTCGTATTCCCTCTTTGTGACTTCTTTCGCGGGAAATTTTTCCTTAGCTTTGAGACCTTGACCTCCTCCGTCCTTTTTTAGTTCCTACCCTTTTGAAGTTGTAACGGCTGTCCCCCCCCTTCCACAACACCGCGCCCTTCCTTTCTGACTCAAATTTTCCGACTCTTGAAGCCTCGTTAAATTCCTCTTCCGATGATCCTCCCCACCCTCAAGATCCGGCCAGCCATGCCCCCAGCAGGTGGCATAGTAGCGGTCCAGTCCTTTTTTCCCCCCAACAATGCGCGTGATGGGAGGATACTTTTCTGGATTCCCCATACTTTTATGACTCCTTTTCCCACTCAAGATGATAATGAGCCCACTGGACGCAGGCTTCTTTATCGCTCTTTTTGAGGATTCATACTCTGATTTCTCTTCCCGCTCTGGTTGTCGGAGTTCCCGCCTTTTATCGATGCGCTCCACAGGGAGTTGCTTTCTTTAGGTCTTTTTCTGACTGCACAAATCTGGATTTCGTAATTGCTCGGTCAAGTTTGTCCCCTCTTTTTTCTTTTTCAGGGTGCTTTCCCCCTCTCTTCTTTTCCATAGCGGCAAGCGTCGTTAGCTTTTGTCCTTAGGCCCCTTCCCCCCTTCTAGTTCTTGCGGAATCACGCTACTCATTGAAAATGACTTCCATTCCCATAAGGATGACTTAAGCATTTTCTGATCGGTCGGTCAACTCCGCTGTCGGTTTCCTCTGACCCCTCTTCCCTCTTGACAATCTTCTGCAATCTCTTTTTTTTCTGTCCTGAAGGGGCATCTGAGCTTGCGGATGGCAAGAAGTCGAGTTCTCCCCTTTTAAAGCTTATCTTTGCTCTCCAGCCCCTTTGTGTTTTTTTTTGAGCGGCCCCCCGCATTTTCCCCGGACAAAACGCGTATGCAGGCCCTCTCCTTCTCATCGCAACCGGCTCATCGCGGCGCCTCTTATTGCCCCCTGGCTTGATTGGCCGGGCTGTGGCCTGGTTAAATGGGCTACCTTCCCCCAGTATCTTCCGCAGTTTCTTCAGGAAATCACCTTAGCACTTTGGCTTGGCGATTTGCGTCTTTCCTTTTTGACGGATGCAGCGTTTCCTTCCCCTTCAATCCCGGCGTCTGTTCGACGCACCCCTCTCTCCCCTCCCCTGCTGCCCTATTCTTCCGACTCGTTTTTTACCGCCCCTTACAGCTATTGATTTATTCGAAAATGTCAACTTGAACCTCCCCGGACCTAAATCCCGTCCTTTTTTACTTTTTCTGCCGCCCCCAGCCTTCAAAACGCACCCTCTCTGATCGCACGCTTCACTTATGCGTATTTTCCCTCTCTTCCCAACCGTACTCGCGCCTCCTCTCCTCTTAAGATGAATCCGACCCCCCCCCGCAGAGGCAATCACTCCGGGCATCCAGGTGCGTTCCTCCCTTTGATTTTTCCTGTTCCTCACGGTAGGTTATTTTTGAAAATTCCAGCGCCTCTGAGCCTCCTTTTCCCCGGAGGGCAACTTCCCCCCCTGTTTTCGAGACGGCCACCTGATTTCAATTGGTTAACGTTTAGGGTTTCTACATCGAATGTAACAAGCTTTTTGACGGTCCTCTATAGGTGTGAATATACTTTCTTTGTTCTTCCGGAGGGCTGTTTCTGTGTTTCTTTTTCCTCTATTCCCTCCTTCACGTTCGTACGAGTCTCTATCTTTTGGTTGCTTGGGTAATTGCCATCGCGTCCCAATCAACCGCTTTTTCTCCTCAAAGACCCTGTGCGTCCCCTGTGCTTCCGTTATCACGAGTGATATCGCGCAATTTCGTTCCCCCCTCTTCCCACTCGTCCATATATCTTGAGCCCCGCCTGCTTTTTTAGCATCACGTTCTGTAGTAATCCCCCTCTCCCCACTTTACCGCGTTCACTGTATAGGCGGAGCCGCTTCCCTTCTTTCGGAAGTCCGGTTTGCTAATCTCCGCCAGTCCGAGCCCTTTTTTTCATTAGCACTTCCCGGAAATCCCCTTCCTGAATGTGACCTGAAAAAGCAGCTGCTCTGAGGAGTACACTGATTTGCCTCCAGCCCTGTCCATATACGCCGTGGTTTTTTTTTTTTCCCCCGTTTTCGACCCGATCCTTGTCGCGTTGATCGTGAGATCTCCAACGAAGTTTTTGCTACTTCTCACTCCCATTCCTGCTATTTGATCGTGGCGTTTTTTTGTACTCCAGTGTTCTTTCGGTCTTCTCCTTTCCTAAAATTACGGTCCGATGGGCTCACGTTTTGCAGCACGCGATTTTGGATTTTTTTTCCTTTTCCAAGGGTTTTTTTGTAACTCTATTGGTCTGCCCTACATTGAAGGTTCATCCGCCGTTGTGTAGATGGTCTTTTTTTTTTCCCCGTGCCGGCCACCGCGGCGGTTTTCATTCCTTACTGCGGACGATGCCCCTGCTTAATCCAGGGTGTCTTTATGTTTTGTCGATAGCACCCGGTTTGCCACGTATGCCTTCGTTCCACTCCATTCCCCCCCTTCCATTTGCCTTTTCTTTTCTCCTGGCCGGACCACAAGCATTTGTTCTTCACTTCGTAGGAGAAGTCATTGCACTTTTTATTACCCCGTCTGACTTTGCACTGAGCTTGACTGAGCCAATCCCCCCCAATGCCATGGATCCACCTACACCTTCTGCCACGATGCAGACCCCTCCCCCCCGGAATTCTAACACCTTTTTTCTTGTTCCGCACCCGAACTTTCCTTTCAGTCCACTTTTTCTTCCTGTTTGACTTCTTTTTTTTTGCCTTTAGTGCACCAGTAATGCAAAAACCCCAATAAGACCCCCTTTTGCTTGGAGCGACCCTCTCCTTTGTTCTGCCCGCTGCCTTTTACTTAGCACTGTCAGCCGCGCACGCAGGCCACAAGTTTACAGCCATACGGGTCCGTCTTTGTTTTGGTTCGCTTTCCTCATCGTTTGAAATTTTCTTCCGTCTTTCCTTTTCACCGGACCTTTTTCGTCTTTGGACAATTTAGCGCATGACGCTCTTTTTTTCTTGTCAATTCAAATTCCATCGTTCGAAGGTTTACCTCCCGCCCCAAACAACCTACAACCGCCGTCTCCCTGCCCGCAAACGGCTTGTTGACCCCTTCTTTTTTTTTTTCCCAAATTTGCACCTTGAATTCAGTGAGACGTTGACTCATCCAGCAAGATTCCGACCTTCTCCTTCTTCTTTCTCCCGTACCCAGATTTTATTACATTTCGTCAGAGGCTGGTGGTATTTCGCTCCTTTACCATGGCTCTTTTTTAAGACACTTCCCCTCCCTTTTTCCACCCTCCCATGGCACCCTCACGCCCTCTCCTACTTCCATTGCCCCTCAATTTGCCGTGCATCGCCCCCTGATCCGTTTAGCGACCCCAATATCAATTGGATTTTGTTTGGCCGACTTCCAACCATGCAGCCCGTTGCCCCCATTTCCCCTGCAGGTACGCTGTGACCCCCCCCGGGGAGCCATTCTTCTTCCCACAAATTCAGAACGATTCCTGCTTATAGAACCGCGGAAGCGGATACGGACCACCGCCAAGTAGCCCACCTCCTCTTCTCCCCTTTTTTTTGTTGTCTAGATTTGGGGACTTCTGGGTTCGGTTAGCCCTGCCTTCCCCCGCTGCGCTTACGAATATTCCGCCTCTCGGCAGTTGTTATGCGAATTGCCATTTTTTGTGTTAAAAGATCTTCTCCCTTGTTTGTGTCCCTGCTTTTTTTTTTTTGAACGCAGGACACACCCTTCCTAGACCTTGGGTCTCTCCCCTTCTTCCTTGCTTGAACGTCCCATGTGGGGGGAAGGATACTTTTCCATTCATCCTCCCCCTCGTTTTTGGAACTCAGTTTGCAAGTTTTTTTCTCTGGTCCTATTGCTTGGGCCTTTCAAATTGAATAGAAGTTCCTTCTCTTTCAATCCACCGTCGATGAAGATTGTAATCCCCTTTTTTTAAGGAATTTTCCCTGAGAAATTGTGCTAGGATGGGCTTCTTTTCCCAGTCCGGAATTCGCGGGCCGGTGGCCACCCCTAATGTCATTAGGTGCTTGCCCAGGTCTCTAAATTTTTTTTTCGTTCCTCATGAGAACTATGGGCCCCTCTCAGTTTTTTTCGTGACACAACGCCTTTCTCCCACTACGTCTTTCATTTAATTGTCCCCTTCATTCGAATTCTTTTTTTTTGAGCAGGGAGCAAGCGGCTCCCCAAACCCTGACCTTCTCTCTGGCTGGCTGGCCTGCGTGGTGTTTTCCCCTTGGCTTACGGAATTCCTCTTTGCTCACTACCCCATGAGCGGCCTCCCCCCGCCCCCACACGGTGTGTTGATGATTCCTCCCTCTTGGCTCCGCGGAAGTCTCTCAGTTTCTTTTGCGCAAGAAACCCCTTCGTAAGACTTGCGTGCGCACGCCCCAAAAAAGGTGTTTGAACCCCCTGTATTTTATTTAATTTCGCGATTCGTGGCATAGTGAGATCTTTTTTTTTTTTTCCTCTCATGGTTTCTTGGTGCTACGAGGGTATTGACCACAACTTGTGCGGCGTGAGCGGAGGTCTGAACTGTTGAGATTTGTTGGGTGCTTACTTATTTTTTTTTCTCCCATGGAGTTCCTTCCATCCTGGTGCCCTGTAAGAAACCGACGGCCTTCTTCTCCTGACCTCTACCCCGGATTTTCCTCTGAGCGCTTCCAATTCTCACGCTACCTTCTGTCGGCGTCGGCGCCCAAAACGGACTCTACCCCAAAACACAACATGAGGCGACCCCCCCCCCCACAGGGAACCTGCAAGATCTTGAGCGACATCCTGTACTTCTCATCGGGTCCTGGCCTAAGCATCGACGCATTTTTGGCTTTCTCCAAGACTCCCCCGTAAATTCTCTGACTAAACAATACCGGGAAGGATCAAAATGGCTTTTTCTTCCCGCTTTTTGTCCCGCGGGCTGCGGTTCTTCTGCCTTCTCCCCTACCTCCCTTCTCCGCTCTCCGGCGCCAAAGGTACTTTTTCGGTCCTTCTTGACCCGGCGTAGTTTCACGACCAGGGATCGCCTTGGTCCCTTTTTTTCCGTCCCCCCTTTTCTTCAGCAACTTTTGTATTTTTTTTCGTGACGTCTCCCGCTCCACAATAAGTGAAGTATTTTTCTCCCCACGCAACCGATCCTCCGAAGGGCGTGCAGCTCCTCAACTTGTAGTCCCGGTGCTCTAGTTTTTTTTTTCTCCCACCCGGGGTACTACGCAGGCCGTTGCTCATATTTCTGCTTGGCCTAGGTGTTTAGGTTTTTGTACGGCTCGTCTATCACCAGTAACTTAGCAAGGAAGAAACAGTATCTTTTGAGTCTCAAACACACCCCGTCCCCTTTTTCCTGAAGCGGCCAATCTTAGTGTGTTGGCCTCGGTCCGCCCCCCTGTGGGACACTCGTCGCGTATGTAGATCTCCCTGGTACCGCGCTCGCAAGAAAACCCCCATCCCTCCTCTCCGCTCAGCAATGAAGTTTATCTTTCTTTAGCACCGCGTTAAGCGATTTACCCAACCCCCCCTTTCCCTCTTTTCCCCTCCTATGTCTCCTCAAATGCCCAACTCTCGGCCTATTGACCACCCCAGTTTCTCCTTTTCCTCCCCTGTCCCATGTCTGTTGGCCCCCTTTGCCGTGAGGTGGAAGACCGCTCCCGGGTGTCTTAATCCCTACTTTCGAACGTTACACTGTCAACGATGATCTGGCCATGATGACGCCCTTATTATTCTTCCTTTTGCGGCTACGCTACTGGTATCGCCTTCGGTTTCTTCGTCCATTCCTCCCTATATGCGATACATTTTTTTTTTCTTTTCTTGAAGGCGGGTGCTGCTGTCTGTGTAATCCAAAAGGGGCTGATTTTCTTTTTAGTTAGTTTGCCCATATTTTCGAGTCTCCTGGATGCAGTTTCCCCCCGATCCCTTTTTTTCAGAGGCACCCCTTTCGGTTGCTTATTCCCCATCAACTGCCGGTGGATTTCCTTCCCTCCTAACGTGCAACCTCATGACCTCCGGCCCCATCGTCTCCGAACTAGTCCTTTCTGCCGCTTCTGACTTTCTAGGACCTTCGCTGATTCTTTTCTCCCCAGTGTCACCAGCCTCCCGTTCCATCTCGCATCTCCACTCTGCGGCCGGTGCCTTGATGTATTGCGGTTCCTATTTTCGAGGAAACTTTTTTTTCTTTTCCCCACAGTCTTTGAATTTTCTCTACGTTGTTTTGTTCGATTCTTTTTTCCCGTTCTGATTTCCCTTGTCCCCAAAACCTTTATCCCGACTCCCATATTCGAGCACCAGGCTTAATTCTTCTTTCCCCTCAAGAGATGGCGTGGATTGACCTTGCGGTGCTGGTCCCAACTCCTGCGACAGTCACAGCGATTCCTCCCCTCTAAAGCCACCACTGTTCTGAGCTGACCCTGCCTGTTCCTTGACGATGCTTCATTGGTTCATGTACTTCTTCCCTCTTTAATGCACTGCCTGCACACTTGCTTCTTTCTGACCCCGCTTCGCCCGCGATGACCGAATCTTTTTTTTTCAGTCCTTCCTTCTTTTGCCAAATTCTCGTCCCCCTTTGACCGGTTCCCCCATAATTTGCTTTTTTTTCCCCCTGCTGCCCCCCCCGTAAGAAAGCACAGAATGCCTTTCTCCCAGTCGACACCTTTTTATTGCCGCAGCAAACTTTCCCCCTGAGCGCAGCCCTCTCAGCTGAGTTCTTCCCCTCCACAAGAAGAGCAATCCCGGCTCATCCAGGCAATTTGACTGCTTTTCTTGTGTCCCTCGTTAAACAGGTTCTTTCTCTTCCCCAATCGAGCCGATGATTCCGCTCACGGCCATGGTTTTGCCCCCCAACCGTCCCCCAAGTGGCGCGAGGCCACTCTGGGGGCGCTGGAGGCCTTCGCTTCTTTTGAGATGGAAATTTTTTGGTTCTGCTTCAACGCGAGCTACTCCTCTCTTCTTGTCTGAGGCAATGGAGGTTTTTTGGTGGTTACTTTTGTCCCTCTTACTCCGAATGTCGGTCGAGACAGAGCGCTTGGTTGCCCCCTTTTTTCTCCTCAAGGTCTTTGCTTACACCGGCCTGGCCCTTCACCCACCGCTTGACTCCTCCCCAAGCCTCTTGACCAAATGGAATCCGCTTAATTCTGTATCTTTAGCCGCAACGTAGGAACCACAGTCACAAGGCCCTAGAGAAACCCCCCTTGCGCGGTAGCCCGCTTTTCTTTGACGAACCGTTCGAGCCCTAACAAGTTGATCGTTCCCCTGGCCCTGATAGGCGGGCTGAACTCATTCGCTCGTCTACCGTTTTGCTTTGCTTCCTTTACGAGCACTCCTCGTTCTACCTAACCTTCCACCACGGACGAAGGGTGCCTTTTCCACCGCTGTGCCGGCTACTGTCCCCCCACTTTCTTCGCCTCCTGGAGTGTGGAACGCTCTTCGTTCCGCCGGTTGCCCCAGCTTCTTTTCGCCGTCTTTTCGAGGAAACAATTGTGGCGAGATCCTTCCACCCGAACTTTTTCCTGTTTCCTTTTTTCAGTTCCCCCTGTTTTCGTTGTTTCCCGTTGAGAAATTTAGGTCTTCTTTTTTCCCCCCTCCCCACCGGGAAGCACGCCCGGCGAAAGCTTTCAAGGGAGTCGCACCCTCCTTTGGCTTTGTTTTCCAATTGCACTTTCCATTGGCCGCCGTCGGTTTTTTTTCTCTATGGATTTGTCGTCTGCGCTTCCCATGACTTCTTATTTTGAGGATTGCCGTTCCTGTGGGTTTCCCTAGCCGCTCCCACCCTTTTTCCTCGTTCCGGCTTCAAGGCGTTCCGGATTGCCTTACCTCTCTTTTGACATTTGACCAGCGTTTTTGCCCTCTTCGTGCAGGAAACCTCCTTTCACCCGGGAGCTAGGAGTCCCGTTGCAGCAAGTTGGCGTATCCTTCGTTGCCCTCAGAAATTATTGAACTTTAAAAGCCACCCCCCAGCAAGAGAGAAATAACCTTTCTCCCCCCTGTCTTTAGTTACTTCAACAGGCTGGGTGTTACAAACCTTTTTGATTTTTTTCGCCCCCCTCCAATCTCCTTACGGAATTTCTTCTGGCTGCTCTTTCCTTTTTCCTTGCCTGGGCTGGACCTTTTTCCCCCCCCCCCCCCAAGAAGACCCGGGTGCTCTTTTTAGACAGACTCTTTTGCTTTCTTCCGACGCCTCGAAGACTGGGCGCCGTGACACGCAGGCCCGTGCCCGAAAGACTTTTTTGGGACACCAAGTCTTGTTTGTAGCAGTCCTTGCGGCCCACTCTTATACGTTCGATTTTTTTTTAGTGTCACGGAAGTCCTTCTTCTGGCCACTCACGGCGCCGATGGTTTGTTGGCGCTTTACGACTTTTGAAACCCGAGGGTGTCTTCCCTTTGTTCCGCAAAGCCCAACACTTGCCCCGACCCCTCCTTTCGCCCTCACCCCCTTGTTGGTTTTCATCCGTTTCCCCGAGTTTCCAACCTTTCTTTGAGTTTGTCACTCTCCCAGCACGTGGGGGCTTTGACTCCCATTGGGACATTTCCTTGTTTTTGTGTGCCTCCGTTTTGAGGAACCTTGTCCGCGGGTCTGGATTTCACTAGACATGCTTTCGCGCAAGTTTAAACATTCCCCGCACTTTACCCATACCTCTTCCGGTCGTGCCACATCCTTACAAGTATTTGAGCAGCTTCTTAATTTATCTCACTGGTTACTCGTGTGAGCGGACCTTCTCTCATTTTTGTTTCTTCTTAAAGACCCTCCCCATGAGCCCCCCTGTCAACCGTTGAAACACATGCAAGTTATTTCCTCTTCCCAACAACAGGGGCCCATTCTCCCTCCCGGTCCCTTTCTCCCAAGATCGCTTTACGTATCCGTTTTGGAAGGTGGTGCCGTCACTTCACCGACAACTGT
>Ga0179593_1712974_pt1 | contig 15993 bp, 19 predicted proteins | sample CZODoug2_1_08_16_FD_185931 | JGI IMG/M metagenome (GOLD analysis project Ga0179593, IMG submission 185931) | Vadose zone soil fungal communities from Angelo Coast Range Reserve, California, USA - CZODoug2_1_08_16fungal (PacBio error correction) | ecosystem: Environmental > Terrestrial > Soil >... | reverse complement strand
CTTTAACGGTCTCCTCCGTAATAAGAAGGATTGCTGCTTCCCTGCCCCGTTTGCTATCATCGCCTAAACCCCTTTTTGTGTCCGTTACACAAAACTTCAGCCTTTCCCTCCCTTTGCAGGTCCAATAGGAAGGCTGGACCTTTCCCCCCTGCTTTATGAGGCTTCCCCTTGCGCGAGTAATAGCTTCCCCTCCCCTCTTTTTTTGATTGTGTTTCACCAATGCACACAAATTTTTTCCCTTCCCACCGGGACCCCTTTTGCTAAAATCTCTGCGGTTCCCCCTAAGCAGCTCTCCTTAACCCCTTTCGTTTTGGAGGGTTGCTTCCCCCCAGCCTGAAGCCCTCTTCACCTTGTTTGCAGAAACACTTGACTGCACTCCTTTTTTCCCTGCAAAGCTTCTTGATTCCTGGCCCAGCTACTTTCGTAGATCCTTTTCTTTTTCGGAGCCGGTCGTCCGGAGCATCACAAAAACGGGCTCTCTTTTCTTGTGTTTTATCCTTTTTCAGTTTACACATAAAAAAGGGAAAGGTCGCACCTCGTTTCTTTTCCTCCATGAACGATCTTTTTTTTCCTCTCTATTTGATTCAGACATGGTTAAAAAACCCAGCGCATCGCTAAACCTGCTGTCCCCCAAGACGGGCACCTGGTCCACAGCCTTTTTTTCCTTAGTTTAATACAATTTGATCACTGTGCACAACGCACACTTTTTTTTTTCCCGCCCAGAAAAAATTGAAGGTACCCTGTCCCCCCTGGGGTAATGAGTTGCTGAATAACTTTTTTTACCCCCAGTTCACAATTACCCCCTAAAGAATTGTCCCCCACAGAGGAGGCCTCCACCCCAGGTCCCCCAACGCACCCCTGCGGTGAATGTCCTTTCCTTTTTTCCCCCCCTTCTGCGTAAGGATTATGAATGTTTTTTCAGTGCACGGTGGAAATAGCCTTTCCGTCTTTTTATTTTTTGGGCCGTCCCCACTTACAGTATGGGGTATCTCCCTAATTTTTTTTTTTCCTCCTTCCTAAATTATATAAGAATCGCCACGTCCTCCTTCTTTTCACAAGCGAGGACGAGCCAAGTGTCCCCCCCCCCCCCCTGTCCCCCCCTTCCCCGGAAATAATGTTCATTTCCTTTTCAAGGCGGAAAGGACGCGCTTTGCCCCCGGGGCTCTTTTTAGGCTGGTCCCCCCCCCCCCCCCCCTTCCCATCAACTGGCTGTCGAAAGGATTTCTTCATTCCCCCCCTTTTGCAAAACGTAGGACTTTCCTTCCTTTCTGAGTATAAGACCGTCTCGAATTAATTTCTCTTTTTTATTTTGTGGAAGCTATGCATAGAATCAAGTAATTTTTTTTCTTTCGCTTTCATCAGTGTCTTGGTTTGCGTTTGTTCCTCCTTCTTTTAGCGCAGCGGGGCCAAGGTGACTTTCATTTCGAACAGAGAAAAACCCTTTTAGCGGGACCACCCGTTCCTTGTCGTCTCCTGAGTTTTACCAAAAACGAACGGCCTTCTCTTTTTTCCCTTTTGGGTCGGGCCCCAACGAAATGTTTAACCTGTGTAATACCGTCCCCTCCCAAAAAGGAGCCGGGGGCGGGGTTTCCGATAGTCAGGGGTCCCGTCTTTTTTTTTTCCCCACGAATGAACGTATCTAGAAACCGCCGCTAGGCTGCTGCGGCCCACCGCCTTCGGTCGTTGCAAACATTTCCCCTAGCGCAACACCAAAAATCAGAAGCCAATCCTTCTAGTGGAAGCAAATTTAATCTTTCCACATCCAGAAGGGGGTGTGCCGTTCTCATAATCGTGTCTTCGATGGGAGACTTTTTTTCTCCCCCAGGCACCAACGAGACGGATCGGGATTTTCGACCGTGCGTCCCCCTTCGTAAAACTATTTTGGTGAATTACTTCTCCTGCGGTATATAGCCCACTTCTTTGTGTGCCCTGAGCCCAGGGATCCCCTGAGTTTTTCAACTGGAGCGTGTGCGGTCTCCTCCCCTAGGGGCAAAAATCGCTCGTGTCACAGTTTTTAGTGACGTTTTGAGGCGGTCCTTCCCCCCCCCCTGGAAGAATGTTGGCCCACAACCTCACGTTTGTGCACCAGGAAGTTGGGTTTCCGTTTTTTTTTTTTTTTGTTTTTAGCAGGGGGCTTCAAGGGCGGCCCCCCAGTTGAAGACTTGAGACGCTTTTTTTCTATTTTTTCGGCGACGATGAATCTTTTGGGGCAAGTTCTTTTTCCCAAACACGTCCTTTCCCAAACTGCATCAGAAAGGCAGGGACTTCCTTTGGATTTGGTTGTCTTTCGCGACAAGCAATGGCACTTCGCTCCGCTGCCGTTTTTAGTTGTCTTTTCCCCCCCCCCTCCAGCAATTAAGACATTTTTTTGTTCAGGCACTTTCTTTTTTCCTTCCTTTCCACCCTAAAGTCCGAATTCCCTTCCCCTCATGTTGGAAATTATGGCCCAACCGGCACTTACCACCCCCCTTTTCGTTTGACAGGGACCTCCCCGGTTTCTCGGCGTCCCCCTTTTTTTTTTTCATGCATGATAGGGTCTTCCGAGCACGATCAATTGGCTAGCCGATTTCGTCCCCCCTCCTTTTGTTGCTTAAGAACATTTCTTTTTTTTTTTTCTTTGTCGTTCGCTCTGATTTCCGACCCTTTATACCACAACACTGAATGCATGTTCCCCTCCCCCCCTCGTGAAGTCCGGCGAAATGCCCGCGCATCTTTCTTTGGCCCCTTGTGGCTCGATAAGTCCCTTAACCTTTTAATATTGAATTCGCCGCCGGTTTTATTCCCCCTTTTCCAATTGCGTACAAAATTCCCCCCCCCCCCCCTTCCCCCCCCGGAAGAGATTCGCTCTAGTCACCCGCAGAGGAAGCGCCTTCCCTTTTTTTCCTTTGTGCGTACGAGATGGGCACCACTCCTTTTTTTCGGTTGAAGCCACGATCCTGGCGGAAATGCGATTCCCCTTCGAGTTCTAAAATACACTCCAAGCAAGGTAAAGACCAAGAAGGATCGCCGATCCCAGACCCACTCAGCAAAATATATATCTTTTCCCTTTTCCCTCCCTTTCTCGAGGAGGTGCTTGTTGTGGCGGCGCTTTTTTGCTGCCTGTTCCCGTGGGACCTGGCTCCCCTCTTGCGGTGGGAGTTCGACGTAACACCCCTAACCCACTTCGCGGGGCCTTCCTCCCGGGGCTGCTCCCAATATTCGTGGCCCCGGCTCCCTCCAAGAAGGAAAACAGGAAACTTGGAATGCGCTTCTCCCGTGACTAGCGAAGACGGACAGCCCCCAGAAAATCGCGGCGGCGGCTTCCTTGGCAATAAATTTTCCATTTTTGGAAAGAACTCCTTGGGAAGTGAGTTATTCGTTGTATTCTCCACGGAATATACCCTTTCCTCAAGGAAGTCGTACAGGTAATTCCTCTAGAGAGCCCACATCCCCTAGTATTCGAGGGCCCCGCGAGGCTGCCCTTTCGTCAGCGTGTTCCTCTTGGGGAACATGCAGGGGCCTTTTTTTCCTAAGGTTTCCGAGGCCGACCGTTTCCCCCCTCTTGACATTGGCAAAACCCCGTCGTGCGAAATGCTCAATTGATCGGGAGCCTGTCGCGATACAGCCCCCCCATCCACCCTATGCATGCATTTTTCCCCCCCCCCTTGAGCTTGTTTCTTTTTCCGAGCACCGGGAGGTCCCCTTCCCCCCGGGAAAGAATTTGCCAGGTTGGAGGCCCGGCCATGCTCAGAAGTACACAACATTGTCCACCTTTCCAATGTCCCCAGGAGCGATCTTCCTGAGGGATTTAGGGAAAGAAGAGCCCGTTCCCGGCCCTTCCACCTCCCCCCCCCCCCCCCCTCCCCCCACCCACCACCACAAACCCACCCCACCACCCCCCCATTTCTCCTACCCTCTAAGTTCTTCCTCACTGTTCCCTCCCGCCTCCATCTCTTATGTAGTGCCTGAACACAACCCGGAGACTTTGGGGCGGGATTGGCACTGGAGGGCCCTTTTTTCCCCCCTCCCCCCGGCAGGCGGAGCTGCTTACGCTTGCATGCTTTTTTGCTAAACCGGCTCCCCCCCCCAAAGACCCACCTCTCTGATTGCTTTTTTTTTTTCCCGGTTTGCCCGTTTTCCCTTCGAACGTGGCCAATGTTTCTCTATTCCAGACCTCGTCACCCCGGGAATCTCCCCTTAAACATGGGGACTTTTCTTTGCACCCGCTTTCCCCCCCACCAAAACCCAAGGGATTCTGGCCACAAAGGCTTTTTCTGCCCTTCGGGTGGGGGGCTCCCGGCCTTTCCCCCCCCCAAGTAACGCTGCCCACCCTTTTTTCCGGATGGATAGGTAAATAGAGGCATCGATTTTCCCCCCGAGAAAGTGGAACTTCTTTTTTGGGGCTATGGTCCGATTAAGAGCCTCTTTTTTTTTTTTTTTCTGAGACAGGTTTCCCTTATCACCAATATTTTGCCTTGACTCCGACGGTTTCTCCCTTTTTTCCCCGCCTTAGTTTTACTTGCTGTTGATCCCATATTCTCCCCCCCCCCCGGCGCTCCCCCTTTTCCCCTGGGCCACAAAGCCCTTCTTCCGCGATATTCCCGAGTTGAAGATCCGGGGGCTTCCTTCCACCGGACGGGATGATTTGTTCCTTTTCTTCTTGCTCCCCCAATGGCAATGCAGTTTTTACTGCATGCTCGGCGTTTTCCTGCCGCATGGAAATTCCTTGTTCCTCTCAATCTTACGGTTCCTTTTTTCGCAACAAGACCGCCCTTCCTCCCCACGCAGTCCACTCTCCCCCGTAATTCGCACTTCTGCATGTTCTGTGGCCAGACCCCCCCCCCCCCTCTACCCCTATCGGTCTTTTTAGGACGGACCTTCTTTTGCCATTTGGCCCGCTAACGATCTTCTCTCTGGTTCGAGGATCAACCTGATGCATTCCCTTTTTTTTTGTTTCGCCCCGCTGCGGCCAAACTTCCCGATAGGCACGCACTGCTGACCCGGCCTTCCCCTTGCCATTGTTGGAGGGCGGCTCTCTGTTTCCCACGCAGGAAGTTCTTCTTACCTTGGCTTCGATACTCAGACCCTTTTTCCCCCCCCCCTTAAGGTTTTCTTTTTTTTTTCGCCTTGGCGGAACAGCCCTATATTTCCAGTTCTGACAAGTGGGTCAGATTCAAAAAACACCCCTTAAGGCTTTTCCCTCGTCGTCAGATGGAGAAGGAGTCCCGTCCGCTTTTTTTTTCCACACAGACTGAAACATAGTGTCTTTCGGTCCTTTTCCCCTTTTTCCCGGGGATAGGCCAACATACATAGACGGTGGGGAAAACCGACACAAGATAGAGGTTTACCCCCCCCTAAGGTTGGGATCTTATGCGCATTTCTGAGAGTACCCTCCTTTAGAAGTCTGGACAAAATCTTCAGGGTCACTCCTTGAAGTGGGGGGCCTCCCCCCCACTTCCTCCCAGGCAAGTTCAAAGTGCACCCCCCCCCCCTTTTGTGGGTAACTGTTCAACCACAAACCCCTCAGTAAAGACCTTCCCCACAAATTACCCCCTAAGGGGGCAGGCCAGTTCGGAGGGTATTCCCCCCTTTGGGCCGCATCATGTGTCGGAAAATCCCCCAAGGTTAGTTGACCCCCCCTCCACATAGTTATTGGGAACTTTCCCCACAAGTTTGATAAGCCAACCCTTTCATAAAAACCCCCCTTGAGGTTTATGGGGTTTCCCTGCTTAATTGCAGCAAGGGCGTTTGCCCCCCTGAAGAGCTTCCTAGGAGATGTGAAAAGCCAAAGGTTTTTGCTAACAGGCAGATACTTGAACTCCCTCCGAAGTTTCCCTCTTCTGTCTGTCCCTTTTCCCAGGCTTGTTTCCTCCTCTTCTGGTTTTAAACCTTTCCGTACCCCCCGGTCTTTTGGCACTTTTCCCCAGGGCTTCCCCGGCCCCCTCTGCCGGTTTTGTTCCCCCAAAAACACCGCCCCCTTTTTTTTTGTGGAGGCTCCCTTTTACCCGGAGCCGACCGCTTTGTAAAAGATTCTAGGAACTCTGGTTCCTGGTCCAGGATCCTCATCTCTTCCCCAAAAGTTTGCAGGGCTCGGAGAGTTTTTTTGCAGGGTCCCCCTGGAAGAGTGATGCAAGGCCCTTTTGCTGATTTCCCCCCCCCCGTTTTGTCCACCAACTCACTGGGAGGTTTGGTTAAAGGAGGCCCTCCCGGGAGGTTAAAGGACGAGCTCCTTCTTCTCACTTTCGTAAGACCAGGTCGGAAGAGTTGAATTTGTTAGCTGACTATTTTTTCCGGCGCCCAGGAGACATTTGCATTGGTGATTCCCCCTCCCCCTCCCATCTTCACAGTTAGGGTAAGCGTCGTTATACCGCGCCTTTTTTTTTCCGCCGCAGGAAGCCGTTTTTTTCATTTGACTCCGCTCTTGGAAACCTGGCCTTGTCCTTCCCCCGGATGACGTTTGTGGATTTGGACTGGGAACTCCCCGTTTCCTTCGAAGGAATTGGTTGCGTTTTCCCTTTGAGGACCTTACTTTTTTTTTTCCTCATCGGCGTTAGACCCCGTTAACCCTGTTAACAAAGCACTCCTCTCTTTCAAAGCGAAGGCGGACCTTCTTTCCGTGCCAAAATTGTTCGTCGTGGCTCCCGGGTAGGACGTCTTCCACTCAGTAGGCACGGTTTGGGCTTTCCTTTTGGACACAAAACAGGAGAAGCGCTTCCCTTTTTTTTCTGGTGGAGAGGATTTTTTCCCCCCGGCGGCGGAGCCGAATTTTTCCCCCCCCCAATTGTTTCATTCAAAGTTATCTCTCTTCTTTCCTTGTTGTTGTTTCCCCTTTTTAATGAAACAATTGTATTCCCGCGCTTCCCGTCCGATCACTTCTCCTTCCACCACCCGGCGGAGCGGCCGCTGTTTTTTCTTTTTCCCCAAAACCTTTTGCTAAACTCTCCATTTCCTCCGGTCGACCGCCCTTTCTCTCATGGACCACCGGGCCCGGTCCGCCTCGCTTTTCCCCCTTCCCGGTGTTACACGGTTTTCACCTGTCCTACGCCGATGCTGCTTGCTTTTTTTTTTTTCCCCGCTATTCGCCCCTCAAACAATTTCTCGCAGTCCCTTTTTTTTTTTCCGCTCCACAAACCTTTCCCCCGCAGGGTTTCAATTTCCTTTTTTTGACTTCCATGATGGCAACCCCTGCTTTCTTTTAAAAGGCAGGTACTCCCCTTAAACTGCGGCACGATGCTTCTTTTGTTTTTCACCCCTTCCCCTTTTCTTCGACGGGACCCTTCTCCCTTCTTGCGGGAAGTCCTTCAAGCCCCAGCATTCCTGTAAAACCTCCAGTGATTTTTTTCTTTTCGCCAAGAAAACTCTCCCCCTCTTCCAGTGTTTTTCTCCCCCTTGCTGAAACGGAGACGTTCCCCCAGCTTATTTGTCCTGGACAAGCTCTCCAATTTCCCCCTATCTTTTCAGCTTTTTAGGCGCCCTGTTCTCCCCCCCCCCGAGTTCCAAAAGCTCTTTCTTTGTTTTTTAATCGGCATTAGTTTCCCCCTCCACACGGGCAAAAGGGTTGGCCACCTTCGTTTTCTTAATCCGGCAACGACCTTTTTTATGAACAACTTTTTTGGTTAACAACCTTTTCCAGTCTGGCTCCTTCTTGACGGAGTCAGATCGGCCGTCCACAGCTTTTTGGTGTTCATCCACCCTTCCAACCTTGCCCTTTTCGCCCCCAGAAAAACCCTGCCCTTTCCTCCATATTTGTTTCCTTCGTTGGATGATCACTGTGGTTTTTTTCCCCATAAATATGTTTAGCCCTTTTTCACACGGTTCGACACAGGAGGCTTTGCCTTCGGGTATACTCGGACCAGAACTGGCTTGCCCCTCCCCCCCCTAAGTATGAGGGAATTTTTTTTTTTTTTTGACAGTTCCCCCCCCGTGCACGTGGAACTAGCCTTTTCGCTTTCTTTTATTGAGGACTCTGGGCGGCGCCCCACCTTATTTCTTTTTTTATCTTCCTGAAGATTGAGGGGAAGGAATCCCTCATTCCTCAGTACCTTTTTGGCATACGGGGCCCCACCTTCCCTTCCAAAGACGAGTCCCCTTTTCCACCCCGAATGCCCGGAAAGACCTTCCCCCTTTCCTTGGGTATTTTTTCTCCAGGCGGACGAACGCTCTTTTCTTTTTTCTTTTAGGCGTCCTTTCAGAACTGACTTCTTGGTCGCCCAGGCTTTCGGCATTCCCTTGAAAACCGTAGGCTTTTTCCCCCTTTCTGAGTATCCTCCCCCCCGCCCCCGGTTAACCCTTTCCCCTGAGTGGGAGGATTGCCTAGATACCGCATCAGACTTTCTTTTTCTTGTTAGGCCTTGTGCTTTGTGGCCTTTTTCCTTTCGGGCAAAGCTTTCACAACCACTTGAAATGATCATTTCTCGAACCCCCCCACCTGAATCGTTAGCGGGCCCCCTTTCCCCCTTCCTGTGTCTCCCCCCCCCTCTGACAAAACACGCTTTCTTTGGATCTTTTTTTTCCCACAGAAGAACCAAAGGGCATGCCTCCTACCGGGACTCCCCCGCCGTGGACGGGCGGTTGCCGCCTACGTTCAGGGGGGGCGGCTTTTTTTCCCACGATTAAAGTATTTTACCTCGGCACAGCCGAGATGATTCCCCTTCAGGCTGCGTCCCACCGCCCGGGCCGTTTGGAAAAACCCTGCTGCGGCACAACACTGGCCCCCCCCCCACTCGCAGCCACTTTTCTTCTCGAGGCAAGCCCCCCCCCCGCGGGATGATTTTTCGGCCAAAGCAGCAGTGGTGTTCTTCCGGCATTCTCGTCTGCTTTCTTTTTTTTGATTTGTGATTCGTATCTTCTTTTCCCATCACACCACACTCCCCCTCGAAGGGGGCGGGGACGCTCTTCTTCGCGTCGAAGTTTTTTTTTGTGACCTAAGGGTACCTTCCTTTGTAATTCGGCCAACGGCTCTTCTCTTTTCTCCAAAAGGCCCCTTTTCGGCGTGCGGATCTGCTCCTCTATTTCAGCTCCCGAGCCGCCTCTTTTTCCCCTTTTTTTTTCTTGGTGGAAGTTTGAGGGCCGGTTTTTTTTCTCTTTCCCCCCCATCCGTTTGGGCCAGACGTTTTTCTTTTCCCTTTGGGTCGCCTCTTGCAGCGAAGGGGCGGGGTGCCCAGTTGGACTTTCTTTCTTCCGCGGTCTGGGCAGCTTTCCGCCTGACACATTGGGCACCGGTTTGTGCTTCTCTTCCCCATGACAACACACCTTCATGACGGGAAGTGTTTGTCTTTTCCTTGTCTGGATCCGGTTAGCGACAAGTCACCTTCCTGGCCAGCGCCCTTTTTTGGCCCTCCGGCGGCCCTCCCGTCCAGGAGGATTCCCTTTTCGGCACTTCGTCGTCCTGGGACCGTCCTCCATTTTCAACGTGCCTGTTTCTTTTTCATGTTTAAGTATAAAAATTTGTTTCCCCCCCCCCCCTGGATGTCGGGGCGTTTCTTTTCCCCACGTTACCGCGTGAAGTTTCCATGATGGATTTTTTTTTCTCGGCAGAGCAACGATACAATTTTTTCTTTTCGCACTCATCGGTTGTTTGGCCTTTCTTTTTCCCCCACATTCGCACAGCGTCGGCGCCTCTTCTTTCTTTCTTTGCATCAATAACCATGGCCCCCCCCACTCTTTTCACGTTCATCCCTCGCGAATGGCCCGGATCCTCCCGGGTTGGATGATCCCCTCCTTCTTGAACCTTCGGCGATTTTCCCGGTTTTCCCGGCCGCACTCCAATTTTCCCCTTTCCCCAAACTGTAGTGAAAAGCCCCCCCCTATCTCCTTTCCTCTTTTCCGTTATTTCGCTAGTCACGTGGTTCTTTTTTCCTGTGCGTGATTAACTTCTGTTTTCCTTTTTCTTTCCGCGCTGGGGCACTTCCGTTGTGCGGCCTTCTCTGTAACCCTTCCTCGAGAGTCCGTCCTTCTTTTTTCGCAACTCATTTTTTCTCTGTCACGATGGCGCCCGCCGGTGCTCGGCCGACAACTCCCAGCACAATCTTCTCTCTTTTTTTTTGAGGAGAGATGTCTTTTTCCTGTGTTTGGTTTTGTCTTCCCGCTCTTTTCGCCAATCGGTGGACTTTTTTTCGAGGCGTGAGGTGTGCGACTCTCGGAATACCTCTGAGAGTCCTTGTTTACAGAGACTTGCTCTACCCAATATGGAGTTTGGGCCCCCCTTTTTCCTCCCCCCCCAGAAGGACCCCCCCCAGAATGGAATGCGCCTGCCCCCCCCCTTGAAAAAAACTTCTTTCTTTTGCCCAAATTCCATCGGAGGCGCCTTTTCTTGGCAATCCCCCCCGTTGGTAATATTTTTGGCCTTTGAAGTTGCTCCCCCCGGATCAAAACCGGCGTGATAGGTCGCGGGATTCAAGATTCTACAGGGTAAGGCCGGTATTTTTTTTCCCCCCCCCCCTGGCCGACGTCCGACGCTTTTCTTCTTTCGCGAGGCTGTTCCTCCTTTGACAGTTAGGCAGTTTTTTTTCCCCCTCCCGTGGGTCGGGGACCTCATTTGACGTCCCGACCGCTTCTTGAAGGCAACCCCAGAGTTCTCCTCGAAGGCAGTTCTTTCCTTCTCTCTGCCGGAAGGACCCTCTTCTGCATGCAACTTTTCACGGAGAGAGAACCCTTTCCCCGTCAACTTCCCCCCCCCTGACATTCACCTTTGTGTTGTAGGGCACTGTTTTTGGCCTTACCTTGCTCAAGAAGTCCCACCCCCTTAACGGGGACCCCGTTTTTTTTCGTGAGTCCCCTCCCTTTTCCTGAAAACAAACTTGGAATGCTTTCCCTGAACTTTGCGAGGGCTTTATTTCCCCCCCCCGGGCAGCGTTTTTTTCCGCTGTCCCTTACGATTGGCTTACTGCTAAACCGGCTCCACCCCCCTTCCTTCCTGGCCTTTCTGCCTTCCCTCTTTTCATGGACGTTTTTTTCCCCCTTGCCAATGCTTTTCCGGCCGTCTATCCAGGACCGGCGGTCTTCCTTGTATTAAACTGGGCAGCCCCCCTTTCCCCCTCCGGCAGACAACCCACTTTCTGACCAACTGGCTGCCCCCCAAAACGGTGAGTGTTTCCCCAATTCGCTTGGGGGCTCCCGGCCGACCTCCCCCCCTTGTGACCCCCCCCCCCTTTTTCTTTGTCAAATAGAGGATTCGATCCGCCCCCCTCCCCTCCAGTGCCAACTCTGTTGATCCTTGGTTTCAAACAATTTCTAAGAGCCGTTGGTCCCTTCCAGCGACTTTCCCCCCTTATCAACAATCTTTTCGTGAGAATCTTTCTTTTAATAAGATAGTCTTCCTTCTCGTATGTTTGTGCTGCTTTTCCTCCCCCCTCCCAAATCTTACCCCGGCGAGGACGGACTGAAGTAAAGGGAAACCCCCTAACTGATGAATTTTTTTCCCCGCGATCTCTTTTCCCGATGATTTTTAATAATGCTCCTTCTTGTCGATTTTCTTTTTTCTTGTTGAGCTCCACTGAAGTGTTTTTTCCCCACCCCCCCCCCCTACTTCCCTCTTCGGTTCATTTTTTTACCGTCCCCGGCCGGCCTGGACCCTGCGGTTTATAGGTTAATTCCCTCCCCCCCCGGTTAATCAAGTTTTTTTTTCGCAACAATCTCGGCCACCCCCCCCCCCTTTTCCCCCCTCTCACTTTGAGTCCCTGTTCATTAAGCACAGTTGTCTTCCCCCTTTTTCCCCCCCCCAGACCAAAAACCCTAGACCCTATTCCGGAAGTAGTTTTTTTCATAGGGTGATTCCTCCACCGTCACATAAAACTTCCATTGGACCTTTTCAAAACTAACCCTTACGCTAACGATTCCCTTCGAGAACTCCGTAAATGAATCCTCCCTTGGTTTTTGCTTTTTTTCGCCCCGGCTTTTTTTTCAAGCGAGATTCCTCCCCCCCTCCACCACTGATGACAAATTTCCCCTTCCCAGTATTTCTGCGGTATCCCCCCCTCATTAAGTTCTTTCTTTTCCCCTTCCGGTAGGGCATACTTTTCCCCTCCATTCTCCCCCTCCCTACCGGTTTCCTTTCTATGCTGGAACCTCCCTTGGGGGACCTCAATACTGTCCGTGGGCCGCTCAAAACCCCCCTCCCTCTGACAAAATTTTTTTCTCCCGTCCTTGAGAGAATAAACTCTCCCTTTTTTTTCCCTTTTCCTTTTTCCCGGGAAGTTAGGGGGTGGTCCCCGGTTCTATCCTTCGAAGACCGGGAATAACACCCCCCGCGAGGGGGGACCGGGAAGGGGGCTTCTTTTTTCTTCGAGAAGGGGCCGGAGGCGTCGGGGGCCCACAAGCGGCAGGGTCCCGACACAAAGTGTCCTTTCCGAGTGGGGCTCCCTCATAAGCCTCGGAAAGGATATTTTTTTTCCCCCCCCCCCCCCCTTTCTTTTTGGTCACTGTTTCCAAACCAAAAAGGAAGAAGCTTTCCTGGAAAAAAATGTCCTTTCTTCCCCCAGGTTATGGTCAGAGGTCTTCACCTATGGGGATTCCCCCCCCCTTCTTTTGTCGAACGTGTCCTTTTTTGTGACAAGGTTAGTTGCCCCTAGATTATTGGACCTTTTCCCCCCCTTCTCAGCAACGAAGGTGCCCAAACCCAACCCTCTTCTTCTTACTTGAGGTTTTTTGCGAAATGCAATCCACCATTCCCCTTTCAAAGGTTATCTGACTCTGGATGTGATGACTCCAGGGGATTTTCCCTCAGATTCTTGTACCCTATCCGGCCCTCCCTAGTGAGCGATTGTACCAGGCTTGTGCATCTTTCCTTTTTCCTGTGAGTGTTAACCCCCTCCACCCGAGGTGCAGTTTTTCACGTGTGCAAACTTTTCCTTCCCCCCCCCCCTCCCCGAGGTTTAAAGGGATTTTTTATTATTATTCGTATTGGTTTTTTTAAACTCCCCCCCACGAACCCTCTCCCCTCGATTTGTGTTTGGTCTTTTTTTCTTTCCCGATGTTACCGTTTTTTTTTTCCGGCCGAAAAAGCGTCCTAGGATCACGACTTTTTCAAAAAGTGGACGTTTCATTTTTTTTATCCTCAGATTCACCTAGCTTTGCAGGTTCCTTTTCTCTCGTTAGTTGTTCTGAATTTTTTTCCCCCCCCCCCCCCCCACTGGACGTTCCTTTCTTCTTGGCTTTTTTTCTCCACACCCCCCCCCCCCCCGGAACTCGTTAGAGGAGATGCCTTTTCTTTTCCCCGAGATTTCGCTATACTCCCCTGGTCCCGGCCTTCTTTTTTTTCATTTTCTTTTTTTCTGTTTTTGTTTGATGATTCTCCCCCCCTGGAAACTTTCCTCCTCCTTTTTTCGAAGAGAGTACTCGGCCTTTCTCCTCGAGAAGGCAGTTTTTTTCGTTAAGGCCTTTTTCCTGCATTGCGGCCCGGCCTTGACTTTTCTGTGACAAAACGGAACCCCCCCCCTTCGAGGTCCTTTTTTCCTGTCTTTTTGGGCCTGTCCCCTCCTCGCAAGCATCGGGGCCTCTGTGAACGTTAACAAAAAACTCGTTTAACAACGGTCCTCTTTCCTCCTGAAGGCGGGACCCGGTGCCTGGTTTGCCCCTTTATTCGTCGGCTTCCGTTAGGATTTGGTTCCCTAGTAAGAAAGGTTGGTGAACCACCCCTAGCCCCCCCACAGCGTTTTTTTGGTGAGCTTTCTCTTTGACGGCGCGCGGCCCGCTGTTCCCCCCCCCCCAATTGTTCATTCCAAAAGTTCCCTCCTCCCCCCGTTTTTTTTTTTTTCTTTTTCATGAAACAATTGTATTATTCACCATTTGCTTGGGCCGGCGCGCGTTTTCCACCTTTTTTTTTTTTGTCCGATTCACTTCGCCTCCCACCTCGGCGGAGGCCTTTTTTTTTTTTTCCTCCCCCACCTTTTGCTAATTGCATTGGCCAATCATACCTTGTTTTTCCTTTCTTCCGAAATTTGGACACGGTCCCCCTTTCCCCCTCGGACCGGTGTTTACGGATTGTTTTCCTTCCTTACCGCCGATGCTTTTCTTTCTCTACTCTCGCCTCAACCACTTTCCCCTCTTTTTTCCGTTCCACAAACGTCGGCTGTCCCTCCAAAGGCAGGTTTCCCCACTTTTTTTTTTTTCCTCCCTGATGGCCCACCAACGTCCCAAAGGGCGCCGGTACTCGCTTCCCCTTTTCCTCCTTTTCTTGATTGAGTTTAACCAATGCAAAAAATTTCGTTTTTTCTTGATCTCAGCTAACTCCTCAAGTGCAGCATTCTCCTGTTCACCCTCTTTTTGCGGGGTTGCTCGCCAAGAAGTTGTTTTTTTTTTGTTTCTTCCTGCAACTCGTCTCCCTTCCTGCAACTCTCGCGACTTGCAAACTCTTCTTTATTTTTTTCCCTGGACAAAGCTCTCCCCCCCCTCGTTAGATCTTTTCAGCTTTTTCTGTCTTTCCCCCCTCGGTAAGGAGTCATCACAAATTTTTTCCTTTCGGTGTTTTATTTCCCCCTCCCCTGTGCACACCTTTCCAAGGTCTGCACCCTTCGGTGACTTCTTTTCCTAATTCGGATGCACCCTTCCAATGACAGCGCCCCCCCGCGCGTGCCCCGGGATTTCTCGGCCTGTCCACAGCCCTTTCTTTTCGTTCATCACATCCATCTTTCAACCGGTGCAACGCCAATTTTCCAATCCTGAAACCTTTCCCTCCTTTTTTTCTTCGTTGGCTGTCCTTTTTGACAGTTCCAATAAACTATGTTAGGTTCCATAAAACAATTGTTCCCCCCTTGAATGGCGTCCCTTTAATACTCGTCCCAGAACCTTCCCCCGTCATTTTCACATACCCCTTTATGGCGTTTCCTTCTTGCCTGTTTGTTTGACCCCCCAAAGTGCCCCCCCTAGGCCTTTCGTTTTTTAGGAGGCGGGCCCCACCTTTTTTGGGTATCTCTTTTTTTCTTCCCTCCCTCCCTCCATTCTCTCCTCGCATACGGAACAACGTACTGAAGACTTATTCGGGCAGAGCCCCCTCCCCCCTTAAAAAAGACCCTTATCTTCAAGAGGACGACACGCCGTCTGGCCTTCTCTTTTGAGAGGGTTTCCCCTCCCCTTACAGTTATGGTTTCCTTTTCGCATTATACAAAGGCCCGTTCCCCTAATGTTCTTGAGTCTCTTTTCCCCCTGGTAAAACTTCTCCCTGAGTTGTGGGGGTCTGTTTCTGCCATAGATTCTCCTCCCCATCAGAAATTGCTGTGCTTTTTTCCAGCAGTGTGGCTTTGTGTTGTTTTTCATTTGGCCTCCCTTCTTTTTCAACCAAAAAACTATCATTTCTCGAACAGGAGTCCCTTTTAGCGGGCAAACTTTCCCCCCCTTTTCTTCCCTCCCCGAGGACCCGGACGATAGGGGTCTCTTTGGTTGCCAGAAGAACTTTTTTAGACACTGGTGCTTTTTTTTACTCCAAAGGGTCGGGGCAACGTTCTTTTTTTCCCTGATAGTCAGGGGCGTTCAACGATACGTAGATGTCTTCTTCCCCCCCCCCCCAGCCCGAGCTGATCCCCTTGCTGCGGGCCACCGACGAGCGTTTCCGGCCATGGAGCTGCAACCCACTCCCCCTTTTCCCTTCCAATAAGAAGGAACTCTAAATAAGGGGGTTTATTCTCCTTTCTTTTTTTTTTTTTTTTTTTTCTTGAGGTTGTGACTCCATCTCGTCGGGGCGGAGTGTATGGGCCCACAAGGCAAACAAACGAGACTCCTTTTTCTCCCCCTATTCCGGAGGAAACGTTCGTTCGTCAAATATTGGTGAATAACCGGGCCCCCGGCTTCTTATATGTGTGCCCTTTCCCTCTTTTTCACTGGCGCGGTGCGGTTTTCTTTCCCCGAGCCAGCTCGTGTCCCGGTGGTTTCGCCTTGGAAGCCCCTCATTGGCACACCCACTTTTTTTTTTCCCCCCCCCGGACGTTGGTTTTTGTTTCGGCCGCGTTGCCAAGCCCCTCGGGAAAAATTTTTCACATATCCGTCCTCTCGGCCGACGAGAAAAAGCTGTGCGGCGCAAAA
>Ga0179593_1567535_pt1 | contig 15993 bp, 21 predicted proteins | sample CZODoug2_1_08_16_FD_185931 | JGI IMG/M metagenome (GOLD analysis project Ga0179593, IMG submission 185931) | Vadose zone soil fungal communities from Angelo Coast Range Reserve, California, USA - CZODoug2_1_08_16fungal (PacBio error correction) | ecosystem: Environmental > Terrestrial > Soil >... | reverse complement strand
TCTCCCGCCTTTTCTATTAATGGTTTTTTCGAATCCCCAGGATTCCCGATGAGCGGAAGAACTCGTTGATAGAAGCCTAATTGGGAGAAGGCCCCCCTTACCGGCCGTGATTCCCCCCTCTCATGTAAACCCTTTCTCATTTCTTTTTTGGTTCCTCGGAGATGATATTTAAGTGTGAGGTTTTTTTTCTTCGTAGGATTGGGGAGGCTGATCGCACTTCTAAGGCCACTAGGCTCCCCCTGTTGTAGAGGTCTGGGCTTTTTTTCCCCCGAGAGATATTACCCTTTTTTCTTCAGTGAACACCCTCTGTTTTTTTTTTTATGATGGGAGCGATCGTCTGGTCCTTTTTCCCCGATTAGCGTTTTGTTTTGTTTCAGCAAAATCTTTTCCCAAACATTCGTGGCGTTTTCCGCTTTTCTCTTTGGTGCCTAAAGGATGGCTTCCGAGTGCAGATTCTTCGGGAAGGAGAAGCGGAGGCTCTTCTTCCTTTCTTCTTCTTGAGAGATCTCTTTACTTGTTTTCTTCTCCCCCTCTTCCCCTAAAGAGAATATCGGGTTTGTCGTTTTGCGATAAAAGGAATCGGACGGTGTCCCCTTCTTATTCGGAGCTGGTGCTTTTTCTTAAGCCAGATTTTTTCCTTTTTCACCTCCCTTTTTTTTTTTTTTCCTTCATGGATTAGTGGTAAAGTGGAGAGGCGGTCCTTCCCTGAAAATAGATCTGTGATCACTTCACCTCCTTATAGGAATCGACATTTGCCCCCTCGGGCAAAGAAGGAGCTTTCCCTCGATTATTCCCTTTTCCGTTTCGTTTTTTTTGTGGCCCCTATACATCCTGCACCCACCTGCGTATTCTCCCCCTCTGTTAGACAAGGATCCCTGGCTTAAAGAGAGCACAACTTCCCATTTTCACAGCTTTTCTTTTCGGCCCTCATCCACCTTAAGGTAGAGTGCTCCCCCTTTGCTTTGACGTCTTTCCCGTCCCCCTCCATAGGAAGAATTTAGCGCCCCATAATTGATGGTGGCGACCTCTCATTCCGGAACTTTGCTTCTCTAAACTCCTCCTTACGCGAAATGATTCCTCCCCTCCCGGAGGAATAGATTTTTTTCGAGAGATCCATTCCTTTCTATGGTTTTTTTTTCGGTTCGCTTTTTTTTTTCCCCCCTTTTTTCATGCGGACTAAGGGCGTTGGGGCAAATTTCCTTTTTTCCCTACGATACGACAACAAGCTTTGTAGTCACGGAAACAAACGCTTCCTCCTCGTTCAACGTCCCCTTCGCGCCTCCCTCTCTAGGAAGGAAACTTGATTTTTCCCACCCCCACCACAGACCGCGAACTGCGGCGCACTCCCCTATGAGTGAGTAAGGTGTGGGCATCTCTTTTATTTCTTGGCCGCCGTTACGCGGCCCCCGGCGTGTGACCTCCCTTCCCACGTTTGTCTCAGGGACGCGCTTTTTTCGAAGGTTGCTCTGCAACCTTTTTCGGACAAATCTCGAAGGCGGGCAGGTCTTTTCGAAACACCTTTTCTTCGCCGTCCCCTTTTGCTGCGCAGCGACGAGCCTCCCCCCTTCTTTAGCCCCCACGTAAGTTCCCCCGCTTTCCCGCTTTAGGAGTTGACATGACGTCTTCTGCACCATTGGTCTCCGGCGAAAGCCGTTCTCTGTCTTTTTGGGTGGCTCATTGAAGGGCCCATCCTTTTTTTCCCCCCTTTTAGGAAGCCGCGACTTTTATTAGGATTTCACTTTTTTCCCACCTTTTCCCAGTTTCCGGAATGTTACGCCCGGCGGTTCCCACCGAGCCACGCGCACGGACAAGCCCTCTCCTCTTTCTTCCGAACCATCAATGTCTTCTCCCTCCCCCCCTTTCTCGCTCGTGCTGTAGCTCAAGTTTCTTTTTCCCTCCTAGAAGTGAATTCCCCCAAGCGCGCAAGACTTTCTACTGAATTGGGTTCTGGAGTACGCGCAGAAAAGAAAAAAGAGCCCTTCCGCCCATTCTCGTATACCTAATTATGCCCCTCACCCCTTCCCATTCTACCCCGGTGATGAAGTCTTGTTTACGTCTCATTTTTGATCCCCTTGCTGTCTTGCTCGTCCACGTGGGTCCCCCCTTTTCTCCTTTCCTGCCACTACTGAAAACCGCCCCCCCCTCCTGGGCACCCCCCCCCTTCTCTAGTCCGGCATGAAAACTCCTTCCTTCGCCTCACCCTCCCACCCCCCTCCCCGTTCTCTTTTTTGGTGGGACAGACCCCCCCCGCTTGACCTTTGGAGAAAGTATTTCCTCTCTTTCTCCCTGTTTGTCAGGTACTTCGTCCTCTTTGCTCTGGACTCATACTTTTCTTCCCCCCCCTTCCCCGGCAAAGACCGCCGGCAGACCTTACTGCGGCGCAAGAAGGCCAGGCATATCTTCTCCCTGTCCCCCCTCAGGGAAGACCTTCTACCCCCTTTTTCTCCCTTTATTACGAGGGAGACGGACCCTTTCTCCTTCCTCTGGTGCTGTTCCCCCCTTTTTTTCCCTTTCCCGAACTCCTTCCGTAGCGCTTCCCCTGATCCCTTCTCTTTTTCTTCGCCTCCGGCTCGCTCAACTTTCCCCGATTCTACGATGTGCTTCCCTTTCTTATTTCCCTCTTCGAATGTTCCCTTCCTCCCCTTTTTTTTCTTTCCACGAGACATTCGATCCCTTACTCTAGCCCTTCCTCGAACTTTTCGTTCTATAGTGCGTTGACCTTTTTCGTGCCATTAAGGAGCATCGCCGGGGAAGGTCTCCGCTCCTTTCTACAGGGACGTCCTTATCCTTTTCTTTTGCTCCCCTCCCCCTCCTCCCCCCCCTCTGAGTAAATGGGAAGGCAGGGGATTCTTTGCTCCCCTGCGACGGGCGCTGGCTCATTTTTTTCCCCTTCTTCTCCTTGGTAGGACAATCCGGATTGCTGGCTTCACAGGTTTGCCGGAATTAGCCTGACCTCCTTCTAGACGAGGATTTTCTGCATATTCGCCCTCTCCCCCCCCCCATAAAAGGAAAGCGCATAGAACTCTCTTTCTACCCTCTATAACCTTTCCCTAGTCCTTCGTGTGAGGGTGTGGAGGTTGAAAGAGCGGGTTTACTCGAGTGTTTCTGCCGGATCGATTGTTTTCTGGTTCCTGCTTCCGGTGTGTGAAGTTTTTTCCTTTTCTCCACGTGGTACTCTTCCTCTTGAGCGCCTTTTCCTTTCCTAGCTGATTTAAAGTAGTTTTCGCATCCCCCTTTCAGTAATGGCAAGGGGTGAGTTTTGCTCAGAAGTGATGTTGTTCCTCCCCTTTTTCTTCTATTGCGGGTGCTGTCCCCCTTCATCCCCTCAGAAGGATCATGCCATAAATTATGCCAGTTGCCACTTTTTCCCCTTGCTTCCCAGTCATGGATAAGCAATTGAGCACCCCAGCTCGAGCTTGGGTTTCCCGACCTTGATGGTTCCCCTTTCTCACGAGGAATGTGGCGCCTCCTTTTTGCCGGGGAGGTTTACCTCGGCGGTTTTTCAAAGGAGGAGTCTCCGTGTGATTGGTGTGGGAGTCGCGTATGTTCTTTCTCCCCCCCCGGTGACACCTCGGGGTCTCCTCCCCCCCCCCTTTTCTTAATCGCAGAGCTGAAGCTGTTCCCCCTTGCCCTCGCGTCCTTTAGCCGGAAGCCACCCAAATGGTCCCCCATGAGATTACCAAGAGTAAGAATATTTAGACCCCCCTTTCTTTTCGTGCTCCCGTCTTCTTCCTGGCGCCCTTTTCTTTCCTTCCATCCCCCCTTTCATTTTCAGAGGACGACTGAAGTGGTTCCCGGTGCCTGGAATGGCCCGCCGGCGCTTCTCCCTTTTATTGACAGAGAATCTGCTCCTGCCCCGGGAGCCCCTCTCCCCTTTCTTCTAGCAGCGTTCGCTTTTTTTTCCCTCTCTTCTCCCCGACGCGGCAAGCCTTTTCTATTTCGCGAGCCCTCATGGGTCACAATCCACGGTTCCCCTTCTGGAGACGAAAGGGAGAGGTCGTGTGGGCCCAATTTTTAAGGACCACACGTAAGCCTTCCTTCTCTCTCTTGATAGATTTCTCCGCTCTCCCCTTTTGGGTGTGCAGGGACGACGCTCCCCGGGGGGTGATCGCCCGACGGTCTTTTCCCCAAAAGGAGAAAAAGGGGCCGGTTCTCGAACGGGTTGCCCCGAAAAGCTCCAAACCTTTCTTTCCCGTTAAAGAGGCCCCCCTGGAAATGCCCCCTCCTCTCTTTCCAAGAGAAATAGATGTCCTCCTTCACTATTACCTTCTTCCCTTCTTAAAAGAAATGTCGTCCCCCCTGCAGAAGGAGGCTCAATATCGCCCCCTTTCTTCCGGGCAGAGTTTACTAACTTCTTCCTTCCCTCCAACTACCACCTTTTTTCTTAGACCCCCGATACCTTCTTTGATTCTCCCGTGAAGAATAATCAATCACTTTGCCATGGAGACTCTTTCTCTCTTGTACTACCCTCCCAGGGCGTCTTTTTTGGGGGTTTGGCTGGGTGTTTTTTTTTTTTTTTTTTTTTTTTGTTTTTCCGGGGAGGGGGTGGAGGGGTGGATTGGGTTTTGGGGGTGTTTTTTGGGGGGTGTTGTTTTTTTTTTTGGTGGTGGGGGTTTTCTTTTTTTTTTGGGGCAGGTGGCGTTTTTTTTTTTTTTGGTTTTTTTTTTTGGCGGTTCCTGGTGAGAGGTCAGAAAAACAAAGAAAGAATCCCTTTCCTTCTCGGTATAGAAATCCTTTTTCCCGGAAATCAAAGTCTTTCTGCGATTCCCCTCGGTCTCTCTGTAGTGTAACAGCCCCTCCTTTCCGTTTGTTCGAGGACGTTCTACACGGAGAAAAAGAACGCCCCTCACCTGGACTTCCAAAAAAAACGCACCCCTTCCCCCTCTCTTTTTCTGTATATTGCTTCCCCCTACCCCCCCCCCTCACCCTTCCTATCAATTGACCAGAAGTCTTTTTCTTTCTCCCCGATAGGCGCGGGCTTCTCCCTGAGAAAAACGTACCCTACTCTCTGACGAAGATCCTCTCCCTTCTCCCTCCCCCGGCGCAGGCTCTTCCCTTTGCGGAAGCAAATCCTTGATTTCCCCTTTCGAGTGAGGACTCTTCCCCCCTTCCCCTTTCTTCTTGTAGAAAACCGCCGCCCCCCCTTCTTGTTTCACACCGATTGCTCTCTTCCCGATTTCTCCAGACGGTTTTCATCAAAGCCTTCCCTATGGGGGTATTCAATGGCTCCTTTATTTGAAGGTGCGACCTTTACGGCACTCTCCAAAAAGAACACGCGGCCTCGACGACGCGACGCTTTTATACAACTCACAGCCGACTACGCGATCATCGGAAAGACAACCCACGTAACTTTTCCCCCTCCCCGCGCAAGCAAGCCCCCAAATAGAAGGAGCTCCTTTCTTTTTTTTCCCCCTAGTGAGGTTTTTTCTTTCTTAGGGGCCCTCCCTTTGTCCAGGAGTGATAGGAGTTCCCTCTCTATCGAGCAGCCTTTCCCACCTCTTCCTGAAATAGACGGAGAAGCTCTTTTACTCCTCAGACGTGTTGTTGTTTTTTTTTTCTTTTCTCCCCGCCCGTCATATTTCATTTTTTTTTTTTCCGCTTTTTGCTCTCTTTCGAATGATTATTTCTCTTCCAGGGATGGAACGCCTCTTCACGCCGATCTGGGAGACCCTGCCCCCGCCTGTCCGGCCTTTTTGTAAAAAAATAACGACGTCCTTCCTCGGCTGTGCGGGTTTTTCGGCGCTTCCTGGTGAGTCCTTGATCTACTGTAGTATTTTTTGATCTCTTTGTGAGCCGAGGCAATCCCCCCTTTCTTCAGGAGAGGGGGCCGCTTCGGTTGGCTGTTTTTCTTTTTTTCATGGAGAGATACCATTCCCCCCGTTTTCGTCGGAATGGAAGACTTTTGTTCTTCCATGGATGATTTTTCGTTCTTTCCTTGTCTTTTTTCCTTGGAAGGACAAATCTTTTTCCCCCACTCCGGAAATGGTGGGCTTTCGTTTTTTTATAAAAGCAACACATCCCCTTTCGTTTTCCGTCCCTGACCCTCCTTTTTTTCCAATCTCTCTGCCTTTCTAAATAGGGGCCCTGCCCCTTTAGTGCCTTCTGATTCTGTCCCACGAGATAGACGGGGATTGTTTTTCGAAAATCTATTCCCTTTTTTTCCTCTTGTTGATGCTTTCCCCTCCTGCTCGAAGGTTGCAATGGGTGTCTTCTGAGATGGTTTGTGGTGGCTATGGGTGCGGCCCTCATTCCCTCCTAAGGAGCGTTCACGCTTTTTTCCGTAGGCGTTAATGTCTTTTCCTTTTTTTTTCTGGGGACGTCCCGCCCCCCCCATAGTGATAAAGACCTCTTGATTACCCTTTGTCAATTTTCCCCAGGAAGGGCTTTCTCAGTCTTCTATGGAAGACACCTTGGGCCTGGTTTTTTCCGGTCCGAATCCTCGCAACCCTTCTCCCCGACGTTTTTTTTCGTTATACCTGTCGGCGCTTAATTAGACATCCGTGGTTCGGAGGCTCGTCCACCTCTCGGGTAAAATAGAACGGGTTTCTTTTGCGGACTTACCTCCCTGCAGCTTCCCCTTTAGAGCCGAAATTCCTGTGGTTTACGGTCCTCCCCCTGGCACGACGTTCGGGGCTGATGAGCTCAGTCCCTCGCTGCGGGCATCGGAGGCTTTTTGACGTGGGTCTTGCCTTAGATGGGGTACCCCCCTTTCCCCCGAAGCACGGGTGTCGCTTGTCTTGTACCCCGGGATGCCTTTCCAACTTGGGACTCCTTGGGCGTCCTTTTCCCCCCGAGGGACGACCAACCGATGCTTTCCACCTCGGCCCCCAAGGAAAAAAAAGCTCGAAGGCTCTTTTCCGTTCCCTCTATGAGCTTCCCCCTCTCCCCTTCTTTCAGGCAGGCACTTCGTCTTTCTTGGGCAACACACACGACCCGCGCCTTTTCTCTTCAAGTGCTCCCTGGTCTTTCGCTCAGGTGTTGCATTGAGTTTTTCTGCTTGGACAGGTCGGCGCGTCCCTCGCGCCAACAGCGCGGAGGGTGTTTTTTCCTTACGATGGATGGGACTTCTTACTTTTTCCTCTTCTCGGAACATAGCGAAGGCTGGGCCTGTCCCTCTTTGAAGGCCGCAACGGGCCGTTTTTTTCTTCCGAAAGAGTGCTGAGACAGCTCCCCCCTGCTCCCTGACAAGGTATGGTCTCTCCTGTCATCCCCCCCCCCTGAAGTTTTTCCTCTTTCCTCCCGACTCTTTTTTTGAGCACACAATTGGATCAGGCGTCCCTTCGTAGGCTAATGGCTTGGCCGCCCCCGTTTCCCCTTTCCCGTCAAGGCACAAGAATCGTGGGGTTAGACCCTTTTTTCTTCCTCTCGACTCTCTCCACACACGACGCCCGACTCCCCACAGGATAGAAGCAGGTCCTGTTTTTTCCCGCACACTCTTACGTAAACGCCACCCTTCAGTCCTCGTGCTCCACCTAGTAACCCCTCAATGTATTGCGCCTCTTTTCGTGATTGTGCTCCTGACTGAGACTCTTACTTCAATTATGAACTTTAATCTTTTCCCTTCTTGACTTAGGGATCCTTCTTATTTAGGCCAGCCCTCTCCCTCACCAGAGCCCGCCCTTCCCTTCCGCCCCCCCCTGAGAGATTTTTTTTTCACCACCAGTGCCCTTCAAAAAGGGGCCTGCAGTTCGTCTCACCTTTTCCCTCTTCGCTTAAGTGATTCCCCTCTTCTTCCTCGTCCCCCTTTCGCTGCCCCCCCACCGAAGAGAAGTTGACCCCCCCTACTTTCCTATCTGTCCCGGTCCTTCCCTCATCTCCTAAGAGAATAAAAATCCCCCCCATCCTTATCAATGAGGCTTTTCCCTCGTGATTCCGCGCCCCTATGATGTTGTCGTAAGCGACTCTCCTGTGTCGTTCTCTCCTCTATCGCTTCCTCCCTTCGGAAAAGAAGACGGCGCCCCCCTGGTGTGACCGCAGCTGCCCCCCCCCCTTTTTTCTTCTTTCTTGTACCTTTTTTCCCAGTCTCCCCGTCTCCGCTTCCTTCCCTTGAAATGGAAATTCCCATGTACCCCGAATCTTTTTCAGGAGAATGTGCGCCACAATCCGAAACATTACGGTCTTCCCCCCCTTCATTCATCTTTTTCGGGCTCGATCCCCCCTCCCCCCCGTTTTTTTTTGATTGAGGAAGGATATACGCTCCTTCCTTTGATCCTTCTTTCTCCCCCCCTCTCCGTTGTGTTTTTGTCTCCCTTCCCGGACATTTCGGAATCCGAAGCGAATCGCCCTCCAGAGTAGAGAACTTTTGAGTTGAGAGAGCAGAATTCTCTTTTTTTTTTCTTCTTTCCCGAGCTGTTTTCCTTTCTCCCTTGTGCCTCCCCTCTCTTCCCGACAGTTACAGTCGATCCGTAATGGCCTTCTTCTTGACTCGGCGCGGCGTCTTTTTTTTGGCTCAAGGATATGCTGTACACGGCTTTTCACAATCCTGAGTGCGATGCTTCTTGTTCTCTGTGCCCCCCCCTCCGATAGCGGGGGCTTCTCCCCCAAGTTCTGCGAATGATTCGCCTTCCCCTTCCTAACCCCCGCCATTAGTAGACCAAATCCTTTTTTCCCTAATAAATGACGTACCATCCCTACTCCTTCTTATGTCGGATGGTTTGGGAGGTTTTTCTCATGAGTTTCCTCCTTCCTCCCCTCAGGAGTAGGTTGCATTGCGCTTCTGTAAGCGGAGTCCCCTTTCCTTTTTTTTTCTCTCCGCGCGAGCGCTTCTTTCCCCTTTCCGAGTTCCCTTCCCCAGACAACAGTTTTCCTCTTTGCGGTTCCCTCCTCCCTCCCGCGAAAGGAAGAGGCTTTTTTTCTGGCGGCTCAAGAAGCCCTTATCCCAGAAGGCATTCTTTTTTCTTCCCCCTTTCCCGTGTAAGCTTTTTTTCTCTTTTCCCCTCCTAAGCAATGAGCAACACGGAACTTTCCTGTTCGACAATTGTGGGGGCTCGTTTCTCTTCTCCCACGAGGAAGGGAGCGTCTTCTTTTTCCCCCTGTAGCAGTTTCTTTTTTCCCCATCCTGAATGCCCCCTGATCTTCATTTTTTATGTTGGAGTAGACTGGTTTTTCCCCATCGGTGCCCATCCTCTTCGCTCGTCTACACCCTCGTCTTGCCCTTCTTCCTCTCTCTTCTCTTTTCCCCCCCAAAAGTTAGCATATAGAGGATTCGTCCCTCCCCCAGGGATATTCGAGTCCCGCGTCAGCTTCCCTCCCCACCCTTCAATGGTGCGGGTAAAGTCGCCGTACCCCACCTGTTCGGAGCCGTTCTTTTTTTCTCCTTAAGAGTTTTTTTGTTTCGGCACGGCGCTGACATCCGAGAGAGGGGAAGTATTTGCCCTCTCCTTTTCCTTTCCTTGAAGATCCTATCCATCGTGGGCCCTTCTCTCCCCCAGCAGAGATGTTGCGCTCCTTCTCCCTCCTAAGCAGGAAAGCAATTTCTTCCTCTCCCCCTTGAGCGAACCTCCTTCCGTGCGCAGCAAGGTCTCTTTTTTTTGTGGCACCAATGAAGACCCCCTCCGCCGACCGAGGGGCCGCTCTTTTTTCCTCCCTTAGAGGACGTGCAGACGCCTCCTCTCGTGGGTGAAGGGGCCCCTCCTTTTCCTTTATATTCTTTCCTGTGAAGATGCGCCCCTTTTGTGAAGTAGGACAGAAGGAAAGTTTGAAGGCTGTTTTTCCTTTTTCCTTCCCCCCCCGGCCTGCAAAAGATCGATCTAACCATCGACCTACCTCCTCTGGACTTAAGTTGATGGGAGCGCATAAGCCCTTCCGCGACTGAGCGCCCTGTCCCGCCCCCCCTTCTGTCGGCGCGAAAGTCGATCTCCCCGGTCTTGCCCGGCAATTTTTTCCCCCCCCTGCCCTTTTCGACCCTTGCCCTTCCGGAGACTTCCCTTGCTTTCCTCCCACTTGCGCATGTCTCTTTTCTTGTTAATACGGGTTGAGAACAGTCCCCTCCCCCCTTTTTTCCGAGCCGCAGTTTTTTTTTTTTCCCCTCAACACTTGCCAGACGGTCTTCTCCATTTCGAACGCCGTCTTGCAGAGCGTCCCCTTTTGTTTCTTTCCCTGAGGCCGAATCGGTCGGATCCCACTTCTCTCCTTGGCGTTGTCGAGGATCGATTACACCTCCCCCCCTTTCCCCCTGAACGACCCCTTCCCTTTTTTCCCACCCCCCTCGGTGAACCTTTTTTTTTTCGCCAAACCCAATCCCCCCAACCCTTTCCAAGAGAGGAAGAATCATTGTCCCCTTTAGACCTCATCACAGATAGGCGGGTCTTTCCTCTTGGAGAGAAAAAGTTCCCCCGTAGGATAGCCTCACGAATTTTTTTTTCCCCTTCGGCGACCTTCCCTTCACTACGGGCGTCCTCCGCCCCATCTCAAAATGAGGGTCTGGTAGCCCCCCCCTTTCCTATGTTTTTTTGCTGTCTACCCACCTTTCCCCCCCAAAGGTATTGGCGGAACCCCTCTTCCTCTTCCTTCCCTTGAAGTCCTTACTTTTTCCCATCATCCACCTCCTTCTTTTTCCCAGTGGGGTATTAAATGCCCGACGATTGGAGCGTCTCCGCCCCCCGTTTCCCCCCCCCCCCCTCCCCGACCGCTGAAAGCCGCCTCCTTCCCTCTTTCGGACCACCCTTTTCTTTTCAGAACCCTTGCGACATCACCCTCCCGAGAATAGAAGAAAACCCTCTCTTTCCCAAGAGGGCGTTGGGAGTTTTTACCTCTCTCGGGTCGGTCGAGGGTAGAGAGGGTTCTCCCATTGCGGGTCTTTTCCCCAGCCCTGACTTGACCCTACTCCCCGAAAAAGCGGCCCCCCAATGCCGCATTTTCTCTCTTTCCTTCTCCTTTTTTTTTTTCTAGGAGATTCGCCGTCTATTTCCTGTGGCGCTTTGGCGCATCGGCCTTTCTCCCTTGCAGACCTTCCTATCACGCCGACTCCTCATGGGAGAGGAAAAATATATCCCCCCCTACCTACCTTTATCGTAAAACAACTACCCCTCCCTCTTCTCCCTTCTTGGGTGTTTTTCTTCTTTTTTCTGGCGACTTTTTCTTCTCTGATCTCCTTGTCTTGGTGGGAGGATAGACCCTAGCACACTTTCCGCCGGCTTCTTCGAGGTAGGTGTTTTGTGGCGTGGGATTTTTTTTTTTGCTCTTCAACCTTCAATCCCCCAGCTTTTGGGCATGATGTGCTATGTTTCCTGTATGGTTATTGGCATCCTCTCTTCTCTTTCAAAATCGGTGTGACTCCCCTGGAAATGGTGGAGAGGGTTCCTTTCCCCAAATTAGTGGCTCTTTTTCCTGCTCCCTCATGGAGTAGAGAATTTTTTATTTTCCCTCCACCCTTTTCTTCCCCTCGCTAGGGATAATGATTGAGTTTTTTTTTTCTCCTTTTGGACAGTGTTTATATCTTTCCCCCCTCCCTCGAATTCCCCTTTGCTCGGCATGTTCCGATTATGAAGGAGCTGTTTTTCTTTTCCTTTGTTTCCCGAACGTCACTCCTCCTGAGTTTCACCAGCGTTGTTTTTTTTAGCGTTCTGGGTCAGTTCCTTCTTTGGAAGCAGCTTCCCTTTACTTTCCCCCTGACCTGGTAGGAATCGGCTCTCCCCCTTTTTATTAAGACGGCGTTCAGGACAGCGTATGTCCTCTCTCGAGGGAAGTCGTCGTGCGGTTTTTTCCTTTAAGCATAAATATCCCCCCCCCCAGCTGTTTCTTCCCGCTCGAAATACTTATAACCCCATTTGGTGAGGGAGGAGGAGGACAATCTTTTTCCACATAGACGGGACGTAGTCTTTCTGTATTTTTATGAAGGATTGAAGGAAATCCTCCTATTTAGAATTTTTTCTCTCTTACTTTGGTTTCCCCGGCCATAAGGCTCTAGAAGAGAAGGGGATGATGCCGCGCCCCTCCTCAATTACGTACGCAATTCGCAGGAGGCATCTCTTTTTTTAGTTTTTGTCAGTGGGGGCATTTTTAGATGGGGGCTTTCTGACCTTTTTTTTTCCACCCCGTTTCTTTCTTCCCTCAAGGTGGCTCATGTTCCCCCAGTTCTTACTCCCAGCAGATACGCAAACGCCGGGAGTTTTCCCGGAAAACAACTCCCCTCCTTCCTTCTGCAGTTATTCTCCCCCCTTTTAAAGAGACCGACCTGGCGGTTTCCCCCCTGTCCCACCTCACGAGCACTGCGGCGCCTTTCTCCTTCTCCCTGTCGTGCGCATCAGTTGTCTCATGAGGCTTTTTTTCAACCAGCGTCCCTTCTTTTCCTCCCCGGAAAGATGGATAGTTAATCCCCTGCTGCCTTTCTCTGCAAATATTTCCCCCCCCTTCCTGCGGGCCGAGTCGACGCTTGTGAAGGGCCCCTTTTTCTTTTCGACCGTTTTCCCCGCCCCCTTTGCCAAGGTAGGGTAGGACTTTCTTTTTTTTTTCATTGACGTTGGATCCTAAATATGCGTTTGCCCCCTTTGAATCGAAGTAGTGCCATTCCTCTTATCCCCTTTTTTTTCTCGGAGAAAGCTCTTTTTCCTTTTTTTTCGCACCGCTCACAGGGCCAATCTTTTGGTTGAGTCCTGGGGAGGAAGAGCGAAGCTTCGGTATGCGTTAAACGACGCAGACTCCACACCCTTTCTCGGAAGGCATGTTCACTCCTTTCTTTTCTTAGAAAACGAAACCTCCTTCCCCTTCTCCTGAGAGCCCCCTGCGTCATACTACCCCATTTTTTTCCTCGAAGAGAGATAGTGATTGTTCCCTAAATTTACGAGGAGAACGGCCACTTACTTCCCTCGTGCCCTTTTGACTTCGGTTTGATCCGGACCTTCTTCCCCCTCCCCCCGCTCCTTGGAAGAACATCATTCTGCTTTCCCCCCTGTCCCGTCTCCCCTTTCGGGCGAACTGGCCTTCTCTCCCTTGATCCCGAGCTCGCTTTTTTCTGGGAGACCTTCCCTGCAACCGCCGCTCAGAATACGATCGAGTAAGCATGCCCTCTCCAGCGTTCCTTTTCCACTCCACACCAGCCTCTCTTTCTGAGGACGCAGTGATGATAAGTGTGACTGTATTTGTTCTCCTAGCAGGCGCTTTTTTTTCCTTCGAAATCATTCCTCTTCTTACCCGCTATCGCTCGTCCCCTTTTTCGGCAAGAAGACGGCCCTCCGAAGTATCCAGTTTTTCCTCCTTTTTTTCCCCCCCCTTGATGCCCGGAGAGCCCTTCCCCTTCGCCGTGCCCCCCCCTCCCTCCCCCCTCTGCCATTCAATTCTTTTTCGTCGAGATTGGGGATTTCCCCCGATTCCTTCCCTTCTCAACCCTTCTTCTTCCCTTCCGGCGAGGCTCATGAAGTCGGTTCTTTTCCCTCCCCCCCCCTATTCTACGCTTTTTCCTTTCTCCTTTTTAGTCGAACTTCTCCTTTTTTTCCCCTACGTTGTTGTGTTGATCTATCTCCCCCTTCGAATAGACTGAGTAATATCCCCTTCTCCCCCCGTCTGAGATCGTTTAGTTTCCACCTCCTCCGGAATTCCATGTCTCCTCCCTTTATTCCTTGATCGATACGAGCTGTTATACCTTTCCTTCTTCCTGGTTAAGATGTGGCCTTTCCTACAGTACGTCTCCCCCCTTTTTTTTTGATTGCAGCGGCTCCTTCTTCCCCGATCAGAGGCTCAAAGGATTCTGTAGCTTTCGTGGGACATCTTCCTTCTCTGCCCCCCCCCCCCCCACGGTTTCGCCGGCTTCTGACTGCCTCCAAAATTTTTCGATCGATAGAGGGCTCCCTTCCCTTTTTTGCGCATGATTCCTCTTTGCAAGCGCCTGCCTTCGAACCCCCCCAAGTAGAAGTCACCTGTCAATGACAGGCTTTGAGGTTGAAGGCGCGTTTCTCTTTTTTGAATGCCGGACTCGATCGGAGTCTTTCTTTCGTCCTGTTGCCAGGAGTGTTCTTTTGTCCCACTTGGATCGAGGTTTTTAGAAGAGTAAGTTCTTCCCCTTTCTGCAGTTTGCATAATTTCCTGTTGCGGTCTCTTCCTCCTGATGTTCTTACGCTCCGGTCGCTTGCTAGGTGCGGTTTCTTCTTTTTTTCAAGCATCTCAGGCGCATAGGGAAGAGTGAAGTCTTTATCTTCTCAGTAATTTCCCCCTCCCCCCTTCTTCCCTGAGAGCCCCTAGGAGGGAGGAGCATCCATTCTTTTTTTTCTTCTCTCGTTTGATCCTTTTTTCATGCAGGGCTCTCCCCTTTCGCAGACCTCCTTCGTTTCCCAGGAGGATAGACAGGATGTTTTTTTTCGTGTTAACCTCCACCCCCCTTCTCTCCCCCCCTCGGGGGATAGCCCCACCTTTCCATCGCAGCGCCACCCACACTCTCGTTTCGCCGGAGCCACTTGCTTGCACCTAATTTCGATTCCCGCGTCCCTCCCCTCTTACAACTTAATGGTGCGGGCTAACGTTTTCCCTGACCCCATAAAGTGGCGGCTCCCCCCTTTTTTCTCCGCACGACTCTTCCTTGGCTCGAGTTTTTCCCTGGCCGTAGAAAGGAAAGCCGGCGTTTCTTTTTTTCAGAACCTCGTCTCTCCCCCTCCCCGTCTCTCCATCGTGGCCGGAGAGCGCGCCGCCCTCTTTTTTTTTGCTTGGCGCGCGACGCTTCCCTCTCTCCCACACATGAGATCTTTTTTTTTTTTCCGTGCGGCCGCACCTTTCTCTGTTTTGGTGTTTTCAAGACACCCGTCCGAAAGTGCCTGCGTCCCTCGCTTCGTGCTTTTTTTTTCCCCCCCAAGCGGACGTGCCGCGCCTTTTTCTCTGTGTTTTGCAGGGACTCCTTTTTCCCGACGTGACTCCTTCTTTCCGATCGCCCAAGGGCTCCCCCCCCTCCCGCAGACCGGGTTGATCTCCCCCCTGAACCCGGAGCTTTCTTTGGTTACCCCCGATAGCGGGGCTCCCACCTAGATGACGCCGTCCGCACCTTGCCTTTGTTCCGCTCAGCCAGCTGTCGATTCGCCCTGAGGCGCTTTTCCCTCCCCCACCCCCTTCGAAAGTCGTAGAGGAGATCAGGCAATTCATACCAGTCGCACGAGACCGGCACGTTCTTTTCGCGATTTCCCCCCCCTCCCGAACCCATTTTCGCAGTAGGTAATAAGGGTATACAAGACGTTTTTTTCAGTTAGACCCCCTTTTTTAGGACCCCCCACACCCCCTCCCCGCGCCTCCTTCTCTCCCCCTGATGTAGAAACGCGTCCTCCTGTCCCCCCAGGTTTGGCGAATGCCCCTCCGACCGCGTCGTGATCACTTCTTGATTGGGAGTGTTCCTTAGCTCCAGCCCTACTAAGAAAGGAACGCTCTTCCCCCCAAACACCCGCGGTTCCCCTTCCTGGCGAGGAGCTTTTTTTTTTTTTTTTTTTTTTTTTCTTTTTTTTCTGCCGTCCCAATATAAACAACACTCCTTTCTTTCTCCCCTCAATTGCACGTCCTGCCGACAGCATCACCTCCTCTTGGCCCGGTGTCAAGTCTCTTTTCAAACCAGTCCCTCCCCCGCGACGAGATCTCCGATTTGGGCGATCTTTACGGAGCGAAGCCACTTTTGTGCAAGCCCCTTCTGGCCTTTTGTGCTTTTAGGCACACTCGCCACCATTGGCTGGGTGCACCACCTCTTTTTGCGCGCCTCGCGAGCCCTCGAATAGAGAGCCCATTTTCTCTCGCCTGCCCGACCCCTCTTTCTTTAAAAGTGTTTTGCATTCTTCATGACGGCCACTTCCCAAAGTAACGGCCCCTGCCCTCTCGAGTTGCCGGATCCTTTGCCGCTCGTGCCCTACTACAGCCCCCCTCAACCCGTCCCCACTCGAGCATAGAACGTCAACCCCCTCAAACACCCCTCGTCTCTCCTTTAGTTGTTACGATGAGAGTTTTTCTTCCTTTTAGGAGAGGGGTTCTTCGGTCGTCGTTCCTCCCTCGTCTTTGATATAGATTCGGCCACACGGGCCACCTCTACGGCGC
>Ga0179593_1538704_pt1 | contig 15993 bp, 14 predicted proteins | sample CZODoug2_1_08_16_FD_185931 | JGI IMG/M metagenome (GOLD analysis project Ga0179593, IMG submission 185931) | Vadose zone soil fungal communities from Angelo Coast Range Reserve, California, USA - CZODoug2_1_08_16fungal (PacBio error correction) | ecosystem: Environmental > Terrestrial > Soil >... | reverse complement strand
CCTCCCATCCACGAATCTATCAATTTCACCTCGGATTTTTCCACTGCCCCCCACAGCCAATGCCTTTCGCCCGAATCTCCGGCCTGTGAGGCGTACCCTGTCCCTGGCCCCTTGGTAATCTGAGTAGTCGGTTTTCCCAGCTTTTTACCCCATGAAAGGAGCTATGCTCACCCTTCGAACCTACTCTTCGAAGAAGAATCAGACGAAAGACCTTCTTGGAGCTTCCTTTCATCTTTTTTTCTACCTGACGTTTTTAATTTAACACCGCAATGCACTCCACTTCACCCCCTCTGGCCACCATTACGCGCAATACCCAGTGCGTAAAGTACCCCACCCGTAAACCATTTACCAAACCCCCTGGTCAAAAACGACTTTTTTGGCTTCCGTCCCGTAGCCTTCTGCTCAACCGAAGTCCGGACTCCCCCGCTGAAAAGCGAACCAGCCCCCCCATTCCCTGCTACTCTTCGGTTGCCATCTTCACAACTACCCCCCCACCCCGACCTTCCTACACAATGAGGCCAGACCGGCAGGAGCGTGCGGACCTCCTTCCCTTGCGCGTTTCCCTCCCCGATTTCTCTTAATCAGTAACTTTATCGGCCTCCTTCACTCCAGTCTCAGTAGACTCGGCGTCATGCACTGCTTTCCAGGAATTCGTCACCCCCTTGTTCGAATGTTGTGCTTATGTTTTTTTTCGTACCCTAGCACCAAGCAGCCCCCCTTTTCGCACATCGTCCCCGCCCCCCTCGCGCGCCGGTCCCGGTATAAGGCTCCATACCCTTTTATTTATCATTTTTCTTACCTCCCTACTTATTTACCGGTGGAGGGTCAGTAGGTCTTTAATTGAGGGATTTCTGTGATCGGCTTCTTCTACAAAGAGTGAACCATCGCCGGTGAATTAAGAGGGCACAATACGGTCACACGTCTTCAGGTCAGGTAACGCCTCTGGAAACCGTAGTTCATTGCAGACCCATGACCTTTTAGCAAGTCTGTATGCATTCCAATTCAAGTCAAATGTGCGACCTGTTTCCCTTTCAGGAGCGGACCAACCCCTTTGCCCCTTCCTTGACGTTTTAGCCTTGCGCCCTCCCTGCCTCTCGCGACCCAATCTAGAGGTGATTGAGGGTGGCGCATTTAGGCCGTGAGCCCGTCGCATGTTTTTTCGTTTTTTTTCGTCCACCGATGGATCTTTCCAAGCCCCAGCCCTGATATTTCCTGCAAAGAAGGTCGGTGTTTTTTGACATATGTAGCGTCACCGCGACCTCCCCCAATTACTCATGGCCCGCACAGAATGTTCTTGCCTTTTTTTATCGCGGACACCAGTCTTGTTCCTAGAAACCCCCTCATGATAGGACCTGTCTCCCCTTTCCCAACTACCTTGCGGATCTTTTTCCCTGAAAGCGGTCTCTCACTTTCCCCTCAAGTTCCCATTGACATTCCTCCCTGCCCATTTAGCCTGAAGGGTGAGGCCCCGTTTTAACCCAACTCGCGCCAGTCTTCCTTCCTCCCTCCTATTTTTTTAGATCTTACTTGTCACGATTTGAACCTCTTGGCTCAGGAATGTCGCGTAGATGACAAGGTGTTTTGGAAAAGGTTGTTTTCCCGATAGCCTTCCTGCCGCCACCCTCCTTTTGATGGCGGGCGTGTAGCGCCCTTCATTATGGTTTCTCAATTAACTTTTTGGACCATCTTCTCTCCCCCCTGCATCGCATTGTTTTTCCTTTCACAGTCCTCTTTCTTCTTCTTAAATTCCCGCCCACACCCCCCCCCAACCAGCCCATCCCACACACCCCAGTGTGACTACTCCTCTTTTCTTGTTGCTATAATTCTGCCTTTCCCTTCGTGCGAGAATTCCCCAGCCTTTCCGACTCATCGCTAACGATAGGTTTTAGTCATTTTCCTAGACAACACCCCTTCCCCCCCCCATTTCACTTCTTTTTGCTTAACGTCGCCCGCCCCCTTCGTTTGCACTTCCAAAGCAATTTTGCCCTCGTGCCCCTTTTCCCCAACTGTAGGCCACCTTAGGTTCCGACCCTCCTATGGATAACTCTACTTTTAGGTCTGGATCGAATTTCATCATTGTCACGGAGCCGGGATTATGGACATTCAGATGCTTTTTGGACTTTCTATTGCCCTCCGCATTCTCTTTTTTGTCTGATCTTTTTACACCAGCCCCCTCTCAGATTCCCAACTCGGATCCGTCACATGTATCCCCATGAAAAAAGTCGTGCAGAAGCCTTCACCCAAGAAGCATTCTGGTTATTCAAGCGACGCGAGCATTTCGTGTATATGCTTTCCCCCCTTCGCAGGACTATTTGTCTCGATTGCGAAACATTGTACTCCTTCTTTTTTGACTTCCGATTATGTCCGCAATACCCAAGCTAAAATTAGAGGCCCCATTTTTTGCTGAATTACCCTGCCCCTGCATGGGTAAGTCCCGCCGTTCCTTTTCCCCGTTTTTCTTGCAGTGCGAGTCTGACCAGATTTTGCTTTTCTTTAAACGCTGAGAGTTCTCCTTGGCCCCCTTTTTTAAGAACAGTCCCCCTTTGGACCTCCTGTTTTGAAATTCCTTTTTTCGTTATTTTTTTTGTGTTCCATGTTTTCGCAATTTCAGTGATGCTCGGTGTCCCTGGCTGTTTATGGGTATCCTCTTTTGTTTTTTCCCCAAGCGGGTTGAGTCGAGGGGTAGACAGGTCGGCTTTGAAATTCCAGAACCAAACGGGCACACCCCCTACAGGTACCCATTCTCTGGGAGAGTTCCGGTAATTTGGTTTTCTCTCGAGTTTTTATTGATTCCAGTTTCTTTTTCCATCGTTTCTTTTGTCACATCTTCGGAATTTCCCCAGCTGTTTTTCTTTTCTGGAATTCTCTTTTGTGGAAATGCTGTGGACTTCCTTAATAATGCACTCTTCCCCCGGTTCCCGGTAAAATCCGAGTTTTTCCGTCTCCTTCTCAGTGGTATCGGTTTCGTTTAAGTTTTTACCTCGTTTCCATGCGATTGTTCCTTCTGTTTTCATTTAGGTTTCTTATCATCAAAGACCGCCTTCCCAGTTTGTCTTTTGCCCCTTTGCTTAGTGTTCCAGCATTGTGACTCTTCCTCTTTACCTGACGAGCTATACTCCCCCTTTTTCCCCCTGATTCTGGTGTTGCAGTTCTTTTTGTCCGTGTTTCCAGTTTTTCTCTGGCCGCCTTCCAGAAAGTTTTTTGGCTTTTTTGCCTTACAATATCAGTCTTTCCAGGGAGTCTTCTTTTTTTTTTTTCCCCCCCGCCTCCTTCTCTCCCATTCTCCAGGTGTATTCCTCCTTGCAGTACCCCCGACTATGCCGTTTGTATCTTTAGGCGTCTCCATTTCGGAACCCCGTACTTTGCCTATTTAGGCTCAGCCAGTCAGCCGGCAGGATATCGAATATATCTCCCTCCAGCTAATCTTCTTCCGTGGGTGTCCCTAGCCCTTTTGGCTCAGGCAGTCGCAATAACCTGCTCAAAAAATTAGACGGTTATAGCAGTCTCTTTTTTTATTTTGTCTATTCATCGGTTCACCTCTATTGCTAAATTGAGTTCGGACCACCCCCCCCCCCCGATGTATCCCTCTTTCTCTGCCTTTTCTGTCGCAACAGGATCTGCCCTCCTTTCTTGAGAGCCCCTTCCTACCGCTTCTGAGTCATGTTCCAGTAGTATCTGTTCTCGGCGTTTTTTCTTGTCAATGCCCCTGTTCCTTATCGAGTGTTCAGTGCCTTCGATTTTCTTCCTTCTCATGTCCTTTTCCCTTTTTTTTCATTTGGAATGTTTTCCTTACGGTCTTCCCGCCGGCGCTCACCGCAAGCATTTCTCTTTTTTATTCTTTTTTGTTGTGAGCTTGCCCGCGCGCTTTATTCCGCCCCCTTCTCCCTTCCCACATTCAAAACCCTCCCCAGTCCCCTAGGCCGCTTTACCTGACCAGAGCCTTCGATGTTAGATTACTCCCCTCCTGTTGGCCCCTTTCAACCTGGATCAAAATTCTCCTCGTCATAGCTTGGCCGTTTCCTCCTCCCTTGATTCTTGATTTGCCTTGCCCTCCAGTGTGAGATATGGATTCTTCTTCGCCCTTTTACTATTTCCTCTCGGGGGGTTTTTTTTCCCCCTCACTTCCTTCGACCTCCGTGTTGACCGTCTTCCCACCCGAGATATGCGTTTTCCTTTTGAGCTCTGTCGACCGCCTGATCAAATGTCCCCAAAGGACGATTCTTTTTCGTCCAGATTCCCTTCTTAGTAGTCGCATGTCGCTTAGATTCGGATCCTGCATTTTTTTGCCTTTTCGACTTTGTCCGTCCCCTTAAGTTCGCCTAGAAATCATCTCCTACAAAAGCTTTTGACACCGGCAGCTTTTTTCCACTCCCCACTGATTTTTTTTCTTAATCCCCTTTGTAGTTTGATTCTCGTGTTCGGAGCATCCTACTCACTTTCGAAAAGGCCGCCCACTTTCTTTCTCACCGCAGACAGCCCCCCATTAACTGTTCTCTGGCATTCCCCCCGTGTTCCCCTCAACCCGGCGATCCTCTTAAGTACCAGAAGCAGGCCAAGGAGGTAGGGATATGAATGTCTAAGCCGGGAGCTGTTTTGGCAAGAGTTTTCTTGGAAAGCAACAATCCTTTCCCATCTCCCTTTTCAAACTGGTCCCCTATTTCTCTCCTCTTTTCCTTTTTTTTTGAGGTTCTACACTGCCCGACTCATTGATGTCCAACGTGGCTTTTCCCATTTCACCAGCCCATTCTCTGCCCTCAGTCGTTCGCATGTTCCCATCTTGAAAACTTCTGGGCGACCACAAGTTTGGGACTCTGTCCCCTTCTTGACATTTCCCCCGAGTCGCCTTAGGTCCCCGATACAAAAAAGCGAAGACGACGTTCTTGGATCCCTTTTTACTTTTTCTTTTTGGATAAACTTATGACAGCGTTCCAAATTTTGCCACGCACCCCCTCTCCCATACGCCCGCCCCCTATCCTTGTACGGTACACTTTTTTTTCGTCGGTGTCATTTCCTGTGCCGACTTTAGTGTCACCCTTATTTCCCTGCTTGGGACGCCCCTTCTTTCCCTCCGATTTATAACACCTGCGTCACCAGCCTTCCAGCCCAGAACTTTACTTGGTTTCCCTCCCCTTTCTGACACCCATCCCCCCCCCCAAAAACGACCTTCCCCCCAACAGTATGTGCATTTCCGACCCCAGGAGATGAGTGTCTGGACCTAAAAGGGATTTTACTTCTTTTTTACGGCTTCCTTTTTGGTAGACTCCCTGCCCTTCACTCAACTCGTACTGCTCCCCCTGGCGTGGTAACAATTTCTGACGTCCCTAAAAAAGCCTTACCTGTTGCGGTTTTTTTTCTCCTGCGCCTCCCCAGAGACCATAGCTTTCCCCCGAGCCCGCATGCTTTTGCAGGCCGAGCCTATAATACCTAATATTCCCCACCTCTTTGTTCACGTAAAAGATTTCCTTTTTACTTTTTGGTCCGATGTTTTTCTGATTACTTTTGCTATCTTTGCCCTCTTTTCCTCCGTACATTAGCTGTCACGATTTTCAATTAGAGTTAGCAATGTTTAGAACCCCCCCCCCCTGTTTTCCACATTATCTCCATTTCTCAGTTCTAGCCTCCCATTCGGATAATTTCATTTTTCCCTGATGACTATTGCCCCCCCATGCGGGATCCTTCTCTTATCCCTAGTTTTTGTCTAATTCATCTCCAATGTACCCTTTGTTCAGGAGGGCTTCCCCCCTTGCTGGAGCCGTTTTGTTTTCCGTTGCTCAGTTACTCATTGAACACCGAATTTTTCCCCACGATGTTCTTGGGGGGGCTATGTCCTTTCAAGTTCTCCACGGAGTGGATCTTTGAGTTAATTGTATTCACAAGCAACCGGACACAAAGATGCCCAGAGATCCCGCTTTGAGAAAGGTGTCGGCGGCTGGTCGGAGGCCTTTACCGAGGCTCAAACGTGCGGTACCACGTAATTTTTGAGAGGAGTTTTAGAGGGAGTACACCGCTTCCAGCCGGACCGGCCATTGCAATCCACCCAACAAGGATCTTGGAAAGGGAATAGAGACCCGAAAACCACTTTTTCCTAGGACAGGTTTTAAGTCGGAGGCCAATTTCAGAGAAATTCAACGTCCATTTAACGCTTTCCTCCCCTCTCCCCCCTTCCTGTCCTTGTGACTTTTCCAACGACACCCCCCAAGATCTCTCTCTTCCCCCTTGTTGTTGTTTGAGTCTATACTTTTCTCTTTTGGGAACTCTTTGTCCCACCCCCTTATTCTTGAGTTAGTTTACAAGGCGTGGTTTGGGGAACTGTGTGTTAGTTCAACGATCCTTCCCTGGACCACCGGCTCAACCGTGGGAGTGGGGATGTCGTTTTCCTTGGAGTAATCGACCGAACCTTTTCCTTTTCATTTCGGTTTTGTCCCTTAACCGCATATTGTTTAAGCCGTTCTAGACACCCTCCATCTGTTGCCTTCACAGCGGAGATGGCTGGGTCGCTTCGGTTAGCCTTCCCGCAAACCTTTTTCCCTGTGATAGCTATGGTTCTTTATAGTCTTGTTAGTCCTCTTTCATTTCCATCGTAAGCCAGCGCACATGTTCCGGGATATGTTCCCCTGGTAGCTCCCCTCCTGAACAAACACTACCCCCCTTTCTTGCCCCCCCCCCCCACTTTATTGGTTCTAGAGTGCTTACTTCAACGATACACCCATTCAGTAAAGGTATCCTTTTCCCCCTTCTGCCCACCCTTATTTCTTGTCGCTTTCTTCGCATACCTACTTACTCGAAATTACGTTTTCCTCCTTCCAGAACCTTACTTTTCTGTCCCCTTTTATCAAGACGCGAGTCCGGCCATTTGCAAGGGAGTGCGTCTATTCTTTGCATGTCTTGCCTCCCCCCTTCTCTTGCTTTTTATCTCCTTCGGACAGCCTTTCCGCTAGCTTAGACCCCCACTTGACTCCCTTCTAAGGAAGCGGTCAGTACTTTTTTTCCCATTTCCTTTCTAATTTTCGGTTTTTATCTGCTCTTTCGCGCGTTCGGGTTCCCTGGGATTGTATACTCTTTTTCTCCCCAGAAAAATCAAAGTCCACAATAGAGGCTTTTTTTTAGAGTCTTGGACAATGCTTTTTGCCGAACCGTGTTCTACCCTTTGTATGCAGGCGATAAATGTTTTAATGATCTTAGTGTTCCATTGAGAGTCTCCCTTTTCCTATTTCCCCTCCACGCGACTGCCTTTTCTAGCCTTCCCCATTGGGTTACTTGTTTTACCTTGAGTTTCCGCCACGGTACTGTTCGATTCTTCGTTCTGGGAAGGAGTTCCTTGTGTCTCCCATCGTTTCACGCGTTTCGCCCCAACTTTTTCGTATGAAGGCGAGGGTGGAGTTACGCTCGTACTTGAACTAAGAAACCACACGTTGCTCCGGCGGTACCCCCCGGTGATCCCGCGCGTTCCTTTTGATTGTTTTCCCTATGGCCAGCTGTTTTGTACAACTCGTTTCACCAACTTCAGGAAGAGGCTCCGCGTTCGTCTTCTATTTGGGCCTTCTCCTTCCATTTTCCCCTGCTCCTTTTGGCCTCTCTCCTTTCCAAACGGGTCTGTCCACCAGGCCAGATAAGTTATGCCCATTCCCTTCAATAATCTCCCTGGGCTGCCGTCTGCAGTCTGTCACACGTTCTTACCCGTCGGCTGCGGTTCATTCGGATCATCCCCCCGACCCATTTTACCAGATTGTTCCCTCCACGTTTTTCCTTTTCCTGATGTTCCCCCCTTGTGACCTTTTTTAATCCCTTACCGGCCTTCGGCTCCTTCCTCAATCCCCCTTTTTGACCAACCAATGGTTGAGAATTTGTACTCCCGCCATTTTTTTGTGGGGATAGGTTGGCCCAAGGACGGCCTTGGGATCTTCCCCCCATTCCCCTGTCTTGGGGCTTGGATGCTTGTGGCCTTAACTTTCGGAGTCTTTTCCCCGTAGGCGGTGCCCCTTGAACACTCCATCTTCAACCCTATCCTGGTCTCCTTTCTTGGAAAGCCTTTCCTTCCCTTATTTCGTTTATCGGAAGGTTCAAGAAATTAGCCCTCATTGAGAGGTGAGTCGCTTGGAGACGCCCCCCATTCATCCCTCTCCCTGATCTACGACTATATGTTCGACCTTCCTTCTTATTAACCACTGGTGAACTATTTTATACGTACCCCTTAACTGTCGCAATCGCCTCGCTCCAAGCGTGGGTCTGGAGCTTAATGGTCCCTAGAACATTCCCCAGCCCCGACTCTCCCCCTTCGCCTCTTGTTTCATCTTTGCTATTGACATAAGCTGCCGCAGACAACAATTTTCTAAGACTGACTGGACCCCTCGCAGGACCAACCGCTCCCCCGGACATAACTACCCCAAACAGAGCAGTGTCCGACCCCCGAGTGCTTTTAGGTTATGGACACCCCCCCCTGGGAGGTCCATACACAAGGACCGGCCCTATGATCCCTGAGGACCTTATGCCTGGTCTACTACTCCCTAAGACCAGTTATTGAGGATTTGGCCGTCCATCGTGTATTTTTTGAGAGGGTACACCCGTTTTTTTATTTTTATTTTCCCCAGGAGTGATTATTTGAAACTCTGTCTCTTCATTAAACCTGGTTTGCGTGTTTGCCCTTTTCATCTCTTTTTCCTGAAGCAGTTTTTTCGGTTTTTAAGCACGCACCCTTTTTCCCCTTTCCTCTGTTGATTGTCCTTCTATTTCTCTCTTGTACGGCACGTAACTCTATACCATTCCCTTCCACCCTAGGCCAAACGCTTTACAGCTGGAAAAGCCTTACCCATGGGCTTCATGCTCCTATGATCATGGAACTGATTTCCAAAATAGCGACTCATATACTACCCGCCAGGGAGACTCTCAGGATCAAAGTGCTTTTTTTTATTTGAGCGAATCTTTCCTGCTCCTCCCCGCCCCCCCCGCGCGTGACTCTTACCCTAGTCCCCCCTTGGGCTTGCCCACTATCCTTAGTGGTTTGACCCCCCCATTATCCCAGAACTAAGGAATTATAAAGCTCGGAGTCCCCAGCCAGCCAACCCTGGCGGCCTGCGTGGTGGTCTTCTCAAATCTTCCGGCCGATCTGAGTAAGTTCGGTGATCGACCATTTGGCCCGTTCGACACGACCCACATTTCATCGATCCTGCGATACCTTATGCCCCCCGTTGAGCTTTTTCATTGCGGACGGTCTACCCCTGGCCCCAGTCCTCCGTCCCCCTTAGCGTATTTTTTTCATTATTTGCCTTTTAACCGCATATAGGCTTGTTCTCGGATAGTTCTGACTTGTTCGCTGTATTGTCCCTTCTTCCAGTTGTACTCTTCCTCCTCTACCCAAAGCGGCGTGCTGGTACGCCAGATCTTTTTCCTCCCCCTTGGGTCTTCTTTTGTCCGATTTCAGGTTTTCTGCGTTCCAACTATCCCGACTGAAACCTACCTAGACAAATGGGGGCCCTTCAGTGACGCGGCAAAATCCCCAATCAGGTGCCTTCTGTTCAGGAAATTCTTTTGCGATTTTACCCGCACCCCAACTCCTTTTTTACTGTTATACCAGCACATTGTTTGCAATTTCGGATTTTCTTAAATGGATCTCCACGAGTTTTCGCCCATGTTCCACCTTTTTCCTTCACCCTACTCCCTCATGAAAACGGTTTTAGTCTCCCAAACTCTTTCTGGGTTCTTGACGACATGAAATGCCCTTGTTCTAAACTTCTAGAAAACGTTTCCGAATTGCCTTTCCAATACAGGATTGATGTTCATTCTCGTCACCACCTTTTTTTTTAATTTCGTTTACCGCCTTGGAATCTTGATTAGCTCCTCCACTGAGCCTAGGCGAAAGGCTCTCCCCCCAGTTCCTTACGTCTTTGAGCCTTTTTCCTGATTTGGACAATTTCCAACGTCCCAGCAATGTCCTCCCTTCCCCCCCGCTCCCCCCCAATTACCTCTTCCAAACTATCCCCCCCGGTTTTTACTGTTGTCCACCGCCTCCCCTTCGTTTTTCGTCGGGCAGTTCTTCTCGAAGTTTTTCAACCTCGTCCACCTTTGGATCCTAAAATCCCGATAACCACCAGAATCATCCACATTCCATAGCATACAGCTAAGGACCTTTCCCCCCGCAGGTTCATACACCCCGCCCTGTCCAAAAACACAGTGTTTTTCACAAAATGTTCCCCCTTTTGCCGGCCAGTGAATCGCGTTTTGCAATAAGGGCCCATTACTCGCTCGAGTTCCTTCATCTCAGTCACTCTGTGCATAAATCTTCACTGCCTCCAGACTTGCGAACCGGTCTTTTCAGTCCGCTCATGTCACAGGTAACACAAACGCCTCGAATGGCCCCCTTTGTCGTGCCACTCCCCCTCTCATCACCCCCCCAGAACAACCCACTCGTGAAGCGAGGCCCCCTGCTGGCGTTCCTTTTTCCTGTCAGAGAAACGAAATGTTTGCTCCAGCTCTTTAAGGATGCCGACCTTATGTTCCCCTGCTTATGTACAGGGATGAAGTGGTTACCTTGTCGGCTTCCAGTTGATCGGCTTGCCCCGCCCTCTCAATGGACCCCATCTCGTATGCATTATATGGAGCCCGCATCGTCCACAAGTCTCTCCATTTTTTTTAAGTCAAGTCTTTTCCAAGCGAATCGGTATTCCTCCACTTTTCAGTGAGTTTAGTTACCCATGCAGGCTCTTTTTGGATCCATAGTACTTTACTTCATCCCCGTTGACCCCCTTGGACTCGGTTGGGGCATAATAGCGTGAACCTTGAGGACGGTTCTAGTTTTTACCCCGGCAACGAATTCCTATTTCTGGCCCGTTTTTGTTTCTTTCTTCCTAAGCAGCATTCTCGCAATTTGTTTTAGCTCTGCGTAGTAATCTTTGAGCCCCGGCATTGAATCTTCCGCCATATCGAACCCCCCATTATGTGTCGCCCCCCCGTTGTGGAGTCTCACTTTCAAGGGATCGAATTTCCACGATCTTTCGCTTTCGCCCCCAGTCCTTGCGATGTTTTTCGTTCTCTTCCCCCACAGATTGCGTTTTTAATGTATCCCCCACATCATGACCCTTGCACATTTGCCCTTCGTGCGTCACTTCAAAATCCCGCTTTGCCCGACCGTTCTTCGGCAACGTTTCCGCCAGGACTTAAAGCCTTTTCATTACGCTGAACGATGTTTTTTTTTTGGCCGGTTTGTGATTGCCCCAATAGTTTTAACCCCCATAAGGAAGTATGATCTAATTGGGAAGACTCGGTTTTTGCTAGAGATGTTCCTGCTGTTCGTTTTTATGTGGGTCCACTAAGGATTTCGCAGCTTTGAAAAGGTTCATGTGTCTTTTGTTCAAATGCGGAAAGTTTCGAGCCTGCCCCCTCTTACCGAGCGATCCACCTCTTTTAGTGTTCACTGGGTCGCAGACTTTCCCCCCCCCATTTCGGTAGTCCTTCCTTTTTCTGAGCCCTTTGTTGATTACCCCACTTCAGTCCCGATTGTCGTGCTTTTCACTCGAAATATTGCCTGTCGCGGTAACAGGTGACGATATGCTCACACCTTTTTTCCCCCACCCTTCATTGCATTTGAGTCATTCTTGTCCCGTGGAGGTGGCTGGCTTCTCCCTCGTTCCGACCATCCCCGTCGAAGTTAGTTTGGGATGCTTCACTCCGCCCCTCCCCCCCCCCCCTTAAAACTTGAAATTTCTTTTCGATCTTTTTACCGTCTTTTGCCCCCCTCCCACGCGGGCCCTTCCCCCTTCTTATTTGAATTCTTTGGGCCCAACGGCCACAACCTGCTTCTATACCAATACTATGTACTAAACGATCGTTCGATCCCCTTGTCAGCACGAACGATGTTGCGTCATTTTTTTCCAGGCCCGGGCCATGGCTAGCCCTCAGAACGGATGATACGTTTTACTATAATTTCTTTTCTTTTCCTTCCCCTTCTCTTGGTCCAGTTCTATTTTAGGCCTCCTCCCAAAAGTGCCTTTTATCAATTCTCAAGGATCCTCTTAAGCCTGATCCGCCCCAGCATGTCTTAATTGACCGTCTCTCCTATTGTTTTTATTGATCATTCCCCCGGTGAGCTCTTTTCTCTCTTTTTGAACCATCTTGGTTTCCTTTTTAAGTTGGATTACTTTAACCTCCAATCGCACTCTGTTTTTAACTCGCTGTGCCAATGCATGGTTTCCCTCCCATCCCTTTCGACCCTTTACGCTGTCTTTTTTGCTTGCAGGCGTCTTACCCTATCCATCCCCCGATTTCTAGTCGTTTTAAACTTCGAGGTTCCCTTTCCTCTCCTCACCCTGCGACGCTCCTTGGTCGTTTTGGCATCATTGTTTGTCCCTTCTTTGGTGGTTCATGGCTGTTTCCTTAACCGGATTTCTTTTTCTTGGTAGTTTTTATTGATGTTTCTTATTGGTGTTCGCTTTTTTCAGCCCCTTTGCGTCCCCCCAGGGGACTGCGTCGGTTGAGTGCCAACCTCTTCTTGCTCTTCCCTGCCAGCACCACCGGGAACTGGTCCACTTTTTGCGGCGGTAATGGTTTTCTTTTTCTCCGTTTGTCAGCTGCTTGGACCCTGGTGGTCAGTCCTTATACCCCCCTGTTCTGAAGTCCAAGCCGTTTTGTTTACTTGTGCTCCCTTGCTTATCCTTGTCCTAATTTTTCCCTTCAGAAATCCCGATTCCCAACTTGTCGGTCACCTTACGGTTGCGATTTCGATCCCCTCAGTCTTTCCCTTTAGTTGATCTCTTTTTTCTGGTTCAGTTTTTTCCCCCCCCGCATCTAGCTGGGTTCATGTGGTAATCTCAACACCTCCTCCCCTTGAGACCCTCCTGTTTTTCTTCTGTTACTCCTTTTTTGTTTTTCCTCTTACCGGACTGAGCTTCCTTCCTATTTTTCAACCTGCCGTCTGGGTTCTACGTTTCCGGTGGTTTCGTGGGAACATTTCTTTGGGCTAGCCATAGTTTCCCCTTTTGTCCTTTTCTTTGGCGGTCGCCTCCCCCCCAATTTATATGTGTTTCGAAATGGTTTCTTTGCCAAACCTTCCCTATCCACACTCTCCCATGGTTTGGCGTACCTCTGATTTTGGTACCGCTGCGTCTCTGTCTTTCGGTTTCGACGACCTCGTTCCCTTAATTTTCTCCTTACGAGTTACTGTCGTCCTATGCTTCGCCATCTACGCCGATAGGGTTGTCATGAGCCTCCCTTTCTCTTACCGAGCTTCTTGAAGAGTTTGTCTTGTCACTGGGAAGTACTGGAGGTCTCAGAAGAGCCCTACACAGCTTTTTTCGACCGTCTTTAGTATAAGTTGTCGCTTCCCAGAACCTTGGTCCTTGAGTCGACTGCCTTTTCCCCCCCCTTCCCCAACACCCCCAATCTCTGTTTACTTCTTTGAGTAACTTTTTTCGGGCCGACACACTTCCTCATTCTCACCTTAGTCTCCGCCTGCCCTCCTCTCTTGATTCCCTTGCGAGGAGTTCTAACTTTCGGTTGGGCCATGTCCTCCCTCCCCTCCCGCGATTGTCTTGCTCCTGCCGTCATCCCTCTTCCTTCCATCCGTCAAGCTCTTCGTTTTTTGCATTTTTCTCCTTTGACTCCCTTTTTTTCGCGCCCATCCGCACGAATCTCTTCTCTCACTTTTTTTGGATGATCTTACTGCTTTCTTCGTCGGCCCCCCCCTTGGAGGACCTCCCCCCTTCCACCCCCTTTGCAATAGGACGGCCTTGGATGCAGCCTTCGATGTCCCTCCATTTCTCCGATGTGTAAACTTCACCTTCCTGCCCCCCTCTCCTCGAGAGATACCGCCCCCTGACTCCATCCCCGTGCGTTTCTTGTCTGGATACCCTCTCCGTTGTTACTGTCGTCGGATCCTTTTCGCCCTGACCGTCCCGAGAGTCAAGAATCTTGGTTTGTTGTTTTTTGCCAGGGCAGGAGTTTCATCAGCTTTTCCAACGGTTGACTCTGTGCGAGCGACCCCTTCAGCTTTCCTTCCTACCACCCGTTTCCCCCCCACACTTTTTCGCTCCTTCTATTGAGTAGCCCTCTACCCATGGAAGTACGCCCTTTTCCCCCCGTAGATCCAGTTCCGATGTTCTCCCACCTCATCAGTCTGGATACCTTCTGTTTCCCCTTTCTCTGTCCCCTTTTTACGTAGTTTCCCTCCATTTCCCGATAACTACCCCGCTGCATTGCAAGCTGGTTAGCCACGCAGCTTCTTCCACTGGTTTGCTCTTTTCGTCGTCAACTCCTTACCTTTACCCTTTTGAAAAGACTCTAAACGAAGGCCCCCACCCTCACCCAGACCCACTGTTTGACCTGCGCTTTCCACCCGTTGTGTTCAGCCTTCTCCCGCTCACACCCTCCCAGGTTCCATCTTGTATTTTTCTAAACCTTCTCCCTGTTTTTTCCCTCTGAAGGCAAGCACGAAGAAATTTTTTTTCCACCCCCTGCTGTTGGAACCCATAGCCTGTTTGCACGGGCGCTCGACCAACTCGGGCCTTCTTTTCTTGCTAATTCTCCTTACCGTCCAGCTCGCTGTTCCCCTAGTACCTTAAAAAGTCCCAGAGCGCCCGCAACGAAGTTCTGATGTCCGTCTGACTGTGAGCCCGGCCCCCCCCTTCTTTCAGCTTTCCCTTTGAATCTCGATTTTGATTACCCCCTGCATTTAGGCCCCAGTAAAGGAGCTATGTCGCACAAGTAGCAAGGAACGCCAAGGTTTATCTCTAATGAGTTTGGCACAATTTTACAGCCTCTTTTTCCAAGCATCTTGTTCCTCCTAACCTTCTCCACTCCCGCCTCCTTAGGGCAACTTTTTGAAAAGCAGTAGTTTTTTTTTCTTGAATTCCCCAGGAGCCGCCCTTGCCTCAACTCTATTCATACGAATTCCCCCCGAGATACCCCACAATGCAAAGCCCATTCCCCTCCCCATACCTACTTGAAGGCCCTTTCTCAACAATTACCACCAACAGTCCCGTACCCCCCCCCCCCCCCACTTCTGTTTCGGCAAGTCTAGTCTTCTTCCGTCCCGGTCTAACTTTTTTTCCCGATTTCGCTGCCCAGAAGATCCGTCCTCTGTTCGCATACGCCATGCACACATCTTTTCCTTAACTTCGCTTTCCCCTCCTGCGGCCAAGCAGCGGACGAAGAGGTTAACAACGGCCCTCTTTGGTAGTTGCTCATTCCTTCGACCACCCTCCCCCCAGTCTCGTCTTCAAGCGAGCACTCTCGCCTCCGGCGCTTATCCACACCCCCATAACCCCAAAGTCTCGCGTCAAGCATGTAAATTTTACTTGTTGCAAGGGTTCTGTCCTTACGCTCCTTTTCTGCCGCTTACCTTCTAACGTAAACTCGACCCGAGCCTCTTTGTTGTTTTTAACCCCACCCCCGAGGGGCAGGGCCATTCCTAGTTACCGGCCACGTATTACTTTCTAGCCTCGTCACCCCCTTCCGGCCGGGACTTTATTGCGGCCTTTCCGCCCTCACTTATCCCTCTTCTTTTCTGCGCTTCCGTCCTCCCCCCTGTGGACCTTGGGTGTGGAAGGTAGAACCGAGGCCCACCTTCCTTTGCCTTATGCTTCGCCTTCAGCCCATCGCGACCTTCCCTCAATATGTTGATTTTTTTTGGGTTGTTTGTGTAGTACCTTGCTAAAAGTTCCTCCTTCGCAACATGTAGCTTCTGATCTGGCCCTAAATTCCCCCCTTCCATCCTGGAAACATTTTATATATCTCGAGCCCTAGTTTTTACGAAATGTGTGGAGGTTTTCATGGCGTCCGTCAGTCCATGGATTTGTTAACGCAACTCTTTTTTTGCTCCTAGCGCGGCACCAGATGCGTTTAGGCGTTCCCCCACTGAGCAGGTGACATTCTTTCAGTTCCCCCATCCACCGCTTCCGAGAGGTTTGTACGGGGTCCTTCCCCGTTGGCGAACCTTTCCCGGTAACCATGCCTCTGTATCTAGCGCTTCCTGAAGGTTCAGGCCCCCTCTCCCTCCTGCCCCGT
>Ga0179593_1336299_pt1 | contig 15994 bp, 20 predicted proteins | sample CZODoug2_1_08_16_FD_185931 | JGI IMG/M metagenome (GOLD analysis project Ga0179593, IMG submission 185931) | Vadose zone soil fungal communities from Angelo Coast Range Reserve, California, USA - CZODoug2_1_08_16fungal (PacBio error correction) | ecosystem: Environmental > Terrestrial > Soil >... | reverse complement strand
GACGACTTTGCTAATAGCACGTGCGGTGTCTTTTTCTCTACTCTTCCCTTCAACTCTCCGGGCAAGATGAGGAGTACAATTGCCCTGCTGTCGCCCTAGCCTGGAGGCGTCCCCAAATGTTCTTCATGATGAGCCAACCTCTTCTTTCCTTAGCAGTCCCCGTCCTTCCCCCTTCTGCTGACATTCTTTCATATTTCTGATATTCCTTTCCCCCGTCTGGCCATTTCTTCTCCTTTTAAATAACCGCCCTTATATTTCATTTGACTTTCCTCCCGTGTTTCGACATTCCTGTAATCCTATGATGGAGAAGATTTCCACTTTTTAGACGGTACTGCTGCTGAGACTCCGGTCTTCCTGCAGGGTTTTTTTGTTTAGAGCCGGAGCCCTTCATCTGACTCTTTCAGCCCCCCTTTTATTCTCTAAAAGTATAGGTGATTTAGGGATCTTTCTTCCCTGAAAGGCGTCATCTGTCGCGGCGCGGAGTTCATCCCCCTTCCGTATGGATTTTGCTTGACCCCCTGAGTTCCCCATAGCCTCCCCCCGCCCTTTAGCGTCACCCGATTACATTTGAGTTTCTTTTTCCTCTATGAGCTAATATCGATAGTTTCTTTCGGACGACCTCAGCCCCCCATGTTTCCTTTTACACCCCGCTTCCTTTTTAAGGTGGGAGCCCTTCCGAAGATCTTGTGCTTTCTCCTCCCTCTGTTCCCGGGGCTTCCATCATACCTGCACTCTGTAAACTCCCCCCCCGTTGGCCATCGGCAAGAGTTGTTTCGTTGAGGATTACCCATTCCCCCTCCGAGAATTCCAGTTTTTTCCTCCCCCCCAACCCCCCCCCCGGGCAGTTTTAAGGTTAACCTCTTCCCGGAGATCCTCCAGTCTTCAGTCCCCTTCTATGTTTTCCCCCCGGCCTCGAGTTCCCCTTTTCCCAGCGACACTAGCTTTCACCGGCCTTCTCCCCCCCACCTTTCCCTTCTCTTGAGTTACCTTCTTTGTTCCCAACACCCCTCTTTTTTATCTTTATGTCCTGTCTCTTCGTGACACCGCCCCCACACCTCTTTAACTGCTTCATCTTGGACCCTGAATGCCCCGTCTTGATTTCGCCCCCTTCACCCCCCCTCCTTCCCTGTCACTCACGCAAAGCCAACGTTTAGTGAACGTCCCGCAATAATTTCTTTCCCTGTTTCCTCGCAGTTCGACGGTATTAAGCCTAGGCCTTCCTCCCCTGGGGAAACTTACGAGGCAGTTTTCCCCGCGGACCCTTCGTCGCCGGCCCTGGCGATCAGCCCTTTTTTCCGACTGTTGTGAAAGTAATTTAGAAGCCTCCGACCTGTTTGTCTCGCCTTCATGATCTTACATATCCTTCTACTTCTTACAACCCTCTGGTAGGGAGGATCGACTTCCTGTATATTCCCCCCCCCGTACTCGTTGCCTTTTCCTCTAGGGTTTCTTTTCCTCGGGTTTTCTCTTTGTTTTTCTCCTGACCCCCCAAAATTAGTTTCACCAGAACCCCCCTTCTCGTGTCGTCTTTTTTTTCTGTTCCTGAGTACCCTATACCCCGGTCTCAGATGCGAGATATTCGTTTTTTCAGCAACGACCATGTGTATATCGTATCTATCCGCTTTCGGGTCCCTATATTGGGTCGCCCATCTTTGTAACGAAAAGTTTGATTTCTCCGCCTAAGGGCGTGCTTCCTGTCCCATTTTTTTCCTCTCCTTCTTCCCTTCTCTAGAGTAGGTAACTCTTCTTGAGAAAAATGTCAATCACGCTCGCCTGGACCCCCGATCTGCCCTGCGAACCATTTGTTTAGGCTTCCCTTCACTTGCTTCTGAGTCCCCCCCTTCGTAGATCCCATCCTCCCCTTTCTCTTTCGTAGATATGCCGCCCTTGAGGCTTCGAAGAGTTTGTTACTAGCCTTAATTTTCTTGTTTCCGATTTGAATTGCACACTAAGCCGGGTCCCTCTCCGGAGCTTCCCGGCCCCCCCCAGTTAGATTTTTCCGAAAAGCTTTACGGTTGACCCCCTGTCCTATCGGGCTCATGGCCTTTTTTCACGAGTCCATCGGTTTTTTCCTTGTGTTTCTCTTCCTGTCCCCTCCCCTGAGCCTTAAGAAAAGTCCCTTCCCCCATGGTGTGTCCAGGCCTCAGATTTGGATCTTTTCTCCTTTTTCTTTTGAATGACGCGAGTTGATCCTTCTTAACGCCTATGACTTTCCTTCGTGTCGCCTTTCTTTTTTCTATCCGAGTGTACCCCATCGCTATAGGAATAAGCGAATTTTCACTTATTTGGAAGTTTCACACCACCTTAACTCCCCTGTCCCTTCCCCCTTTTTTGAGTCGACGGGCTTTGTTCCCTAAGGGTCTTTTCCCCCTCCCTTTGGCGCTACGCGTCCCTCCCAGGCAGTAGATTCCCCTAATTTTTGGTAGTTTGAGCTGCTGGCACGACTCTTCTCCCCCCTCTCCTTGCCGGCTCGCTTCCTTCCTACTTTTTGCTAAGGTATGAAGCATTCTTTTCCCCGATCAGTCTGGGTCTGTTCGCTTTTGAGTTCGATTTAGTATTTTTCTTGCCTTAGCGTTGCACCGTACCTGTTGCTAATGTTTCCTCCTATGTTTATATCGATGCATCTTGCTAACATCTCTTTCTTCTCCTCAGGTGGGGTTTCTTGTCGATGTTTTTTCTCGATGAGGGCCTCTTTTCTCCCGACCCCTGCTCGGATAGACGGAAGGATGTGCAGTTCCCTCCGGCTTTTTGCCGCATTTTTCCCTTTTTCGAACATCACTTGATCCACTAAGTTCTTAATTTTCTTGCTTTGAATTGAACTCCCACTGAAGTCGTCTTTTCTGTTGTCCCAGTCTCTTCCCCCAACAATTAGTTCCGACCTTCTTTGTAGAGAGACAACTCCTTTGGTCTGCCAACGAGTTTTCCCAACTCTCACCCCCCAGCCTTCTTCGGTCACCACATTCGAGGGTGGTCCCTTTAGTCACTTTGGTTGTAGCCTTCCACTTAAGTTCTGTTGAAGAAATGGCCTTCTTTTTATGACCGCGAACTTGTTTCCCCATTCTAGATCTCTCTCCTCTTTACCCTAGGGGAGATTTCCCACGAATGCGGGTCTCCTTATCTAAAGATTAGTATACCTTACCACGCTCGATTCTGTCCCCCAGTCTGGTGGCTGACCCAGACTATTTGGTTCCACCCCTCAAGGTTCCTATCTTTTCCTTCATTTGATTTGAAACAGCCAAATGATGGCGAGCTTCATCTGCCTTCGCCGAATTGTCCTATCCCCTGGTTTTTCTTTTACGTTTTTTCTTTTATGGTTTTTGCTTCTAGGTCGGGCTCGACCCCTTTCTTTCCCTTCCTTGACCCTGAAAGGTAATGGCCGCCCCAATGGTAATAAGCGGATTGTGCATCTCTGGCTGGTTTTTCTCGACGTCGTCTTTTTTTTTTCTCCACCTGGCTCGTTTGCTAGACTTTGACTCCCGTTCTCCTGGAACTTGCTTTGCTTGAAGGAGTTTGCTGTTCCAAGGCCCCTACTCCATCGCCGCTCCGTACCTTCTTTCGAAGCCACCTGCGTTTTTAGCTGAAGCCTTCCCCCCGTGAGCCATTTTTTTTTTTTGCTTGCGGAAGGCTCCCTTAGCTGACCCGCTCATCCCATATCGAAGTAATACAGGGCGACCCGCTTAACCCTCTGTTTTTTTCCTTTAGTTTTTTTTCTCTTTAGGATGTTTCCCTTTTTTTTGTCTCCCTTTTCGGCGCTCCTCCCCCTGAGGCACTACGTCTTAGTTAGGATTGCAAGGATGAAGTTCTATTTTTTCCTTCCCGCGACCCCGAAGTTCCGCTTCCAGCTCTCGCGGCGTTGGACTTTTTTTTTCTTCCGGCTCAATGCTGTCCTCTGGTGCTGACCCGTAGGTTTTTAGCAGAGATGTTTGGTCCAATTCAGTCTCGAATCTTTCTTCGCTTTTTCTTCCCTTCCAATTTTTCCTGAGCCTTTACGCTTGATGATCCTCTGGCCCCCCGTGCGTCCTTCCCCTATCTAGATGATCTTGTCACGAGCCTGGATTTTCTACGGCTTCAAACTATCGAAGCCAGGGGTGGCACTCGCCGCCGCCTGCTCTCGAGGTCCTCGTCTTTTGTAGGTCCTTGTGATTTTTAGTACCGTTTTTTGTTTGATGTTAATTCTCCCTTGGAATAAGTCTCTTCACGTCCAGTTGACAGCTAGATTCTTGCACATGTTTCTCGTGGTTGAGCCTCTTTTCCTCTCTTTCTTTTTTCTCGCCCACCTGCTGCCTTTTCAGGCGGTTTTCTTTCCCAAGCCGATTTCGTACTCGCTCCTGGTCCCAGGATTTAGGCACAACCGAACAGCTTTCGGGTTCTTTTGGTTTTTTTCCTCCCTTCCCGGAGGTTATTTTCCCCCGTCCCCCCTTAGTCCCGTTATGGTCTCCCTTTATGGAGATTTCTACTCAATGCTGGGTTTGTACAGTTTTTTTTTTCTTTTGGCGTTTTATTTTCTAGACGTTCGTCCCGTAACACCCTGCTCCCTATCTCCCCTTCCCCAGGTGTATGATCCCCCTTTTACGTGTAGATGGGTTGCGTTCGGCTTTTGAACGCCACCTAACTCTTTTCAAACCTACTCATTTTTCCCCTTCCTCTCTGATCCTGGTCCGATTTCTCCCGTTAAGAATTATTAACGTGAGTTCCTCCTTCTGTGCAAACCTCTCTTTTTCTTGCACGGTTTTGGCTTTCGACGGTTGGACCACTGGTAACCCCCCAACACACCCCCAACAATACTGGACGATGTACTTTATTGTTTTTTCCGGAGGTGTTTACCCGGCTAACTTTGCTCTACAATCCTTGCACGCCGCTCCCCCTCCTCAGTAGACCCCATTTCTTTTAAAGTTAGGAAGATCGAGACTCTCTCCTCACCCCCGCTATTCCCCCCTCGTTCCCCCTCCTCGCAACAATACCCAATATGACTCTGTTTTTTTTTCTTTTTTTTTTTTTCTTTCTCCTCTTTTTTTTGTTTTTTTTTTTTTTGGTTTTTTTTGGTTTTTTTTTTTTTTTTTTTTTTTTTGTTGGTTGTCTGTTGTGTTTTTTTTTCCTTAACCTTTTTTCTAGTAGGGCCTTTTTTGGTTCTGCAACTGGCCCCCAATTGTAAAATGCCACGCCTTTTCTATAAGGCAATCTCGCGCCCGGTTAGACCTTTCTTCTGCGTCAGGTCTCCTGTTTTCCTCTAGATTATAGCTTCCCCTTTACTGAGAGGACGAGCAACTTTCTCTCTACCGGCGACCCCTTCCACTGGGAATTGAACTGTTAATTGAAGGCACATTACCTTCCTCTGCTCTTCGCCCAACGAACCCCGTGCTCTTTTTGGTTCTGTGGGAGAATCTCGGTCTCCCCCGTCGTTCTGAATCTTTCTAGATTTTTCCCTCAATGTGTGTTTCTTTTTGATCTCTCAGATCGCGGTTCTCTTTTTCCTTCCCCATTTCTCTTTTTCTCCCCGTTACACATGTGGTTCTTTTTTAGTACAGTCTTCCCTGTTTTTCGGCACCCCGTTAGGCGGAACTTGTCCTTACCTTTTAGGGTAGGTCGTTGGCAAGTTGTGTTTAGTCTTTATAAATTTTTGATCCACCTCGATCGAACGTCGTTTCAACTCTTTTTCCATAGGATGCCTCCCTCCGTCGACCTTCAGACCTCCCTGACTTTCTTCTTTCATTTTCCTCGTGATTTTAAACGTGACCGCACTCACTGAGTGCTCGCTTTTCCCTTCGCGTTGGTAGACCATATCATTAATAGGATGGCTCAGAAGCTCCATTTTCCGCCTCCTCTTCGTCTGGGATAGCCCCTTTTTCTTATGGTTTCGTGTTTTTTCTCCTCCCATGAGTCCAATTACTGCCAGATTTTTCGTTGCCTGGCCCTTTATGTCCCCTTCCCTGCCTTTGCCGTCCTTCCTTCTTTCGAGTGGTTTTCTGCTCGAAAGCTTCATCGTAGTCGGTCTGGTGGATTTACATAAAATCTCTACATGCTTTGCTGCTGGTTACCCCTTTTGTCTGACCCTTTAGAATCAAGTTCTTACCAGATATTGAGCGGAGTTTTTCGCTTCTGCTAGATATCTTTTTTCCTGACGGACAGAAAATTTAAGCTGATCTGTTTTACACACCAGTTTTTGCGCATGACCCATCTTGAGATATGGTTCTTTTTTTTGGTTAGTCTACTCACTCATTTTCCACTTTCCAAAGAATACGCTTAGGGACACCCAAAAATGGAAGCCGATGAAGCTGCTAGGAGCGTCGCTAAATCACCAAACGCGTAATCACTTGTTTCATTTCCCTCCCCCTTTTTTCCGTACTGTTCTTCGCGATGCCTTTCTACGAGTCATTCCCTAATTCTATATTGGCCGACTTCAAAGGACGCCTAGTTAATCGAGAGCCCTCGAATCTATCATGGCAGCGTGCTTACAAACCTCACCCCGTTGATCTCCTTTTAGGCATGCTTTCGTAGCCAACTTGCCCTAGCCCTCTAATTACTTTCTGTTCCTTACTTCTTGTCATTTAGAACATCCTTCCCCTTGCATCGTTACGTCCCGCTATCGTTGTTCTTCGGCTCCGCATTCCTTTCACTGGGCGGTCTCTTGTCCCTGCTGGCCCGTTTTACTGTAACTCATGGGGCCCTATGTCCTTTTTCGACTCATCTGCTCTAGAATTCTAGGACTGTTGTTTAGTTGTTCTTCTCGTGCAAGTTTTCTGAAATTCTCAGCCTTTCGTTGGAAAGGAACTTTACATCATAGGCGCGGCTTTTCCAGATTCCTGCTTCTCGCATCTGACCGTCTTTTTTCTTCCCCGTAAGATTTCCTGACCTTCTAGGGAAGAGTTCTGAGTTTTTTCAGCAAGACAACCTTTTATTTTAATTGCTTGACGCACCCCCCTCTTCTCTTTTCTTTTGATGGCTCTTCTCCGTCCTAATAATTTTTCCGATCAGTCGACGACCTATCAGCACTTTTTTCTTTTTCTTTCCTTCCATTACCCCTCTATTTCTTTCTCTTTTTCAGACTCTCTCTTGTTGTTCCCACCGAAGTACTGAAACCTGCTCCCCAGCTTTCCTTTCGCCGGCGTTTTTTTTCTTTTTGAGTATTTTTCTTTTTCTTCTTCGAGAGTTCTTTCACCCTTTCTTCCTGCTCTATTCCTTTGAACAATGGCCCCTTCCCCTTAGTTCGGCAACAGGACTCCTTCCTTTTTCTTTAGCCGATTTATGCGGGCGGCAAAGTTTCCAGGTCCTTCGCTCTCTCCCGTAGATCACCCCCCCCCCTAACGTCGACTCCCATCTTTTTCTGATATGCGATTCAGATTCGCGCCGCACTTATTCTCTTCGATGAACATCTCTCCGTACCAGTGTATTCTTTTTCCACGATTACGCCAACCCCCACTCTTCCGTCCCGACTTCCCCTTTAGACAGTCTTCTTTTAATTCTACCGATCGCAGATCGGCGATAACTCTCTCCACGTTTTGGTTTTTCTTTTTAATCAATAGAGAGAAATGCCAGACCCCCTAAAGTCTCCTTTTGTCCAGGTCCCCTCCCCGAGTTTTGAAGTCTTAAAGCTTTCCTTTTCAATTACATAAGATTGATTTAAGGAAGATGCGCATTATTCCATTCTCCCCGTGTTTTGATGCGGCTTCTCCCCTTTTGAGTGTCCAGCCGATCTTCCACTCCTGCGCCTTTGCCACTCCCTTCTTTTTCCTTTCCCCCTTCTTAATAGCAAAGGTTTGCAAAACGTTTGCCGTGAGTACGCCCGTCTTTTTTTTGATTTTTCGAGTACGCCGGTTTTTCCACACCTAAAGGTGTTGGCGCTCGAGATGCCTTCACCCACTGTGGGGACGTATTTCTCCCCCCAGAATTTTGGTCGTTTTCCACCAATCAGCCTGACGGCTTCGTACATTGTTCCCTGGGCAGGGCTGACTGCGGCGATCCGACTGGAGTCTGGTTCTTTTAACCTTTGCGATTATTCCCCCTTCCTTCTTTTAGTTACACCCCCCCCCCCCCCGAGGAATGGCCCTTTCGTTGATGCCTACCCATTCTCTATTTTTTCATCCCCCCTTCCTTTTTTGCTACTCGGCTGTCGCCGATTTTTTCTTCTGACCCAGCTGAAACAATTTCAGGTCAAGTTTTTTCGACGTAGGAGTTGTTTTATCCCTCACCCCCGAACAGGAAACCCCTTTTTCTTATCCTCTTGTCAGTCCTAGCGTGTTAACGAATGACCTCAGGTTTTCGACGGCTGTTTTTCCCCCCAGATTTTGACATCCTTTTTGCTCGACTTTGTTTTTCTTCCTTAGAAAACACGATCGTTGTGGCTCGGCCTTCCCCTCTCCTTTCCCCAACTCCCCCCTTAGTTTTTTGACCATAGTAGGGGTTCCTCATTTAATATGGTGCCCCCCAGTCTTTGCCTCTCGCTTTGGCCTGCGCTGAATTTTACTGATAGAAAGTTCTTCACCCTTTTTTTTTCCTAGGGTCCGGATCTTCTGTTGGTTATCCTTCGTGTGACCTCAATCTTCCCCACCGAGCGCTATGGGACTCAAAGCTCTGTGTCATGGACCACTTTCCTTTTTCGTCCCTTTTAATTTTCCGTACTTCCTTCTCCCCCTGCCCCATGCGACCTCTAGTTTTTCTCTTTTATAGATTCTCATTGCTTCTTAACGAATTAGGGCAGTATCTAGTCCCCCTTTTCCCGTACGCCCTCCCTTCGTGAGTCGCGCTTTTGATTGAGAGTGTGGCCGTTTTCCCCGGTGTCTTTCTTGGATCCCTTGCAATTTTCCGGTCCGCAATCCCGTCCTGGCCTAGCAACGGCGTGCTCCGGTTCCGCACTATTCGACCACGAGCCCCCCCAACCCCCATTCGTCTTGCTTTGGGTTTTGGTTTGGATTTTATAAGGGCCTTTTCTCGCGCCTTTTGACTTTTCTTCTTTTTAGAGGATCTTCTCTTGTACCTATTTTGGAATTCCTTCCTATCTGGTGCCTTGCTCTTCGAAGATATTATTCAGCCTCCCTCGTTCACCTCCTTTTCAGCCTCCCTCCTTAACCGACATTGTCTCACGTCTGTTTTTAGCGGCTGTCCGGACGAAGGGCTCAAGTCGCGATATCTTGCTATCTCTAATGCGCCATCTGCATTTCCGTCAGTTGGGCTGATACTTTCCTCCCCGTCCCTTGTATGGCCCTTTTCCCTTCCCTTTTTATCCTTTTTTTTTCGGCGCGCCAAGTAAGAAGTCATTTTTGTGTCGCCCTTCCTGCGTATATATCCACCGCCATCCCCACGCCGCTTTCCCGAGACTTCAATGCCCCTCTTTGTACTAGGGCGTCACTTTGATATACGCTTCACTGCTCCTTGGTCGATGCTTGTCCCAGTTTCCGCGAGCCGACATTCCTTCTTTGAGGAAATCCCCCGATTTTTTTCAACTTTTTTTGATCGCTCTTGTCCCCTTGCGCCTCCCCCGATTTCTATAGCTGATCGTGATCAACCCGTGAACCCGGTTCGGAACACGTGGCCGCTGGTCCTGCTCCCGCGCCTTTCTTTAGCGTTTTTTTTTTTTCATCCCGCGGTGCTGTTTTCCTTCCGGCTCGCTTATTTTCTTCCTTTAGATGGGGAATACCCCTTTTCCCCTTTTTGAGAGCAAGGAAGAGGACCTAGTTCTGTCATTTTTCCTCACTCGACTATACTGTGTTATTGCGCTCGTCTTTTTTTTGATGACCTTCTTCTTTGCCCCTTATCAAAATAGATTTTTTCGCGTTTTCTCCTTTTTTTTTCCTTAGCTGATAGATTTCCCAACCATCTTTCTTTCTCTTGCTGCTGGATAGGCCCTGTCCTTATCCGTGCTTTGGATTAATTCCGTGGCGTCCTCCTTTTTGTTATGGTCTTCCTTTTCCCAATTATCCCCCTCTCCTTTTCGCCCCCCTGTTTTTACCCTCTTTTCGCTTTGGACCAAATTTCTCCGCGTTTCCCCCCCGAATCCAGCTTTCGGTGCATTCGCCACGGGGCTCCGATGGATTTTTTTACCTTTTTTCTCCCCCCCTTTCTTTCAGAAAAGCTAATATATTCTATCCCTAGAGCGTCGTCTCAAACTTCTTTCGCCCTCCGGTATCTCTTTTTATTTTTTCCTTTCGTTTTCAATTCCTCTGAAGGATGTGAGGGCCTTTTTTTTTATTCCAATTTCCATCGCCTTCCGTTTCTTCCGATTTGCGCAGGCGGTCCTCTCGGTCCAGACAAGGAAGAAGCCCCTTGCTGGACCGTGCCCAGATCTCTTTCGGTTTCAGGTGGGACACGGTTGATTTTCACAAACCTTCCCTTCCCTATACCCTCTTTCTTTCAGCTCATCAAGAGTCCTCCAAGCAAGGCTCCTAAATAGGATAGACCTCTCCTTTGACCCGGTACTGTACCTAAAGACCTTCGTTTGTGCACGTGTAAGTTCCCTAGCCCAGTAGAATGAAGCCTGTATAACGTCCTGCCGATGCGCGCCTAACTGTTCGACCGATTACGCCTCCCTATTTTCTCCTTTGAGTGCCCCTCCTCTTTGCTTTTTTCAATAATTGAGAAGGGACTCTCCCCCTTGAAGAGAGTCTTCCTTTGCGCATGGCATTGCACTCCGTATCTGTGCCGAGCTCGTTTTCCTTTTTGCTGCTGAGCCAAAAAGCAGGGTGCATTTCTTTCGGGTTATGTTTCTTCCGTCCCCACCCCCGGTATACTCGTATAGTAGAATCTTTCTCTTGCCTAATAATTTTTTTGCTTTTTTGTTTCAAGCTCGCTGAGACCGTTCTTCTCTACCCATCCCTTCAAGCTCCCCAGGTGGTGATGGTGGTAGAGACCTTCAAAGTCGATTATTTGTCAATTTCCTCGGTTCGCCGTGTCTCCGATCCGGAACTTGGTTTTCCTTTCTGAATACAATGATTCTCTTATGATGAGAGACTCCGTCGTAAAGTACCCCTACTATCCGGCGGTCTGACCCTGTTCCCATTCGGCGCTGTCTCCGTCCCCTTCTCGTTAGAAGTTTCCCCCCTTTCTAGCCTTTCCCCCTTTTGCGCTCCAGTGCACTCACTCCTTTGTGAATTTTTCCCACGACGCTGGTTCGCCCGTATCTCCTATGATGAGGACTTTTTTCGCCTGGTCGAGAATCCTCTTATGATGACGGGAGCCTCTTCTTCTCCTTCTTTTTTTTTTTGCGCCGGGTATTCTCCCCAGTCTGAAATCTCTCCTGATGAGTCTTTATCGCGCGGTGTCGTCCGTCCAGCCTCTTTTCCCTTTTTTTACCGCCTTCGAAGATCTCCCGATGTCTTTTTAAGTAGGATTTCACTCCCTCCCCCCCGGCAAGTCTACCTTTCTTTCTGGCCTGTGCTCGTGCGGACGCGCGATTTTTCGTACGATCTTTGTTCTTCTGATTTCCGTTTTCTTTCTCCCGTACCAGCTCCTTATCTTCCTAACCGCATTCCCCCCTTGGACGAAACCCCCCCCTGCTACGCTTTTCATGAAAAACTCTATTTGCTCGCGGGTGGCTTCGTACGACTCTGTCAATGGGGTACTCCCCCCCCGCTAAAAACCCCCTTTCCCTTTCCCCCCTCCCCGAGTGGATTTTTGGGCTCTCGAGAAAATCCCCCCACTTAACCATCCCGTCCCTCTTATCCGAGGTTTCTGATAGGATACGCCTTTTCAGTTTTAGTCGAACTTCCCCTTTTTTCTGTTGCACCCGGTCCGCGATTTTAGCCCAAGAAATAGATTACTCCCCCTCCCCTCCAGCCTTTGCGGGAAACTAACATCACGGTAGCGCAGGATTATTTTTGTCGTAAACATGTTTCAGATGTATCTTTTACTTGCGTTTCCCCTTCCTCCATTTGAATTATCACACCTCGTATTAATCTCCGCATCCTTCACGCACGACGAGGTGTGCAAGGCCCACCCCCCTCTTCCTTCCTCAGATGCATGCGAGTTCTTGCCGATGGCGACCCGGCTTCGAATAGGTTCGAAAGCCTGGGATCGATTCGGTGCGCCTCTCCTCGCAGGCGAATTGAGAAGACTTCTTTTTCTCTGAAGTTCCACCTCCCTACTCCCTCCCCGGTACTATGTAGGCGTTCTCGTTCTCCCAAGAACATTAGGAGAGGAATTCCCCACAAACCGAGGCGCTTATGATAAGAAGGCAACTATACCTCCCCCCTACTTTACTTCTCTCCTTTCCTAATCGTTTTTTTCTGTTGTTCCAGAGAGCTTACAGCGTTGAATACCGCCGCACCTGGAGTCGTCCTTTCTGCTACGCGTCACACTCTCTTTTTCCTCCCTCTCAGATTTTTATAGCCCTCCCTATCTCATGTCCCTCTGTTTATCTGCTTCTCCATTTTTTGATGATCTCTTTTGATCTACTATTCTCTATCGGCGTCGTTCCGGGCAACCGTCTCTCTATCTCCTGCCTTTCCTTTTGTCCCTTTTTTTCTTTTTCTCTGATCCCCTAGTTTTGAGAGTGATTCGTATTCGGCTCCCGATGCACGTATGCTTCACTTCAGTATATTTATATAGCCCGTTCCCCCCCCCTCCAGATCCGTTCTCCCCGCCCCAAGTTAGGATGGTCCTTCAAACCAGGACCCAGTGCGAGTCGTTTCACCCCCGTGAGCCAGCAGGGCTTTTCGCTATTTCTCTTTGGGACTTTCGATTCTTACTTCCCTATTCCCCTCCCCGATACCGTAGATTATAACCCCCCTAGACGGACTCTTCCCATCTATTCCTGACCATTTGCGGCTCTCCGGGCTTTTTCATAAAGTCTGACCCCTTCCTTCTTTTTTTTACGATGGCGAGCCGCGATCCTTGCTGATACCGCGCTCTCATCTTGCATTTTTTGCGCACCTTCTAGCAATTACTAACCCCTTTCTTTTTCTTTCAACCCGTCAATCTTTTTACGTTCCGCAGGATCTTGGCTTCCTTTAGGGGCCTGTCCTACTATAGGATTTAACATCGTAACAATCTTATCCCTCTCCCTTCTCGGGATATTGAACAAAGAGCTCCCCCCCCTCCAGAGCGCATTTTCTTGACTTTATTTGGTAAGGCGACACCACCTTACCGCCTTGGAGGCTGAGAGGGCTTGTGTCCCCCCCCCTGAGGAATATGGGAAGTTTTTTCCCCCCCATCCTTTTGTTTCGCATCGGCGGGTCTAACACACGCCGTGACTTTTTTGTCGAGCTGCTGGACAAGCCCGCTTTCCGAACTACAAAGTCCCTCCCCCTCTCTGCCTTTATAGCCGTCCCCTTTTTTTGAAGTCATTCCTCTTGCTTATTCCCTTTCCCTGGTGTTCGAGCTTTTGTGTTGTGAGATCGTCGGCCCCGGAGGCCCTCTTCACCCTTTTCATCTTTCCTTTTTCATCTTTTTCTTTTTTGTCCCCCCCTCGATTATCATCGGATACCACTCTCCTATAAGTGGGGTGTCCGAGCGCTGTTAAGAGAGTACCGCCATTGTCTCTTTTCAGGTCCAGGGTTGCCGCGATCGGCAACGCCGGGGCGACTCACGCAACCTCTCTCCCCGAACTTAGTTCTTTTCCCTCCCTTCTTTTCCGGACTGGCGCGTTTTCCCCTGTACCGTCCCCTCACCGGTTCCGTCTGCTTTTATCCCTACTTTTTTCGTTCTGTCAAGAAGCCCCCAAATGTGAGCCGTTGGGTTCTCAACCCCGATCGTGTCCCGGAGTGTCCCCCTCCGGCTATCCCTCCCCTTTAGGTGGCCGACCGGGGAGTCCCTCTGGTGTCGCCTTCCAAAGTCGTGAACTCCAGAGTTTGGCCTGAGGCGCGACATGCCAATTAGTCTAGCAAGCGCGGTACACTAGGTGAGATGTCCTTTTATTGCGTTTTCTTTCCCCTTGCCACATTACTTATCATTCCCACTTCCAGAGGATCTAGACGCCAATTTCGGACCCCTCGGGGTGAGTCCCCTTTTTTTTTTGGCCTACTTCCTTAGCCCCACCCCTCCCTGCCCCCCTCGATTTGCGATCTCTTCCTTTTAGTGAGAGTTCTGCCCTCATTCTTCATCAGTCCTACTTATTGCGCTGTATTTTCCTCTTGTGGAAGTCTCCTCTTTCTTTAGCTCTTTAGACCCCACGGTGATTCGCCTTTCTAGTCCATTTATCACTGCTCCCTGAGAGAAAGTTCCCCCAAATCGGCATAGTAGCGATCCTTATGCGGCGGGCTCGACGGTTGTGTGTGCTTCCCTCTGATTCTCCTTTCCTTTTTGTCCTCCTCTGAACTTGTGCTTCCTCTCGGGTCATAGATTTTATTTATGAATGGTCTTTGACTTGAATTTACTCTTAAGCCTCCGTTTCACTCCTGAAGAGAAATCGACCAGGGACGCGACGACGGAACCCTTGCAGCCAATGATGCGCCGCACTTCCCTTTCTTCAGTCGGTTTTTGGGTCTCCCCCCCCCCCATTTAGGCCCCATCTGAAAGCATATTGGCCGGAGACGCTTGACCCCCCTCTTTTCTTCGTTCGTCGCTTCAGATCGGCATCTGTAATCCTTCTTTGATCGGCGAGCAGACCAGCGGTCACGAGCCTTTTTTTTAGCAAGGGGCCCCTTTTTCTTTCTTTTTCCGGCTCTCTCCCCCCCTCCCTCCCTCCGCCCTTACCGCGATCTAAGAGGAATTTTTTGACTCTAGGGGCAGCTGTTCGATCCCGCGCCTGTTGTTCCGTTGCCGCCGGCCTGTCCCCAGTTTTTTAATACTCCTTCTCTCTTCTCAAGTTCACTTGCACTTTCTTTTTCCACGATCTTTCTCGAGAAGGGCCGTTCGCCTTTGATCTTCGAGGATATTTTTCCCGACCAATCTGACTCGTACCGCTTTTTAAGTACTCCCGGAGCTTCCCTTCCAGAATGACCTGATTCTTCCCTAGTTGGTTTCTCGACTTTCTTGTTTTCGTCCCCCTATATGGAGTGTCTTTCTGACCAGAGATGTTTAGGTCTCATTGTCTAGTCTTGCAGGGACATGCTGGTCGCACTGGTAGCTCCTCCTGTCCTCTTCCTTTTTCTTCTTAGGGAGGTTAGTAAGCACCCCCTTTAGCATGAGTTTCTTCCCTGTCATCGTATTCTGGTCACGCGTCTTCGCGTCCATCGCCATATTGATTCGTAACTGACACTTTCTTCTTCCTCATATGGCGTCTGAACGACCTTACGGCTTTTTCTTCCTTCAACAAGTGTAGTTCTCTGTTCACTTGTATCGCTCTCGAACAGAGCACGCCCCTCTTTTGCCAATGGGGTGTCCCCAATTGGAGCCGTCCTAAGCCACCAGTCCCTCTCCTTTTTCAAGCCCCCTGGTGTTTCAACTATGGGCTTTTTCGGTCCCGGTCTGAGAGTAGTATCTCAAAATAGATATTATCATCTAGCCTTACCCTAAGTCTGGCGTTCCGCGTCGAGTCGCGTTTTTCAGTACGGCTGAGGATTCTGGTCCTTGAGGATCCTTCCTCCCCCCTTCTCCTCTAGCCCTTTTCGAGGCAGTCTTTCGAAGGGGTATACACTCCTTAATTAAGGGAATGAATTGAATCATCCCGATTTTTGCTCTCTCAATTCGCGCTCTCACTACTTGCACCTTCCTCTCTAACGGGTTCTTCCTACCCGCGAAGCCCCCTTTTCCCTCCCCTGTCTCCCTAGGCTCCCCGAATATGGTACCTTTCTGATTTGTAGACCTTCTTCACGCGTTCCCTGACGAAAGCCCTTTTCTTGCACTTTCTCTCATTGTCCCCCCTTTTATCTAGAAATCTGCCCTTTTAAGTATTTCTGCAACTGGTCCGATAGAAATCGGCCCTGAAGGTCTGCAATGGTTTTTCCTGACGTAGCCCTCGTCCCGAGTCGATTTTTTCCAGCAGTCTCGACCCCTGCCTCTTTCATACTGAGACACGGACTTGCCCTTTCTAAAGGTTCCGTCCCTTTTCGATTGGCCGTTGCTACTTGAGCTCCCCCGGTGGCCTTTGGTCGCGAGGTATGAGGCGCCTCTTTCTCCTCTCTCG
>Ga0179593_1319474_pt1 | contig 15995 bp, 15 predicted proteins | sample CZODoug2_1_08_16_FD_185931 | JGI IMG/M metagenome (GOLD analysis project Ga0179593, IMG submission 185931) | Vadose zone soil fungal communities from Angelo Coast Range Reserve, California, USA - CZODoug2_1_08_16fungal (PacBio error correction) | ecosystem: Environmental > Terrestrial > Soil >... | reverse complement strand
TCTGCAGGTTTAGTTCCGTGGAAAGTGAACGAGTCCGCCTTTCCCCCTGACTTCAAAGCTGAGCCCGAACGCCACCTTCCGCGCATTTGCCCACGTGTCTTTTCACAGGGGGTCCGGTCTCCCAACCCGTGTTTATTCTGTTCCGTTTTCTTGAATAATACGAGCTTCTTCTTCTCTTACCCCGGAGCCCCTTCGCACGTGGGGATTGGAAGTTTTATTCCTTTTCTTTTGGTTTTTTTTGATCCCGATGGTGCTTCTTTCGGCTCATGGGCGTGGGCCTGTTTCTGGTCTTCTTTCTTTTTTTTCCTTGGCCGTGTGCGTTCTGCGGTGCCCCTTCCCTCGGTGCCGTTGCGCCAAGCTTTTCACGGTCTTTTCGATTCGGCCTCTGGGGTCATGCCTCGGTTTTTTCAGTCAGTTTGCACGCCCACAGAGAGACCCTTTACCTTTTCGTGAGCTGTTCTTCCGTTTTTGTGTCTTTCTTAAGGGTTTTACGGAGCTCCTTAGGGTTCGCAGTTTTTGTCGGATACCCGGTACTTCCTCCCGATTTCTCCGAGGCCCATCGATTTTTCTTTGTATGGCCACTTGTTCTTACTGCGCTCGACCACATGGCGGCTCGGTCCGGGTCGTAACTTCTGCTGTTTTGAAAGTACTACGAGCTGGGAATTCTTTCTTTGTTGTACCTTTCGTGACTGGCCTTGGGGTGGTTTTAAGCTTTTTGGTTTCCTGCAGGGAAGTAGGAGGCGAAATCTTTCAGTTATATTTCGGTAAGTGTTTCTGTGCTTTCTCTTTGGCTGCTCCCTCGAGGTTGTGCTATCTTCTCATTCTTTATCCACTCCAGTTTTTTTTTCTGGCCGCAGCCGCAACCTACTCGGATTAGCGGAGGCACGACACCCGAGAGATCGACCCAGACCTATTGCTGACCAGCAGCCAGCTGAGTTTTTTCCAGCACGTTTCGATTTCCCCTCTACTTTGAACCAACTTTCAGCTATCAAGCTAGCGATTCAGTCCCCCCGATTCGTTGGCTCGTCTCCCCCGTTCTTTTATTGATTCCTGCCCTCTTTAGTTGCCAATTCGCCCGTCCACCCTTGGGCCTTGGGACGGAACTCCCGCTCGCCCCCTCTCTGGGGATTTTGGTTAAAGTAACCTGTGTGAAGGTCCCTTGTCTGCTTCCCCACCTTTTTTCTCTCTTTCCGCTCTGTTTTTTTTTTCCCCCCCCCCCCCCCCCGGCTCGAAGCGTGCTGGTCGGTCACCGTAGCGTTTATCTGATTGTCGAAAGGTTTAAGGATTTTCCCTTGTTTTACACAGGTCCGGTCTCGGGGATGCCCTGCTCTGCCATCTGTTCCGCGGTTGTGCGGGTTCGCACCCCGCCCTCCTCCGTTTTCTTTTTTTTGGCGGTTCTTCCTTTCTGTCGTATTTGTAACTTTTCCAAGCACTAGGTTTTTTTTTTTTGCGTGCCCCATTGCCCAATTTTACCCCCACGCATTGTCCCGGCTGATCGAAGCTAGGCGATCTTCATGCTACGACACTGCGCGGATAAAAGCCCACAGCAGATCGTGCGTTTTTTTTAAGCCGCTATTCTAAAGTTTCTTTTTAGCGGAACAGGGCAGCCGATCTCGCACTTTTTCATTTTCATCCCCCTCCCTCTTTTTTGGAGATCCCGTGTTAGGGCGTTTTTGCTCTGGGCCGGCAGTCAGGCCGGCCTTGGTCCTTTTCTCTCTTGATCCTCGTCGGCCCGCTGTGAAGACGGCCGAGCACTCCCGTTTTTTTCGCCTTTTGCCCGCCGCAAATTGGTGTCGGAGTTCTTTCAACTGCGAGTCCGAAGGCCTGTGCGATCTTCCTGCACTTTACGCCATTTCCCCCCCCCCCGCATTTTGATTTCGGTCGCGGATTGGATCCTTCTTTTCCCGACCTTGAGTGCTGTCCACGCGCGCGAGTCTGAAGAGAATCCCCTGCCCTTCTGGCGAGCCCCCCTCAACCTTTTTCTGTTCTTGTTTTTTTTCTCCGGTTTCGCCCCCCTGGCTGAGGGACCTGGAGTCTTGCACGCGTTTTGTTTTTTTCACGTGCTGTTGCTGGATGATTCGCCGATTTTTCGGTCCTGCAGCGTCCATTTTCGCCGTTCATGCTCGATCTTTTGGGCGTCCCCTGAAGTGAGTCAAAGGTTTTTGGTCCCCCCATCATTTTCTCCCCCCCCTCGGTTTTCCCCGCAGTCGGAAGCCCTTTCGACTGCGGCCCCGGTCACGACCCCCCTTCAACTCACGCAGCCCCTCCCCCGTCTATAGGCCAGTTTGCCTTTTTGTTTCCCCTCGTCCCCCAGACCCCATCTTTTTGATCGCATTGGCGTTTTTCCGCCCCCCATTTCGATACCAGATGAGCGTGGCGTCTGACTTGATTTCCCCGACCCAGTTCTTAAAATAGGGTTATCTCGGCTATATATTTCACTTTCATGCGTGGCTCACGACACTTTTCCCCATGAGTCGATGTATGGACAGAGCGGGTTCGGTCTCCCAAGAGGGCGCAAAGACCCCTGAACGACTCAAAACATAGAAAGAGCTTGAGACGCTGTGCCTGCCATCCGTTGCCCCCCCCGCGCCCCTTTACGTTTCCACTGAGCTGCTCTTCCCCCCCCGGGTGTCGCGGCGTTTCCTGATTCGCATTGAGTCTGTGCTTCCCCCTGCTTCCATTTTTTTGGAATCGTAAAGCCTGGCACCCTCTTTAAAAGTGTACGCGCCTTGCTCGCCCGTTCGTGGACATCTGGGCCTTTTATTTTTTGCCCTTGTGTTGAGTGGACGACTGGATCGTTTTGTTTGTTCCCCCCCACGTTTTTAATTCACGACCCCACGCCCCGATGCGTCTTATTTTTTTTTGACGTGGCGCGTTTGGCAGTTAGGGCCTTTTGCCCTCCGCCCCTCCCCAAGTGATTTTTGAACTGATCTTGACCTCGAGACGTCTTTTTGTTGCTACGTCTGGAGAAATTTGCACACCCACCCCCGTCGTCCCAATCCCGACGACCCCCCCTGCGGACCCGCTTTTTTAGCGTATGGAAGAACCTTTTTCCCCCCCAGCCCCAGTCCGTCCAGTGAGGCTTGTTTATCAGGATTGCCTCTCAAACCATCGTTTTCTCCCTGAACTCAAGGGGAGGGCTGGTGTTCCGAGAGACCGATGTCGCATTTTTGACTTCTCACTGCGGTTGGAGGACAATCTTTCTTTTTTTTTACCTTAAGAGAAGACTCTCTGGCCCCACTAGTTATTTAAGGGAAAAGCCCGGTTTTCGTCTCAGGTTGTGGAGTTATGTCTTTTTTCCCTACGCGGTCGGCGTTTTAAGTACGTGGTTTTCTTTCCTTTTTTGGTGTTTCCTGAAGTCTAGTTTGCCTTTTTTGTTATCCTCTCTCGGCTGGAGGGCGAGGAGCAGTCCTGTCTTCGTCTTCTCGTTCCTTTTCATCTAAAGAACTCCTTTGTTTCTGTGATTACCGTTGCTGTGTTGCTCGTCTTTCCCCTCCGTGGCTGATCGGTGCGAGCCTGGATTTCTTCTGTTTTAATACTCCCTTCCGTTGTTGTTTTGCTCTCGTTCCAGGGCTTTTCTAACCATCTTCCCCTCGCCCCGTCCGGTGGGGACAGGTCCCTTTTACTTGCGCAACCCCCCCCCATGAAACTGCTTTTTCGTTTGCGTAACCCCGCCTGTTCTCTTTTTTTTGATTTAGGTCCACGATTCCCCATGTGTGATTCCTTTTTTGATGTCCTCTCCCCCTCCGGACCGGTACTCAGTCTTTCGGATGTTCCCGTCTGTGGGATACCAACCAGTTTTGATAGTACCTTTTCTAGCGTCTTCACCACTTCCAACCCCCCCCCATCTCCGAGTATTTGATCGCATTCTCCTTCCCCGAGGTGACGATGTTTTTGTTTTTAAGTCCTAGGATTTTTCGTCGATGTTGAGGTAGGTACTCAGAGTCCCAATAAGTGGGTCCCTTCGTCCTGAATTTGAGAAAGCTCTATGCTAGATCTTGGATTGTCTTGCCAATACCCTATCTTTATTTTGGTTGTCGCTTTATTCAGTTCGCGCCTTGAATCTCAGAACCTCCCTTTTTGCTCTTTTGAGTCCACTTCCTCTCCCGCTTACCCGGCCGCTCCCACTGACCCTCGAGTGCCCCTTTCCCTTTTTGTTTTTCATCGGTCCCTGAGGTCCTCCGATGTGTCTCGGGGGATTTTTTGTTCCTCCCAGACTCGTCGGTCCACAAGATAGCCTCACCCCCACCATATTTTTGAGAAATAGGCCAGTTGCGGGTTGGTTCTTTAGTCTGCTCGTCTCCCCTTTTTCTCTTTCCCTTCCGATCCCCCCCGGATCAGTCAGTTCTCAGAGAGGCGTCTTCTTTGTGTGCACATTGAAGAGCCAAGTTTCACGATCTATTTTGAATTCAGTGTTGCCCAGCGTTTAGCTCCCCCAGGTGTTGCTTCTCTCCCTGATTCGGGAAGAGTTATTCACTGTTTCGCAAGACCCCCTCTGTCGGTGGTTTGCTCCCCATTAATTTCCTTTTTTTTTTTTTGATCAGGTTGTCCCAGCGTAGTTTTTATTGAAGATCTTGTGAGACTTTTACTTCGGGTGGAACTATCCAATAACAGCGTATTCCCCTTACCGTACACGCCTCTGACCCTCTCCTTCTCCGGCCCGATTATGTTTTGTAGAGATGTTTAGATGTGTTTGTAGATATTATGTTTCTCACATTTGATATATCAAAACGCTGTTGCTTTGCGTTTCTCACGATGCCCCCACGTAGATAATGGATGAACCTGCCTTAGTAGTTCTGCGACTTAGGGTGATAGTTATGGGTTCTGGTTGGTCTTTTCAAGTTGGCTTTCTAGGAGGTTCTTTTCACTGTGCCCTCGGTTTTAGGCGACGGTTAGCGGTCCCCGTCTTTTTTTGTTTTTTGTGTTACTTTTATATTTATTTCTCCCCAGATTCAATCCTCCTTCTGCCCACCGCTTCCGAGAGCGTTGGATCTTCCCCCCCCCTGCGTGCATTCATAATAAAATACCCCCCATTCTACTCAGTGCACACACCGTTGTTAGTTGTCTGCATTTTCTCCTAAAATTTCCCTTTCACGTCCCCCCAGTTTTGGTGTTCATGCTGCCTACCTTTTCAGTTGATAGGTTTTCTTCTCCTTCTTGTTCCTTCACCTGAAACATTTTCCCCCCTCTCCCTGTAGGACGACGGCGAATCATTGCTTTGAGCGGCACCCCAGTACGTGTCGGGGCGAGTCTTGCCGTCGAACTCCTTTCCTTTTTTTTCACGGTTGCCTTTCCCTCCCCCGTTTTTTTCAAGCTTTTGATGGACCCATTTTTTTTGGACTTTCCCGGTGTATTCTAGTGGGGCAATAAGCTCTCCTCGAGTCCGCCGCATTTTACCCCTTTCTTGAGTGCCCGGCGCGCTCGCCTAACCAGGTGCGTTCTTTGCTCCTTTTCATTATTTCGTCGACGACCTTCTTTCTTGGGCGATAATCCCGTTCCTGACTTTCGGTCGCTTTTTCTTCTTTCCTCACCAGGGCCTTTTCTTCCGGTCGTTTATCCTCAGTTTCGTGACTCTTCCTGAACGGGCGAAATCTTTCCCTTTCATTTTTTTCCGTTGCCGTATGTGGCATTGGTTTTTGCGGTTTTATTTTTGCGATTTTTTCCCCCCCAATCGGATCAAGCAAGCCGCCCCCAGGGGCCGAGGTGATTTGCTTCCACAGCCCCTTTTCCCCCTCGTTTCCCTCCCCGAGGGTAGGCAATTTTTCGTCCACCGATTCCTGCCTTTTTCCCCCCATTTCACCCCTCCATCCGTCACCTTTTTTCATTCCGTCTAACCTTTCCCGACCCCCGCCAAACATTCTTTTTATGTTCCATCCGTGATGTACTTGTCACCTGGGTTCTATCTTGCGCTCATCTCTTCCCCCCCCCGATTGGTGTTTTTGTCACCCACCCTGGATCTCACCGATTTTTCTGTTCGGCCGCGATCCTCCCCCGATGTTAACTATTTATTTGTGGACGGTTGTGATTTTTCTAGTTCCCCCCCTCGTCATGTATGAACACCTTTCCCTCCCCCCCGTTTTCTTGCAAAATCTGTCCCTGGAGAATTTTTTTCTTCGGTCTTTTTTTGCTATCAATTTTCCGGCTTGGGCCTCCAGTGTTCTGCTGTTCAGCACGCTGTTTCCAGTCGTGATTCGACCAAGGTTCTTTCCTCAACCCCCCCCCCCCCCCCCGTGATAAGCTCCCCCTCCGCGATTGTTGTACGTCGTTGCCCCTTTCCCTCGGACTTCGACTTGCAAGAACTGACCATTTAACTGGTACTCCATTTTTCCCCCCCCCCCCCTTAGTAGTTTCTCTTTTCCCCACGTGGGGCGCGGACCGTTCCGTGCGTCTACCCCACATTGGTGGGAGTTCTTCCAACATGGTACCGTTTAGGCCCCATCCCCCCGCGTCAGGGCAGTTGGCGTTAAATGACCAGGCGCCCCGGCCCACCACCCAGTGACAAGCAGGACAACCTCACATCGCCTTAGTTTATCCCTCCGTCCTTTCCTGCTGCAGCCCCTCCTTCACTGAAGGGGACCCGTAGCCGGCTTTTAGAGCGCGCGTATTCAGCCGATCTCCTCTTGGGGCTACTGCTAATATGTATTGCTTTTTCCATTCCTTTCACCAGTTTTTTTTTTAAGCCCTCCCTCTCGCCCTCTACTTCGACCCATCGATGCCGTCCCCCCGAAAAACCCGCTAAGCAGGCTCACGTAATTCCTCCTAACAACTGGGTTATAAGTTGGAAGTGTCTCTTTCTTCCCGGCGGTTGGGGTCCCCGTTCATTTATCTTCTTCCTTCCCGCTGGGCACAGTTCCTCTTCCGCTTCAGTGGGTGCCTACCTCCTTTCGGCCCACCGCCCTCAAAGTCCCTGGCCTTTTTAGGCGGTCTGTCTCGTTCCGGTAAGCTCTTTTTCCCCCTACTACTCCCCCAGTTAATAGTGTAACGTTGCCGACTCCGACACTGAGCCCGGTGTTTTTTGGTTGGGAAATAGTTTTTTCCTCTTCCGCTTGTTTTTTTTTTTGAACCTACCTCCCTGGAAGTCTCCATCTCCCACTGTGTGCCTGGGAATTTCACCCCCCCAACGCCGGTTCTGCCCTAACGTTGGGGGTGTTTCTTTGTTCGGGTTTTTTCCACCGAGGTGAGGGCTTTGTTTTAATTTTAGATTTCGTTTTCTGTCTCCTCTGTGGCAATCTACCCCAACGGGAAACGGATACTCTTTTTTTTTTTCCTTTTTTGATATATTGTTTGTTTTGAGATGATCTCGTCAGGTCGTTTAGTAAGTTGCCGAAGTATGAGTAGCCGTGACCTCCCCGACTTCGTTTTTTTCACTGTTCGTCCCTCGCTTTTCCCCCCCCGCCGACCCGTGCACCCCCTGCCCCCTTGTCTTTCCCCTGAACAGGGGGTTAGTGGCCGGTCTCACTGTGGGAATTCTTCGTTTTTTCGCCTCGGCCGATACGTATCCTGCTCTGTTCTCTTCGGAGTCCTTTTGTTCGAACTATGCACGTGTCGGTCGTATAGGAGCGACTACGTGAGGTTTTTCTACCTTTGAGGACAGATGTGAGCTCCCTCCTAGTTTTGCACGTTAACTAGGCACAGATTTTTTCCTATTTTTGTATCCTGTGATTCTTTCCTTCCGTTTTCTGTGCTGGTTTTTGGCGGACGTGATACCCGCTATGCTCAAGCCGGGGGCTCAAGCCCATAAGCACGCTTTTCTCGCCTTTCTTGCAGATGTCTTGGGCGACCTTTTGGTTGTTTTATTTATTGCTCGGCCCCCCTTGCACACTGAGAACACAGTAGTCTTCTTCCCCACTTCTTGTCCTGCTGTCTGAAGGTGGGGTAGGGTTCTATCTGCCGTCAGCACGGCTCGTACCTCATTTTCCGGGGCCCTGACCCCTGTTATTAATTCATTGCGCGGCTTAAGCCTCGTCCTGCCTCTCAAAATATCCTTCGTGGGAATTCGAGGCCTTCGCTTCACCGACGCTCTGACCCACGGATCTGGTTTCCCTGCTTTGTTTACATTTAATACACTGCTGGCTTTATGCACCAGCCTTCCCAAAGTTGTACTCGCTAGGCAAGACACCTTATGGCTTTTTTTGTTATGAGTTGTTTTGAAGTGAGGAGATAGCCCATTGTTTCTCATGAGACCCCTGGCAAATCAACCCTTCGCATGACGAGAGTAGGCGGAAGACGTGGCGACCCTCGTAGTGTCAGGTTAGTACTTTTGCCTGCTCTGGATTCCCCTGCAGTTCCGCCAGTGTTGAGACCGCCCATGCTTATTTCTGCGCCTCAACTGGCTCCTGTTTTTCTTTTCTCGATCTTCTGGGTTGTTATGGCTTCATCTTCTTTGAGGATTTTTCCTTGCGCGACCGTACACATGGCTCGTTTTCGTTTAGCGTGGTGTCTTGCCCCTTCTTTTTATCGTTGCTACCCCCCCCCCCCACATTTTTTTTTTTTTTTCCCCATCCCAGTTTTTTTTCCTCCACGGCCCGGAAAGTTTATAGCACCGAACCCGTGTCATGGCAAGACTGATCTTTTTCCTCCCGATTTCTGCTTGTGTGTTTCCTCGGTCTTTATTCCCCTCCTCTTAGGATTCTTCGTTTCCCGTCACCCTCTTTGAGGTGCTTCTAGCGGCGTTTCTCTTTTGTTCCCCTGTTGTTTTTTTTTTTCCCCATTTCCTCGTTGTGGAACCAAGGTCAGCGATATTCCCCCCTGTAGAGTCCTCCCCCTCTACGTTCATCGTGACAGGTGCTTCTTTCCGGGAACGTCGCGGTATCCTTTTTCCCCTCCCCCCAAAAGTCTTTTTATGTACAGTGATGTTGGACCCCATTCCTGTTTTCCCCCCCCTCGGTTGCGGTGCGCCCTTTTCTTTTGACCTCTTAGTAGGAGTTTGGTGCGGTTAGCCCCCGAATAGGACTCTTCCCTTTTTTGTTTTTTCTTGGCTTTGTATTGTCGTCTAACCGTAAACGCCAACCTTAAGCCTTGGGGACCAACCTGCACTCATGGCCCGTTTTCTGAGTTCGACCTTGTCGTCCACTTGCTCAAGGATTGAACGAGCGCGGTCCAGCCAACTTGTAAGATAGTTCTTTTTTTGGTGCCTTTGCCCGTTCGAAGTCTCCCCCCACCCCCCCCCCCCTGTTCTGAGTTGAGGGCCAGAAGAGAGGCCGGACTCAGTTTGAAATCCTGTTTTTTATTAGTCTGTTTTTTCCCCCCTTGCTATCTCCCCGCACGGACCAGAAGCAGGTGTCCCCGGTGGTTTGTCTTGATTCTTGAGGTATTTAACGCTGAAGTCCGGACTGTTGCTTCCCCTGAAAGTTCCTTTGCGCCATGCAACCGTCTTTGAAGGGTGGTTTCCTGATTGTTACCGTATGGGCTTCAGCCATCCCCGGTGAGGACTCTTTTCCCAGGTTTTTTTTTTTTTTTTTTTTTTCCGTCCTCCTTTCAACCCCCCCTCCCACTCCTGCGTCTCCGGTCCGCGCGATGGGGCCCGACTGTAGTTTCTTCTCCGGAAGAGTTTTTGGAAGGGTCCCCATACAGTGACTGCATTCCCCCTTACACCCCCTGCCCCCCATTCCCCCCTTTCGGTTATATTCGTTAAGTAAGGTCGCCGTCGATTAGCGACCTGTTCGACATGTTTATATTGCATTTTTGCTGCTGTTTGTCTCTGACGCCCCCCTTTCCCCTGTGCGCCCGCGGCTCGTCGAGGCCCGGGACTCAATGATGAAGTCTCTGGCGTCTAACGTCTTCCCCCACACACCTTTCCCAAGGTTCTGCACTCCTCCCGTTTTTTTGCAGCAGTCAGGTACGCTTTCTTTCCCAGGCCTTTTTTTTTCCCCCACTGCCCCCCCGAGTCCTGTCTTTCACGCATGCAAGAAGGACGTAAGGCTAATCCTACAAAGGACCAAAGGTTTCCTGTGTAGGGGGACGCTTCCCGCCCCCCCCTGCTTGACTTTGCCCCCCGTGTTTTTTTATCACAAAGAATTAAGAGAATTTTTTCATCCAGTCGACGAGAGTTTTCTCGGATTAATAAATCGTCCAGGTCCGCCCCTTTACCGGTGTGCTTTTCTTAAAATCAATCGAGAGTCTGACAGATCGGGTATTTTAGTTTCTGGTTAACCAAGAAGTTTTTTTTGTTGCCCCTCCCCTTGGAAGATGGTTTTTCCCATGCTCCCCAGGATATCACAGTCGACACAGAGTTGCTACTCCCACACCTGGACACCCCCCTCTAGAGTGTCCCACACCGTTTTTTGCTGCGTTTTCTTTGAATGTGACCTTTTTCGCGTCCCTCTGTTTCTTTTCGGGATCACTTGTTACACCTCACTCACGCTTCTGCGATTCTTCTCTTTTTGTCGTGTATTTTTTGTGTTTGATCCCGTGTCTGTCTGCTTTTTTGGGGTCCCCCCGAGGACCCAATTTTGACTTTCGCCAAAAGAAGACTGCTCTGTTCTGCATTGGTTTTGACTTTCCCGACTCTGTACCCCTTTTGAGGCCTCGCCACTTTCCAAGGAGCGCCATACGGAGTCCCCTGGTTCAACCTTAGCCTTTTTCTGTTTTTTTTGACCACGACCGGTAGTGGTGGCTGTCAGAGGTACACAATTTTTTGGAGCTTTGGACCCCCCGAAAGCCCCATTTCCTCAGTCGTTGACGGTGTGCGGAGTACCTTTTTTTGGTCTCTGTCACTCATAGTCCGGTGCTCCAAAGGCGGTTTGTGATCGGAGCTCCGGTCTGCCCCTCCTCTGTAAGATACCAGGATTGATGTGCCAAGTTCTGTCGTGCTTCCCATTCCTCAGGTTCCTGCAGATCTTTCCCCCATCTGCCCTCTACGAGACCTTCGCAATCGCGTATGTTCTTTAGTTTTTTGCGGTTCGTTTGTTACGGCACCCCGGGCGGGCGGTTTCACAGCGACCCTTAGCAATGGGCGGTTTCCTAGTCATCCGTTCTTGTTCCTGAGCCGGTATTGTTTGGAGGTTTCCGGTTTCCTGGGAAGCCGTTCCTGGTCGCTCGCGCCCCGCCCACTACCCATGCATTAAGGCGTTTCCTCCCTCTTTATACGCGTTTTTATTGGGGCTCAGGAGAAGGATTCCCCCGCGAGGACCCTGTCTGGGGCAGACGTACGTTTCTTATCTTCTTCTTTTTTACTTCCCCTTTCCCTCAAATTTTTTTTGTTGCAAGTTGGAGTTTCCATTCTTTCTTTCCCCCCCCCTAGTCTCCTCCTGCTGGCCCCTTTACATTTTTTCAACGGAGCCGTCTTCCACAACAGGGCCCAATGTAGACCTTGCGTTGTCCTCCACGTGTTTTGGACCCTAGCGTTTTCCTTTTGGATGTCCAGCTCCTGTACATGTGGACATGAGAATAACGCCTTTCTACTACGCCAGGGCCCCTGATTTCTCTACTTTTTTCCCGGTCATCACAGAAGTTGATATCTCCGTTAGGATGCCCGTTGGTTGCTGTCCCATTCACATCTCTTCTTACCAGCGCCGGCGTACCCTTTAAGAACGCCCCCCCCCCCCCCCTCCCTCTTCCCTGTTTCTCGTCATTCTCTTCGAAGTTGACAGACATTTGTTCCGATAGGCTTTTTGCTGTGTAGTTTTTGTTCCCTTTGTCAGGTAACCAGACCCTTATGAAGTTTCCCACTTTTTTTTAATTTAGTGTACCTGGACTTTTTTGGTTCCCGGTTTCGTTCGTCATGGGGGAGTCTGTGTCCGCTCTCGTTTAGGACTCCCCTTGACCCCCAAGACTCTGTAGGGAACCTATGATTTGGTCTGTCTTTTTAATTTATAAAGGGATAATTTTCTGTCTTTCTGACTTTGATTTCCTTTCCAGTCCGCTCCGTCTTGCCCGATCACGACCCGAGGTAACCGCTCTCTACTCTCGGTTATGTTTTTTCCCCCCCTCATGGTTCAATCGTGATCGTTTTTCTGTTCCCTCCGTGGGGAATTTTTCTTCTTTCCCCCAGGTTTTATCCCCTCGTCGGTGCAAAAACCTCTCCTCACCCCCGTAAGCATCCTGCAGTTTTCCGGAAGTTAAAACCCTGGTCCTTTCTGTGCCCCCACAGGGAAGTTTTTTTTCTAGCCCTTGCGAGAAGACAAAGATCCCCCCCCCAGCTTCGTTTAAATTCCCGATCGCAGAGAAGTAGTATTGTTCGTTTTTGAACACCTCGGTCTGATTTCCTGACAACACGACAGAACCGGATGAGAAACAGGATACCTTTTTTTCACGTTACAAAGGCTGCAGACGAACCCCTGGTGAACAGATCATTCCCCCTCGGACTGGGTGCCTGTTTCTTTCGGGTGTCAGTCTCCAAGATCATGTTTTTCCACCTGGTTTTTTTGTGCGGGTTTTGAACACAGGCTGTCTTCCCCCAGTCTTTTTTTTTTTTGCCCCCCTCCTGGTTTGTCTCGTAACCCTAGTTACTCATGCGACTTATCCTTTAATACTGTCTCACTTAGCTTTAGTGGAGAGGCCCCCCCCCCATGTCCCCCACCGAACCAATATCCCTAAGTTCGATGACAGTGTCATAAACTGGAATTATAGAAAATATTCTTGCCAAGGAGTCTACGTTTCCAGCTCGCGGAATCTATGCACGTCCAGAATATTCTTGGTCCCCCCCTGCCCCCCCCCCACTTTGTTCACTACCTCCCCCGATTAGTTTATGGGTTTGTTTGCGAGAAACTCTGACGTCCCTTTTTGGTCATTTCGGGAGCTTTCCTTCTTCTTTTCGTGATGGGCAGTTCCCTTGCTTCCCCCCCCTATTGTATCTTGTCGACTCTTTGCTTGGGTTCACCTGGGCGATTATCTGCCCGGGCTATCTGCCCGACCATGAGCGGCTTTTTTTTCTCTGTTTGCCTCCGGGCCTCCTTGTCGATGTGTTATGATTTTTGTCTGGATCGACCGCATGGAAATTCCTGCCTGTTTGAGGTGGTATGGTGCCATTACCCCTATGCTCTTTTCTGTGCTGTCGTCTCCCCCTATCCCGTCCGCCGATTACACGAGCAGTGCACACCCCAGCATACCCTCCTGACTTCCCGCTGCTGGCTGACGTTCCCGCGCGGTGTTTATCCCTATCTCTCACCTTCCATTACAGTACGTCCGTTGTGTCCCCCCTGCTCACTGGTGAGTCGTTAACTTCAAGCTCCCCCCCTTCCCCGGCTGGGTTTTTTTTTTTTTACAGCCTCTGTAAAGGCTGTCGTTGACCCTTCTTGGTGACTTCCGCTTCCCCCTTTTTTTTTTGAGTCATGCGGCGCCCATAGCAGTTTCTCAAATTTACTACCACGATGCGAATCCGATGATTTGCCCGTGTCCGGGTATTCCTGTACATCGCCACCGTGAACCGGTCTGGTAAGCAGCGATTCCTTTTTCACCTTGTTGTTTTTCTCGCCATTCCCTGTCGTCCCCCCCCGTGGTATGCCAAGGTTTTTACGTATATGACTGTACTTGAGGCTTTCTGCTGACCTTTTTTTGACCGCAGGTTGAAGGCGACTTGGGGTCTGGGGCCCGACACATCTTGCTTGTGTACGTTTGCCCTTTTTGCTCTCATCTGGCTCGTGTAGCTTCTATCGTGCGATAAGTCTCTAGCTTTTTTCAGCGATGCGCCCCCCCCCCTCCTTCACCGATTTTCCTCGAGCCGTCCATCGTTCAGTCTCTCTCTTCCCCCCCACAGACTGCACCTTTCTGCTTTGTTTGATCGTCGTCCGGTCTGCTTCTTGTACCCCACCCGTCCATCGGGGTCCCCATTGATCTCATCCATGACGCGCCCACACATTTTAGCCACAACTAACACTTTTCCCTTTGGTCGATTCCTTCCGTCTCTATACAAGGGGTTTTCGCTGCATTCGTTGCTTTCTTTCACCTTTCTCACTCCCGCAGCGCACGACCCACCTGGCACGCCGCATGGGCTGCTTTTTACCGACCGTTCCTTCATGTTTGGCCCCACGCTTCCCGATTTCTTACTCGCACTCCCCCCCTGCGACGGTACAGATCTCGGTGGTCCCCGTTGCCCCGGGTTCCTTTGACTCAGCCCCCCCCAGATGTCATAGTCCCCCTTTCTACGCGTGATCGTTGTAGGTTTTTGACGGCTAACCCCGCACCGGCCCCCCACCACAAGCCCTGTACCTTGCCCTGGCGTTTTTTTACTTGGTAATGGTTTTTTGTGTGTGTACTTCGGTGGCCGACCCAGTTTGCCCTTTTTGCGGCTTTACAATCGGCCCCCATGTCCACCAGTCCCCAAGGCCCCAGACACAATTCTTAGAGGTGCCCCCGTTTTTTCGACCACCCCCCCCCCCCGCACCCCCCCTTGACCCTTCCCATGATTTTTCCCCCACATGTGCCCGCTCTCTCCGGAGTTAAATCCCCGTTTCCCCATTTTTCACCCACCTCCTGGTGATCCCCCGGGCCCTTCGCTTTCCCCTCTTGTTTCTCTACTCCACATTGCGCCCGCACCCTATTCATCCGCGGTTAGTGAGTTGTGATGAGAATACATGCCGCTGACCGTGCTCTACCCCGTGGTCCTCCTTTTTTCGTGGACCCTGAAATTAATTTTCAGTGCTCACTTTTTTTACCCCCCCCCCCCCAACCCTGGATTAAACTTTTTTCTCCACCCCCTCTCTTTTGTAGCGTCTACCCTTCCCCCGATTTTGCACAGCTCTAAGTTTTTCCCCTTACTTTTTCCTGCGGTGGAGCCCCCCCCCTTGACCCGGCGCGGGGGTGGTTGGCGTGACAGACAAACCTTCGCGCTTTGGTTTTCGTTCCGGGAGGATCACCACGCGTTCCCCCATTAATCGGTTTTTTGCCATCCTCTTCTTTTCGAATTTCGCACGTTGTTAGTGTTAAACCTCTCGAATTTTTGTCGTGGAGCATTTGATGTGCCCACGCTCTCCAGTTTTGGGTTTCATGCTTTTTTCCTTTGATCCCCTATTTTCTTTCAGATCGGGTGCGTCTGTGCCCTCTTCTTCACTGTCTTGACACGTGCTTCCCGTCTTTTGACACCGTTTTTTTCGAGCAAGTGTGCCGATTCCTTTCGTTGCTTGTCTTTCGCCCTGGGTCTTTTTTTTTCACTGGTAGCGTATGTCCTTGTGCCTCCCAACTTACCCGAGCCTTTGTGCCTTTTTTTTTCCCTTCTTTTCCGTACGTACGATATTGTCGTCACTCTCCTTTTCTTGCCCCCCCTCCCCCCAATTTGGTGTAGTGTACCCCAGTCGCTTGACTACGCTTAGACAGCTGAATTATTTTGTTATAGTGACTCTGATCCACATGTTGCCCGGTTCGGACTCGCTTGACCGAGCGTGTGTCTGTGACCGCGTAGCTTTCCCCTTACCACTTTCCCGTTGCCACGATGGTATTCACTTCATTCCAGATCCGCCCAAGTTGTGTCTTCTGACACCCCCTGCAACCGACCGCACAGGAATTTTCCCCCCCCACCCCCCATGTTCCCACGGTTTATCCCCCCCCGGCTTCCTTTTTTTGCGGCTACTCGCACATTGAGGCGGTACGTTTTACTTTTGACAAGTCGTTTTTTTTGCTCACATACTGGACTGTGGCTGTCGCTTTTTTCGGAGCCTGTACGTCTTTCAAGAGCACGACCCCCTCTCATATTTTGTGTTTACGCGTGCTCCCCTATACTGTTGGATCGTCTGCCTCCTCCTTACGGAAGACCTACGCGTGTCTCCGACCCGCTTTTTGTGCTCCGTGCTCACGGCCGAACGAGACCCTCATATCACCCCCCCCTTTGTTGAACGGGTGCAGTTCCTGCTGTCTAACTCAAATTTTGTTCCTTTTTCTCCCTTTGGGTTTTCACTCACCGCGGATTTCCCTTTTCTCGTTCATTCATGAACCCCCCGCTTCCAGGGAGCCTGTCTGTGACTGGACCCTGACTTTCTATTGTTTCTCTTTTTGATATTTGTTGATGATGCCCCCCGCTGGCGTGTCCCTGCTCGTCCAAGTTGGACCCCGGTCCCGCATTC
>Ga0179593_1794427_pt1 | contig 15996 bp, 28 predicted proteins | sample CZODoug2_1_08_16_FD_185931 | JGI IMG/M metagenome (GOLD analysis project Ga0179593, IMG submission 185931) | Vadose zone soil fungal communities from Angelo Coast Range Reserve, California, USA - CZODoug2_1_08_16fungal (PacBio error correction) | ecosystem: Environmental > Terrestrial > Soil >... | reverse complement strand
TCCCTCGATCCCGCTCCCTTCTTTGTCCTCCCTTCTTTATAGTCGAGTTGTATTCTTTCATGAAAGCGTGGCCCCAGCTACCTCCCCCTCATTCGGTTGTAACGAATCTTTTTCTCAACGCTCTTCTCTTCTCCGCTGACCCTTAGGATCCTTCCTATCGTGGGGCACTGTAAAGCTACAATTCTGAATTTGGAAATTATTATGCGTGATTATTTCCGGTTGGATCCTTCCCCCTCCTTTGGTTCAGCTGAGTTTTTTTCCAACTGCTGGGTTCTCCGATTTCTGGCCTCTTTAGACACCTTTCTTTTTTAAGAGGACTTCCGTCCGTGAAGGTAGATGCTACCTTCCTTCTCTCCTCGGCTTTCTCCTGGGGAACCTCCCCCCCCCCTATTTTTTCTTTTTCCACTGCGCTCGGTTTCGCATCTGCTCAATTCGCAGAGCTATGTCCTTCTCTTACACCCTGACTCCCCCCTGATTTTGGGTTGGAAACACGAAGTTTTCTGGTTTCTCAGCGATTTTGATCCTTCCCCTCTTTCTTTTTCTTTTCCCCTGATGTTCTCTTGGGGAGGTGGTTCTGAACCCGTACGTAGCTGATTTGCAATTTTGTCGTGTGGCAGTTCATTTTTCTTCGACCGTGTCTTCTCCTCCCCTGGAACCTTTTCACCCTTCTTGGGTGTTTTTGGCAATTCTTGGTACATGCTACTGTCTTCCTTTTCCAAGCCCCTCGTTCTGTCTTATCTGCGCACTTATCCTGTCTGCCACCCCCCATCAAAGAGCTTTCTTTTTTCTGATTTCTCCTTCCTTCGGTTTCCCCTGTCTCTCCGTTGTGCATCTCCGCAAGCGCTTGGACTGGTGACCTTCCCCCTACCTGGCTGGAGCTGTCATCTTCCTTTAAACTTGCTTTTTTGAGTTCTTCGACCAACTCCCCCCCCTTTCGGCCAGATCAAGAAGCGGAGCAGACCCCACTTTTCCTTTACCATCTTTCTATGCTGAGTACCCTTCTCTTTTTTCCCCCTATTTGGTTCCCTTAGTATCATCCTTTTTTTCCGCACTCCGCTGCTTTCCAAAATTACTAGTTCGGTTTCAATCCGCCTTTAACGGAGTTTTTGCAATTGCGTCTCGAACTTGATGCTTCGTAATCCTACTGCCTTTCTGAACTTCTTCGTCTTTTCCTTTTTTCTTTCCCACCTCAAATATGTGGTGAGTTTAGTTACTGGGGCCCGTAATCTCCCCCTTCTCCAAACCTTTCAACGATAATCGCGTTCTCGGGCCGGAATCTTGTCCTCGGATCCTTCGTGATAGCGGCGCCCTTCCTCCTGTCCTCTCTCTCTAGAAAAAACCGTCGCTCCAACGACCCTTTCTTGCACGGCCCCCACGGACCAGTAAATCGGGAGTCGGGTTGTCTACAAAGCATTCATCCTCTCTCCCTTCGACACCTGGATCCCCCCTTTTTTCCCCCCCTCCTCTTTTCCTGCTCACAGAAGGACATAACTTTTACATAACTCTTTATCATAGTTGATGAGAGACCTTTCCCCGCCCTTCCACTAAATATTTTTTGAGAGCGATTCTATAAGCCCACTTCTCCGTGTATTGGAAACCTCGGAATGAGTTCCCGTTCGTCCCTCTTTCGACAAATTTTGACATTTCACCCCCACCTCTTCTCCCTGTCTTAAGCCAGATGATTCCTCTTTCTCCTTCTCCCCTTCCCCGAAGTTTCCCCTATTTTTCCGTTTCTCCCCGGTTCTTTTGCACAACTACTCCTTCCGGTTTTTCTAGCTCTAGCTGCCGTTTTCTTGCACTCTTTCTCCCGGCGATTCATGCTACCAGGGCTCCGAGGACTTTCATGGAGACGTCCGCCTAACTTTCCTCCTCAAATCGAGACGCGAGGATAGATTTCTTTGATTTGTCCCTTAACGTTTAGCCCTCCACACTCCCCTACATCCCTTGAGTTTTTCTACCAGGAAACAAGGTCCCCAACTCGAGCGATTGGGTCGTGTGAACTTTTTTCCCGCTTAGTTCCTCCAATTTTTATTCCTTGGAAGTCCTTGCCTATACCACTTGCTGACCCCTTCTTGATTTCGTGGAAGAAAGCCGTCGAGTAATGGGTTCTTTTCCCCCTCTCTTTTTTGCAAAAGCGCACCTCAAAGCCCCTCCAAAACCCAAACTCAGTACGGGGATAGTTTGTTCGCTACCGTACCTTAGACGTCTTTTCTTTATCAGTCCCCCGGACTCCATTATTGAATCCCTCTCACGCTGGTAGTCAGTCTGCGAATTCTTTCCTGAAACTTAGATACAGCAAGTTCTCTTAATTTCTTTCCCCTCGAAATGGTTTTTCTTTCAGGTCCCGTCCCCTTGCGGCTCCCCACCTTCTTAGGAGTACCTTTTTCAACCCAGACTCTTTTCGATCCTTCTTTCTTACGCCGTATTTCCGTCTTTGATGGTAGGCCTTCACCTTTGAAGAAGTTATCCCGCTCAGTTCCCTCTTGCTGAAGGTACCCGGCTCGTCAGAATTTCCACACCTAAGAGGCTCCTTTCGATTCCGAAAATTTGGCGCTAACGGCTTGCCTCCCACCATTGATACCCCTTTCCCATAACGTCTCTCTTTCACTCACCATTTTTACATCCTTTTTAATAATCGAGACGGACCTTGTACCCCCCAACCCCCTCCCCCCGATCGATTCGCCCATTTTTCTTTTAGAGAGTTGCCGTTTTTTCGACTCTCTTTAGTATGAGCAAGCTTCTGTCCCTTTGAAACGTGTGAACTCACTCCCTCTCAACCCAGGTTCCTCTTCTCTGATCCGCCCCTGGGAGTTTTTAGCTCCGGAATCTGTTTCTTCTTCTTCTGTTCAATTTTCGCTCCTTTTTTCCAGATTGCTCTTATCACAACCCCCCCCCTCGCCCAAGAAATCGCCCCCCTTAACCCGCATTTCCTCCAGTAATTTCCCCCAGAGACCCCCCTTTTCCAAATTCATTCACTAGCTTTATTCCCCCTCTCCCTAGACTGTAGTATCTTATCCGCCAGTCGCTTATTCCAACACTCCGGTCAGGGAGACCTTCTTTTCTCGACAAACTTTTTAGGTTTTTTCTTTTTCTTTTCGGACAGTTCTTGCAAACGTTTAGAGACAACTAGAATAATCCCCCTTCCCTCCTTCCCACTGATTTCCAGAAATCCCTTGATCCTTTGTCAAATTTTCTTTTTTCACTTCGACTACTTTGTTGTCGTATCTATAATTATTTCTCAGATTTCCCGATTGTGTGCCACTTTTGGCAGCAAGTGTCGCTACCTTCCCCACTTAGTCGTCGTTCCCTTTGCTCCTCATGAATTCACGGCGACGCACCCCTCCTTTCCGTTCCCTTCTCCCAACGATCTTCCGTATCTCCGAGGCCGAGAGTTTCATTCCTTGGAGACCTACTCGACTCCAGTTAACTTTTTTACAGTGGAACCCCCCCTTTTTCTTCAGTTGGAAATTACTTGCTATTTTTTAGTGTGGATTTTCCCTGCGTGAGCTTTTTCTCTTTTTTACCTGCTTATACTCTTCTTGGTCTCAGTTTTGGTCTGAATTCTATTCGTCCCCCCCCGGGGTAATCGGACGGCTGGTCTGATTTTCCGTTGCCTTACCCAATGACTCCTTTCATCCTTGAATCTTTTTTTCCTTTTTTGAGTGAACATATTTGGCGATCAGTTCACCCGTCTTTTTTAGTTTCTCCTTTCACTATCCGCAGTCTTATCGAGTATTGACTCTTTTGTTTTTCTTAAAATTCTTTTTTTTTATTTCATTGTCGAAGTCTAAGATCGGTGTTTGGTTAATGTCCGCTTTTCTCTTATCCCTTTCAATTATTTACCAGATGGTTGATATGTAGGTCTCCACTCCTTTATTCAACTCTTCATGGCCCTTTCCCTCTTAATTCTTTCTATTTTTTTGATATCCAAATTCTCAATCTTAGGACACAAGATTAGTGGTGGTCCTTGTCATCCGTCATTCTAGGTTACTTTTCTCACGATCTGAGCTATTATTTTTCCTTTTTCTTTTTTATTTTTATAGAATCCTCCCTGAGGCCCCCTCGGCTCTTCCGTAAATATTTTCCCTTGTTCCCCCCCCAAGTTTGGGGATAATAAGGGCGCAAGTCTCTTTCTTACCCCTTCGGAACCTCTTTTCTTTTTTACCCCCCTGTCTGACCGCACCCCCACCCCTTACCAGCCCCCCCCCTACACGTCCCATTTCACCCAACCTTCGGATCCCTCTTTCTCCCAATTAAGTGGAGTTCATCAATATCATATTATCTGCTGGAACTTTCTCACTTAAATTGATTGATTTGTTTTTCCTTTTCCTCGAGAGTTCGTATCATCCCCGCTCATCACCCGCTTGGTTCTTCGGATTTTCCTCCTTCTGGTGTCAGCAAGGTGGCCTCTTCCGTGAACTTGAGTAAATGTCTTTCTTGACAGATAAGCTCATGCCTCCCTTTACAATGCTCCCCCTCTCAGTACCTTGCATCCCTTTTTGTCCTCCCAACCTTTTAATGGTTCAGTAATTTTCCCTTCCCCCAGCCGGTCAATCGATCCTCTCGTCTCCTTTAGGCCGGATTTCGCAGCTGTACCTTTCCCCCTTCCTCTACTGTCTTGTTTTTTTATGTTGCTTCCTTTTTCTTCGAAACTTTCCAAATAGTCTTCTTTTCGGACCTGGTCACACGCACTGGGCCCCTGCAGGGACGTCGGTTTTTGTTTATCAACAGACGAAATAATCGGCTTAGACCTCCACAGCTTTTCCGTAACCTTTTTTTGCAACACCTTGGTCCTTCTTTTCCCCGACTGACCTCTCATGTGTTTTCCATAAAATCCCCTCTTAGAGCCCATCTACCCCCCACTCCCTTTTAACTTTTGATTACTTGGGCCCTCGTTTAGTTTTCAGGCAAATTGATAACCCCCTTTTCAAAACAACTGTAGGAATGCTTGGTTACTTTTTGGAACTTTTTCTTCTGCCCCCCTCTTTATCCGTGTGGGACCTTGGGGGGGGGGGGGGGGTTCTCCTCTGTTTTGACCTCCCAAGACCCGTCCCGGACAAGTCTGCGATTCCGCCAAACTCTTTCTCCCTAGCTGCTTCTGCAACATCAACGCTGTTGCTTTCTCAAGAGTCCCCTTCACCATTCTCCGAGTCCAGATGTACAGCGTTTTTTTTCCCCCCTCAACCAGCCTTTAGGACCTTTTGGATTTGCTCTCGCCATCCAGTAAATGACCCCTCTCCCCCCTTAATTAGTGTGTCAGAAAATCCCAGGGAACAAGGGCTTTGTACGTGGTCGTTGAACTTTCTCCTAGCTTTCCCAATGGCAATTACTCCTGAGAAAAGGCCCTAGCCCCTTCCTACTCACTTGGGTAAGTTAAGACCTTTCCCTTTCTTCGCAACCTTTTTCCGAACATCCCCTGTGCCAACCCCCTTTCCCCCCCCGGCGTGTTCTGTTCCTACCGTTCCCCTCGTCTAAAGAGGATAGTTCTTTCTCTTTTGTACGTCTCGTCTTTTCCTTTCTTTCATTCTCTCCCTCCCCTTTCGCAAGTTTCGCCCTCTGCTTCCCATCCGAAATGGGTAGCATTCCTCTCGTCCCCAAGCGCTTTTGCGGCGATCATCTTCTTCAACTCTTTAGACCTCCTTTTTCCTTCCTCCACATTATTTAGTTTTATAAACCCCCCCTCTGCGCGCCTTCTATGGAGTTCGTTCATAGAGGCTTTTATGAAGGACCCGCTCCCTAATATCCCAACCGTATTGGTTTTATTGACGAAACTTTGGCGTGGTCTCCGTAAAAACGACTGATCTCCCTCCATGCACAGACTACCCCCAATTGTTTTTGTTTAGTTTCCTCCGTTTGAAAATCCCCTCTAATCGCTTCTTTTTTTCTTACCCCCCCCACCCACCCCCGCTTGACTTAGCCCATGCCTTCTCTATCCCTTCGCTCAGTTTCTCTCCCCCCCCCACGGTTTTTTTTTTTTGTATGAAGTCCCTTTAGCTCTGACTTTTCCCGAAAACCCCTTCCGCTTCCCCTCACCTTAATCCACCCAAAAAATGCGGGCAGCAACAATTGAGCGTTACCGCGTCCCTTTCAGGAGTCGATTTTGAATCTGCTTTTCTTTTTCCTGAAATTCGGATAGTTCCCATGAAGCGGTGGTAGACTCTCCCCCCAATCCTTCTACCCCCAATCGAGTTATACCTTTTCTCTCTACCGTCCTCTCTTCATTGCCGCTGGATTCCCCAAATGAATTTTTCCTTTCCACAATTTCCTCTTTTTCCCCATATAAACCTGGAGTCGAGTATTTTCCCAATCTCTCCTGGAGACCCCTATCGACTACCTTTTTTTCCACCTGATTCGTTACGACCAGTTTTAAAGTCTTCCCTTTTCAGATAAACTCGCCTCTACGTCCCTGCTGGCTTCGACACTGCTGCCAAAGACCCTCCTAGGGACCAGTTGTACTCGCCATGCGATACTATCTCTCTCTTTGGTTGAGAGATTTCTAATCGATTCCCCTCTTCTGGCCTCCTTTCCTTTTCGTCGTTGTATCTTATAATGAACGCGTGGACAGAACTTTCTCTACCCCTAAATTCGGTCTTCCCGGCAATCAGGTGTCCGCCCTTTTCCTTAGTGATTAGGTTCTTAAGATCCTCTTCAAGGCTTCTTCGTTTTTTAAAATTTTTATTGAATTTTGATATTTCGTGATTTTGGTAGATATCTTTGCGGTGTCTCTCCAGCATGGTTCGTTGAGCCTACAATGTGAGGTTCCAGTTTTTTTTTTTTTTTTTCTTGGTCCCTTTCTTCCTCTTCCCCATTCAGGTTTTGTTCCCCCTGGTCTTTATTTCCGTTGACGTCTCTCCCCCCCCACCGCTTCCCCCTTTCTTCTGCAAAAGAAAAGGGTTTTGGGACCTGATCCTCTTTGTTTGTTCCCAGTTCTTCGTTCGCAATCTTGCTCACTTCATCAGGCTATGACTCTCTCCGTTACCCCAAACCCCTTCTTCCACAGAGATTTCTGTTTCCCTGACCAAGATTTCTTCTTAATGGGCCTTCGTTTATTCCGCTTTTGGTTTAAATGATGGTGTCACCTCTCTTAGGTCGGAAAAAGTAAAGTCTCCCTTTTTTTTCTGTAGGTTATACCTTTTGCATGGCACGTTTTTTCTCGTTTTCTTTTGTGTGCAACCTTCACCTTCCGTCGTTTTTTTTTTGGCATTCTTCCATTGATCGGTTCCTTCATCCCTTTTCCGATTACGCTATGCCGCACTTTTCTTTTTTTTTTCTATCCCCAGCTTTTTCCTTGATTTCCTTTCTTTCCCTCTTCGGCGGGGTACACCCAGTTGGGTTTTTTTTTTCTTTTCGTGCAAGCCTCTTTTCCATGTCCTCCCTGAATCATTCTCTCTGTGTTCGGAGAGTACTTTTCCTTTCTACAAACGTTCCAGCCTCTTCTGGCCCTGAACAGTAAGTGGAGGATCCACGGCCCCTTTCTCTGACGGTCCTTTTATTTTGGTTCTCCTCAGCACACGCGGTTGACCTTCTTTACCCACGGCAGATGAGTTGCGGCCCCATCTTCTCTTCTCATTCTCTTTAAAGGAGGGTGCCGGCCTGTGGATTCTGTTCTCCCTTTGCTGCTTGAACTCTTTTACTGCTTTTTCCGATCACTTACCTGTTTGTTACTGGATTTCGGAAGCACCACTTTATGGGTCAGAATTTCTTTTTCCCAGTAATAGCCTCGTTCTTTCACATCGATCCCCTCCCCCGAGGCAGGATCCTAGTCCCTTTTTTTCGTTTAGCGTGTTTATGTTTTTCATCCTTTCTAGAGATAGAACAAACCTTTCTTTTTCCCCTCGCTTGTTATCCTCCCCCTTCTGAATCGGCCCCCCCTTCCCTCCAGATCCTTCTGTTCAAGCTCCCCTGACATCTTCCCCCGTTACTTAAAGATTGGTGAAGGTTTCCCTATTCTCCGCCTACGGACCCTCCTTACGCAGGCCGACTGTTTTTTAAACTCCGGTGTTAGATTTTTTTCTTTTTTTGCGGCATTACCCCTTCTTGTGTTTCTCTCTACCTGTTAGCTCCATGCCTAGAACAGATGAGTTATTGTCCCCTAGGCGATCCTGCGGGTTTCAGGACAAAGGCGCCCATTGTCTATGTCAAACACTCCCCCTCTCCGTTTTTTTTTTCTTTTTGATTTGAGAACATGCACCCTCCTTAACGTTCCATTATTTTTCTTTTCCTCTGCCGATTCCTCCCCTTAACAACCGCTTTCCCTCCCCGAATTATGGCAGCACATCCTGCTCCGGAGATTCAGCGTCCTTCACGGACCGGTCCTTCCTTCCCCTACTCTTCCTTAGGAACTCTTCTTGGAGAATGGCTATTACCTTTTTCCTAAACCAGTAAAGGCCCCCAGCCAAATATTAGGGCTTTTCACCCATTGTGCTTAAGTAAGTGGCCATTTGCCTCCCCCCTTGCACTCACCCTGCCCCCCCCGAGAACCCGGCCCCCCCCCTGGCTGACACCTCCGTTATTTGCTGCAGGTCCTCCAATCCTTTCCCGAGTAATGTCCCGCACATCGCAGCTTTTTCTGATTCCGAGAAAGAAAGCACACCCCCCCCCTTTATAGTTTGTTTTCCCCTCCCTCAGCGAAAGAGGATATGGTTTTCCGTAATTGAGATCTCCTGCGCTTTCTTTCCAGTCTTCCCTACTTACCCCGTGAGATACCTACCCTCCTAAAAGTGATGACGATGACAGCCCAGTTAGATCGTCCCCTTTTTCCAAGTCCAAGCGCTTTGCTTTCTTCCGTGAGGAGACCTCATACCCCCCTTGCCTCAAACATCATCTGCGTAGAGTATTTTCAAATCTTCTTGATTAACACCCCCTCTGGTTTCTAAGTTGAGTCTCCTCGCTTTGGACGTTTTTCCCTCTTTTAAGCGTCAGAATTTTTGCCCCCGAAGCGGGGTTTTCTTCCCCGCCGTGGCAGATTCGTGTCTCCCTTCTCCCTTCCACCCCTTCCCCCAAACATTTTCATTTTTTTACGTTTCAGTCCCATACTGGTGCCATCCGTGGTAACTCCCTCCCCAGCCCCCTGAATCTACCCCCCAACCGAAAACCTCTTTTTTTTTCCCTAAAAGAGCTGTATTTTTTCGTGTTTATCCTTTTGGTCTTCTCCCCTCCTACTCTTCGGTCTTCTAGACTGCTTTATGAGAAAGAGATTGTCCCCTCATCACGATTCACTCTCGCCTCCAACCTTCCTTTTCTATACGTCCCCGTTAAGTTTTTCTAGAAGGCTTTCATGTCTCTCCCTTCCCACGGAACCTCTATAGGTCCCCCTTTCGAACTTTTTTTCAAACACTTCCCTTCAAGTGTCTACCATGGCAGTTTTTTATCGCACCGCTCTCCTAATGGCTGTAACCACTCCCCATATCGACCACATCCCCGCTCCCTTCTCCCTCTTTGTCCCCATGGCCTTTTTTTAGCGCTTAATCTCACTAGAGGAGGAACTAATAGAATCCCTTTGCACTACACCGCGGTGCCCTACCTAAGTTCTTCTTGATATTTCCCTTTCGGTCGTTTTTTTTGCGACCGATACAAACTTCTCCTTTGGTAAAAGTAGAGAAAATGATGCCCCCCCCTCCTCCTTTGTCAATATCTCTTTAATAGGGAGCACGTCTCTTTCTACCTTCCTCCGGTGTTTCTCTTTCGTAGCCCCCTTTTTTTCCCTTTTTTGGACCCCCTTTCCGGTTGCAAGGCAGTGTAGATACTTGTACCCCTTTTTCCTTCTGGTCGTTAACCCTTCAAGAGTGGACAAGACCTCCTCTCCCCCCCTCCTCTCCCGCTACCTTTCCAAACTGGTCTTCTTTTTTTCTCCTATATTTTTCATATCCGGGCCGGAGACCTTAATCGACTCTTTTTTTTTAATGACTGTCTGGAAAATTTTTCTGAATTTTTGGAAATTATCTGTCCCGTTCTCTTTCTTTTTTCGTGTGGATCCTTTACTTCAGGCTCTTTGGTTCAATTTTACTTGTTTTCTCGGATTGTTGTTCTGGTATTTCGACAAAAAGCTGAAGGGGTTCTTCCGTGTAATTTTAATTTGCCTTCTATTGTAACCTCAGACTTCGTCACGGACCCACGGGGGATTTTTTTTCTTTTCTCTCTTTTTGGAGCGCTCGTCCCAAGTTCTGGAAGACGTTTTTTTTCCTCATTTTCCTCTCTCTTCCTCCGATATCGTCTTCCACTTTTCCGGTTGGAGAACTTCTCTTGATCCGCTATTTTTCTTTAAGTCGAAGCCTGTTTCTTCTCAGCTTTTAGTAGCGATTCTTTTCTCCCAAAATGGTTCTTTTGAAAGTAACTTTTTTTCCCTCCAATTTTTGTTCCCATGGCACTTTTTCCGGCTTTTATCGCTGAAATCGGAACCGGTACTTTTGGGAAATTTTTTTCTCTTCCCTGCTGGTTCTTCCCTACGGGGCAAGCTCGAATGAAGATCTGCTCTTTTTTCGCTTTTTTTTAGCCTCCTCCCTAAGCCTTTGAGTACCTCAGTAGGAGGTCCAACGTTTACTCTTTTGTTCTCGCCGAAAGCGCTTTTTTCTTTTCTTATCTAACCCATTTTCATCTGAATAAGCTTGTTTTCCTCCCTTTTCTGAGAGTCTTTTTTTTTTTCAATGTGCCGAAGCTCATAAGGGAGACGAAATTCCCCTTTTGCACAATTTTCTTGTTTACCCCTTCTCTACAGAACACATCCCTTGTTTTTCTCTTTCATCTCTTTTTCCGGTCCCCCTTTTTAGGCCACCTCTTCCTTCCCTCTTCATCCTCTCCAGCACTGGTGGATAGGTCTTTTCAACTGCTAAATTTCCCTTCTCTTTGCACCCTGCTACGATCCTGTTTCCTGCTCTACATGCCTTCCCTTGCATCCTCCCTACAAATCTCTTTTTTGCTGTATGGTGGAGGCTAATTCCAATTCTCAAACTCCATCCCCATATCCTGCCGTAGTGAGTCCTTCAGTTCGACGCTGTACCTCCTCTTTTGGTTTACGCTGATCCTCCCAGCGTTTCCCCCGCTTTTATTCCCACTTAGATCGCACACTAGTCCAGAACAGGAGTACCTCCCTCCCAGGACATCCCCCCAAATTCCTTTTTTTGGACTTCGGGTTCCCGTCTTCTAGACCTTCCCCCCGATTCAAGCGTACCGATTCATAAAAATGGTTCGGCCGATTTTTAATGTCAAGCTGCTTCAACGTGTTTTAAATAAACTCAGATTTTTCTTTTTTACAGCTAAAACCCTTCTTTCTTTTTCCTCCTTTCCTATTATCTTCTTTCCTGCTCATCACAAATATTCCAGCTGAGTTTATGGAAAACACCTCTTCAGGTTTACCAAGATTCCCATTTTTGAGGACACCACCCTTTCCGCCCGATCGGTTTCTCTTGATTTCTTTTCAATGCCTTTCCCGGCCCACGGTTTTCTAATTGATTGACGTTTTCCGCTCGTATAACCAACTAGTATGCGTTTTTTACTTCTAGCTTTCTTATGGTTCCCCCCCCTTAAAACCCTCCGATAAGGTCGGCACCAGGGCTTAGAGGTAAAGCTTTTTTCGGACTCAAAATTGCCTCCTCTCCTATTGAAAGGTTTTTTATACTTTCTAGACATCCTCACCCAATAACCCTTTCGTAAGTCCCAGGCCAAGTTATCGTTTCGTGATTTTTTTTCTTGAACTCTGATCTTCTTTTCTTCCTGGCCCCCCTTTGAGAACATGGCATCCCAATTGTGAAACACTCCTTCTTATGAGGAATGATTTTTCTTCGGGTGGAAGCACCCGTGCTTGTTCACCTCGAAACGACCCCCCCCCAACCTTTCCGTGGGCGTTGATAAGTAAAGCAGAGCCTCTTTCTTTTCTGATGAGCTTTCTTCCCCTCCACTGGACTTTTCGGCGCCCTTTTCACGTTGGTCTTTTTCCTCTCCGAAACCATTTAGGGTTCCCATTCTTTCTCTTTGCAGCCGAAATGGTGTTAGGTCCCTCCAGGTCCCAGTTCCAAAAGCGCTTGATAACCCGGACTAGGTTCCCCAAACTGGGGTTAATACCCCCTCTATGATATGGAATTTCCCAGCAGCGAGGATTTAAGACCCTCTTGAGCCTTAAACTTGTGCCGATGGTGCAGTTTCACCGTGTCTTTTTTTCTCATAGCTCTTTCCGAAAGCGGGTGTTCCGTTCTTCTTGCGAAACTTTTTTTTTATACGGATTTCCACTCTCTGCGCAATGACCTTTCCAATGTCACCTCCCCTTGCCCTTTTCTTTTTCGACCTAATCAACCATCGTTTTTGCCCGAATTTATTCACCCCCCTCCTTTTCGACTTCGCCCTCTTCCCCGATTTGAGCCCTGAGCGCATCGTTTCTCCCCAACCCCCTTATGAAGTCAATATCTTTCTTCATAGCTCTGCTTTTTTTTAGCAGATTTGTACGTGCTCGTACTCCCCCCTGATGCTAGGTAGCAAAGTCCCAGCTGAATCCGCCAAGTGAGTTTTTTCATCTTCTGGTTTCATTTTTGGGAGCTCGACCTTCCCTTTTTCCCAAATTTTCGGCAGGTGGTCGCAATCGACAAAACACCCCCCTCTTACTTCCCCCATGCTCGCTCACGCGACCATTTCTTGGATCAACACGCCAAATATCTGACCCCCCCCCCCCCCCTTCCCAACACCTCCCCCACTTTTTCCCCTTTTTTCGTCCCCCCGATCCTGTCGCGAGTCCCCTCTGAAACCTCGTTTTCCTTCGACTTTGTTTATTCGGACACCGTCTACAGACCGCAGAGAGTTGAGGTTTTGAGGAGTGGAGGGTTCCGCTTTCATTCTTACAACTCGCCCTTTTTTCCACTGCTTCCCCCTTAAATTTGTTACAAATCGGGCCCAGGAATAGAGCAACCTGCTCTCCCCTTCCTCATTGGTTTGGTCTCTCTCTTTTCTCTTCCTCAGTGGATCTATTACCTCTTCCCCCCCTGATCCTTCGCTCCTTTGTATCTGTTTTTCCCTCAGAACACGGGGCCCTCCTCCTCCCCTTAGGTATAAGCATAGGTGTCGACCCTTAAACTTTTAGCTTTATTTTCCTCTTCGAGAGTTGCAGATACCCCCCCTTAGCCATACTCCTTATTCTGGGGTTTCTTTACCTTCTTTTTCCCCCCTTGAGTGAGTATTTGGCATACTTTCAAGAGGAATTACTTTTTCTCTTTTTCTCTCAACTGCTTGTTACAGGTAGAACGTGCGTTTGCTTTTTTGTTTTGACTCTCTTCTTTGCTGTCTCCCTCCTTACGCCCCCTCCCTCAAACTCCGGGGCTTCCGGGAACAGCTCAACCCTTTTTTCTTTCCCAGCGATCGCCCCGTTTTTCGACTAGTTCGCAAGCTTCTTCAGCTCTATGCCCTCCTTTGTCTTCCAGGATTTTTTTTCCTCTGCTTACAGGCTCATCTTCTCGAAGTCAGAAGGGTTTTTTCTTGGTTCCCCTCCTCTTTTTCTCCTCTTATTGTTCGTTCACGATGGTCAGTTGTAGTCGTAATTATGCAATTTCCTCCTCGGCCCTTCGTTTTACGGAGACCGGAGCAAGTTTAGGAAATCTTCCCCTTTAGTGGTGTGGCAATAATCTTTTTTCCTTTCTCGGTTCCTCACTTTTTTTCTCCTCCGATGCCCTATCGCCCCCTTGCTGAAACTTTTCTTGGTTCAATATCTACGTCGGGCTTAACCAGGGTGGGTCTCCACCCTTGATTTTTTTTTGTTGGCCACCTTTTCTCACTTCTAAAAACCCCAAGCTTTTTCCTCACTTTCTTAGAGAATTCCCCTCTTCCGGTCACAGACGCCTTCAAGAAGGGCGCCTCCCGTCGTTTATCCTGCTCCCCTCCTTTTCTTCTTCTGACTTCCCCTATCCGTTCTTTTGTTTTCCTCGAGTCGTCTCCTGCCACTTGAAAAAGAAAGCCCCCTTTTTGGCCACCACTCCCTCCTCTTCCTTCCCTTTCCTGATTCTGTTCTTTTGTCCCTTTTTTTTGATTAACTGTCCCTTGCCGCTACGATCCTGACTGCGACCGACACACGCCGCGTAAATTGTCATCCCTTGTTTTTCTCCCATCTGTGGTTCTCTGCAACCCCCCCATAAAGCAGGTAACCTGCGTAGCGCTTTGAGGGCGGAGGCTGAGAAGAGGTACCTATTACTTCTCCTTCTCGCTATCTCTTTGGAAGCTTTTATGTGCTTCCATCCTTCGAGCTCCTTCTCCCTCCCTTAAAGTCCCCGTTCCTTTCGACACGGCAAGCCTCTTTATCATGGGCCTGGTCTTAGTTCCCCCCCCCCAACCGACTTTTTTACATACCCCCCGGAACTTTTTCTAAACCTTTTCCCCTAGGGTCCGGAAATTTCACGCAGGCGACTGTTTTTTCCCCCCCTTCTGTTATCGTCTTTTTTTGCTTTCTTTCCCCCTCAAACATGATCCTTTCCTCCTCCGGTGTTGTTCTTTTCATTCTTTTCTCTCCACGCCAACTCTGAATTTTGTATTGAGGAAACCCTTCCGGCCGGTTTTTCCTTTTACCCGCTTTTACCCATTTTGCTTCCCCCCCATCCTTTGTGGCCTCTTTCTGATGATGTCATTTTGAGAACCTTTTCCTTTTCCTCCCCTTCTTTTCTGTTTTTTTCTCCCGCCCCCCCTCGATTTTCTAGCTCCTCTCCTTTGGAATCAAATAACACTCTTTTCGGTTAGCCCCTTCAACCAGCTCCGAGGCATGTTCCCCCTTTTCACTAATTTTCCCTACGAGATCTTCTGGATTTATCATTTTCGTTAGCCCTCCACCACTGCAAAAGCGATAACCCCTTTCAGACCCACATTCCCTTCTCCTGCCCTTTTACGGCCTTTGTTGATGAAAATCAATTAGGAGTCCCAGGCTCGTCTCCTCAATGGCGGTGCCTTCCAATTCCAGTGCCTTGAACAGTGCTTATCTCTGAATCTTCCAAAGAAATCGGCTTTTAAAAAGCGTGGCACTTGTTTCCTCTCGACCCGCTCCCTAAAAGACTCCCACCATCACCACTTTCCCGGTACCGTCCATTCTTCTCCTTATGGATTGCCAGTGATCAGCCCTTGATTGGTAGGCCCACGGGCACCCACGCCATTCTTGATCTCTTTTCTTCTGTCCGTCTGTTCGTGAGACTTTTCTGATTCGATGACAGATTTCCATCCCCTGTTCTATTTCCCGGTCCCCTTTCCCCCCTCTCACAACCTCTGGTTAATACCTTTTTCCGACTCCCCCTCTTTCCTTTGATAAGCCGCTTTGTCGGCTATAAAAAAGACTTTCTCCTTCGAATTTTCCGATTCCCTTCCCCTGCTGGTCCCGTTCTGGACCTAGCTCTTCCTCGGGTTTCCACGCCCCTTCCCCCCTTCACAACGATGATCGCCACCCAGGGAAAGGGACATGATCCTTCACTGTCTACGTTACGTTTCCTGACATAATCAACTTCTTGGAAAGTCCGTATTACCCGCTCGTCTTCCCCCCTTTCCCTAGCTGACCCCTAAGCCGTTCGTGTTTATCCCAAATAACTTTTTTCTGAGCAACTTTATATCAGCGATCGCTCTGCTATCGTTATGAGCAATTTTTCCCCCTAACAAAGTTCTCCCCAAAAATTTCTTTTGTTCTTTCCTCGATGAGTTTCCGAGGGAGGACGAAATGGGTAGATATCGCCCGGCCCCCCGAAGCCTTCCCCCTCAGCGGTTTTTCCCTACACACTGTAAATCATTTCCTCCCAGACTTCCTTCCTAGGCGAACCCGCTGATCCACACGCCAATAGCCTCCCCCCTTCCAAATTTACCCCACGCTTTCGTCCCCCGATACCCCATATACCCGGATTTCTCTTCCTTTACTCTGCACCCCCGATCTTCTCCCACGATTTTCGTTACGCCGAAGAGGGGAGGGTGGTTTTCCCGTTTCCCCCCCTCTTTTATGATTCGCGCATCCTTCCGTTTACCTCTCCCCCAGAAATCCTCCTTCCTTTTCCCGAGTAT
>Ga0179593_1449388_pt1 | contig 15996 bp, 12 predicted proteins | sample CZODoug2_1_08_16_FD_185931 | JGI IMG/M metagenome (GOLD analysis project Ga0179593, IMG submission 185931) | Vadose zone soil fungal communities from Angelo Coast Range Reserve, California, USA - CZODoug2_1_08_16fungal (PacBio error correction) | ecosystem: Environmental > Terrestrial > Soil >... | reverse complement strand
TAGAATTGGAGTCGTGCCTTTTTCCGAGTGCCCCCTTTCTTTGTCTTTTTTTCGAGCGCGGTTTTTTGCATCGGTTCCTCCTCCTACCGTTGTTTTTTTTTTCAGGATCGCCACATTCCCTCACACTGCGATCTCCTTAAGAAGGGTGATGCCCTGCAGATCGTTCCCCGTAACCTTCGATCCACTTTTCCCCCCCCCTCTTGCGGACTTTTCAAGGAGTCGGCTTCTCACGTGTGCGTCTGGGTTCGTCTCAGTGAGTAGCTTTCCGCCTTCCCCGACAGTGCCTCATGTCTCTTGGCATCAGGGCATTCTAGAATCTCTTTCCTCCGACCCCCTCCGAGTACAACCCCACCAATTCAGAGGATATCTCTTCTTTTCGGCCAACCCTAAGCCCCTGAGTCCCATCGAACCCCTCTCCCCCCAAGGCTATATAATTAGGAGGCGGAGAGACTCTCTAAGCCCTTCTTTACTGCGGGCAGACGTATTCGCCGATTCACGCACCCTTTCCGGGTTTCCTTCCTTCTCCTTCAGGATTGCGATCACCTAGCATGCTTTTTGAAGCATATGGTTCCAAATAGGGGCCTTTCTCGTGTTCTTCTCCCCTTGGTAAGGGCCTTTCCTTTTACCGCGAACTTCCGACGGCTTATGTCATAGTCGTGCCAACCCAACTTGGATCCACAAACCTCCCCCATGCGAGACCAGCGTTGCGGCTTGAAGGATCATGCCTCACCCTATTTTTTCTTTTTTTTTGCGTGATTCCCCCTCTTCCCTCGCCTCTTTCTTTGGGAGCAGTGCTGCTTCGTTCGTCGGGCTCCTGAACTTTCTACTCCTGATTCCACCGCAGCCCAGCGTCTCTTCTATCATTCCCTTTCTGTTTACCGGATGTCTTCCCCCCCCCCTTCCTCTGCCCGCCAGTCTCCCTCCTTTTTGTCAGTGCTAGCAGCCCGTACTGCGACAGAAACAGTTTGCCCCCTTCGATTCTCTGATAAGACCGCCCCCCCTTCCAAAGTTTGCTATTTCTTTCCCCAGTTGTCGACTGAAACGAAAAGATGCGAAGGAGCGAACTCCTTAGAGGGGTTGAGGATGGCGCTCTCCTTCTTCTTTCTCTCCCTTTTAACTTTCCAGAATCCCCCCTCTTTGTTTAATCCCAGAAGTCGGTAGGATCCCCCCCCTTCCACAAGCTTTCCCTGCCCCCACGCGCAGCATCCCTCCTTATCCCTTCTCCGGTAGGGGATCTCTTCTCGAAGAGGATTTGCAGTTCCTCCGACCCCATCGGGAAAGATCGAGAATAGTTTCTCACATCTGATGGCTTTGTATCCTCCGGCAGGATGCCGCGTGATCTGCTAGGGCCGCCTCTCTCTTTTTCCCGTATCGCCTGACAAACTGCTGAACTCTTTTAGAGTTGACAAGCAAAACTGCTGAAGTGTCCCCTCCCCACCGCCCCCAATTCCCCTTTCCGATTCTTCCGATATTTCCCTCTTCGGATGATGACCGAATTAACCACTTGTCCCTAAACGCAAAATGAGGGTGGTGTTATCTCCCTAACGCCGAATTCCTGTTTTTGTGTGAGAGGAATTTTCCCCCCCTTCTTCAAGCCAGCTTTTTCCTTGTAATTACGCAAGGGGGCCAGAATCCCATTATGTCGGTGTGTTGATCTTTGGTTTTTTGGACCGGCCGCTCACATATCTCCAATCACTCTTTTGGTTGGTTCGGGTCTTTATATATTTTTGCCCTCTTTGTGTTAACCCCCCCCCAAAACTGGAATTCCTTTTTTTTAAAAAATTTCCGACCCCAAACGTGTGAAGCCCCACCCCAGTCCGAAAGGTATTCCATAACCCCTTTCTTCACTGACTTCCCCCCCCCCCACGAGTTGTTGTTTCCAATCGCTCTCCCCTGAATCGGTACCGCGGTCGGGCCGAGACAGCAACCCACTCAGCGGGGGGGTCAGTGGTTTTCCATTTTTGCGCGGGCATTTCTTCCCCTGAATCTTCCCCGAGATTCTCTTTGGAATTAGCTTTCCCCCTTCTTTTCCAGGATTTTTTTTCTTTTTTTTTCGTTTTTTTTTTTTCTTCTGCTTTCAGGACGGTATTCCGTGTTTCTTTCGATATAGGCCGTCTCAGACCTTTTTTACGCATCTACCTTCTTCTTCTGTTTTAGACAACGGTGCCCCCTGCAGACTTTTCGGAGAGATCGAGCGGTTTCTTTCCTGATTTTCTCGGGTTCGTAAGAAAAAAACCCTCCTTATCGCGATACTTCTTCCTTTTCCTTTCATCAGGTCGTCTTCCTCTCCCCGGAAGCTTGTCTTTGACCTCGAATTTCAGGCTTTCAGGGAAGGAGGTTTTCCTTCTTTCTCGTCTACGCCGGGATTCCCTTTCCCTCTTTCCCCCTGTTCGCTACGTCTCGTGTCGGGTAAAAGCTTACCTTCTCATGAATCCGTTTTGTGCTTCCTCTCTGCTTTTCCTTTATTGCTTCTTCGCCCTCTCTTCTTCGGAGAGCTTGACCCCCCATTCCCGCAGTTGTGCTTGCAGACATTGAACGCCCTGTCGAAAAGAGGCTTGCGGCTTCTTGACGACTTCTCTGGTCAGGGTGTTTAAGGGCGTTTCCCTTTTCATCTGCCTTTTTTCCTCCCTGTGAGAACACCGTTCTCGCTCCGGTGCCGCCCACCCCACAGTATTTTTTAAGTGAAGGATCAAGCGGCCAGCGCCGAGGTTCGTTTTGCATGATCCTTCCCGCGATCCCCACTTCTCCAGCCTGATTCGTGGGTGCCGATGTCCCGAGTGCAAGGTCGTCCCAAGAGGTACCTGCCGTCCTCCCTTCTTCCCTGCAGAGCCCTAGAAGGAACCATTGGCGTTCCCCGCCTCTTTTTTCCTTCTCTCTCTCCGTTTGAACAGATTTTCTTTTCCCGCATGGGAATACGTCCAGAACCCGGGAAAGCTTTCCCTTCTTTTTCGTACCTTTCTTCCCGCTTTGGCGCAGACAGGAGTTCCTCACCAATCTCCCTTCCTTAGCTTCATTCCTCCCCTTTTTTCTTCGTGAAGGTTTCCTTCGGGTAAAATACGCCTCCTGATGCAGAGGATTGGTCCCTCTTCGGGTTGATCGGTTTTTGGCCTTTAGATCTTCGAGTCTTTCCCTTTTTAACGCGCCGACTCCCCATTCCTTTACAATTTGGCCGCGGGAATACCTAAAGGTTCGCCCATGCGCTCTCCCCCCCCTGTATCCGCCGAGACGTTGAAGGCCGCCGATTTTCTTTCATCCTACGGATGTGTTGTGGATGTAGACTTTTCCGCGGATGTCACATTATGACTTCGAGCGCTGCTTTTTTTAATTCGGCTTCTGTCCCTCCCTTTTTTTTGTTTTGTTGATAGAGATCTGAAAAAACTCCTCCAGTCTCATGGTTGCGCTGCCTAAATGCCCACTCCCAGGGCTGTTTCTTTCTGGGAGGCTTCCCCCTTGCGTTCGGTGACGCCCCCTTTCCTCCTTCTAGTGTCGTCGACCCTGTCCCCTGTTTACTGATTTTTTTCCCCTGATTTTGTTCGGCAAGGGCAGCTCGACCTTTAGACTAACCCCAACAGCAGACGCTCAAACCTTCCGCTAAAGAAGGTTTTCCCCGGGGGGTTGGAGCCCTTTCCCCTCAAAGAAGCGCTTCTTAATTTTTTTTTGGGCCCTTTCCCTCTATTGGAGGAGTCAGATGAACTTTCTCCCGCAGTTCTAAGCGGCCTCGTACTCCGTTCCTTCCCCGTGACCTTCTTTAACCCTGGGTCTCCGATTTCTTCCGACAACCGGGATTTTTTTAGCATTCTCCTCTTCTCCGGTCCCCACGGGTCTTTCGGCGTGCCCCTTGAATTTCGAAATGGGCCTTCGCCTGGACCGCTCCAGCCGGCGTTTCTTCAGCCCCCTTTGATCTCCAGGCGTTTTGCACCTCATCCTTTTCGCAGCGCTGTTTTTTCTCTTTTTTTTCCTGCTGCCGAACGCGTCGGCCTTACCATCTTCCCTCCTCCGAGCGTGACTCATTTGTGCTGCCAGTCTTCGAACTGTCCTTTTTTTCCCCTCCCAATGCCCCGCCTCGCACAGCCCGTTCAAGGTCTCGTTTAGGCCATAAAGGACCCTTCTTTTACCCCCTTTTCTTTCCCTGTCCATGCCTCTGAATGAACCACCCTGTCTTTAGGTGCTTGTTTGCCCTGATGTGCTCGCCCGCGTCAAAAGTGAGATGAAGACTAAAGACAATCGGTCCCAACGTTTTTCGGGCATCGGGCAATTCAGCTTGCCCACTTTGACATGATCTAATTTTATGAGGTTCACGGCCGTCCCTCGTCCCAGCAGAGCCGTAGACTCCCCCCCTCCCCTTCTCCCTCACCCCGCTTTGCGCTCATAAATAGCGACACTTCCCCTCTTCCTCCAATGACGAAGTAGAAGGTTGCTCCCATGCGATCTCTCCCCCCCTCTTTGCCATTATCCCTACTCTTCTTTTTTTCTTTACTGCCCTTATCATCATCTGAACGTGAAGGCAGCTAACCTCCTTTGAATGTGATTTTCACGGCAGATGCCCCCTTTTCCCTTCTCCGATGCGGACTCTATTCTCCCCCCCGGTTCGCCTCCTCCTTCCACCCCTTCCTCCCCCCCGTATCACGAGAGAGAAAGGTTTTCCGAGCGGAAGTACCCGTCAAGCCCACCGTCTAGTCGGCCTCAAGGGTCTGCTTCTTAGTTGCATTGACGAGACCCCCAAAACGCCCCAACCCCGCTTTTGCGGTTTTGGCGACTCACCGCGACTTTACAGCCGATTTTTTTTTTTTTTTCTCTTTTAGTCAACTCAAGAGCTTGAACATACACGGCGGATTGCCCAGTCCGATGCGGTAGGTTGTCTTTAGTTGTTTCTTTCCCCTTCGCTTACTTCTCCTTCTTTTTTTGGATTTCCTCCCCCCCCGGGGGTGTGAGAGAGATCAACCCACAGTAAGCAGTCTCTGGCCCTGGCGGCCCACACAACGGCCAGCCCCCCCCCCCCCCCCCAACCCGTACGAGCCCTTCCCTTCTCCTGCACCCCTTGCGGGAACTTGCAAAGCGCTTCCCCGTGCTAGCATTGACACAGGACGGCGGCGGTTCCCTGCTTTGGAGCCAAACCCGCATGCCTTTTTTGTTTTTTCCGTTTCATATGGCTCTTGTATGGCTCGGTATATTCGATTTCCTTTCCCGCGGCCGACATCGACCCTTTGTTGGCGTTGAATTTCCTTTTTCAACAGAGAGTCCGGTTGTCCTTCGTTTTTATATCTGTTTTTTGCCTGTCTGGACTCTATTCTTCTTCCCTCTTCGATCGAGGTTCCACGACCCTAGTATCGCTGAATCTTAGACCCCCGGTGATCACCTTCCTCCCCTCTTTCGCTGCGGGCACATGCTGTCTGATGCGAGGAAAGGCCCCCCCCAAGACCTCTAGATCATTGAGTCTCAATCCGTGCTCGGGAATCTAGAAATCGCCTTTTATTATTTGGGGCGGTCCTAGTGAGACGGGGCACACATGGGAGATTGTAGTTGTCGAGAATCCCATTTGCTATTTCATCCGTCTTTGGGAGGTGTCTTACGTTGTTTTGAGCCGCCTCAAACCCCAGTTCTCTTACTCTCAGAATGTAGGTGACGGCAAGCTTGAACTTTTTAAGCGCAACTTTTTGACGCCCTTCTTTTTCGATCTTTGCGCTAGTCGTCTCGTCTCCCCTGACCTCACTCCTTTCTTTTTTTTTTTTTTTTTCTTCTTTTTTTTTTTCTTTTTTTTTGCTTTTTTTTTTTGGATTTGGCTTTTCAGGACTCCCTTTTTCTCGGTAATTTTTGATTTTTCTATTGCTCTTTTCCCTTCGGTTAGGCGGTCCTGGTCTTTAACTTCTTCGCGACCATAATCCCGGCCCCAACCACTCGTCTTTCTTAATTTAACCGACTTTGAACGCCGGACGCTTTTTCTTTTCCCCTAATTTACGCGAAGATTCCTTCTCGTGTTGCAGCAAGTTCCTTTATAAAGGTTCCTTGGCTCCCCCCTCCCGCCGTCAGCGGTCAAGGTTCAGTCTGCCATGCGCATTCCCCCTTTTGATTTCCTTTTAGATGCGATCCTTCTTCCTTCTCCACACTTCCGGAGGGTTCATAGCCTCAGGAATAAGCCCATTCCCTTTTCCCGCTTTTTCCCCTCCCGGGGTTAGGATACATTCCCCGCTTTTCTCCGTTTTCCGACGCCCTCCTCTCTTCTTGCTTCGGCGTCTCTTGAACCGCGAGGCTGAAGGTCCCGTAGCAGAATCCCCCCCTGCCTCGTTGGTTACTCGTACTTTTTTGCGGCTGTTGATCTTTCCCTCGCCTTTCTCCTCTTTCCTTTGGGCGGCCGAACCGAACGCCAGTTGACACTCGCTTGGACAGCGAAGAAAGCGACAGTCGCTTCCCCCCCGTGATTTTACCGGCCAGGATCCCGCGGTCTACTAGACCTTTTCTCCTTTCTTTTTTCTCCCCTCAATAGCGGCCCATGATGACCCTTTCCGTGGATGTTTTAGTAATTTTTTATTCGAGATTCCTCATCGGCTCTTTTTTTGACTCTCGTCATCCGACTTAAAATGCGCTTCTCTTCCTCCTTTGTTCCACTTGCATTCCGTTTTTGACCCTTCTCCTCCCCCAAGGTATGAGACTCGGGCGCCTTTCCGGAGTCTCTATTTGAACGCGCTTTCGTGGGTATTGTTGGTTTTTGCGGGTATTTTTCTCCCTTTGTTCATGCTTCCATCCCAATTGCCAGATGTCGGTAATTCCAAATAGCACCCCCACCTCCGCTTAGACGATTCGAGATTTTCGGCGTCCCTGCTCGCAGCCCTTTCCCTCTCCCCCCTCTCTCCAATGCCTATCTATCGGCATCTAGCCGAGATTTCCTGAAGGTTCTCTTTCCTTGACCTGCTCTCCTTTTTTTTTCCCCTTCCTGCTTCCCTTTTCCTGTGGTTTTTCGCGGTTTTTCCTTGCTATCGGAAAAGCGGCATGGTGTTGCGACTTGTGCAGTCTCCTTTCCCGACTTTTTTTTTCTTTTCCTTTTATTAACCCCACCGGCCGAGCCTCCGTCCCCCCATCACCTCATGAGCAGAATGTGGGTTTTCTTCTTGGCCTATAATTTGCCTTGAACGTAGCCAGGGCAAAGCGTTCCTCCCTCCCTTTTCCGAATGGGGGCGCCGTTCTTCTCCGTGTTCGTTTTTCGCGAACATGCATGGCCGAAAACTTGGACCGTTTTAACAGAAGACCGACTCGAGCCTGCCATCACGTACCCGTGAACTTTCCGCAACCTTCCTCCAATCACTTCATTTTTGCATTGCTGAGCCTCTCTCCTGGCGCCGCCTTTTTGAAACGTGTCTGACCCTGTCCAACTTTGTGATGAAGGGAAAGCGACTAACAATCCCCCCCCCCTGTGGCCGCGACTGTCATCGCGCTTGTTACTTGCCTTTATAGAAAGGCGCGGATAATTTTAGCCCTCTTCCCCTTTCTTTGAATTGATCTGTAGCTCTTTCGAACAGTAAAACTCCCGACCCTCAAGCCTGTTCCAAGTCTATCGGAAAGGGGGCCGCCTTATTTCTCTCCTACCTTTCTCTCCTTCCTATGCTTCCGACGGCGTTAACGAGTAGTTTTCTTTTTCCTTTTTCTTGTAGATGAGCGGTTATCGATGCTGTCCCCCTCATATAGCAGGCGCGCTCTATCTCTTCCACAAATGCTTAAGTCCCTTTCTCTTCCCCTCGCACGAAGCCAGTAGATTTTGATAGCGAACCGCCCCCAAATGACCACGGGCAGCTTCACGGCAATCGGCGATCTTTTTCCTCCTCCACAATAAGAGGACCCCTATAACCCCGGCCCCTCCCCCCTTCTTCTTTTTTTTTTCTCTTCGTACGGAACCGCGAAGGGTAACGCCGATTACGTGGATTTTTTGGAAAAGGCTTTTAATTCCCTCTTGCCTTCATCGACACGCGGATTGTTTGCCCCGCGAGTCAATTTGACGTATGTTTTGCGGCTGTTTGGAGGTTCCAGTTTCAGGTTTCCATCAGTTGGTTTCCTTTTTTTTTTGGATCCTTTTCTTTTTCCTCCCTCGTTGGGAGATTCTCCCCCCCCCCCAAAACATTCACCTTAGGGAAGCCTGGGCAAGACCACTTTGGTCCCCTAATTTTTTAGGTCGTCGCTGGCAACCCCCCTTCCTTGTCTTTTGACCCCTTTCCTTTGCTGGTGCGCGTGCCCCGATCCAGGTTTTGAATCGGCTTTACCTTTCTCCGTCGGCGTTTTGAGAGCCCCCCCCCTCTCCTGTGCTTGTTTTGTTTCGGGAGTCAATTTCTTCCTTTCAATATACTCAGCCCTTGGTGGCAGACATCCTCCTGGCTTCTCTGAATTCGACTTTTTCCCCTCTCTCCTTTGGGGGGGTGTGCTTTGATAGAAGAGTTCTTGTTTTGCTAAGGACACCACCGTCTCCTCTTTTTGCCTCATAGTGATCGACGTTCTCCGGTCTCACCCTTATTTGATGATCACCTAAAGGACCCGTAGTAGACTCTTTCATCGCAGTATGAGATTGTCCTTTCCCTCCTTGACCTCGCGAATTCGCAGCGCTCCTTACTTTTCATGTCTTCGATTTCTTTTCGGTCCTTTGTATTTTTGTAGCAGAATCTTCCACCTTGGAGATATTTCTCAGTGGTAAGGATTATTTCTCCTTTCTGCGGCCTGGGACTGTCACTCGACGTCTCCACGCTTTCAAGACCTTCTGATCCTCCTTACTTTCTTTGCTTTTGATCGCCCTTTTCCCTTCGTGATTCTATAATGTTAGGCGAGGCTCCATCTTATAGTAGTACTTCTCCACAATATCCATTTCAAGCTGTTGGCTTCCCCCGTGTTTTCCTTTACACATGGCGTCCCCTTTTTTCTTGATTCATGCCAGAAGAGCGTTGAACTGTTCAGGGCGGTCAGGAATGAAAGTAAGGTTCGCGCAGCCCCCTTGTAGCTTACCTGCTTGCGAAATTTATTCGGAAGTGACGTATTCTTCGATTGCCTTCCGATACTTTTCCCCTCTTTTCAAGACGCGTTCACAGAGCGGCTGTCCTTCCTTATTAGTGGTCGACGTTATTTCGGTCCGTGTTGCAAAAGCTTGAGCCTTACGTTTTCCTCATCTCCCTCCATCGCAGAACGGAGAAGAACCTCCCCGATTCCTTCCTCTATCCTTTGCCCCCAGCGTATCGGCGTTCATTTCCGATGGGTCCTTCCTGCCCCCCGGAAATGCATGACGTCCGGCGATTTCCCCCCCCTTCGTAATCGTGTCAGCGTAGGCTCTCTACGCCCCCCTGATTCGTTGGATGGTTTTCCCCCTTAAGGTTTTTGAGGATTGAAGTTCCAATTGAGCAAAATCTCGAATAGGAATGCGGACTTTTTTTTCGCTGCGGTTTTTGATGTGCTGACTTCTCGCGCTTTCCATGTTCGGTTGCAACGCCACGCTTTTCTTTCCAACTTTATTTCGATTGAATAGATCCAGCCGCACTACGAGACTTTTCCCTGCTATGTAGTGACCGCGGTCTCTCATACTTGTTGTCGATTTTTCCTCTGTCCTCCCTCTGCACAATGAGACTATGGGGATTTTTCTTAATATTTTCCTCACTTCCCTCTTTTTTTTTCTCAGACAGAAAATCCTGCCTCTCTCTCATCATGTGGTTTGGCCTTCCCTTCCGGCCATTTTTGACCCCTATGAGAAGAGGTTTCCCCTTATTTCCGTCTTAGTCAGAGCTTTAGTCTCGTTTTAGGGCTGTTCCCTCCTTTTATGCGTCTCGTCGAGGACCCCGGCAATCCCAGGGAAGATCGTCTCTTCGCCCGCTCAACAACAGCCCAAACATCGCTTTCCCTCTTATTCCTATCTGGCGACAGGGCCCAAGCCTCCCTCCCTTTTTTTTTCCCGAGACTGATAAAAGGCATATTCCTCGTTTGATAGCGGCTTTTCTTCGTTATCGAGATCCCTGGCCTAGCCAGCACGAAGGGTTTTTCGGATTTCCCCTTTTGGTGCCGCCACGTCTTTCCTCTTTTTTCCGGTCAAAGGTGTCGTTAGGCTGCCTTCCCTTTTCCTTTGACCGCCGCGACGTCTGTCTAATAGTATTTTGCAACAATTGCCTCTTAGGCCCGGCACCACTGCCCCTTCCTTCTTTTATTTGAGGTTCCTTTTGTGGTTGACGGATCCGAAATTGAAGGGAGCGTCCCCCCTCAGTAATACTATGACTTGCTTGTGTTCCTCCCCGTTTTTGTCGCGTTTTCTTTTTCCCGCTAACGATCTTGGCAAGACGCAAGAATCCCACCGACGAGTAAAAGAGAACTGATGACGGGTGGGCCCTCAAACGTTCTTACCACTGCTTTCTGTCAATAATATGCCCTCCCAAGTAGGTGTTTGTAAACCGCGTCTCTCCCTTTCCCCTCCTCTCCGTGACCCCTTCTCTATCCGTTTTTTTCTGGTTCCCCCCCTTCTCCCTTGCTTTTGGCGCTTGCGACTGCAATCCCATGCCGGACCCCAATTTTTTTCAAAGTTTACGTCCCCTCGTTTTGATTCCCTGCTCCCTACAAGCAGGCGTCTCCTTTTTCCTACGCCCTTCCCTTTGGAATCCTCCCCTTCTCCCCTTTGACACTTCCCCAATTGACCCCCACTGCGCAGTCGAACCTTCATATCTGCGGAAACTTAGTCTTATCTGGGCTTTGCGTTTCCGCCCTCCTTTAATCTCATGAGTTTTTCTCCCCCATTCCCCCCGTTTTCACATCGTGCCTTTTGATCCCTTTTTATTGCAGTCTGATCGATGATATGATGATACAAATATACGCTGCCGTTTTTACCTTGCTTCCCCATAGCAATATGCCCTTAAGCAGCCCACAGGGTTCCTCCCTCTGTTGTTCCTGTTCCCCCCAAGAACTTCCCCCCCTTTCGATGCGCCGACTTCAAGGGACCGGAGCGATGATGACTCTCTTGCCCTCCCCCCACTCTGCAACCCCGCACCCCTGGCGGGTTTGTTCCGATTAACGCGCGGTCCCCGAAGATTATTTTGTCTTGTTAAAAAGGAGAAGTGCAACTTTCTCCCTTCGGTCGTTTTCCTGCTGGCTTTTGTTTGTTTTTTTTCGTCCCTTCTCCCTTTTGGAAGTTTTTTTTTTTTTTTTTTTTCTCTCTCTTGAATCCTCAGCCCGTTTTGTAGAGAGCCCACCACATAACCAAGGGTGTTCTTTCCCCAGGCTTTTCCGAAATGCAGCCCACTAAACGTCCATCACGTCTTTTGCTTCCAACTCCGCATTTATCTTCCATCTGGCTCCGCCTTGGTGACTGCCGCCCCCCCCCCTAATCGTGTCCCTCTTGTTGTCGCGATTCCCCCCCCCCCCCGAAGACAGGTTTGTTGGCGGGCCTATTTTCTTAACTCCGGCTCAGCCTCCAATTTCGGACGACATGCGACTTGCTTCCTGCCCACGTATGCTTTCTTTCCACCCATTCTTCCCCTGTGTTCTCCGTAGAGGACCGGTTATTGTAAGGGCATCCTTCCTATCGGACTTTCCTTCTTCTCGCGAATTTGTCCTCTCCCTCTCCACCGAGAAAATCTGAATTCGACTTGTGATAAACCGCTCCTACTGACGCGTATCTGTCGGCATCCCCCTTTTTCCTCTGATTCCGGGAGAAAGAACCTTAGATTAATTCGGCAGTGACTAAAGCCGACTTTTCGCCCTCTTTTATAGGTCGGCTGCTGTCTTAATTGGCTTCCTAATTGTCTACGCTCAGTCTCCTTTCTTTAACGCGGAATTCTTTCTTGCTTGTCGCTCAATGCATTCTCGCTAGGCCAGGAGACACACGCCTCTTACCCTGATTCCGTGGCAGCCGTGTCGTTTCCCTTGGAAGCTTTGAAGTCCTCCCCCATCCTTTTAAAGAGTTGTCATCATATCCTTTCTGAGGGTTCATCGCCCTCACCAACATCTCCCGCATCTTTTTTCTTTTCCTGATTGAGGAATTTTCATTTGTAGACCTTTCCTTTTTTTTGCTAGTTTCGATGCGCTGGGCCTTTCCCCGGGTTCGAGGAGTACTGTCCTCCAATGCTTCACGAAAACGTCTGATCCGTCTTCTACAATATTCGGTGGGCTGAGTCACGCTTTGCCTCTGTTGACTTTGAGCTTTCCTCGCGTAACACGCGAGCGGCTCCTTAGTGGGAGATAACTGCGTCGCCCCTTTTTTCCCCCCCCATAGAATCTTTCGCTTCGTCTGTCCCTTCGGGATAGAAGGGATTTTTCCCCCTGAGACCGATTGGGCAGTCTATCGTGATGAACATGCGTCGGCGACCCCTCCTCCCAGTTAATACTTCAGGCCCCACGTCTGAACGCTGTTCTCCCCCGGATTTCTGTTTTCGAGCCCTCAGTACCTTTTGTCGCATCCAGCGGATTAGAACTAAGAGATAGGCTGGGTTTTTTCTCGTCCGTAATAAAGGAGTGCCTTCCTTTATTTTTTGCCTGTCAGTACGGGCATACGTGCTTTTCAGCGTTCTTTTTTTGCGGGTTTTTTTTCTTTTCTTGCTAGCTTTTCGAGCTTGGTTGAGGGAAGCTATTGAACCCTTCTCTGGGTACATGGCCGAGGGCTTCCCTCGACCTCAAGCCTCTCTCCCTGCGTTACCCTTCTCCGGCTCCGGTGCAGGGAACCCTCGTTGATAATTCCAATTTTCAAGTATCGCCTTATGCGTGCCCATTTATATTCGGTCCCCGGATTTCGGCATTCGGATCTCTCTTCTTTCTCCTCCACGGTTGTGTTGTTTTTCTTGATCCGACCTCCCCCCCGAACCTTGCTCAGATTTACAAGTCATCCTTCTCCCATTCGACCCCAGGTCAGAGACCTCGGGCGGCTTCCTTTCTCACGTAAAGTCGTGTGAACTCCAGATTGTTTTCCGTTGGTAGCTTTCTCCCTCAGGACAGAGTGTAAGCATTTCTCTCTGGTTTTTTGCCAAACCTTTACACGCTTTTTCCGATGCAGTCCCCCAACCACGCCGTTCAACGATCAAGCCTGATGTTCCTCCCCCCTTTGAGAATTTGCCCCCCATCCTCAGCAGAGATGTTCACCTCTTCCATACGGGATATATTACGTTTCAGAGACTTCCCTCTTCTCTCCTCCAGGGCCCAGGACGAAGTCCGGCTCTGCAAGCTCCCCCCGGTGGGCCTTTCCTTCTACTGGTCTGGCGAATACACGTCCCAGTGGTGCACGGACTAACGGAAATTGTGTGTTTCTCCCCCCCTTTTGTCTGACATTTTTCCCGTAGCCGGAACCCCCCTACAGTCTTATGTCAATAGGATGACCCCTTTCTCCTAGTGGGAAAACAACCGTATTCCTTCATTTTTTCTTAGCTTGTTCTTTTTTCATTCATGAACACCTCTTTTCTTCCTGTCCCGTCTGACTAACCGTCAGGCTCGGGTGGGCGTTTTATGCGGTGTACGTAAGAACAGGAAGTTATGTTCCTCCCCAAGTTTCCTACTCCCCACCGCCATCCCCCTCTGACTCTGCTTAGGGGCAGTGACCCGTTCGTACCCTTTTCTTGTTCCCTCCTCTGTCTCCCCCCCGCATCTTACCTTGAGTCTAGCAGCCAGATGGAAGCCCCCCAGAAAAGGGATCTCCCCGCACGAGCTTTTTCCAACCCCTTTCTTTTCCTTTCTCTCCCGACTGCACCAGAAAAGGATGCTCTTCCCTAAGCGTATTTTTCGGCTTCTCCCCTCTCCCCCATCAGTGCGAGCGACCGTACCTCACGCCACCTTTTGGTGTTCCCTATCTTAAGTCGAGTCTGCGGACGACCTTGCTTCGCCCAATGAAGCATCGCACTTTCTCCTTCCCCTACTCCCCTGCTTCGCGCAGCTCTCATTATCTCCTCTTTTGCGTTACTTTATCATCCTCCCTTTCCGACGGTCGCGGCCCAGCTGTTTTGTGATAACCCTTTTCTACATGAAGCGGCCCTCTCTGTCATATTCGCTGGTGCTAGTATATCTACCACTGCTTTTTTTTTGCCGAATTGAGCCACGTTATGCCCGCTCCTAGCCAACAGGCCGCCCTCCTCTTTTCCTCTCGATCCTCCCAATGAACCTTTCAGATTTTGAGATTACTTCTCCGCGCGATGATGCCCACATTCTAACAAGACTATGAACACCCCCCCCCCCTGCACCTTTTTTTTGAGTTTTTCTCAGCGTTTCCCCATCCGATAGGGTGGCTTATTGCAGTTCCTGACTCACGTCTTTTTTCATCCGAAAAAGGAGTTTTCCCATTCCCCCTCTCCCCTCCTTCGTTTAGGGGTCTTTCCTTTTTTTTGCGTACCGGACACTTCACATAGTTAGGAAGTTTTTGATCTCCTTTCCGCCTCCTACGTCTTGACTTAGATCCCAAAAACCCTTCCAATTTGGAGTTGGTCTGGAACGACTTCCCCCCGCCCCCCCAAAATGACAAATTATTTGCCCCCTCCCCTTTTAGGTCTTTCCCCCCATGCTCGAGTGACTTCCAGCTTGCTTCCCGCCTTGGTGCTAGCCGCTCACGGCCTTCCAGGAAGTTTGGGAGAAAGCCCACCCCCCCCCTCAGTCAGTGGCGTTGGCGGGTGTTTCTTTTTTATTTCCCTCTGCCAAGATCTTCTCTCTTCCCCCTAATTGCGTGTGGGGGGGGGTTGGGAAGAATCTGCACTGACCTGTTGTTAATCTCTTTGTTCCCCCCATCGCTCTTGATTGTAGGGCCAATTCCGTGTCGGGATGCTTTTCAGGCATAGAGCGCTTCCCACGAAATATCTCTTTTTTCCCCCCCCAATCCCCGATTCCGCCGGGCCCGTGATGTAGTATAAACGGTGAGCTACGTGTGAGCGCCGCCCTCCCTTCTCTGTGAATGATGCCTCTTCGCCCAAATCCTATTCGATATGAGACTGGTTCAGAAATCTCCTGTATGAGTTCGGCGGCAAGGTGGCTGCGCTTGCGTCAGATTTTTTTTTCTACATGCTTTTTCCCTCCAATTTCAAGTATGGATCGTCTTAATTGTAGAGAGAAGAGTTTTGCCTGAAGATCCCCTCGCCGTCTTTTCCCCCTTTTCTATATCATCGGAAGCCTGTCGGTGCCGACGGCCCATCTTGCCAGTTGCTTACTGGGTTCCTCTTTTTTTCTGGAAGCTTCCTGTGAGGCTGGGCGCGCCAGTTTTTAGTATTCCTCCCTTCCACTCCAGCAGGTTGCAGATGATCGCAGGACTAAGGTTCGAACGGTCCTGATTGTCCTCTGACTCTTTTTGGGTTCCGGATGGAGATTTTTTTTTCCCCCTGAATTCAGGTTCGCCCCGCCCATTGAGTTCCCGCCTCGAACCTCGTAGTTCTTTCTAGTTCTTCCCTCTTTCCCTTCGCGTGGATCTCTCTTAAGGCTCTGCACCTTCCTATGAGCTTCCTTTCTGTGGCTTTCCTGGCTGGCATTTTGCAAGAGGACAGCACTCCTTTCTGTAGTCCAGTTCTACCGGGGGGGTTTTGGTCCCTGCATTTCCTTCCCCGGTCCTCCTGGGGCCCCAGCAACCTAGGAGAATATATCGCCAAGCTCTTTTCACCTGCGACAGCGACGGAATCCTAAGTCCCCGACCCTTTTGTCATCGACGTTCCTCTTCTCCCTGAGTTCCCCTCAGAACTCCGGTGTAGATACATTCTATTCTTCGAAGCACCTAAGAGATTCCTTTTTTCGCGGTTCATCCCTTGAGCTAGGTTGAAGGTTTCCCTTTGTCCCCCCTCCTCGGATTCCGGACTTGACGGGCTGTTGCGTGTTGAGCGTTTTTCCTTCTCTCGCTTCTTCTCAGCATGCCAGGAATTTGATCTAGGCCCCCTCCCCTTGTACACTTCTCGTTACTGCCGTAAAGAACCCTCCCCTACTACCGCGTTTAACGGATACGCCTCGCAGTTTTTCCCTTCCGCCGGGTCCTTTAATTTGGATCATTTCCGTCCGATACGCGTGACCTTTTTTTTCACTTCCTGAGCTGGCTTTTCTGTTCTT
>Ga0179593_1521045_pt1 | contig 15997 bp, 14 predicted proteins | sample CZODoug2_1_08_16_FD_185931 | JGI IMG/M metagenome (GOLD analysis project Ga0179593, IMG submission 185931) | Vadose zone soil fungal communities from Angelo Coast Range Reserve, California, USA - CZODoug2_1_08_16fungal (PacBio error correction) | ecosystem: Environmental > Terrestrial > Soil >... | reverse complement strand
TCCGACTTTCATCGGGGTGGACTCCCCCCTCCCCTCAGCTAACGACTTTTTTCCCTAGCAAAGCGGCCCGCCTCAGAGTCCCTTCCTCGCCCCGGCAAACCTCCAGAAGAGCGCTCTTTTTTCCTTTTTTTTGGGGCCAAGAAGAAGTTGACCCCCTTTCCCTTCCCGAGGCCCGCTCCGTCAGAACACCGGATCTCGTCCTTTTTCTTCTTATGGGCAAAGGACGGGGAACGCCCCCCCTCCTCGCGGGTTACCGGTGGCCAAGCCCTTCTTTTCACCGGTCTCCGGGTGTCCTTCCCTTTGTCAGATTCCTGTTCCTCCCCCTTTTTTTTTTCTACGTGGACCAGAGGAATACGATTTCCTTTTTCTTTTTTTCACTGCGAACACCCTTTCCCCTCTCCCTTCCCTTCCCTAGGCAAGGCGTGCCCCTTTGACACGAGTGCATGTATGACTCCCCTCTTTCTGCCTTGCTCTTAACGCCCACATCTCCTCTTTTAGCCGAAAGCGCAAAGGACTTTTCTCCTTTAAAAAGTCATGAGGCTTTTTTCTGCCCCTATCGATTCCCCGCTTTTTCCCCCCGTGTTTCGAATCCGTGCGGGGATCACTTCTTTCATGAGGAGGATTTATCTTTTCCCACGCTTTCCCCTCCCCCCCCCCTCTCGCAATCTTTCCCTTTTGAGGGCGTTCGGGGGCGGGGGTCCCTTCTTCCGCAGGTTTGGTTAAATGCTGGTCTTTTTTTTTTTCCATGCAACGAGCTGCATCGCCACTTTTCTAGGCCACTCGAAGGCGAGGCGTGTTCTTTTTTTGACCTCGGGCCTGCCGCCTTTTCCCCGACGAACAGATCACTGGCGCTTTTCTTTTCCTTTCCTCGACGAGGTCTCCCGCTTTTCTCATTTTTCCCGGTCATAAAAAGGTAATAGGTCCTTTTTTTTTCCTTGAATAAGCGGGGCGGAGCGAGGAACCTTTTTCCCTCGGACCAAGACCCCCCTTCCCCCTCTTTTCCCCTCTCCCCGTACCCGAGGTCCCCTTCGTTTCTGACTTTTTCCCAAAACAGGTGAATACGACACCGACCTTTCCCTTCTTTTCCTGAGATTCGGAGAAGACCCTTTTTCAAATCATGATGGGGTCGCTTTCTACCTTCCCTTCCTCCCCACCCGGAGAGTTTGCCCTTCTTAGGAGGGCGTCCTCAATTCGGAGATTTTTCTCCCCCCCCTCGACGGGTTTTACGGATTTTTTCTTTGCACGACGTGACTAAGTGGTTGTTTTCTTCCAGAAAACGAAGGCGTCTCCTCCCCCATCGGGTGGTGACCGAAGTACCGGCGTTCTTTTTTTTCTTTTTTCCCATGCCTTGCTGGCCGCGAATTTTGCCGTTTGGCCTTTTCTTTCCTCGGAAGTCAGGCAGGATCGAGTTTCCTTTTTTTTTTCGCACCCGAACGGTGTGTTATAGTCAAACGCTCCCCCCCTTTTCTCCCTTCCGCGTGCTTGGTTTTTCTCCGGATCAGAAAATGTGGAGCCGTATTACCGAAGGAGATGGGCCGAACGGACAATCTTTTCCCTCCCCGGAGATGATTCTGCCTTTTCCGCCCCCTCTCTCTCTTCCGACGCTCTGTATTTTAGGAGTTTGATAGTTGGTTTTTTCCCCCCTTGTAAAGAACGGTCTCCTCCTTTTTTCTTTTTTTTGAGAGATCCGTTTGTTTTTCCCGCGGAGCGATCCAAGCCCAACGTCCTTTCTTTGAGTGCTCTCCCCTTCCCTCTCTCCTGCTCAAGGGTGAGGCTTGGATTTCCCCCTTCCTTCTCATCTCAGTGGCTGGGCATCCCCTCTCCGTTCGAGACCAATCTACCTTCGTTTTTTTCCTGCTCCAAGGGTCGGGAGCGGTATCTTTTTTTTTCTCAGCGGGACGTGTAGCCCTTGAGTTCTTCTTCCCACACTTGTATTTTTTCTTTCATCTGGAAGCGATACTGTCTTTTTCTTTTTCCGAAAATCCATGCCCCCCTTCCTTCCTTCCAGCAAGCTTAGCCGATCGCTCTTTTTTTTTTCTTCCCTCTTTTTTTTTCCCCCCCCCGAGGGTTTTTTTTTTTCTTTCGAGCTCGGAGTTTTGTCTTTCTTTCCCTTTTTCTGCTGATACAGACGCCCCCCCCATTGTCTTCTTCCCGATAACCACACCGGCGTCCCCCCGTCGCGTAGAAGCTACGTCTCCTTTTCTTGGGTACGGCATCGCTCTTTCGGCGCTCCCCGGTTTCTCTTTGTAAATATGAGGAGGCCTAGTCTGATTAAAGACAAAGACTCTTCTTCAGACCTTTCCTTTCTACTTGGCAGCCCTCGAATTAGGGGGGACCTTGCTCCAGAAGAAGAAGAAGGACTCTTTTTTCCTTCGTTTAGTTTGGGTCTTGGTCTCTTCTTCCTTTCCTTCCTCCCAAGATTATCTTCCTTTTTCTTTATTCCCTGACCTTGGCTTCGGAACCAGGAAAGACGCAAGGAGATTCCCTCCGAGGAATTTAGAGGGCACTTTCTTTTTTTTTTTTCTAGGAAATCGTCGCTCGGCCGCACTTTTTTCGAGCCGAGGATCGGACTGTCACAGGACCCGCCTCTTTCCCTCGATCACAGCCCTCAGTCGAAGCCCTCTTTTTCCGCCGGATAGGGAATCCCCATCCTTCCCACCCGGCAGGACGGATGCTCCCTGCCCCACGACCCGACGGCCTCCTCCCCTTTCCACCTTCCTTGCCGGCTTTCTCTTGATTTTTTTTTCGAAAGTGGTCCCCTTTGTATCGCTCTAAAATCCTCTTCCTTCGAAGTGATCTGCCCTTCTCAACGGTTTCGTCTTTGCTTGGAGTGTAAACATCTCTCTATTTACCACTTACGCCACGCCCAGTGAGGACCCCCCCTCGGGGCTCCTTCAGCGTACAGGAACTGCCAGATTTTCCTCTTCCGGGAGGCTTTTTTTCTTTCTTGCTCCTCGTGTGTTTTTCAGAGGAAATTCTTATTTTAGAAGTACCCCCCTTTTCTTCCTCGGGGTCACAGTAGACCCTTCCCTCCGTCTCGCTGGCCTTCTGACTGATTCCCTTTTTCCGAACGACACCCTTCTTCCTTTGCCCCTAGCGGTTTCTCTTCCCTGGAGATCATACCGTTCTTTCCCCCTTCCTTTCTCTCGATCTACTTTTCTTTGATTGAGGAGCGGGCCCCCCGATTAAATTCTTTTGGGCCCCTTCGCTTCTTTGAGGTGTGCATCTTTCATTCATAGAAAGTTCCTTTTTCCCTTCGCTATCTTGGAGAGCCCCCCTTCGGTCCCCCTTTACGGGGTAGGAGTAGCCTCGGTTTTCCTTTCACCAAGTGCGTCCTCCTCTTTTTTTCCTTTTTCTTTCCTTCGGCAGGGCCATCTCTTTCGTTTTTAAGGGAAAGAAGAAGGACACCTCTTCTCCGCGGTAAAGACTCTTGAAACTTTCCTCTCTTCCATAGGAGACACGCCTGCCTTTCTTTTCTTCTCCTGTCGCGGACATTTTTCGTTGACCTTCAGTGGAGAAATATGACGGACGTCCTCGTATGGAGGAATAGCAGAGTTCCCTGCCTCCCCCTTTCGGTACGATGCTAAGCAGGACATTTCCTCTCCCTTTTTAAAAGCTCTATCCCCCCAGTGTAGCCTTTTTCTTTTCTCCCCCTATATGGAAGGAGGGGGATTCTTTTCTGGCCATACAGGCATAGCAAAATTCCCCTTTTTTGTGTGAGAGAGATGACATTTTTTTTTCTCCTTCCTTCAGGCAACTACTGCCAGATCGCGAACACCTTCCCTTCCGGACGGTCGTCGAGTCTGGTTCACCTTCCTTTTCTGGAATGGACTGCGTCGTCTTTCTTTTCTTTTCGAGTTGCGGAAGCTCTGTCTGCATTTCTTCGGAAGGTCTAGCAGATGGCGCCCCTTTTTTCTCTTCCCGACGAGCATACTTGTGAAGCGAAAATTTTCATCTGCGGCGGTCTCCCCCTCCTCGGACTTTTCGTTTTCAAGAGTTTTTTCTTTTTTCCCTCACAATCGAAGCCGCTTTTCTCTGGAAAGGCTACCAGGAGAGAGGCTGCTTTTTCCCTTTTCCTTGCTCCGCGAGGCTCCCATTTCTCGTGAAGGTGGAAGTACCCGAGGCCCCCCCCCCCGTCACCGACTTCATCTTTTTGACATACCATCTCTTCCTGCACGCGGCCTCGGCCGTGTTCTTGCAACAAAATCCAGAGAATCTTCCTGGAGGACCTTTCCTTTTTGAAGCGGGCTCAATCCTTTTCCTTTTCCCCGAGAACCCCCTCTCTTAATCTCGAAGGCAGATTTTTTTTTTTCCCTCGCACTGGAGTCTTTTTCCCCCTCCAACAGGGTACCGTTTCCTTTCCGCGTGGAACGGCTCTTTTGTTCTTTTTTTTTGATTCAGAGAATCAAGTTCCTTTCCTTCTTCCCAGTGGTATAAGTGGACCCTATTCTTTCCCTTATTGTGGTCACTGCGAACGCCTCCCCGAGCCCCCCGACTCGATGCCAAGGCGTGCTGCCAAGAGTCGCATCATTCTGCCGGATCTCTCTCTTGCTCCGGATAAAGACTGCCACCTCCCTCGGTGAGACGGAAAGACGCCCCTCTTCCCTTCCCACAGTAAGCGGATAGTTGACCCTCTCAAACGATTTCTCCCTGACCCCCTCGAACGGTTTTCCCCCCTAGGATGTTTCATCTTTTTTCTCCGAGAAGGGACCCTTCTAGAGCTACTCCCAGAGACTTTGCCGGGGGACGGGTAGTTCTGGTTTTCTTTTCCGTCCGATAGCATAAGGCAGCCCCTTCTTTTTTCCCTTTCTCTGCCAAGATCCGGCGGCCGACTGAGTTCCTCCTTTCTGCCGTGTGCTGGAGGTGATCGAGGCCTCTCTTCGGGGGCTTTTCCTACCTCGGGAATGCCGTCTCTAATCGGCCGTGCGCCTTCTTCGACGAGGGTCTCCCGCCTTCTTTTTTTTCCCTTGTTCACGGTACTACCAGGTCCTAGGTTTTTTACATCGCCGGAATCCGGGGTTTGGCCTCTTCCTCGAAGCAGAGACAGAAACCACCTTTTCTCCGACAAGAGGGCCTTCCTTCGTCTTCCCCCGGTGATCCGCCACACGACCTTTCCCTCCCTTCTGGCGATTCTAGACACCCTCTTTTCTTTTGTCTTGAAATTTAATGCTGGGGTTTTCTTCCGATGTTACAGTCCCCCTTCCTCTTGGGACAGGAGCTCGCACTTGGCTTCTTTTCTTCCGACCAATAAGCCCCCAGTCGCGGCTACTCTCCTTCGCCGCTCGGTGTGGTTATCTTTTCCTCTTGATAATTTTTTTATAATAATAAATATGGACGCCCTCCCCCCCCACCACGCCGGCGCGACCCCCTTGTTGTTTTCCCGAAGTACCGGAGGGCTTTTTCTTCCCCTTCTGAAAGCCTTTTCTTTAGATTGTTCCTTTTCGTCCGCGAAAGTCAGGACGGATCGCTTTCTGAGAGCGACCCTCTTTTTTTTTCCCCCGAGATAGTAAACAGCCTCACTCCCACCTTCGTTTTTCAGAGTAAGACGCTACCGGACCCTTGGAGCCGGAGCTATTCCTCCCTTCTTTTTTTGCCGAAAGGAAATCGGGTTTCTTTTTTTCTTTTCCTGCCTTTCCTTCCCCAAAACCTCCCTTTTTTTTTTTCTTCCTTGGGGGGCAGAAGATATCTTTTCCGAATAGGTGATTATTTGTTTTTTCCCCCCTGTTGATAAAGAACCTTCCCTTTTTGTTTTTCTTCTATTTAGTCCCTTCCCCCCTATTTGAAAGAGGACGCTCCCTCTCATCACGATTTCGGTGAGGCTCTTTTCCCCCCTTCTTTTTCCAGGGTTGATGGATTTGGACTTCTTTTTCCAAAAGGCAATTAATCTTTTTTTCCTTCGATGAAAAAAGCCGATTTCCTTTTTCCTTCCTTTAGGTAGAGGCGTAATAGCTCCCTTTTTTTCCCTGGATAGGAGCGCCTTTTCCTTTTCTTTTAGAAATTGAGTCGGTTGTTTTCTCCCACCGGGTAGGGACGCTATAGACCTTCCGGAAAGTACTTCGCTTTCCCCCCCTGCCCAACTCGGTTCCCCCTTCTAGGCCAGCAATGTTTCAGCACCTTTTTCTTTGACCGAACTCAGGTACTCGGGCACAACCCCCTCTTTTCGGTCTAGGTAGCGCACCCCCCCCTCCTTTCCGAGCGTCCATATTTCTTCCTCCCCCCTTCTTCAACGAATCCTCGATAAATCCGATTTCCCCAGTGAGTGCCTCCCTTTTCCCAATCGCGTAATTTCAAGAACGTCCCTTTTTTCCTCTCCTTCTCGGTTCTGGAAACATCTTTGATTTCTTCCGAACCCCAGACTCCCAAGAAGAAGACTCTTCTTTTATTCTCCTCACTCCCGTTTCTCCTCGAAGGTAGGGTGGAGGATCCCTTTTTTTTGATCAAGACGACGAAGAAGGCCCATCTGGGTTCTTTTCTTTGTCGTGGTAGAGGATTCTCGGTCCCATCCTTTTTTTCTTCTCATTTTTACCTATATGACATGGGTGAGGACCATTTTTTTCGCAAGGAGGAGTAACCTTCTCTCGGATTAGAGGGAAAGGGAGCTTGTCTTGCCCATTTAGATATTCGCAGTTTTAATTCTTTTTTCCGGATAGGAGCGGAGGAAAGGAAAAAATCGACGTTCGCGTGGCCAGAAAGATCACACGACTTCTGCCTTGCTTAGTCTTTCCTTCTCGGGGATATAAACCCTCACCGGAGGGACGTTGCTTTCCTTTGAAGTACGGCTTCTTTTCCTACCTCCAGGACATCTTCCTTCTTGAGATAGGCCGTTAGAGAATCGCCCAGAGTGGAAGTCTCGCTCTACCCTGAACCTCCTTCCCTTTTGATCAGACGACCCGTTCTAACGTTCGGGACTTCCAGGGGGAGGTCAACTCTCTTTTCCCCCCCTTCCTACACGACGAAATAGTTTTTTTTTCAGGATAAAAAGATTGTGAGCAGTTCACCTTCTTCCTCCGGATATTCCGGCGGCGTTCCCACTTCTTTCCCCTCCCTTGCTCGATTCTTTGCGAGTTGGAGCCCCCCCCCCCTCGGCAAACTTTTTTCCCCTTGACCAGGGGACTCCTTTTTTTTTTCCCTTTCTTGACATGAATCACACCCCCTTCCCACGGAGAGCCGTTAATCGCGTCTCCCTGTCAACCCTTCTTTTATGAACATGGGATCCTCCCTTTTTCCCCTCCCCCGTTTGAACTCTGCCTCGTTTCTCCTTTCTCCGGTGGTTTAGTGATTGCGGAAGCGGGTCTCCCCTTTCGTGGAAACCACGGTCCCTTCCTTTCTTTGGTTGTTCCTTCCTTCCCCCCTCCTTCCGCTGTGTCTTAGCGCTAGTTTTTCGATGAAGAGGTCCACCCCTCTTTTTTTTTCCGTTGATCGGCGTACGCCTAGGGTATTCCCCTTATCCGGAACCACTGCCCCTCGCGTTTCTCCTTTTTCGGATTGTAAATAGGCCTCCGCGACGGGTAGATTCCATTCTCCCTCCGCGGACTTCGAGTTTTCCCTCTGTCCAGACTCTTGACACCGGAAGTTTTTCCCTTTACTCCTGCCTGATTGAGGAAACCTGTTCATATCTGTCGCCTTAGGCGTAGGGGCGGTCTTTCAGTTTCGGCAGCGTTCTCCCTGCGGAGTGTCGGTCTCTAAGAAGTGGGCGGTACGACTTCATTCTGAATTTTTTTTTCTTGAACAGCTCGACCGACCGTCCGGATCCTTTCATAGTTGGGCATGGACGATGATCCCCCCTTTATATCTATCTTTTCATCATCCTCCTTCTTCTCTCTTCCCTTTTGCTATGCCGCTTCCGTGCTCTCTACCCCCCCCTGCCAGATAGAGGAAAAAGGCCGCCATTTCTCTGCAACGAGCGCGACCCATGTAGCGGTCCTCTTCCCGAAAACGTCTTCGAGTTTCTCCCCTAGGCGCTTCGGCTTTTACGAGGTTATTAAAACGACCGCGACGACTCCCCTCCGTCCGGCCCAGGTTCCGCCTCCTCTGAAGCGGATCATGACGTTTCCCTTTTTTTTTTTCTGCATGCTTACCCTCGCGGCGCGTTTTTTCGGGAGATACAAGGCGAGAGGTCTTTCTCGGGAAAATCCGACATCGTTCTCCTTTTTCCCTTTCTTCTTCCGGTGGACGCTAACGATTTCCCTTCCTTCAGACGGGGGTTCCCCCCCGCCCTTACCTAGTAAAGATAGAGAAGGACTTTTTTCCTGTATGACGTCCGGCGCAGGGCCCCCCTCGAAGCGATCCCTCTTTTCCCTTTTTTGGCCACAGAAGAAGTTGAAAGCGTTCTCCTTCCCGCTTCCGCAAGCAAGTCTCTTCCCTTAAATCGTAGCGAAGGCCTATTTTCTTGCACTGGATTCTCGGCCGGGTTAAAGCTACTTTTTTGAACAGGCTCTCGTTTTTCAGTTGGCAGAATTCGTTCCCCCCCCCTTCTTCTCCGGCGTCCCCGTGGCGTTCCTCGCCGGAATTGGGCAGAGTGTGGCCACTTTTCCCGCAAGAGCCCATCCGTATTCCTTGCGGCCACTTTTCTTTTCCAGCCGCCCGTCTATCGTGCTTCTTTTCACGATGACACAGACTTTCTTTTTTGCCGGAAAGCCGCACGACTTTTTTTTTCCTCCCCTTCCGAGGATAGTTGACCAGCCCCCTTCTTCTCTCCCCCTTTTCGAAGCCTTTTGTCTTATCACTTCGGCCGTCCTTAGGGAGGATTCGCCGTCTCCTGCAAATCGAGGCCTTTCGGTTTCGGCAATAGGCAAGGACTCCCGCGGGGCGGGGGCCGGGACTGTCTTTCCTCCGGTTAGTTAAGATGTGGATGGGCTTTCCTTTTTCCTCAACGAGTTCTTTAGCTTTTTTTTTGAGGGCGTGATTTTTTTCCTGAGAGCGCGGCCCGTTTTTCCCCGCGGATAGAAATAGGGAATGACTCCCTTCTTTTCTTTTTCTCCTCCTGAGACCTTTCAGATTTTCCTCGTACTATAATTGCTTTTCGCAGCCAGGTAATAGGTCACTTTTTTTCCTCTCGGGGGCCGGAGCGATCTTTTCCGATCCGCTCCCCCACAAGACGAAACCTTTACCCGAGGGCCTTCTTCTGTCCTTTCCTGCTAACCGGTGCTCGTTTCGAGGCCAAGACGTACTGTTTTTTTCGAAGAACCACAGCAAGGCATCCTCCGCTGGGGTCGCGGGCTCGCCTCCTCCACACAAGGAGAGTCTTTCAGGCTTTACCTAAGAAGGCGGCTCCGTCGGCGCTACTTAATCGCCGCTCCGGTGTGGTTTCTTTCCTTTTGACTAATGTTGTTGTCTGTATCTATAATTTCTTTGTCGTTACAACAAAACTCCTTTTTTTCGTACCAAATGAGTGTGGTGCTTTTTGGATTGGCCGTCGCGGATATTCTGAAAGCCTTTTTTTTCTTCTTCTTTTCTTCCTCTTTGGGAATTTCTTCTCCCCGACTTTTCTCGCGTCCAAATCTTCGTCGAATTGGTGTGCGAGATCGTCAACCGGCTCACGGTCCCCCTTTTCTTGCTCAAGGGAGAGGAAAGACTCTTCTCCCCTGGGAGCTTCGCTTTTCCTGATTTTTTTTTTTTTTTTTTTTTTTTTTTGCTTTTCCGAACGGAAATCGGCTTGTCCCCTCACGGAGATGACTCTCCCCCCTCCATCACCCTGGCGATCTGCCTCCCTTAGCATCACGAAATCGTGGCTCTTCCGCGGTCAAAATAATGGGTTTTTTTTTCTTTTTCTTACATCTTTCTGTGTGAGAGCTTCCAACCAGTAGTGGTCTTCCCTCCCAAGACAACGAATCACCTTTGTCCCTTCCAGATTATCGTCTGCAGAACTTTTTTTACTTGACGTGGAAAGGCACCGATTTTTCTTTGGATTCGATGAAACCCGTCCTCGGTAGAGCCTCCTCCTTTTCGGGAGAGGGATCGGAGCTTCCTTTCTTTTTCCCCACGAGGGACGTGTAGCCCTTGAGGTCTTTTTCTTCTTCACACCTTTGGGTCCCGCTCTTTTTTTTTTTTTGGAAGAGAGAAGGATCTTTCCCGAATAAATACCATGTCCCTCCCTCGGAAAGAAAGGATTTAAGCCTCCTCCTTTAACCGCCCTTTTCCCTATGTGGTACTTTCCTTTTTCGAGAGCGTTTTTCTTTCCTCCCTCCGAAAAAACAAGATCACTCTTTCTCAAAAACCGGAGCCCTCCTATTCAATTTTCGCCGGTAAAATCGCCTTGTTTAGGCATCTCTTTCCCCTTGAGGAGATCCTTTTTTTTTTTTTTTTTCCCCATTCTTGAGTCCCATTGCGAATCTTCTTCAAGGAAAGCTCGGGGTTAGTATCCGACAATCGACCTCCCCTTTGTCGGAGGTGCGTCTTTTCTTTCCTACGAAGAAGAATTCTTTATTTGGTTTTTTCGTCTGGGGTGGTCTTGGTCTCTTTTTCTCGATCAGCCCCCGGATTGATTCCGGTCGCCGGGGAGTCCCCTTTTTAGGGACATTTCCAAGCCCCCACCCTTTTAGTACAGGGGTTTCTTTCCTTCGAGGGCCCGGGCGCCGGATCTTCGAGGACATATGAGAAGAGGCCTTTTTTTTTTCTCGCGCGGATTCGGGTCAGTAGGGTCCCCTTTCCAGCACACGCCTCTTTTTTTCCTTCGTTCGTGATTCCGCCGTTTTTTTCCATCACCAGCCCCGACCTTGGACGGATTCCGCCCCGCCCGACGACCCTTTTTTTTCCGATGTTGAGAACAGGGCCGTTCCTTTCCTTTCCAGCGTGCCGCTAAAAGAACATTCCGGCGACCCTTTTCCTTCGAAACGGTTCGGGACGCTCTTTCAAATATCATCCTCCCCTTCCCTCCCCACGACGTAAGTCTTTTGCTCCGTCCTTTTTGTCCAGTTCTGTGGCAGCGTTACAGGATCCCAGACCGGATTCTTCCTTTCGGAAGCGAATAGTGGCCCCTTCTTAATTCTTTTTCCTTCGGTTTTCGCAGTGACCCCCAGTCAGGCTAGTATTCCCTTGAGACACGGGGACCTTTTTTTTCTTCCAGGAATGCTTCACATTTCAACGAACAACCGGATCTCTTCCCTTTTGCCATAGCGGGAACCCTTTCTATCATACGGCGATGCCCCTTGTTTGAAAGCGGCCTTCCGCTTCCCGTACGAATCTTTTTTTTGGAAGAGGGCATCTTTCCCCTGCTTATTGGCCCCCCCCCCCCCCCCTTCTCTGTCCGCCTTTTTTCTCGGACGTTATAGACAGGCTTGCGCTTTTTTTTTTTAGAGAGGTCTGGAGAGCTCCTCTCTGTCGGTGAACTTTATTGATCTCCCTTCACGATCAGGAACCACTTTCTCTCTTTGTGCTTCGTAGGGCCATCCTTCGCGCTGGTATTAAGGAGAACGACGACTCTCTGGTAAGAAGGGATAACGCTTCTTCTCCGCTGTTATATTCTGACTTCCCCATCTTTTGCCTTATCGAATATGCGGGCAGTAGGCGTCGCGGGCTTTTCTTTCCAGGTGCGACAATGCTTCTCTTCTCCTCTCTTGGTAGTTCATGACGTTGGCGGAAATGCTCTCCTTTTTTTCGGCTAGTTGAAACCTCTTTTTTTTTCTCGATTATGCAGGAGTTGGGCTTTCTCTCTTTCTCCCCCAATGTCATCTCTCTCCTCCCTTTTTTTTTTTTTCGAGAAGATGACCATTTTGCTATGCCTGATCCTCCCCGATCGAGAACAGGCAGCCAGCTCCTGCTTTTTCCCCACCCCCCCTTCCCCCCCTCACTAACCCCCCCCCCCCCCCCCCTGTAGAGGGAATGGCGCGTTTCTTCTTTCGGTTGCGGCCTGATACGACTTCCGTCGTCGCAGATGGCGCACCTTCGCCTACTGCGCGGTTGCCCATTCCCTTCCAGTTTCAGCAAAGAATGCGGCTCTTTATCATGAGTTTCCTCTGGCCGCTCCCTGAAGGCCGCGTCGTTTCCGCTTACCAGCGAGGAAGGATGCCTTTCCCTTTCCCCCGACATCGTGACTCCGAGATCTTCAAGGTTTCTTTTTTTTTTACGTACCAGAGGCGACCCCTCTCATAGGGGTGGGACCTCCTTCCCGCTCGACGATAGCGACGGGACCCTCTTTTCCCCCCCCCCAAACCGGTCGCTGTCGCGCCAGGACCTGCACTCCAGAGGAAGGGGACCTTTTTTTTTTCGCAGAAGAGGACCGCTTCTCATCCTTTTATCGAGGGATAGTCGCCTTTTCGGGACCGGACTTTTGAATCCCCTCCCAGGGAATACGAGACGTTTCTTTGAAAGACGCGAGTCCCGGTTGGGTAGTTAGTCAGTCTCCCCACTTCCCATCTCTCTTTCACTGGTTTATGAATTTTTATTGGACGAGTGTGTTCCCCCGATAAAACCGTCCTTCCCCCCCCTCATTTCCTATTCCCGTTCTTCTCCGATGTGAACGCCCTCTTTCTTTCTCCTGTAACGATGACACATTCAATCCCTTTGAAGCCGAAAGAATTTAGTCGTGTGTCCTTTTTTTTTTTTCCCAGCAACCCTCGCTCCCCCCGATCTTTCAGAGAACGGATTGACGTTCGGATCACCTTCCCTTTGATGATTTAGAGCGAGAAGGTGCCCTTCCTCCTCCGGAAGATCGAAATCGCCCTTTTCTTCTTTTTACGGGTCTTTCTGGATGTTTTTCGTCCCCTTACGACGGTTTCGTTAAGTTGGTCTTCCCCCGATACGGCGGAAGCATCCCTCCTTCCCGCTTCGGACTGGTTTATGGCCATTCCCCTCGCGGCGAGGCGGGCCGTCCCTTTCTCCTCTCGGGAATGCCGGCCTCTCTACTCTCATAGGCGCACCGGGCCCCTCTTTTTTCCAGCCTTTTTTCCTTGTTTTTTCTCACCCAGGTCAAGGTACTCCCGTCCTTCTGGGAGGAGCGAGAACCGCTATTCCTCTCTCCCCCCCCAGACAAAACAAGAAGGAACCTCCCTCCGACCCTACCGTTTTTTTTCGGCGGCAAACCTCGACATTCGAGGCGGCCTTCTTCGAATTGTGGAGGAAGCCTTTTTATACTCTTTCCTTTTTTTGCCTGGCTCGCCCATCACCCCCCCGGAGAGCCCTTTCCTTCGGGCGAGGCCGCCCTTCATTGCTCTGGACAGTCGCGTCTCTAATCCGCCAGCGCGCTCCCAAGACCCCTCCCCGAAAACCAAAAGTGCAAGGGAAACTTGAAGGGGGGGAGGAAAAAACCTTGGAAAAATTTTTTTTCCCTGGGGGGCCGGCATTAAAAAACCCAGACGGGGGACCAGGGGGGGTCTTTACAAAAAACTTCCTCAAAAAGTTCGAGGGGGGACCATTTTGTTTAAAAAAAAAAAAAATTTTTGGAAGGGCCCCTCCCCCAAGGGGGGGGGGGTGACCCTCAAAAACGCCTTTGGAAAAAAAAAAAAAACCCCCCCTTTCCAAAAACTTGCCAAAAAACAACAAGGGGGGAGAACCAGGGGGGGGGGGTTCCCCCAAAAGTTTTGGCTTTAAAAAAAAAAAAAACCAAAAAAGAAATTACCCCAAAAAGAAACCCCCAAAACCAGAAACCAAAAAAAACCCTTTGAAAAAGTCACTTCCCCAAAAAAGGGGGGTTCCCCAGTTTTAACTTTTTTTTGTTGTTTGTTTTCCATTTATTTTACCCCCCCCAAAAAACTTCCACCCCCTTCACCCCACTATTCATTTTCTTTTTTTTGTTATAGTTTCCCCAGTGGGTTGTAGTCGTACAATATGGACTTTCGACGCCCCACGCCGGGAGATCCTAAATAAGTTACCCTTTTTTTCCTAAGTGACCGGGCTCCGTATTTGCGGATTAGGGGTGAAATCCTTTTCCTCGTTGGGAATGGGATATTCCCCTTAATGAAGGATAGCTTTTCCCCCCCTCTTCGTCCGATTTTTATCCCTACCAGGTGGGTGGAAGAGATTCCTCCCCGTAAAGAGTGATAAGGGGCCTTCCCCCCCCTCTTCACGGCTCCCTCTTTAGCCCTCCTTTACCGAAGGGAATTGGGCCGAACTTCCCCTTCCCAGACACGGAGATGATTCTTGCCTTTTTTTCCCAAGAAATAAAAATTGAGAGCTCTTTTTTCCCGGGGATCTCCTCTCTGGGATCGTTGGATCAGAGGGCCAACTCTTCTTTAGAGTATAGCTGTGTACTCCTCTTTTTGAGGACTTAACGTTTGTCGTAGTGGAACGAGGCTCTCGAATCACAGATTTTCTATGCTCTCCCCTTCTTTCTTATCTGCTCCTTTTTTTTTCGGAAAGGACGTCCTCTTTGGGGGATCGATGAACAAGCCTCTTCCTCCCCTTCTGTTCCCTTAATATCTCCGGCGGTATCGAGCGTCGGGAATCGGCCCTCTTTTAGGCGGTTGACTTCCCCCCACACAGGGGCGGGTCTTCTTTGGACATTCGATTCGTCCTTCGAGGGACCGAATACCCTTCCTTCTCGGCCGCAGGCTTTCAGCCTCTTTTTACGCACTCCGGTAATCGTTCCTCGTATGTCGGTGGAGCTTTTTTTGTCTATTGTAAACTCCTTATGAGGAGAAAGAAGAACCCCCCCCCCCTTTCCCTCTCGTAACCCCACCGGAGCGGCGTTCCTTTTTCGTCGAAGGTCCCCTCGCGCCTTCCTCGAACGCCTTACCTTGTTCCTTGGTCTCTCCGTCTCTGAGGGCGAGCCAGGCGTCCCCTGACAAAGAAGCTCCGGCTTTCCCTTCGAAAAGGAAGCCTCTTTCTTTTTTTCGATCACCGGTTCCGCTCGCCGCCGAAGAAGGCCCTCGGTCGGTTTTTTTTGTCTTGTGTTCTTTTCCTCCTCCGCCCCGGATTATTACGGCGATTTTTTTTTTCCCCTTGGTGGTGAGGGACCTTCCCTTATGAGTAGTAACAGTCTGTCTCGGACTTCGAGGGCCCGGGCCGCCTCCTTCCCTCTTCGAGAGTTCGCTTCTGAGGATCGGAGGCGGCCTCTCGGGCCTAGATCAACGCAAGTCACCCCCTTCTTCATCGTCGTTGATTCAGCAGGATTATCACCAGTCCTCCAAACGCTCGATCGGTCTCCCTCCTACGACCCGTTCCCCCGTCCCCCCTCTAGGCAGGAAGCTTTTTCCAGGTGGGCCCTCTACATCCCCGGCCGAAGTGATCCGATCCTTTTCGGGGACGAATCGTTGATCGAAGGGTTCCTCCCCTCTGAATTTGTAAAACTTCCGTCTTCTTCCGGCTCAAACCCGATTTTTTTGCTCAAGCTCTACTGCCAGAATTTCGTTCACATCGTCACGACCTTGAATAGGAATTCTTTTTCGTTTCTCGTTCGCCTCTCCCCGTAAGGATTAGTATTACTCGTTTTTCTCCCCGGCTCGCTGGCCCTTTTGGGACAGATCCCGAACGACCCTTAGAGACGTTAATCCGAGTCTTTGCCTGGTAGCGGATGCCTTCATCCGATGCCCTTCCCTTCGCCGACGCTTTTTTTTTTTTTTGGTTCTCGTGTGCGTGAGCCACGTCTTCCTCTTCTGGTCCCCACGTTTCCCCCCCCCCATGGTCCCCTTTTTTTTCTTAGGTTGAGTGCCTGCGCCTTTCTTTTTCTTGCCGCCTGCCCTGCCTCGACGTTTCCCTTCCTCTTTTGGCGATGCCGTCGGTCCATTCTACCGTCTTTTTCGGCGTCGCCTGGGTAAGTCCACCCCCCTTGCAGTCTCGCGGAGCACGTTCAGGGAAACGCTAGCGATTTTCCTCTTCAAGGGCCCTCCTCTTCATTCTGAGTTCGGTCCAGACGTTGGAAAACCCTTTCGACCCGCCGATTCGTTCTGACCTCGCCGGAAGTAGGCGTCGGCGTTTTCTTTCCATCTGCGAATTCCTCTTTCGGCAAGCAGGCTTCCGCAACCTCTCCGTTGGCGGGTACGATGCTCGCCTGCCCTTTTCCTTCGTTGAACGCCGACGAACCGCGCTTCTTCCCTGCGGTTCGATGGTCTTTCCCCCTTTC
>Ga0179593_1530321_pt1 | contig 15998 bp, 20 predicted proteins | sample CZODoug2_1_08_16_FD_185931 | JGI IMG/M metagenome (GOLD analysis project Ga0179593, IMG submission 185931) | Vadose zone soil fungal communities from Angelo Coast Range Reserve, California, USA - CZODoug2_1_08_16fungal (PacBio error correction) | ecosystem: Environmental > Terrestrial > Soil >... | reverse complement strand
TTTCCCTTTTTTTCCCGCCGTTTAAAGGCGTCTTCCCGTTTTCCGTGTTGACAGTTGAACCCTGGTCAGTCTGCTAGTTTCATAAGGAAACTTCAATAATTTCCCTTTGTGCGCTGGGCGACTTCGGCCACTTCCGTTTTCTTTTCCCCTTTTTTTAGCGATCCGGTGATGCCTTAGTTTTTACATTCCCTTTTTTAGAGGTTCATTGTTTGCCAACCACTCTTCCTTTCCTCTTTAGGTTTTTCCCATTCTGTGGATCTTTTTTTTTTTGGCCATGTCGAACCCTTTCCCCCTTTTGAGGTTGATTTCCCTGGCCTTGGGCGGCATACGCTTCGACGCCTTTTCCTGCGCCCCCTTTTTTTGCCCTCCCTTTTCGTCAACCCCCCTCATGGTGATTCCCGCTTTCAATTTGAGAATTGTTTGGGACGCCAGGTGATTCACCTAGTTTTTGTTGTGACCGACCGCCACCACCGTCTTTCACTACTTCAAGTGATTTTGTTATCACCCTGAACCGTCCTAATAAAAATAGGGTTCCCCCTCCCCTGCAAGTATTTCGTACGCGGCTTTTGGTTTTCTCCTTCGAAGTTTCGAGCTGATTTTTTTTTCTTCCCAGGAGTTTCCCTCGGTTTGGAAACTATCCCGCGGCGATCCGGTTGGCCTGTTTCGAAGTGAAGGCGGTTTTTTGCCAACCCTGCGAGACCCGGTTTTCCCCTCTTTTCCCTCTACTTCGCGTCTGTGTCCAACTTTTATTGCTTTGACGAATTCCATTTTTTTTTTTCCCCCTTCTCAGGAGGGTTCCTTGCCTGCCTGCATTCCCTTTTTTTCCTTCCCTGAACCACCAGCGAGTGGTCCTGACCTCCTCCCCGAGCCCGCCAGAGCGAATTTGTTTTTTTCACGTATAAAAGAATTCACCCTCCCGTGATATATTTAAGCTCCCATCACCGGGATTCTGCGTCCCTTGCCCCTGGAACCCCTGGTTTATTGACCTTGCGAGCTGGCCGCCTTCAGGCGTTCAACGCGATTGTGAAGCCACCTCCTTTTCCTGAATCGTGCTTCCTGCTCGGCCCTGCCTTCTATTTAGGTTTTGTTTTTTGCGACTCGGGTAGAGAGGTGCAGAGGGATCCTTCATTTTAGTAAGAGAATTTCTGGTTGGACTTCACTTCTCTCCCCGTTCCGGCGGTTCGATTCTCACCCTTTTTTCCCCCCTGCGTTAATCGATTATGTATTTTCCTTTTGTACCTGAAGGGGGCCCCTTACTTTTTTCGGCAGTTTTTTTTCTCGTTCCCGCGGCGCTTTTTTTTCAGGAACGCCCCCCCCGGACTTCTCGCAGGTGAACCCACGTACGCCTTGAGTTTGACCCCCCTTTGCTGACTCCCCAGCACGACCAGTTAGTTTTTGCGTATTTTTTCCCCTTCCCCCAAGGATTTTCAGAGCCAGGCGTATGCACCCCTTGGCGTTGGAAACGGTGGCCATTTTCCTTACCTCCTTTTGATTCTTTGCCTCCGATTTTGCCCTTCGCCGTTATCCGGCCTTTGATGGTCATTTGACAGCCCTTGGCTGCTTTTTAATCGTGCCCCCCCACACCATTTTTTTTGACCATGCTTCCTAAATCGCGACCAGTGCTTGTTCCTTTTCTTTCTCCCCCGCTTTCACCCGGCTTTTATGTTTTGTCTGTTCTTTTTTTTTTCATACGGGACTACCCCCCTCGCTCGGACACTGTATCCTTAAAGACCGATGTTTTCACCCCGCAAACAGTCTCTCTTTTTTTCCGCCACACACTTTTCCCCCCCCACAAGCAACACCTTTTTTAAGAGAGTTCTCGTTGTGGGGCTCTCGTCGAACTCCGCACACTCCTCCTTTTGTTGTTGTTGAGTCGCTCTTGCCTGCTTCGCCCCCTCCTCGTCTCCCACAATTTTTTTGTTATAATATCGGGTCCCTGACTTTTTTTGTTTTTGCTCGGCCAACGCCCTTCCTGTTTTTTCTGACATTTTCCTTCACTTCGTCTTCAGTGGGAGTTCCCCCCCGATACAAGGTTTACCCTTTCCTTTTCTTTTTTACCCCCCCCCCCTTCCCACCGACAACGATCCCCCTCTGCGTCGGGCATATCTTTCTGCTTTGCTAGCGGTCTTTTTCATTTTTTTCCCTGCTGGACTTTTCAGAACTCCCTTCTTTTCTGAGTTATCAGCACTCAAGACCCCCCACAGTCCCCCAAAAGTCTACCCGTTGAGTTCCCCCCCCAATTCTTTGATTTTTTTGGTCCAGATCCTTGTTTGACACCTTTCTTTTCCCCTGTTTGTTAGACTCTTCAGTTTAAGACCCCTATTTTCCTTGAGCCGCTTCGCCTGCCTTCCGAAAAAGGGGAGTGTGTCTGTCAGCGGATAAGGCCCCACCCTTTTTCTTTGGAACGATGGGTTGTTTTCCTGCCGTCTCTGACGTTCTGTCTCTCGCAACTGCACTTCAGATTTTTTTTTTTTTTTTTTTCAGGTAAGGTGACTTACCCCCTCAACTCTTTCATCGACTGCCAAGGCCGGGTCGTCGAACCCTTGCTTGACTTCTCCTGTTCCCAGTCCCATACAATTCGTTTTTTCTATCCGATTTTTTTTTTTCCACCCCTGATACCTCGCTACCCCCCTCAAACACGGTCTCATCATAGCGGCGCTCCACGGATCCTGCACGCCCCCTTAACGTTTGAGGTCTTTGACGCCCCCCATCTTGGAGTTGCTTCCTGCCGCCTTTCTTCGACCCTTTTTATGGAAGGTTAACCTTCTGGGTCCTCGCTTTCCATCCCCCATAATTCCCCATTGTTTTATCTCGTTGAATTTAGTGTTGCGCTTTCACACCCTTCTGTTGGCTTCCTTCCCGGTCCCCCCCAAAGGGACTCTCTTTTCCCCTCTTATTTAATAAGGACAAGCCTTATTCACGGTTTTTGCCCCCGGGAATTCCCCTACACCGCATCCCTGGACCACCGACCTTTCTGTTTTTTTTTGACTCGCTTTTTTTTTTTTGCGCCTTTTCGCCTTCCCAGCGTCACCCCGGTGGATTTCTGCGCCTCACGATTCGGCCCACGACTATTCACCCCGAGCTCTTTACCCCTTCCGCCCCTCTTGCCACCTTCCCCCCTTCCCTTACCTAAATTCGGGCCGCTCTTTCCGGCTCTACTGCGTGTTTTTTTCGCGGATTTCCCCCCCATGGCTGGCTTTTCGTGGTGTGGTTCGAGCTGTGGAGTTTTTCGCAGGTTTCCGGAGCGATACGGCGTACACTCGCCTTCCTTGTCCTCCTTTTGAGCGGGCGGCTTCGGAGCGAACTGCCCCTCATCTGATGCCCTCCGATCAGCCAGGCTAGGTGCAATTTTTGCCTCATTTCTCCTTCGAGATCCAGCCTTTCAAATTTTTTTTCTTTTGTGATGTGGGGTTCTCTGACCCCCTTTCCCCGCCCAACGCTGACGCGCCCTTTTCCTCTATCTTTTCATTTTCTCTGTCTGTTTCTCCGTCGCCCCCAGCAGCACAAGGTCCTTAGTTTTTCTTTTTGAGAGCAGTTTAAGAGTGATTAGCATCATTTCTTTCACGGATTGACTTTTTGACTTCCCCTCTTTTTTCTCTTCCCCTTTTTTCCCCCTTTTTGTTGTTGTGAGTTGAGATAGTTAGGTCTGCCAGGCCTTTGCCCCAAGTGATGATCACCGGAATGTTTAAGCGTAACGGCCCACCCCCCCTTTTTCATGTGGCGATGGTTTTTGGCAATTTCGTGGTAGGACCAGGGCCTTTTCCCGTATTGAACTGTCGGGTTCCTTTTGTTTTCCCAAAGTTCCCATGTGGAGACTAATTAACCCCCCTTTTTTCTTTTTACGTTCTTCTTTTTTTACACTATGGATACGAGTCCCTCCCTCGCTTTTGGTATTTTTTCTTTTTAATTGAAAGTTACTGGGTCTTCCCTTTTTAGTTACGTCTCCTCCAGACTCCCCCTCCTCTCCAGAGGGAATTTGGCTTACGTCCCTTGTCGAGCGAGTGTACGCAAGTGGGTTTGTTTCTCTCGCGGTGGCCCTTTGGTTTTCTCCCCCCAGATCTATCATACACCTGCCCATATTCCCCCCTGCCGCACAGTGCGTTTTCCCCCACACGCACGTTTCCTCGTTCCCTTCTTCCTTTTGTCCTTTTTTTCTCCTCTTCTTTCCCCGCTTTGTCCTTAAGAATTCGACGGGGTCTGATAGTAGGAACTCGTGCCGTTCCGCGCCTTTCCTCCTTGGCGGACGACCCCAGGTTATTTGCTTGTGTCACCTGCGCCGACGAAAATCGCATCTATATCTACTTTTAGGTCCACCGGCTTTTCCTGAAACTCGGGTAATTCCTGTTTTACCTCCTGTGTCCGGCCCGATGAGTCCCCCCTTTTTTTTCCCCCCTTCCTTGACGGTTTTTGGGAGGCCGATTTTTTTTATTTCGAAGATCACGGCAGAAACGTGTGATGCGTCCCCCCCAACCCTCCTACCAGTAGTTTGTCGATTTCCCCACCGGTTCTTCTTTCCCCACGCTCGCTGCTGCTTTTTTTAGAAAATTGGGGAAAGACTCCCCCCCCTCCTGTTAACTGCGCGGTTCCCCCGGGTCCGCCCTCGACACGATTTTTTTCCCCCCTCTTCTGTTAACTTCTGCCGGCTCCCGTGTGTTTTTTTTTTTCCCCCACCTGAGCGCCCGCGATTTTCATTCCCCTTTGTTTGGTTTCTTTTCCTGTTGGATTTTTTTTTTTCCTTCTAGTGAGGCTTCTTCCCTGATTTTCTTCTTACTGGGTACTCCGGAGACTCCTCTTTAAGTGTTAGGGCCCCCCTTTCTTTTCAACCCCCTTTCACCTTTTAGAATCGATGATGTCGGTTTAAGGGTAGTACCTTTTTCTTTTTTTTTTAAACCCGCACTCTTGGATAGTCGTTTTTAGACGGTTATCTTTTAGGTCCTCATTTAAGTTTTTTTTTTCAACTCTGCCCATACTACGCCTTGATCCCCGATGACGAAAAGAAAGTTCCCCCCCCTCCCCAATGTGTCGCGTCTTTTCCCCCCTTGAAATCCTGGTCCCCCTCATTCGACTCCTGTATCTGCACGCTTTTAACAGTTTGGAAAAGAGTACTTCCAAGTGATTTTTTTTCCTCCTCCTTGTCCTCCCTCAAGGTTTTCGGAATTGTTCTGATGTGTGGTTTTTTGAGCCGGTTTGGTCCCAGAATTAGCCCCCAATACCGCTTCCTTCATGTCCCCCCCTCCCTAACCGAGCCTCCATTCTCGCAACAGCCCGTCCTCGGCTTTTCTTTTTTCTTTCGTTTTTTCGGTTGTGTTTTTATCCCACCAGGGCATAATTTTACTCTTTGCCTCCCACTTTTTGTCGTCAGAAACTTTTTAAGATGGTCTTAACAGCCAAGTACACTGTTGAATAAATTTGTCCCCCCCTTTCCCCCAATTCCCTCTTTAGAAGAGAACCAGTTAGTTTTTTTTTAGGCTCCTCCCGCAAATCTAGTTTCCTGCCCCTATGTTTTTTTTTTGTCTCGCTTCTGTGCGGACTTTCCGGCCCCCGGTTTCCTTTTAGGCTCTTTTCTTGTTTTTTTCACTGTTTGTTTGCGGAACAAACTCTTATCTTTGGTTTTTTTGACCCGTTTTTGACACTTTTATGACTGGCCTTTTTTGATTTCCGCGAATCCCCTTTTCAATTATTTTATTAAGTCGGGTCAAACCCACCATAACCGACACAGACCTGAGTTGGCCCCGTGTCCTTGCGTTACACTTTGCGGTTTTATGTTCTGAGTTCAGTGTTTTTTTGCTTTTTTTGTTCTCCCGCTGCCTTTTTTCCCCCCCCCCCTTCCCCAAGATCTCACTTTTTTAATGCCCCTGAGTCTTGCCCAACTCTTGCACTGGTGGCTGACATTCTGGGGCAAACATTTTTCCTCCTTTTCTTTTCTTTTTTCTTGTCTCTCGTGACTCATCCCCCCCAGGGCGTTTTTTTTTGCGCCGCGTTTTCCTGTTTATATAAGGCCCTCAAGTTTTTTTTGTGCTTACGATTTTTGTTCCCACTCCCCCCTCTGACATCCCCTTGAAGGCCTCCCTTTTTGACGAGCTTTTTTCGCTCGTAAACCCCCGCGGTCCTCCTTCACCCCTAATCTTTTAACCACCATCATCGATTCGCATCCCCCCTTCAGAAAGGTTCCTTTTTTTTTTTAACCACCCTTCCTGAGATTTCCTCCTTGTTTCCTTTCCCACCCCAGTACCCCGTCTGATCTAGAGAGTTTAACTTCTTTTCCCTTCCCCCACAAATTCATATTCCCTTTGCCACCCCTTTTCCCTGTTGCCAATCGCAGTGGCCCTCAAACTCTTTCATGCCTGGTCTGTTTTCACCAAGCGGTTTACCGTTTGGGGATTGCGCAACCTCTCTTTGGGTCTTTGCCGGCTTCTTGCTCTGGATTCCATCCGATTTGGTATGCTTTGAGCGTCCCTTCACTTTTAGTATCTCTTTTCTAGATTTGGACGGCGTGAGACTCCCACCCACTCGCTCCTCTCTTTTTTTTGAGAAACGTTCTCCTCTCACAAGTTTTCTTCTTCTTCCCGGTCCCCCCCCCCCCCCGCCGTTCTGTCCCAGTCCAGGGCCCCCTCGTCACAACGCGATCCATGGCCTCGAGAGTATATATCTGTAGTTTCGCATTTTTGAATCCACTCCCTTTTTCCCAATGCCGTTGCTGTTTCGTTTCCCCCCACGTTCGCTCAGACCTTTCATCCACCCCCCACCCCCCCCCCCCCCCCCCCCCCCCCCCCCCCCCCCCTCTCCCTCGCCATATCGTCTGTCACTCCCGAGACGAGGACAAGCAATTTCTTTTCCTTCCGAAGTTCCCTCTTCATTTTCTTTTTTTTGGATTACTTCAGGCTGGCGGCAGGTTTTTTTAGGCGATCGTTTTTTTCTTCCCCATTTTTCCCCTTTTTGGAGTCAGTCCCTGGCCTCCCACTTAGACTTACGCTGACGTACATGGCCGAGAGGAGGTAGGGTTTCGATTGGTCTTCAGTAATACCTGTCTTTTACTCCTCTCTCCCCCCGTGCCACGGGCACTCCCTCCCGTCGGCAGCGAATTAGACTGAGACCCCCCGATGTGAACCGAGTCTTTCTCCGATGTGGTTCCTCACTTTTCCTGTTTACTTGTGTCCACTCCCGCCGCATCATCGGGTTTTGAGTTCCGCTTTTCTCTAACGAACTTTCGAAAAGCATTTTGCCACCCTTTTGAGTTTTCTGTTGTGCGTCCCTCGAATATCCCCCTTCGGGCCCACCGGTGGAAGTTTTCTGAACCCCCCCTCTCTCTTTTTTTCCTCTCCGTAGAGAGATTAGTTCATTCTGTTGGCTTTCTTCCAGTTATTTTCCCTCTTCCACCTTCGTCCCCTCCCGGAAACTCCTTTTAATACTTGTGTTGATTCCCTACGCACAGCGTCGGACCCCTGCTTATTCAGCATGAATCGCGCTTCAACCCCCTTTCCTTTGGCACTTTTAGTCCACCACACATATCGACGTTTCTTGGGCTCGAAGTTTTCAAAGGTGACTTTGTTCTTGTGCCCCCCCCCCCCCCGGATCCTTTTCTATACATTCAGGTTTGCATGTTCAGTCTGCCCTCGCTCTTTTTTTAATTGGGTGTTTTTTTGGCTAAATTTGACGCGATGGAAGTCCCCCGTGTTCCTTTCCCCGCCCCCCCTAGTTGGTGTCTGCCGCTCTCTTCCCAACCACCTAAGATTTTTCATGACGAAATCCTGCTTCTCCCTGCCCCACGAACGTATGATACCCCGTAGAAAGATTCTCGCCCTTTGGTTTGTTTTTTTGTTCCTCCTTAGTCAGTCCTTCGCTTAGTCGTTGCCGTTCATAGTAGGGTCCAGCGTTCTTTCTTTCATTGTTTTTAAGTAGGTCCAAGGCTTGCGCGCCCATTCAGAGGACTCAGTTTTCTTCGATTCCTTCTTACGATTAGGTTTTTTCACAAGGGAGAGCCTTTTTGGAGTAATTCCTTACGGGCCAGACGAGGGTCAGTTTTTTCGCTCGACTTTTTTTTCAAATCCCCCCCCAACTGCTGTCCGGTTTGTTCGTCCGAGATTGAGCCAGATTTTTCCCCTTTTTGATTTGATTCCCCAGTCCCCCCCCCCCCCGCGATCTAGCTAGTCCGACGAAGGATTCCCCTGGAGAGTTCCCTTTTGGTCCCCAAGCAATTATGGTCACCTCTGCCACTCCCACTTCCTTTCTCCCGCTGCACGATTTTCCCACTCGGATTTTGTTTCCCCTCCATCGGTTTTTTTTTTACGGCATCTGTCGTCGTGTTTTAACTTTTCGCGAAGTTGCTTCTCCTCCCGCCCTTTGGAATTCCTTTGCACCAGGGAAAGTATTTTTCCAGGGTCATAATTTTTTTTGTTTTTGAGCAGAGAATTTATGTGTTACGGGTGGGACTAGGCTCTTTCATAAGTGCCGGCTTTAGTGGGACATTCGAAAATGTGCCCTATTTGACCTCGCGGAGGTTGTGTACTTCAACTTTTAACTCCCTTCTTAGTCCTTGACAGTTTTTAGTGATTTTTTTTTGATCCTTTCTTCCAGTCACACCCTTTCCATGCCTGTGATTATTCTGCCGGACAACATAGTAAGGTTTTTCGATATTTATCCTTGACAGCCCCCCCCCCCGAAACCCAAAATCCCCCCTTTTTTCGCCCACCTCGTTTGCAGCGACGGCCTTTTTCCTGTCTGAGTAATAGAACCACTTTTTGGCTTGTTGAGGCCCCTGTTGGCCTGAGTTCAGTACCCTTCCCTGCCTCCTTTGAAATTTTTAGCCACCCGGTTCTGGCAGTTTTTGTTTTTTCTGTTTTAATCCTGGCCCTTTCCTGTTCTTTTAGAAAGTCTTTACTACGCGTTCTTTTGAATTCCCCTTTCAATAGAGAAGAATGTTCCTCTCTCCCGTTTGCCTTTGGTCTTTCCGTGTAGGTTTTTGGTACGGCGTACGATAATTGTCACTCTGCCCTTTGTTTCTTCCGACCAACTTTTCCCCTTTCCTTCATAACCGCCCCAGAGTTTTTTAGCCTAACCCCGGCCCGCCCCCCGCCCATGCCTGTCACCCTTTTTTTTGGCACTTCTTATTTTTTTTTTTGACATTCTCCTCCTCCGTTTTTTGATCCTCTGCGTTCTTCGCAGACGCCCTACCCCCCCACCCCCCCTTTTTCCCTCTTCTTTGATTAGTTTTTTCTGTTCATGCCCAATGTGGGTTTTTTTTTGTGTCGTAAAACTCTACTGCTTTGATGTTTTCACGGCCCTTTTCTGACTCTCCCCTGGTCTTAAGCTTTTTTTTTTCTTTCCCCATACCCAATAAATTTGGCTCAAAACCACTCAACCACACTTGCATCGCGGGCCCTTTTTTTTTTTTTTTTTTAATGGCTGTCCTCGCTTTTTCGGCCTGATTTCTTTCATTCCCCAAAGACCTCTTAGTGGGGCGGCGGGCGTTTGGAGCTCCAGGCCCTTCCCCCCACTTTTGCACAACTCCGATCCCACTGCCGCCCCCGTTTCAACACTTTTTTTTTTTCCAGGTTGGGCCCTTTTCTGGGTCCCCCTGGCGTTCCCCTGCTTTTCAGGGGAGACCTCCTTGCTGTCGCCGGCTCGCGTTCGGACTCGAAACCGTTCGTTTCTTTTTTTTTTCTGTCTACCCTTTTTCCCTATCAAAGTTTTGTTCCGATGCGGTTCCGCTTCTCTTCGTTCTGACCTCTCCCGTCTTTTCACTGCACGGCCGATACTCACTCTTCCTGAACCCCATCATCGATTTTTGCAGTTTTTTTTTATTCTTGACGTGTTTCCGCCCTCTTGACCTTGATGTCTACCCCTTCCCAAAGTCACCCCAATCCAATAGCATGATCGACGACACCCTATCTTGAAACTTTTCTACGGCCCCAAACCTCTTCTTTCCACCCGAAATAGCCCCGGCGACTCCATTTTGACCCTGCGCTTTTCAGCCTAAGTATTGGATGTTCCGGAAAAATATTCGTCCGCGGGTTCGATTTCGGGCCCCCGCAGATTTACTGGTGACTTTTCCCCCATATTTCGGTGATTTCTCCCCATTTGCGTTCCCTCTGTGGTGCATCCTTACTTTTTTTCGCGATTTTGTGGCCTTCTTTCGGACCTCGCCACTTTTTCCTGATTGCCGCCTCGGTCCCGCCCCCGGAGCATATTGCACCCCCCTATGATCTATCCGTGCCACGCTTTTCGTGCACCTGGACCGGACCTAGCCCCACCCCGTCTTCTCCCTTGTGAACGACCCCTTTCTAGAGTTTATCTCTCTCCTCGTTTTTTAGTTTTTTTGAAACCTTCCCTTTTTTTCCCCCCTTTTTTCCCCAAAGATAGCCTCCCCCCTCAAGGTTCTTCTATCCCCCCTTCTTGAGCATTTACCCCTCCGCACGCTACCCTGACCGAGTCCTAACCCCTCCTTTTTTATCAGGCCTCCTCTTGTGGGCCGCGATCCATTTCTTCGGCCAGAGACTTTTTTGTTTTGAGCGGCCTCTGTTTTTTTTGGGGGGTGGTTTCCCACCGGGTCGTGGCTCCTTTTGAGAATTGCGTCACACTTGTTGTTTGCCGTAAATTCAAAATTCCCCTCTTCTATTTTTTTCTCTTGGACTTCGGGCCCCCGTACCGAGCACGAAAGACGGCCTGCCCCCTTTTTCAATCAACTACCCTTTGTGTTCCTCCTCATTTCTCACCTTCGTTGTCCCCCGTCCTTTTTTCAAAACCGGCGAGGAAGAGGTTGGTTCGCCCCCATGAAGGTTCTTCCACCGACTCACGCGCTTCTTTCATTTTCTTTTGTCTCTATGGATCCCCTCCTTTTTCCTAGTCGGCCCAGCAAGCACCCCCGGTTCTTTCCCCCGTTCGGGCGAGCTTTCTTCCCTTTTTTCCGGGCCCCCTTCCTCCCCTCTTTTACTCCCCCTGCGTTGTTGTTTTTGTCTTTTTCACTCTTAGTTCAGGTCGGTTTTGGCCTTCCCTTTTTTTTCCTGCAGTGATTAGACACGTTTCCCGTGTCCCTAATAACCCCACTGTTTGTTTGGCGAACCTTAGTCCCCCCTCTTTTTTTTTCTCCCACCATCCGGCGGCCGATCGCCTCGTGCCCGTTCCTTGAGCCCAGGTCAGGAACCCTTCATCTCTCGGTTCCCCTGTTTTTTGGATCTAGTAGAATCGGCTGACTTTCTTTTTTGTTGTCAATTTCCTGGCGGATTCTATTAGTTTCCCTTTGCGGCCTCAGCTTCCGCCATCTTCACTCCCTCCGGCATGTTTTCCCCATTGGTGAAAGCTGCTTTCCCCCAGCCCCCCAGGGTTTCATTCTCGCCATCCCTGTTTGTGATACCCCCTGCCACCACACGCCTTCATTCCCCTCCAGCCCTTCGCTTTTTTCCCACACGTCCCCAGGTTCCCTCGCGGCCAACCACGATTCTTCTGTCCGTTTTTGCTCACTGTTTCTCCAAGGACTTAGACTTTCTAGAGATTTGCACGTCTCATCGTCTTTTGTAAGAGTCCCGCCTATTGTTTTTTAACGTTGGAAGGAAGGCGTTCTCACCCGATGCCCCGACCGTCAAGCTCTTATCTTTTTCTTGGTGGGGTCAAAATGGGTACTCGCAATTTTTGACGACCCGTTTTTCCGATCCCTTCTGGTAAGTCCCTCTTTAGTCCCCTTTTTGTTAAAGCGCTGCCTTTGTTTTTTCCGATGGCCGCGCCGATGTCATTTTGGCAGGACCCCTCCGTTCCCATCTCCTCTCCCCTGACTTCCCCCTGCACCGGATCGCGCGTCCTGGACTTTCCTGTAAATGATGCCATCAAGGTTTTCTCCGGCCGCGCTTCCCCCCCCCCCAAGTCGCTTTTTCCCCGTCATCCCCTCGTTAACGCTTGCGATAGTTTTTTTTGCAAGCGCCTTTTATTTAGGCAGCATCGGTTTGCTTCGGGTGCAGGTGCCTGGGCCTTGTAATCTTCTCTTCGCTCTCCTCTACGGGTGATTCCGGAGTGACATCCTCTCCCCTTTGGCGCGAACTTTCTTTTGTTCCCTTCTCCATTCTTTTTTTCATTTCCAATGTTCAATTTGTCCGTGTCTGCGTGCAGTTTTGTCCTTTTGCGGTCAGGTCCCAATCCTTTGCCACATCTTTTTTCAGGCCCCCCCCCTTCCCTTGCCTTTCTGTATCTAATCACCCACTCTTTTTACCCTCCCCCTTTGCCAACGCCCAACGGCCTTGCCGTCGGCCTCAGCGACGTTGCTTATTGAATAGCCAAACCCACTGTTTCCCCCACCGGGTCTATTGGCCTCTCCAAAGGTTTTTCCTACATCCATAGAGCCTTTTGGCAATTGACTTTGCCCTCCTTTTGGTCGCGTCCCCGCCCGAGACCACTCGTTTCTTCCGCCAACGCCGACACTTTCCTCGCCGCCATTTTACGACTTCGTCGTCTTCCCCTTTTCTTTTGTTTTCATAAACTTTTCTAATAATTGTATCGATGACGCATCGTCGAAGTTTACCCTTCTTGGCCCCCCCCCCTCCCAGTCCTCTGTTTTACGATTCCCCCTTTTGTTTAACAACGCAATCTACGAAGCTACTTTTCCAAATCCGTGTTTGGGTCGGGCGTCTTGCACTTCCTCTTCATCCTCCTTTTTTGTGCCTTCTGATTTTCTTCTTGTGCCGCCCCCACCCGCTTCTCACGTCACTGGAGAAGTTTTTGTTTTTCCCCAATGTTTGCCCCTCTATCTTTGGGTGGCATGCCCGATTTTTTTCCGCCAGTTGGTTGGTCCTTTCTTCCCTTAAATTCTGTAAGTTATGACCCCAAACCTTGAACCGGACCCCCTGTATCCCGTCGTCTTTGCTTTTTCCGGGCTACTTGTAGCCTTTTTCCCCTAGCGAGTTATGCTGCTCCCAAACTCTTTGTTTGGTTTGGCGCCCTGTCCCGGCTTCCCTAAGGCCTCCCCCTTGTCCCCCCGTGTCTGCCCACTTTTCTAAAGATTCCTGGGCTTCAACTTCGGTCTTTCAGCCTCTTTTGCAGCCGCCCCTGTCGTTCTTTTCTTCTTCGAAAATACCCCCCCGTTTTCCGTGGTCGTTTTTTCCTCCGACTGGAGAAACCCCACCCCCCACCCATGGCTAAGGCGTACGATGGGTTCCCTTCCCGGCTTCTGACGCGTCCCTTCCGTCCACATGGAACCCCCTGAAGCTCCTTGCCGTTCGCTACCTTGAAACCCTTTTTTTCCCTATTTTCTAGGGGCATCTTTGGGTTCTCCAAGGTTCTCCCGAACCCTTGACCCTTTTGGCTTTTCTTCCCTTCCAGTCCCCCTCCCCAAATTCCTGCTTTAGCCCTTGTGTTCACCCTGACCCCCAACATGCTTTATAATTCCAACACCGAGGATGCCTCTAGCGTCTGCTCCTTTTATGACAAAAGCACAGGTGTTCCCCGTAACGTTGAAGGTGTCCAGTCCCAATGTCGTCTTTTTTTTTGACGGAAGAGATTCTTTTCGCTGTCGTTTCCTAGCCTTAGTCGCTCCGCGTTTTTTTCTACGTGTTCCCAGCCATTAGTCGTTCTCCTCTGCTTTTTTGGGCCCTTTTGTGTTGAATCCGCCCTCTGTCCTTTTTTTCCTGCCAACTTCAGGCCCCCTCCTGCTCCTTTTCCGGACCCCCGCGTTCCTGACCGGAACTTCCGTCAACGCTCCCCTCCAGCGCTTTAGATCTTAGTCTCTTGCACATCCTCCGCCGTCCCCCCCCTTCTTTTTGCTGCGCGTTCCTGCAAACCCCCCCCCCCTTATCACTTCTCCTTCCTGTCCGCACGCTGCGCTTTTTTTTTTTTTTTTGACTGCAAAGCGGGTCCCTTGGCCCGTTTTCGCCAGACTTTCTTGTGGGGCACCAGAAAGACCGCTTTTTTCGTTCAGCATTTTCGGGGGTTTGCGATCGCAACACCCCTTTTTGGGGTTTTTTGCGATCCTCTCTTCCCCCCCCTGACAGTTGCGTCAGCACGGCCCCTTGACGAGGATTTGTGGTTTGAAGGTATTACCCCGGAGTTCCGAAAGCCCTCATTTTCAAGTTGTCAATCCTACCCTCCCTTTCCCTCTCTTTAGCTTATTTCTCATTTTTGGACCCGAGTAGGAAGAGGTGGGGGGTCTTTTGGTATCCCGGTGAACGGGCACCTTTTCCGCTTGGATTACGTCGCACTCTTCTTCAGACCTCCTGTGGCCTCTGCAAAGAAGCCCCCCTTCCTTTTTCGCTGGCGGGATTTTTTTCCGTTCCCGGTGTCTCACTTTCCTTTTTTTTTTTGCCCCAAGGCCGGACGCTGTTGACGAAACTAATTCTATATATTCCTTCCGTGTGGTTGTTTGAGTCGTAGTACCGGCTTAGGCCCCGTTGCCCGTTCGCCCCTAAGCTGTCGCCCCCTCTTACCGGTTACACTCCAACATACCTTTTTTTTTGTGACGCCTTAGGAAACAGTTTTAGTGATTCCAGCTTCTGCATTCATCCCTTCGTGGCGAGAACCTTTCCTTGAGAAGTTTATTTAACCCCACCCCTTTCCCCTTTCCCCTTTTTTTTGTTTTTTCCCAAATAGTGGATTCTCTAATTCGAAATACATTTCTGATGGAGTGCAAGGGAAATGGATTTATTTAAGGCTGTGCGTTTCCAGTTCTACGAACCCCCACAACAACCCCCCTTCCCCCCTGCTTGTTTTTTTTTTTTTTTACCCCCCGAATGCTGTTCGGGTTTTTTTTCGCACGGACGGGTGTTGCTCCCCCTTTTCTCTCCCCACCCACTCACTTTGCCCAGCCTTTCGTATTCGCTTCCCCTGTGATTTAATCGCCCCAGTGCCGTCCGGGCTCGTGGTTCCGTCTTTTCTTTTTACTAACTTTTTTTACCTTTGCTCTGATCGTCGGATTGTGCTGGAACGTGTCGACTTTTGTTTTCCTCGGACGCGCTGGTGTCCACCTGCGCGTCCCTTATTTTTTTTCTCGATACTTGCTCGGTCGTTTTGTCCACCTGTGCGTTTCCTGACGCCATTTGCGTTCGGTGGGCTGGTTGTTCCGGCCGCTCTCTTGTAAAACTCTTTTCTGTTTTTTTTTTTCTTTTTTTTGGCTTTTTCCCATGATCAGAAGAATTTCCACGCCCACCGTTTTTTTCTCTTAAGTCCGAAGGATGCCAACCTTGATTTTTCGTTTACCCTTTTTTTCCTATGCCTAAAGGAGCGGTGCATCTCGTCCTTTTTTCACGCTTTCTCAACTCCTTCAATGTGTCTTTAGATAGGTCGGTTTTTTATGAGACATCGTTTTCAGTAGAGGGTGAAGGGGCTTTCAGGCCATGATAGTAATTTCAATGTACCGCGTTTCGTTCCAATCTGTACGTTGGTGGACATTTATCCGAGAACCTTCCTAGACTCCTAGGTTTTCCTGTTTTTAAATTAAAAATTCCGTAGTCCTGAGTGGCAACTTTTTTCAATTTGAGGTTGACCGAACTGTTACCGGCTCGAAGGTTTTTCACCCACCCCTTCTTACTGTGATCTTTCCTATACCCCCCGACGCAGCAACTCCAGAACGGGTTTTCGCGTGTCCTTGCGGGACACCGCCAGCGGAGCTTTTTAGCAGGAGTATCAGGACAGCCGGGGGAGCCACAAGTACATGCCACCCCCAGTTTTCTCACCATGAGATGGTCTCCCCGCAAATTGGGCCCTCCTTCCCCTGTGAAGTTTTGGGCTTATTTGCTTCCCATTTTCGCGTCGTCCAGAGACCCATATTTTACTTTCCCCCCACAGAATAAATAGCTTTTCAGCACCCCCCCGGAGGAATTTTTAGAAGTTCCCCCCCGGGGGGTATGTGTTTTTTGGCATATCCAGTATCCTTTCCCTGTTTGGAGAGTAAGGGTTTCCACCGGAGCCCAGACCAAACTTTTTTGGCCGCTTCTTCCCCCTTTCCCAGAGGTTTTTTTCGTCTACCCTTGCAGTCAACCGCCTTTTTCATCTGGAGAAACTTTTTTGTTTTCACCTTTGGGCGA
>Ga0179593_1386181_pt1 | contig 15998 bp, 21 predicted proteins | sample CZODoug2_1_08_16_FD_185931 | JGI IMG/M metagenome (GOLD analysis project Ga0179593, IMG submission 185931) | Vadose zone soil fungal communities from Angelo Coast Range Reserve, California, USA - CZODoug2_1_08_16fungal (PacBio error correction) | ecosystem: Environmental > Terrestrial > Soil >... | reverse complement strand
GAGCTCTTCTTTTCTTATTGAGCTGAAATCTCCGAGCCCCCCGTAGGCTTTTTTGAATTCACCTTATCGAAAACTTCTTTTTTTTTGAGTTTTCGTTTTTCCATCCGGTGTTTGATGAGGAAAGCTTGGCTCCAGGAGCTTCCTTTTATGAGGACTTTGGGTTTACTGGATTGAACTGTTTTTAGTCCCTTTTCCTTTTTGTTGCCAATCTGTCCCTTGATGGGCAATTTCCTTTTCCTCTGAGACTCACCATTCAAGATCTTTCAGACACACCTTCCCCCCGATAATCCCCAGATTGTTTCTTTTAACTTTCTCAGACGATCGTAGGGTCCGGATTCCATTTATTTTTTGAGTCGTCCCAGGCTGACCCCCACCCTGGCCTTTTTTGCATACTTTATTCTGTGCTCCAAATCAATCTCCCCCCCTTTGCCCATGACGAGTTTCTTACCCACTCGGCCCAGTTGTTCGATTTCTTTTTTCTTTTTCTAATGTTCCCGCCCCTTTACACTTCTCTCTGCTCTTTCTCAGTTCTGCGCCGGCCAACATGATCCCGGGGTCGCAAAGTCTTGTTGACGGGTCTTCCCCCCTTCCCCAGTGGGTACTTTTTTTTGCGTTTAAAGTAGCGGTCACGACCCACCGCTCAGTCCGCAAAAAACTCCATCCCTTGAGTTTTTAGTTCCTACGCCTTTTCATACAGCTTGGCCCCCGTTTCCAAGAACTCCCCTTTTCCTGAAGACGTCCCACCTGTTGGACCGCTCTGAAGGGCGGGTTGTTGTCTAGATGGACAATGGTGCTACGAAATCCCCTGGATTCAAACTACATGACGGGCCTGTCGGGGGCACCAATTTCTCCTCCTCCTGCTTCTTCCAAAGCTCACTCATTTACAAGTTGAAAGTCTTGTGCGGCCCCCGATCGCTGGGCCGCCGTGCCATAAGATTTATTCTCTACCCTAATTCCCATTTTATTTCGATGTCATTGTAATCGACTTTCTCCTGAGACCCCGTTTGAATTTCACACAACTTTTTAATTTCTCTCTACAAGCTCTCCCCTCCCCCCCCCCCAGATGTTGACTTTTTCTTTTTCAGCGAGTTCTTTACCTTGGCTGGAACGGGTCTGAACAGGTATTGCCAGGTGTTCATACGATCAGGTAACGCCCCTCAGGCGCGCCGGAATACGAGATCAATTTTTTCCACGAGTCCTTATAAGTCTTTGATTTCTTTCTCTTTTCTGAACTTCCAAAACGAGCAATCTATTTAGCGTTCGGCATTCTCTTTTTGTGACTCCGCTGGTTGTTCCCGCTGATATAAGAATTCATTAACGACACTTCTTGATTCTCCCGGGCATCTTCTTTCCCCCCTCCGTGTATTACGCGTGCGCTTTTCTCCCAGAGTACAATAAGGCTTCTTCAACCCCCATGAGGTGGTGTTCAGTGACCCTGTCCCCCCCCAGTAGTTCCCCTGAAATATATGGCTGTATCCTACCCAATGACGTTTTCCAACTGCGTGTAGGAAGGGACCCAGTCCTTTATTTGATCCTCTTTCGCCACCTTTTACCTTAAAGGACGTTGGAGAAGCTTTTGAGTTGGAAAGACTCGTCTTTTTGGACATGGGTTACTCCCCCCCTTCGAGGATCCCCCATTCTGGGTTGGGAATGGTTGGATGCGATTAGCTGGTCGGATTCGAATCCCCCGCTTCTTTTTTTGCCAATTAGATCTCGAGGAAGTTGCGAGACCCTCCTCATATTCGCCTTGATGGGATTTGTTTGGCCGTCTTTTTTTTCCACCTTCTTTTTTCCCCTCCTAAAAAATCTCCCCATTCAAGGTCTGCCACGTCTTCTTGTTTGTTACTTCTTCATCTATCATCTCCAACCACCTACCCCCCCCCCCTTTCCCCCCTTTTTTCCAGTAGGAATTGTCTTGCCCTGGGGTTGACGAAGTTGCATTCGCCCGGTTCGCCGCGGGTGGTGATTTTTAGCCAACTAGGTTCCGTTCGTTTTGGCTCCCTTTCTCGCAGTTTCTTTGCCAAAATATGGAAGTCCCCCTGCTTCCCGGTACGATCACGGGTTGATTGTTTTCTGAGCAAACTCTTTTTTGATGTTGACTTAATTGGTGTTTTTCTTCTTGTTTATGAGTAAAGCCCCCATTCGAATGACCTCGGTCGGGTATGCATTTTCTCAGGAGCTGGTTTGTGTATGTAATTCGTTTTCTGTCGTGGGCACCTTCCCCCATTTACAAAATAGATTTTTAAGAGGGTTTTTTTAACCGGAGACTGCGTGGGACAACTTTTTCCTTTCGTTGTTCTGGTCTTCCCATCCCTTCCACACTATTTAAAAGAAGTTAGGTACCTTACGGAGCCCTGAAATACTTTTTTTCGAACAGGAGTATGTAGGACCTGCGGTTTCTTATCCCCCTCAAAATTTTCCCCCCCCAAATTCTGCTTCTTGTTATTTACACAAAGGGTTTATATAGTGGGTGGCTGCCCTTGCCTCCCTCTCCTAGGCAGTAGTTTACCTTTGTCGGGCTGGGGAATAATGTTTATTACTTCGCGTGCTTGCTATCATTAGCTTCTTCCCCCCCCTCCCCTTTTCCAACGTAGTATAGGAACTTCCTCATCTATATTTAACTCTCCTCCGTTTTTTTTTGTTTGATTAGGTCCGCTAGGTCCTATACGACTTCCCTTTTTTTTTTCCTTTTTTCAGTACCATGAAATAAGCGAATTCCAACAGAATCACCATTCCTCCCCCCCCCCCCTCCTTCCCAACCCCCTGCATTTTCGAGTGAGGAATGAACCTTTCTCATCCCCCTCTCTCACCAGTTGAAAAGATCCCCCCTTGCTTTTCTTTTTTATATCTTTGTTTTTTGTGGTGCCCCATTTCAGGGCACCCTTATTCTCCCCACTATCCCGGGTGAAGAAACACCCGGACTTTTCCTTGACTCGGCCCTCCTGAACGTTTATTCCATCGTTTTTATTTGTTTTTTTGTGTTCTCGACAACTTCCCCCAACTCCCCCGAACCCTCACCAGACTGTCGCCTTTCAGCCTACGTTACGAACTTCCCACAGCGATTTGTAATGGAATCCCTTTTCCGCCCCCCAAAGCCCCTATTACCCACCCGCATTTTTCCCCTCCCCCTAGAAAGTAGAATTCCCTGATTTCGTACGCTATTTTCCAGTCCCAAACCCAACACTTGCCGTCGTCGAACCCGCGTTTGTGATTCAGCATAAGTAGTTGCTCTACCCCTTCCCTGCTTCCATTACTTTTGTGTCAAAATCAGTTGATCACTACAAAGACATCTCGTCTCCCTCTTTTGATCCGACCCCCGCGGCGAAATTTTTTGAGCATGCAATACCAGCCATCTGCTCACAGAGTCCTACTGCCATGATTGGGTTTCCGTTTTTTCTTGTCTTCCCCTGTAGCCTGCCCCCCGTAGCCCCCCCGGTCCCAGGGGCGGCCCGCTTGTTTTTCAGTCTTCCTTTAATTTGATTGCCTTCTCTTTTTTTTTTTTCCCCCTGGACCACACGGCCTCAACACATGCTCCCTCTTCTTAAGCGTTTTGCACAGTAGAGATCAGTTGCCCTCGAAGATGCAGTCTTCTAGTTCCTTTTTTGAAAGTCCCCTCCCTTTCCTCACATCCCAATTTTTTACAACAAAAGAATGGTTAAGTTTTCAGCCCGTTTTTCTTCCATCCCTTTGAAAAGTTCTTGTCCCATGTCCCGTAATTCCTAAAATCCCCAGAGCCCCTTTACAGGTACCCGCCCGCAAATTTTCTTTCCTAAATTTAACTCCTTCAGTGACCACCCCTCGCTCGGGTTTTCAAAAGGATGATTCAGCAAATAGCTCACGTTGGAATGGTTTTTTATTTTTTATCCCCCACTCCCTGTTTTTTTTTGAGAAGCCTCTCTTTTTCGGGCGGTCTTTCATCTCAATCGACGCGGAACCACCCGGTGTCCTATTTGCTACCTTGAGAACCAACTTTTTTCAATGCGATGAGATTTCTAGTCCCCAACCCCATTTTTCTGCCTTCTCACACCACAAGCCGAGACATTCTACTTCGCTGGGACTTTTCTACCCCCCCCTCTCAGCTCCCATATGAGTATCGATTGCTCGTGTCAGCCGCTGCGCGCTCTTCGGCGGACCTTTCTAGATTACACTTCCCCCCCTTGTTTCTTTCACTTTCCGAGCCTCCCCCCTCTCCTCTGCGGAGAACCAACCCCAACCCTGAAAGCTTTGCTTGGCGTTTTTTCCAAGGCCAGAGGCGCAACTACTTAACCCGGTTTGAACCATCTCATTGGTGGTCGTGTACTCCCCTTCGGTTTAATCTTTCCCATCGTCGAATGGCTGGTAGTCCTGAAACTTCTTCTAATTTGTTCTGCCAGCTCGAGCTCGTGGCCTCCCCCCCCCCTACTTTCACTTATGATGATTTCTCTTTACATGCTGTGCTGCGTTGAACCTTGCGGACCGAGAAGGAGTTTCCGTTTGACACCTCCTTCCCTGCCTGCGCCCCTTTTTAACTCGAGCAAACCCGCCCTTCTCGAGAGTTTCCCACCCGGTCCTTTTCCTTCAAACAGGTCCTTCGTGGTAGGCCTGGCCTGCTTCAGCACGCGTATGAATTTCTCCCAGTTAACTTTTAGAAGTTTTTCGATAGCGGTTTTTTTGTCCGATTGATTTATCCATCTTCCCCCCCCTTTCGGTGAAGCCCTTCCCCTTTTCTTCTTTTTTTTTGCTCGGGCTCTTTTTTCCCCCTTCCCTTACGAGCAGGATTCCGCTTCTGAAGAGGATGTGGGTGTGGGGGCGGGCTGACCACAAGTATCAAGCGCCCTCAACGGCGGTCGCTTTATAGAGATCTCTTATGCCGCCATGATCTTGATGAATTTTAGCCTGACCCTTAAATTCCGCAGTTTTTGTCGCCTCATTTTTTTTTTCCTTTCCGCCCCCCCACTTCACTGGTTAAGGACCAACACTAGATCGCTTTCGAATTACAATCCCCCTCTAAGAGAGTTTTTTTATATTTTACCTCTCTTTCTTTTCTTAACCTTTCGATCAGATGACTGCCAGCTGAACATCCTTACAAGAGTTTCCGGGACCTTTCTCCCCGTTCTATCACCCTCTCCAACAAGACACCCCTAAGAAGAACCCGGTTCAGTCTCCTCTGCGTCACGCTTCCCTCCACGTCTTACTCGCCCCCACCCCTTTTTTCAGCCGAAATTTCCCCCTCCACGAGCTACTTTGATAGAGTATGGGGTCTCTCAGGCCGAATCTCTCTCCTTCCTCCTCCCTTGTCTTTTGTGTTCCTTCTTCTAGTTTACTCTCTCCCGGAATTGAGTTCCCCTTTCGGAGCTCAGTTGGCCCATTTCCAATGAGTTTTCTCGAGTTGTGCGCGGCATTTGACGTGCAGCTTTCCTCCGGACGAATGCATTTATCTTTGCGTTGACGCGGTCGGAGAACCCTGTGATTAGCAGGTTCCCTTGGAACAAAAAAATTCCTACCCCGGGGGGCTTTTCATACTTTCAGTCAGAGATCTCAAGGCCCCCTCTTCCCCTACCCTAAAAGACCCAGCTGCCTTAGAGTGTTCTGTTCTGTGCCCCCCTCCTCGACGATTTTTTTTTCTTCTTCAGCATTGGCCTTGCCAACCTTGGCGAAACTGACCGGTGAATATATAAGTTTTCTCCTTGTTAGTCCCCCAACCTCCCCTCTAATATGGTAATCTTCTCTCTCAAAAATCGGCCTCATTATTTCTTGTGTTTGTGATTACATTTGTCCACGCAATTCTCTCCTTTTCTTAATACTTCTTTGACTCCTTCCCCCAACATTTACCAGGTCTTCTGGTCCCCCCCGAATCCTGGGAAGTGTCTTCAACCCACGCCAGTGTTTCAGGTGCCCTTTTCAGAGTGCACCTGCCCAAAATTCTTAATTCAACAAAGTATAAATATTGCTCTTTCATACGCATTTGCTACAGTCGATCTTCTTTGCCACCGGAAACCCCGACGCAGTTTCATGCAGATAACGTTGTTCCAATGCTCGAGCTTTCTTTTTTTGATAGACTCGAAGGGAGAGAAATACCGTGACCTCGGTTTCAAACGACCCCCTTTTCGCATGTCCTGACCCCTTTCCCGACCTCCCTCATTTTCAATTGTTCGAGAATACCATGAAGTCTTGGTTGCCTGGCCCGCGTATCCCCTCTACTTCCGCCTTTTTCTCATTTCAATTTGAGAGCCTACCATATTACTGACGACTAGGTTCATGGTTTTTAGTCAGCGCTCCTCGCACCGACTGCCTTCCTTCCCCCCTTTGTTATGGCCAATGTATGAGCTTCGAAAGTTGACCCACGCATCCCAAAGGTTGTGGTGATTGGCTCCGAGAGCTCTTTCCAGGTCCTGCCTCGGGCCATTTCCCCTTGTTTTGTAAATTTGTCATTCGAGAGTACACGCCCTTTTTATAGCTCTCATACTTGCTCTCCAATTCCAACCTTTCTTCCCTCCTAAGCATAGATTATCGCCTCGATTTAGAACCATAAAAAACGACTCCATTCTTTCTCCGTTCGGTACTATTTGTTCCTCCCTTCCGCTGGTGGTGACCGCCTCTCTCATCATACCGCCATGTGCTTTTTCTCCCCCCCCTTTCCCATCTGCTGTTCCGCGTCCTTTCTTTAGCGACCCTCGCGTTCCCCCACTCTCTTCGATCCAACACACCAACCTGAGGATGGTAGAGGCAGTTCGTACATCCCCCTTGAGCTTGCCTCCCCTATATGGTGATCCATACAAGGACTTCTGTTGACAAAATCTCTTCGGTGTTGAACGTCCTCTTTATGGTCATTTCTGGCAGGGTAAGTTAATAATACTTTGAACAGTTTCTCAGACCCCATAATTGCCCTTTTCTCCTGAAGAGTGGAATGATGGTTTCACGCCCACTGTCTGCTTTCAATTTGTTTAATTTGTTTTATTGTCTTACTTTCATGGTTGTACGTAGAATCAGACATCGTAGGCCAACTATTTTTTTTTTTCTACTTGGAAAAGCTTTTCCTCCTCACCCTTTTAATCCTCCGAGGGATGCTTTCCTTTTCTTTAATTTACCCTTTCGAAAAACCGACTTCCCGTTGTTTTCTGAACGGCCGCCTTAATCTTTTTCAGAGATAATTTTTCCCCCCCCCCCCCCCCTTTCCCCACCCCTGTCCTTAATTGAGTTTGACTGCTGTAGCATTTGAGTTCTGATGCCCCTTTCCCCGCCGCTTCGCCTGCGGGGATTTTCTTCAGCAATCGGGCAGTCTTTCCTCATGACTTCTCGAACTTATTTTGACAAAAAATAGGTTGAAGCCTGGAATGGTTACGATTCCCGACGCTGTTCGAACTCCCGCTTTATTCGCCTCCTGGTCCTTTCTTTTTTTTGAATGGGCCAGTGGTTCCTGAAAAAACGACGCATGAGAAGGTCGCGTTGTGTTACGGCGCCGGCTATTTTGTGGCCTCTTTTGTCTTTTTCTTTTGCCTCCCTTTCTTCTGACCCAATCAGATGTGGGACCTTCTTCCTTCTTTTCCCCTTGCTGTCTTGGTGGAGGGAGCGTTTTTTTTTTAATTTGTTTTTCCCCTTCCTCCCCTTATACCAAACGATGCGGCCAACCCGTTCGTATTCTCCGGTTCGTCAATGCCATTGTCCTTTGGGCACCGATTTTAAGTGGTTAGTCTTCCTGGGGCTATAAGTGCCCTTGTTCCCCCCACCCAAATTCCTTCCTTTTTTTTATGGATCCAAAAACTGTTTCTTCGGGGCGCCGGTTTCATGCCTCACTCGCCTATTCCTGGTTTTGACCGGTTTTCTTTCTCCAGTGGTCATGGAGTCCCGCGGAGTATTCATCTCTGACAATAAGTCCCCAAGTACGTAGCCCTCTTACATCTCTATCGAAGGACTCTTGGTTTTTTCTCTTGATATGTACGCTCGTTCCCTCCTCCTTTGGCCGGGGTCTTTTTCACCTTTTTTATTTTAGAATTTTAATTTTCCACATTAATTCCAGCCAACCCTAAACACACATACTGCATAGGCGAGTTCTTCTTCAAAGGTCTCGACCCCCGATTTCGTTCCCCACGTTTTTTGCCTCCCCTCCCCTCCGGGAGATTTGGGGGGGACCCCATGAACTGAAGACCCCTTTGCTGGCGTCCATCCTCCGGTCTCCCCAACAACGGACCATGGAATGCCTCCGCATCCTCCGATCTGTTTCCCCTGTTATCTTGCTTCTACCACCCTTAACAGCAAAACCAAACCTTAGCCGTGCCCAACAGTTTCATCCCTCTTCCCCGCTCTTTTCCTGTTCCAGAAGTTTATCACCCCACAAAAGTAAAGATTACACAAACCTGCCGGCGACGAACATCCCCTCCCCTTCGCCTTCTATGGCTTTCTTCCGAACTCCCACTGAACTTTCCAACCACCCCCCCCGAAGCTCGGGACAGAAGGGATGGTGTAAGCAATCTCTTCGGTTCTCGTAAACCTTCCCCCTTTTCCCCTCTTTGTTTTTACCTCCAAGTTGATCATTAACTTCCCTTGAAGTCCTCCCTCCTTGCTAAGATCACAGGGAAGCCGGTCTCCTTTCCCCTGCACAAGAACCCACGCTAACAGCAGTCATCCTTCCCATTGGACCTTTGGTTTTTTTCCCTCTTGTTTTGGAACTCTTTCTCCTGTCAAAGAAGCCCCATACAGGCGAGGCCGTGTCCGGTCGGGAATTCTGCTTTTGGGCCTTGAAAATACGGTCCCCCTGAAGGAACCTACCCAACTTCCTCCCTTGATTAAGGTGGGTCTAGATCTTCCAGTAGAGATCTAGTTGCCTCCGCCGCTTTGCGATTCGAGGGAACTAATCCCAGTCCCCTTCATCTCAATCCCCCCTTTAAAACAAAGAATTGAAAGACAATCGGGGCGTTCCCCATCCCGCCATCTTCACTACAACGGAAAGGCAATTGCGGCCACACTTCCCGGATTTACCAGGACCATGTGCCCGTTTCTTGGTGCTTCTCCGAAGCTCCAGTGACCCCCCTCCGCCCGTCTTCTGGTTGGCACCACGCTGTTGGCTGGCTGTACCATATCTTTCGTCCCAGCTGTTTTTACCAGTTATTTTTCCTCCCCATACTCAGGTTTTTTTTTTCGACCCCTCTGTCTTAGTCTCTTTTCTTACCCCCCGCCTCGGCCTCCCCCCTCTTGTACTATCTGCTTTCCGGAGAACAATTCTAGTTCCTGCGGTATTATTCGCGGAACACCCGGCGGCATTGGCCCCCACCCCCTGACCCCCTTCCTCACCTTTCCCTTCTCTTCGTTTTGGGTTCAGTTCTAAATGCGCGCTGCTCGATTTTCAGTCTCCCTTTTTCGGGCCTCTTTCGCAAGCGTCTCTTCGGTTGAGGACTGCGATACACCTTGCATCACGTTTACCTTTCCTCGGCCTGTTCCATACGCCTTTCAAGGTCCCCCCCCCCCCCCCCCTAACCACCTCTTCCACACGAGTTGTGAGTCTTTCCAATCGGGAGACTTCGCCCCCTTCAACCAGGTTTTGGAAACGTACCGCTTTTGGCGAGTGCTTTCCGGGACTTCTTTTCACCCAGGTGACATCTGTCGTCACTTTTCCGGTGTAGTCAAAATGATTTGCACGGCGGCCGCTTCCCGCGCTCGGTGGACCAACCCCCTCATTTTTTTCATTTCGTCCGATGATGCCTTTTAAATGCTTCTGCGGAAATTGCGTGAATGCTCCCTTCTTTTGCTCGGTTTCTGACCCGCCGACTTCTTTTTCGTAGCACGAGGAACTAGACCAACCCGCCACTCGTGCGGCCAAGTACGTCTCCTGTCCCAATGCGTTTTCTTTTCTTCCGTTTCCTTCTTATGTCAAATGCTTCCGAAATGTGCGCTCAAGTTCTGAGACGTGTTCTTTTAGCTGAGCGTTTTCTTTCCCCCCCTCCTGCATTTGAAATTACCCTGTCTTGTTCCCCTGACACTTCCCAGTATCCTCCTTGCACCCTTTTTCGAGTCCCCCCAGTTCCATTTGCTAATCGCCATTTTTCTTGCATTTCCTTTTTGAGCCCCCACATAGTAATAAAAAGCGACTCGTGAACCTTGGTCCGATGTTATCGCCGAGTCCTTCTGCCGCTTTTCTTGGATGTGAATTTTTTCGAACAGCCGTAACTTAATCTTTCTCTCATTGTTCGCCTCCCCCCTGTTTCTCAGAAACAGTCTTGATTCTTCTTGACAACCTCTTTATTCTGTCAGCAAGTTAAAAGAACCATCTAATGCATCTGCTTGGTATCGTTGTATTAGTATCTCTTGAAGGGGATATTTCTCTTGACTGAACGTAGCCACAAACAACCCGCTGGAACCCTGACTCTTTCCTCAATTTGCGACCTGAAAAAACCCCAATCTTTTAGTTAGTCGGCCTATGGTCTTCCGCCTTCCCTTCCCGTGTAACCTTCTACCCCCCCCAAAAAGTCGACCCTTTGGTAATTCACTCGCACTTCTTAGATAGAGCTGCCTTTTCCCCTCCTTCCTAAGCTTTCTGTTCTCCCATCTCTTTTGTTGGAGCTTTTTTTTTTTGTTTAATGCCTGAGACCGGCCCGCACCCAGAGCACATCCACCACGCTGGGCAGCGTCATTTGAAGTTAACACAACTTTCCTCTGACTCCCACCTTCCCACCCCCCCCACCCTGAGAGTTTTTGTACCGTTAACCCCCCGGTTAGGTTCAGAGTGATACATATTTATCCTGCCGGGCGATGGAGTGGTGCCCTGAGGGGTTTGTATGCTGTTTAGGAAAGGTTCGTCTTTCGGCTGGGAACACGATGGTAATTTCGATCTGTATAATTTTTCATTATCTGTCCGCAACAATTCACGACCTTTCTCTCCAAGATACAAGAACTTCCTTATCTTTGTCTGTTTAACTTTCGGACGCTCTTTAGCTTTGGTCCCTGCCTTTTTCCAGTTTTCGCTCGCGTAGCCTACAGGGAGGCGGAACCCCGCCCCTGTGAACATACTCATTTTCTTTCCCGGTTTTCTACAACCACAACCTTTCAATCACTTAGTAATGCATTCCTGGATATAGCCCCCTTTCCCCCCCGCCATCCCCGTTTCCGGTTTCTGGTTATAATCGAAGACGAAATTCTCTCAGGGGTAATCAGTAGCTGAAGACTTACCCACGGTATCTCATTATTCTTTGGAGCAAACCAGCATCGGGAAGGTGTCAACCATATCCGTGGGAACCGGCCTCCATACTAGGCCTCCCAACGCTACAGCTCCCCACCCCCTTCTCACCATGAGAGACAGTTCCTACGCCTTTTTTTTTCAAAGACTGGAAACCGGCAACGCCAAAACGCTTCAGGGTAACCCGGTGAAGCAATTCCAGGGGACCCAATCACTCTTCAGGGCTTGGTTTGTTCCCTGATTTCCGGGGTATACGAATCCTGACTCGTTTCCCACCCACCCGGCCCTGTCGCAATTTGGTTTATTCCGCAGCCTCTTTCCCCCCCAGATTTCTCATCTTCCCCGGGAAATTTAACTCGCGGCCACCTTTTCGTTCTGCTTCCCCTCCGGAATCAAGATAGAGTTATTCCCCTGAATTACACATTTTTCGTTCTTTTAGCTAGGTGACCTGTACTAAAGCCCTTCTCAAGACGCCCCAACCTGTTCTTGAGCCAAAAAACCCTTTATCTCTTTAGAATTATACCTCTTCTCACCTACCCCTTTCCCCACCCTTGTGCTTCTTTGAGTTTGGAGCAGTAGAGCGTATGCCCAAGTCTCCTTACCTTTACACTTTCTTCAAGTTTTCCTCCGCTCAGTTGGTTTTTCAAACGCCATAAAAGAATGGAGCGACTTCACTAACGCTCCATTTCTCCACAGGCTTCCAGAGAAGATTCTCGTTTTCTCGAGAGATTTAGAAACTTTAAATCAATATTCTCTCTTTCGGCATTCTCTTTTTTTGTGAGCCCCCGGAGGGGGTCTTCCGATCTTTTTCTCCCTCCCGCACCAGTGTCCCCGGGAGCCGATGTCCACCATCTTTTTTTCTCAGGTCGAGTTGATCTTCCCCTCGAGTACCCCCCCTCACCGCTTCTGCTTCAAACCCACCTTTCTGTATCTAATACCTCCCCCCCCCCCCCCGGGAATTTGAAGCTTCTCTTCTTGCCTCCCATTCCCCCCCCGGTCTTGCCCACTCGCGTCATTGGTTTCACTGAGTCTTGAGGATCCCCCCCTTTCCTTTCCTTTTCTGTCCCTTAAGTTTAAGGGGTTTTATTTACTGGCCGGTATCCTTCAGTTTTTCGCTGGTTGACGACCCACCTTCTCTGCTTCATTCTTGTTTTAATTGTTGCGTGTCTCTTTGCCTGCCCCTTCTGCAATCCTAAAGAGTTCACCGTTTTAGTCCCCTTTCTCTACTGGAGTGAGAGTTATAAAATATTCGCGATGGGCATGTTTCTGTTCTTTTTTTATTATTTTTTAATTCCCCCCCAAATCCAATCCCATGCTTTATCCCACTTGTTTGATTGTGTCTTTGAAGCTATCATTTTCTCCCCAAGAGAAAACAACAGGTCCCTCCCTCCCGTAGTACGGCGTTCTGCCTCTTGGTTTTGTTTTCTCTCCCCCTTTTTTCCCCCTCTGGTTTTAGCGAGGTTATTGAGCAAATAGTTTTCACTTTCTATGGCTCGTTAGATCTCCCCTTGACCACACTCTTTTCACTCCTGGTTCAAAGGTTTCACTCTTCCCCCCTGAGTGCTTCTCCGTGCTGAGACTTTATTGTTTGGGTTTTTCACTTTCCTTTTTGAATTCTCCCCCGTCACCCCCCTCCCTCATTGCCCTTTAGCTTTTGATGTTCGTCGCCGGTGTTTTAATCGTTGGCTGTGTTTTCATCCTACGGCCCCTGTCAACCCCTCCTTGTGGCCTATTTCGTCCTTAGTTTTCAATTCTCTCCCCTGCTTGTGAGGTTATGTTTTTTGTTTACTGGGTTGTCTTATCACCCAATACCTTACCACCCTCTTGGGAACCACAGTTAGTAGTATTATTAATTTTCAATGCAATTTCTTTTCTGGCCCTGAGTAAACTTTTCATGGGGCGGTGGGTCATCATCTTCCATTTTTACCCCCACCCCCCCCCCAATCTCCATTCCCGGATGGATTCTTTCAAACCTATGTTTCGGGTTCATGCCTCACTCTGTTATGTGATGTGCTTTTGGCTTGGAATACTGTGGCTTTCTTTATCTCGAGTTCTTCTCTTTTCCCATTACTCTCTTCACCAGTCCACGTCCTCCCAATTCTTCTAGGAACCTCGTCCCTATCTATTTTCCCCCATCTTGTTGTGTCTTCTTCTCGTACGAGAAACGACTTTGGACTTGGACTTTTTCAGTCGGAATATCCTCCTTCCTCCCTCCAACCATCTTCCCCCCATCAAAAAAGCATCCCCCCCCTTATAGTCTAGTTTTTCCTTCCCCGTTCCGCCAACCCCGACTTCCCCCACAGTTTTCCCTTTCAGCGCAGGGAAGATTTGGTTGTCCCAACTTTCCCTCTTGGATACTTACCCAGTTCCTGACACCACTTCCCTCCGGTGCAGTCCCAACCCAGTGACCTGTCAATGAGCGAAGTAATACGCCCGGTTGGCCCATTTTTGTGCTACCTTTAGATTTCCCCACCATTACACACCACGCATTTAACTCCCCCCTCCTTGTTTTTTTTCCCCCTCCCCGTTACGTCCCTACTTCCACAGAGTGATTGTTCCGTTTCAAGTTAAGTTATTCAACACCCGCAAACGATTACACCCCCTCTACCTGGCTCAACCTCCCAGAAAAGACGGACATTATCCTTAGTCGGCGGTAAGCCTAGCCGGACAGTCCCCCACCAAACCACCCCCTGCTTTTTCTCCGACCTCTTGATGTTTGAGAAGCAGCTTCCTCTTTATTCCTTTTTCCCATGCTAATCTGTGTGGTCCAAGACAGTTTCTCGCACACTCGAACCCGAAACTTTCTTGTTATAACCAGCGGCGAATAGGGCGAAGTCCCCTTTCCCGTCTCCTCACCCCTAGTCCTCCCTGAAGAACTCCTTCCCTCTGCATGTTTTGACGCTGAGTTTTGTTTTGACTTTGAAACTGATCTCTTCAAACTCCGTTCAACTCACCTACTATCATGGGACTTCCAAGTAGACCCGATTGTTGAGATTCTTTTCATGACATAAGGAAGACGTCAGGAACTTACCATCTCGCAGATGACTAATTTTCGTATAGACCATTTTCCAGTATCACTTAGTTTAAGTAAGACACACGTTTCTATCTACTGTCTTGTAAATGCCACGTCTTCATATCCCACCCCAAACAATGAAAACAAAATCCTGACAAGATCAGTCCGCCTCCTTGGGCGTACAGCCCCCTTCCACACTCGGCATGCTCACACGGTAAATGCTTACGTCTCCTTCGCTTTTTTTCCCCCGGAACCTCACCTGTCAAATTTTCTTTTCCTCCCTCGACCAAGATTTTTTGCTTTACCCATGAAGCTAGTTTGGGCAAATCTTTTTTGGCTTTCTTAAGCAATATATTTATTCCCGTTGGACCCTTTGATTTTCTCCCCCCAATAATCAGTCTGTTTTTTTCGAAGAACTTGAGGTTCCCCGTTTTTTATACCCCCCCCCCAATCACGCGGAAAAACACCATACCTTTTTTCATAGATTTTATAAGGCTACCAAAACTGTCCACTGGCGAATTATCATCAAAAAACCGAGTAATTTCCCCCACCCCTCCTAAGACCCCCTCAAAGAGAGAATTCTTTAGAGTTTGGCCCCCTATTCCATTTGAGATATCTCTATTAATCGTTTGGCTGCTTGTGCCCCTCTTCGGATTCAGTGACCCGGGATCTTTTTTAAATGCCGAGAGCCACTGGGAATTACTTTCAATTTTACCGCTCCTTTCCTTGACTCCGCTACTGCGCCAAACCAACCTGTTTTCCAACGCTTTGGATTGCGTTCTCAATCGGTGATTTCGGCGTTTCCTAAGTTTTTTAGTACCTTTCTCTCTGTTTTTTTTTAGCTTATTTGATAAAGTTGTTCGGGCGTACCCCTTCCCCTCACTGTCCCTTTCCCCTTTTTCATTTCTGTTCAGTATGATGAAAACGCTTGCCCTCTGCTGCCGCAGCGCTCGGTGGTTTTTAACCATTCTCAGGTAAGATTTCCTCTGTTCATTCTTTCTTCCGTTTAACATTTGTTAAATGCTCATTTTTTGTTTTTTTTTGTGTCTTCTTATTAGTAGCGGGAATTTTTTCAAAACCCGCCATTCTTCTCTGCTTTTCCAAACTTATCTTAATGTGCCCCACATGTTTGTTCTTGCTCGAGCTATTTTTGACCCAATGAGTAGGAATGGCACCGATCCCTTTTTACTTTTTAGACCTTTCCTGGAGGCTTTCTCCCTTTGTTTCCTCCATCCTTTTATGAGAAGGAACAATGTGTTGGTTTTGAACGTTTACAATTCCAGTATTTGTGCCCTAAGGGCCTCCCTTTTTTTTCATTTCCCGTCTCATTCTCATTTGAGAGCCTTTCGGGATTCACCCGAGTCCTCACAAGCGAATCGACACGGCGGTGGCCTTTTTTTTAGCGATCTATGCCGAATTATCTTGCTGCCTTTTCCCCCCTCCCCCCGCCCCCCCCGAGCTCGTTAAAGGGTCCTGTTGGTATCCTTTTTAGCCGCCCCATTCCCTGGATCCGGAAAAACCTCGAGCGCTTTTCTCCCTTCCCAGAACCCCCTCTATTCCTTCTGCGTTTTTTGCTTTTTTTATTAATCTTGACGATCTCAGATTCCCTGATTCTGCCTTTTTCCCCTTCCACGTCTTTTGTAAAATTTTAAACCGGCCCGCAAGGTTTACCCCCACAGATCAAACGCACTCAGCATCAATGCCTTCCTTGTAGACCTCTCCCCGTCTATCGCACCCCAAAACTCATCGATTAAGGGTATCTGCAATTCAAAGCGCATACTTGGAGATGAGTGGCGTTTTATCATCAGGAAATTTTCCCCTCTTCCTCCCTCTTCTGGT
>Ga0179593_1352176_pt1 | contig 15998 bp, 16 predicted proteins | sample CZODoug2_1_08_16_FD_185931 | JGI IMG/M metagenome (GOLD analysis project Ga0179593, IMG submission 185931) | Vadose zone soil fungal communities from Angelo Coast Range Reserve, California, USA - CZODoug2_1_08_16fungal (PacBio error correction) | ecosystem: Environmental > Terrestrial > Soil >... | reverse complement strand
GGCCTGGACGCTCCTATTGGGCATTTTTGAGTTTTTTGACGAGGGTTTGGTCAGTTCCACGTACATGGTTTTGGTCGATGTCTCCAGAGATGCTTCCAGGTACTTCTTTTTTAGGTCTTGGTGAGCTTTTTTTGTTTCTCCTGTGACGTGCGGCAGTGGACCCTTTTTTCCTCTTCCTGCCCATGGCCTTTCTGCGCGGTGCTCCACATCCCCTAGCTTTATCTGTTTATCCTAGGGATCTGTCTAGTCGTTCCCTGATAGCAGGTTTCTGATTTGGCATGCCCCCGTGGCTTAAGCGTTTCCCCCCCTCTTCCATACTGTCTTTGGTAAATTTGGCTCGCAGCCTGCTCCAGGTCTTGACACTTGGTCAGCGGGCCCCTTATTCCCTATCGTTTTCCCTTCTCTGGGTGTGTTGAGTGGCTTTTTTTTAGGCCGAGTTTCTAATTGACTTGCCCGAGGGCTTGCTTTCCGTAAGGTTAGGTTCGACGTCCCGTTTTGCTCTTCCCCCCCAGGCCTGTTTGCTCCCCTCTACAACTCTGTTCCCCAAGAGAGTTTTCCCTTCCGGCTAAGCGTTTGAACCTTGTCCTCTGTTGCTGAAGTCTGTGAAAAGGCGTGAACAGCTTTGACTATAGCTTTGACCCATTATTTGCCCCCCTTGGTTACTGGTTCTTAAGACTTTTTTCACCGCTACGCCCCTTCTTCGCCCTCAGCTCTACTCTCAAAACCTACCCCCACTCTTGTCCTTTAGACACTGCTCCTTACTCTCATTATTATGCCGCAGGAGTTGTTAATCGCAAAGGAATGAAGGAAATTGACCTGACCCACCAAAATGTGATTTTTCTCCCTTTCACCGGCGGCTACCACCAGGTTTCACCTTCGTCGTTCGCGACGCCTTGCCTCGCAGCACATTTTGCGTTTTTCCCGGTAGACCGGGCGGGGGAAAGGCATCCCGCCTCTAGACGTCGTCCTCTTATATGGTTCCTGCCTGGCCTTGTCCTAGACTAATTTGCCCCGCTGCCTTTCTAGGTCCCCCTCGGCCGTCTTGTACTTAACCCGAAGTTTTCTACGCGTCCTTTTGAACGTCGCGTTGGATGAGGTTTTACCCGCTCACCCAAAAGAACTTTCTGATACAAGTCGGGTCTCATTGACCATCTTAACATGATATCCCGCGTCCTAGGTCTCAGGACCTTTCACTTTCTACGTGTCTTCTTTCTTTGAGCATGCGTTCCCCATATTGCGTCCCCCCTCATGGCCCGGATCCTTCCAAGTCCAGCCCGGAAAGCCCGCCCCCTGTCCATCGCCCCTTTAGAGTCCCACCTCCTACCCGTGCACTGGCCACTTCCCCCCCACCACAACCCCAATTCAAACAGTAAAGACGAATAGTACGCGCTGCACCCGCCCTTCCGAAGTTGTAACAGTCACCTTCAAATTAAGTGTCCCCCTACCATGGTGACGAAGTCTCCTGTGAGCCAGAGTGGAGTTTGCACCCTTGTCTTCCCTCTCCCCCCCGTAGTCTAGCTCCTCCATGATCGTGCATGTTTTTCTTTTACCGATAACACGCTGATAAAATCTTTCCTTTTAGTTTTCCTTCCTCCTATCGTGACCGCCGTTTTATTGACCTCCCCCTTAAGTCTTACGGCCGACGGACGCCCCTTTTTCTTAATCGACTGCTTGTCCGTGTTTTCTCTTAGCATATGACTTCCCCGTCTATGACTTCGTTTCCCCTGACGGAGTTTCGACCTTCTCTTGTTTCGCCAGCCGATGGGATTCGTTCCCGCCTTGCCTTCTTGATGTGTCGTTCCCCTAATTCCCCGTTCTTTTCCGGTGCCCTTCTTTGCTATCGTGTTTGCCCCCATTTTGCCCCTGCAGATCACTACTTCCTTCCCCTTTTTTCTTGACGTACCTCCGTTGCCCCGCCCTCCTTCCGTTGGCGATCATCAACCTTTTCGAGTTCCATCCTTTTCTCACCCCTACTTTTTTTTTTGCTCTAGTAATTCCCTTCCTTCCCCTTTTTCGACTGTTCTCGGCTCGTTCTGGCCACCGGTGTTCACCCGGTACCGGAGTCGAGTTTTGATGCGATTGGTTCATCGATTTTTCTTGACCTCCCAGTATTCGTACAGACCCGGACACCCCTTCGCGTCTTTTTCCTGGACGAACCCCTCCAGCCTTCTGCCGACCCCCCACTTTTGGTTACGACTCCGTTTCTTGTCCCCTCTAGTGGTCATTACACTGCTACCTCTCCACAATTTCCTGGTCGTTTTAGAAAAAGGACCTTTTTTCTTCGCTGCCGTACGGCAATACCTTAATATTCTTCTGCTTCACTTTAAACCACTCGATAAACTCAACGTTCTTACCATGGATTCTTTATCACAGCTTTAGTTTAATGGCATATCCTGTCATGAGGATTCCCTCTTACTGTTTCTCTTTTCGGCACTTATTCTTTCCCCCTCTTAGCGATGTTTTCGTGGTTTCTCCTGGAAAAGGTAGGCAAGTATTTCCGACTTGTGAGTGTTCTGAGGATATCCTTGCCGATACGGTTGATGTTTCGTCTTTGTTGGTGATGTAGTGACATAGTTTGTTTTCCCAGTTTGACCTTATAATCTCTTCATTTCCTCTGGTGATTTTATTTGAAGTTGGTATTATTTTTTCCTTTCAACGCCTAAGGCCCCCCCATCAGGTCAACGTTTTAGGACATGACCCTCAGCGCCTCCTCTCATGCCGGGTTACACCTCCGTAAATCCGTTTGGATTGGGTGGTGCTATCCATAAGCTTTTGGTATCATCCTTGTGGGAGCCTATGGTTTCCCCCTGATTCCCCGTTCAATTGTAGCCAAGGAACGTATGCCAGGTCTGGGAACAGTAGTCGCTTCCCGATCTGTCTCCTAGCTGTGCTCTCCCCTTTTTTTTTGACATAAGATTACTCCCTTTCCTGCTCAGTAAACAGTCGTCCTCTCCGTGTTATAGAGTTCTTTCGGTCTGCATGAATTTCCTGTCGCCAAGTTAATGTCATGCCCCCGGAGGACGGCCGGGCTCTCCGTCTCCCCCCGAATATTCCATGTTCCAATTCGGGACTTCGTTTTTCTTGTTTTTTCTGCATTTCCTCAGATATGTTCTCTTCCCCCTCTCCAAAACCCCTCAGAACCCTTTCCAAGGGTTAAAGCTTTTGTCTCACTTATCCTTAATTCTCAAGCTTGGAGTCTTTTTGTGAGAGAGTTCTGAGTACGTGTTTGTCCCCTCTCGGTCCCCCCTTCTATGAAATTTTAGTTTCGTGCCCATGATTATGATGTCTTGTAAAAGCTTCATTTCCCCGGCTTTGTAGCAGTGGCCTTCCCGAATGGTACTCCCCACCGCTTTCGGTAACGCTACGCCCCCGGATCTTCTCGTGGGGGATTGTTCCTCGTTGGTGACGAGACCGTTTCCCTCGAGAAACGGTTTCTCACGACCCTAAAGACCAGTTTCCCCTTTTGGTGGCCCTACAGCCCTTCGTAGAATCGGAAGTGGAAACCTTCCTCCCTCCCCTGAGACACGTACAACCTTTTAGGACGAGTAATGAAGTTGATTTTTTTGTCCCTATCCTTAAGGGGCGGAACTACTAGGAGGTATAAGTCCCCGAAGGAATGTCTTTCCTTGAATTTTACAGATCCACGGGTGCCGGTAACGCCCAGCCTTTTGAAGGTAATTTTTCCTATAGAGCCTATGTACTCCTCTAGTCTGAACCGACCCAGTCACCTGAATTAATTGGATGCCGCGTTCCCCGCCGTAGGGATCCCTCCTTGCATTTGAGACCCACCCCTCCCCCCACCTTGAACGCTTGTCATCGACACCATATAATGGATACCATAGCCCAAGCCGTGGAATTCCATAAAGCCTCTCACCGCCGAAACGATTAAAAGCGCCAGACCCTCGTTTCTCGCACCATGGTTTCAATCTTTCTCCTAATCATAAGTTGTTGTTGTGATATATCTCTTAGTCGGCCTTTAAGTGGTCGTCTTTCTAGGGAGGAGTCTTCTTCGGTTTATTACTGCCACGTTCCCTTTTGGGAGCTGTTTCCCCTGAGATTCGCATGGACAGCTTCTTTAGGGCGCTTAGTGATGGTGTTGTTGGCTCAGTCCCGGCTTTTTCTTTTTATCTTGTTTACCTGCCTTGAAGATCCCAGTAAGGCGGCTTGAGGAGTCCTCTCCCGAGTGCTCGGAGCCTTTCCAGTATAGCGACGCAGTAGAGTGTTTTTCCGGCTGCATTTACTCTTAACGTTTGCTCTTAAGACAGAACTAGTCTTCTCCCGTCCGTCTTGTTACATTTCTTTGTCCCTCAGGCCCGTTCCGAGAACTTCCTGCCTACGGGCATCGAGTGTTCCTCCCAGGTTTTTGAGCCCTGGCATCTGGTTTTTCTTCTCAAGGGCTTCCTCCTCCTGTCTCCTTTTCCCGGCCACCCCATTTTAATGGGACTGAGTTCGTTTCAGCTCAGGCCTGCATTCCTCCCTTTTTCTTAATAGGGGCCTCCCCCAAGAAAGCCTGTCCTACGGCGGCTGCCCCTTCGTCTCTCTGTCCGAAGGCTTCCCCTCCTTCATCAGGGAGAGCATTGTACACTTTTCCTTGACATGACCGCCCCGATGGTTTGTCCTTTCTACTTTTTTTTTCGCTCTGGAGAATGCTCTCAGTATCGCAGAGTATGCTTTACCCAGATTAACCCTCCCCCCATTATTTTCGTTTCTATGAAAGAGTCTACCCTTTTTTGCTCCTCGGTAGCTCTCGCCCACGAATCGGAATTGTAATCTGCCCGCACCCCCTAGCAGCCCGGTTCTGCCGTTCCGGTTCACCACCCAGGATCGCCCAGGCGTACTTAGCGATAATGTCCCTAATAGGACATGACCTTTTTTGTTTTCCTGGCCACGGAAGCCGTCGGTTGAGTCCTGCCGACATCTATATACGACCGCAGGCGAGTGATCCGGTTCCTGGCCGGCCGTACCCCCGATGGACTTTTTTTCTCTCTTACTGTACCCGAGGAGTCCCCTTCGGCCTCCTCCTCCTTATGTAACACCCTCCGGGAATTCGTAGAGCACCGGGCGCCCTGAAGTGGTGCCCAGAAGACCAGCTCCCGAATACCAAATTAAACATTTATGCTTTAGTAACGTTAACACTCTCTATCCCTTGATGCTACTCTGCTATGGTTTCCCTTTAGTACGTCAACGTTTCTCAGCATTGATCGTGCTAACTGTCATTTGCGTGCCTACCCATTGGCCCGTCCGAATGCGGGCCTCCTTTCTTTCCTCCCATCCCTCAAGAAATTATCCCTCCACCGTCCCCTTTTCCCCTTCCCTGCGTCGGAGGCCTCCTGTTAAACTCCTCGACCCTTTTTTTTTCCTCCCACCCTCTGGAAACAGAAAACTAGAGCATTTCTCTCTCTGAGTCTTCACGCTCGAGCCTCTTGACCAACCCCCGGCAACCTTTCACATTGCATCTTGCCGGCACCAGTGTCTCATCTCTCGCTCTTTTCCCCGTATGGCTACTTTTCCCGACAGCCCACCGTTCGAGCAGGGTACCCATTTGCATTTTTGATATGGTTCTTTTCCTATAAACCCTCCCCTTTTTTTATACACATTCCATTTTACGTTCTTCATGCATCTGACGTTTGACTTCTGTGAACTCCCTAAAATGTCCGGTTTCTTAAAGTAAACACTCCGACTGCCCTTCCGGAAGATTATAGACAGGCCAGTGTGCTCTAGTTCTAATATGAATTCCCCTCCCCTCTGTCGAAGATGCCACTCCCCCCTTGCGTCGGCCCATTCTTTTTTACCAGGTTGAAATTTTTTTGTACCGCATTCATAAGTTGTTATGGTGTCGTGATCTTATTGGCTCCTTTTCGTGCCTGCGTTCATTTTGATCAAGGGTTGAAACAGATATCCTACTCGTGGCCAAGTTTCTTCGGACTATCCCCCACGGACTTTTTTCCCTCTCTGAAACCCAGGGCTTTCTAAGTTTTTTTTGTCTCACGTGGAACCTCACTACTACTCCCTTCCCTTTGTTGTCTTGAGGAATTTAATCCACGTAGGAAAATTTCTTTTGTTGCTGTTTTTTCATGGTCCGTCCTGGTGCCTACGTCCAGCACCTGGTCGTTGAGTCGGGTGTGGGGCTTGTTTTTCACCCTCGAGACCCTCTCCTGACGGCGCGAGTCATACCCCTACCGAATACCTCACACCATCGCCGGCCCGTCGGCGCCGGTCCCCTAGTGTTCCCCTTTCCGACATCCCCACTTTGTCTGATGACTTCTTGCTTCTTTGTTCCTCATCTTGGGATTAATCTGTCCTAGTCTCCCCCTTTGGTTCTTTCGAGCAATAGACTCCCCTTTTCCGTGCCTCCTTTATTAAGTACTGTACCTTTTCGTGCCTCTTTTGCACCCGTCACCCTCGCGAAAACTCTCCTGGGTGCTTACCCCGCTTTTGCCTTTAATCTCGTTCCTCCCTTTTACTTTGCGCTCTCGGGGGTTCATTCGGCAGGCACGGGTTCACGCCCCTGCTCAAGAGAGAGACTTTCGTCCCACCAGGGCCTTTTTTTCCTTGCTGCCGGTGCGGTTTGTCCTTCGGCCGCGAGCGTTGCTTTCTCGGCTGAAACTCTCCCTTTTTTTCCCCCTTGTTTTTCTTGTCAGGTGCTCCACACGCCTGTCGTCGGATTTGACCATGCCATTCCCCAGCGTCCTAGAGGTCCGGATGAATTGATTCTGCGCGTTCCTTTTGGTTCTTTAGGAGTTGTAGGCCATACTACTTAGACTTGTTACCCCCGTTTCCAAGTACCGGGGTGCACGAGTTTCTTCCTTTATCTGGACGTCCTTTGACTATCCCCCCCAGTCTAGCCCGAGTGGTTATTTGTTAAATTGTTCCGATAAGTTACCAGAATTTTTCCCCTCTTTGTTTCTTGCGCTTGTCTTCCTAACCATCGGTCGCAAGGTTATAGACTGATAAGTGTCTTTTCCCAGTTACGTCTTAGTCCCTCAGGCGATCTTTCGTTCCCCACCTTGAAAGAGCTTTCGTTAACTGTCCCCCATTGCACCCGCAGTAATCTCCGAATGCTGCTTTTCTTACCATTTTTTCTCTTGGACGACCCAGGGATTAAGGCCAGGTCCCTTCCTGAAGGCGTTCTTCAAGGAGCGCTTCCTTTCTCCCGGCCGAGTCCCTTTGGGGCCCTTCGAAGTCCCGTTGGGTCCTTCCCTTTCCCCCAAAGATTTCATTCCTCCACATCTTTTCCCTTCAAGGGAAAATTCTTTGGTGAATTACCTTTTCTACTGCAAAATCCAGCTGGGCGGAGGTGTAGTCGAGCTCTCTACTTGTCGCTTCTATCGTATACCCGGTAATGGATCTGCACTTCCCCTCCCGGGTCCACTCCCATCCGAGTGGGCAGGACATCCCTTTGTCCCCCCCGTTCTCCTTCGGATCTTTTGATGCGCCCTTGTTAACTAACCACGTTTGCATCCCTTACCTCTTAGCAGGCTGCTGGGGATGTCCCGCGGGGACGAGGAGGGACAGCCTCCCGTGGCCCGCTGCCTTTCCTTGCTCTCAGAATCCACCGGCTCGTGGGAACGGAGGATCTGGCTCTTACGGGCCCTCTGGAGGCTCCCCCCCCAAGGATTCCCCCTTTTGTTCTCCCCCTTGGCTTAATGAACTGGTCCGGGAGGTTTAATTTTGAAGCTGCTTTGCTCCCCCCTTTGACCCAGACTTCTGGAATCTGAGGTAACCTTATGACGGGCTCCTTGCCTTCACCCTTGCTTTCATCTCTTCAAGAATTCTCGCTCCGGACCTTCCTCAACGCTTCCGATATGTTCTTTGCCGACGCCGCACTAAGAATATGGATCGGCCGCTATATACCGTCCTGGCCCAGCTTTCTTTTTCTTTTTAGACCCCACAACCGAAAAAAAGGATGTGGGGTTACGAGACTGCTCCTGTCCCATCGCCCCTCCAAACAGGACTTTGGTCCCTTAATACCCAGTCTTTCAACCTCCTTCCCGCCTCCCATAACATTTATACCGGCCGGTCACTTTTTGCCCCGATCTCTAATTTGCCGTTTGTTTTTTTTTCGCGAGAGTCCAGTGATTTCGACAGTTTTGGTTGATCTCGGGCGGTCCTTTTTCAGCAGTGAGGAAGGTCCACTTCCTGGTTGATTCCCCCCCGTATTTTCCGGCCTTTGCGGTTTAGGGAAGCGCTTCCATAGTTTTGTGGAATAGCAGTGAAAGTATTTCCAGGTTCTTCTGTTTTGCACGCATCTTCCTTTCGGTCTGTCTTCGTCATCCTGGGTGTCTCCCAGGTTCTTTTGTCCCTTGGATGTCTAAGGCAGTTAGAGGATCATCCTGTGGCCTGATGTCCAGTTTTCCCGGCTGTCTCTTTCCCGCCATTCCTTATCTCCAGGGTTTCCTGGTGCTGCGCCACGCGCCCTCATTCCCTCTCGGTAAAGTTGACTTTTCGCCCTTTCTGTGACTCTTTCTTCTTTTCCTTCATTTTGGGGAGCCTTTGCTCTTTTATGCCTGCAAGAGATGAAGGCACCTCCCTTTCCGCCGTTTCTGACCGATTCATGTAGTCTCCGCCAGTCGTCTTGGAAACGGGTCTCCGCCGCTTGCTTAGTCAGCGTTTCCTCCCCCCCCAGGCACTTTTCGGTTTTTTGTCATGCGTTCTCTTTTTGTTGCGTTCCAAGCCGGCATGGCCCCAGTGCCCCTCCTTTTGGGTACCTCGCCTTGACCAAGGGGTCCTTCCATGCAAAGCTTTGGCTGCGTTTTGGAGCAGTTCTGCTCTGTGCGATCCGCCTATTTATAGAGTATCCCCGTAGTCTTTACCTCGCTCACCACCTCCCCCCCAAGTGGATTAGTGTCCCGTTGCAGTATCGCCCTCTTCTTTCCTTGCCCCTTTACCGCTTTCTTGATCTCCACACGGGAATCTGAAGTGCAGGCATGACAAACATGCAGCAGGTCTCTGTTCAACCTTTTCCCCACACAAATTCCTTCTTCCGGGACTCGCGCCGCCTTCCTTTCCCCTGCACTACTGGACTGCCGACAGGGACGTGTTTCGGTTTATAAGCCAAGACGCCCCCACCCCACGTACGTCCCCCGACCCCCTTTTCTTTTTTTAATTCCTCCTTCGTGAAACGACTGGTCCCCGTTTTAACTGCTCCCTGGTCGTATCCCCCCCGTAGACCTCGAATACTTTTTCACCCCAACGCCGGTTTTCGATCCCAGGGAGAACTCGGTGACCCAAGCCTATGCTCCGAAACCTTTATCCCAAGTATTAGCGGCAGCACCTTTAAATCTCCCCTTTCTTTCCCTAAGATGGGTCAGATTTCCTTAAACGTTCGTATTTTTCCGTTGCTCTCTTCTAATAGCCGACCCCCGAGTGGAGCACTGGCCCTTAGACTCCCTATTTACCCCAATAATCACCCCTCTTACTTTACCACCCCCTCCCCCCCTTTCCCCAAGCAGCCTTCTCTCGGATTTCATAATGTAATACGAGCCCCGTTCTGTCCCCCGACCTCCAGGACAAAGCACGTCTGAATGCCTAATCCCAGTCAATCGTCGCTTCGCCCACGATAGAGTGACCCGTAAGTTCCCACACCAGGGCCGTTGCCCTTTTTCCATGTTGCCCTTTTTTACCCCCGTCCTCCCGCGTTCCTCCAGTCGTGGAACAAACTTACTGTCCAGACCCCCTCACGAGTTAGCGGGAGCCATTGAGAGTGCATAGTGCCCCCGATTTAAACCCAGCCTTGTGCTACCTGCAGAAAGGTCGACGTTTCTGACGAAAGGATGAAGGTGCCTCCGTCCTACCCCTGGCCCAGTGACCTTTCGCCTTATAATAATTTTGTTGGGCTCGACTCCCCCGTACAATTGTGCTCTCGGATGCATAATGCAATCTCGATCCCGACGGCTCTTGTCCGGAGTCATCCAAAGATCGTCTTCCAGGTAAAGTTTTTTCGTTTGGTACCGGCCGGCGACGACTTCCTCCTTTCCCCGTTCTGTATTGATTATCGCTCTTTTGACAGTCTCCTTTTTCCTCTGCTGGTGCACCCTTTTGCAGCTACTCTGACTGACAATCTTCACTTATCAACAACCCCCCGGTGGCACTCCCCCCTAAACCCTTATTCGTGACCGTTTCGAACGTGGTTAATCTCTCTTTTCCTTCTCCAGTGTTTCTCGATCACGGACTCCCCTTCGACTTTTCAACTCAGGGGTTTCTTTGCGATGGCCACTGCGTGGGCTCCGTCTGCAGAACTGTAACAGTCTAACTTGTGTTATTCTGCTTTTCCCCCTTGGAGTTGAAACAGCGATGACCCCCGCTACCTGAAAGAGCCGGCGCGTCCCCCCACACTTTAGACACCCTCCTGACCCGGCGGCGTTTTTCCACCAAAACAGCGTGTCTGGCCAATCATCCCCGGTTCTTGCCCTACTCCGTCCTTTCCCGGAGTAGTATTTTCATCCCGTTTTATTCAGTTCTGCCCCCTAGCTCCCCGGGCCTTTTATGAGCAATAGCACCGTGCGTCTCTTGAATGCCAGACCATTTTCTTTTTTTGTATTCCCCCCATTTACGTCGTCACCCCCTTTATTTGAGAAGTACCTTCCCCTATTATTCACTTTATGGGTGACTTCGGCATGCATTTAACCCTGAATGTATCTTTAGCTATAGTTTGTGCGGTCTTTAAATTCCCTGTTGCGGAAATACCCAGCGGCTCCCGTCTTGACCTGGCCCCAGTATTTTGAGTAAGCCCTCCCTGGACGTGGCCGGGGTACAGCGGCCTGAGATTTGTTGATTAGCGTCCTATTACTTGTCCCGCAAGGTGCTTTTTCCTGAGTGTTGTAGGTCCCCCCCGGGTTTTTCCACATAGCTTTTATTGTCGTGCCATGTGATTCCCCTTCACGAGCAGGGCTATGTTCAGGTTAAGTTAGGGAGTTCAGGGCGTTCTTTGGTAGGTAGGCCCTTGCTTAGGCTTTTCCCAGTCCTTTTGAACCTCAAGGCCCCTTCTTTCTGTCCTCACTCTTCCTCGTCGACAGATAATGATGAGGAATTTTACTCACTGTCCATCATGCGTCTGAAGCCATGCCCGTTGTTGCTATTTGTTTTTAACGGTGCATCAGTACCGTTTTTTTCATATCCATCTGTAGGCGGTAAAATTCTTAACCGGTAGTTCTCGTCGAGATCACGTCCTTTTTGAACAGTACTCTCTTGCGTCGCTATCATAATAGCGGCAGAGGAAAATTTTCCCGTTTTCTGTCCTGCATTGGAGATTGCCCTTGGCCCACTTTCGTCGTACACGTCAGCTATGGGGTTACTTCGAGCATAGGATGAGTAATTCCTGTCCCCGGCTCTCCCCAGGCGCCTACCCTGCGGTATGCCGTAGGAGAAGGCTTTAAAAGTCTCCCCCTTGCCTCTCCCTTTGTTGGCCTTACCAGGGGAACTGTCCACCCCACCCTTCTTTTTTTCCTTGACCCTTCCCCTCAACACGATCCTTTTTGTGAGAGCATTCCCCTTATGTTTTCAGTTCCCCCGGCCCTTGGACCTACCGTTTTTCTTTCACTATTATTCATACCTTTATACCCCCCTTCTTTGATCAGCTGTTTTTTGACATCGGCGAGCTCACGCTGGATTCCTTTAGTCGCGGTAGAGACCCGGAGCTGATTCTTCACTTGCCTGAAAAGAGTCTTTGCATTTTCTAATTTACAATTCTATTCCCCCCTGCTGCCTTCCCGCCTGTGATGATTTCGGCACGAACCGACGTCTTTTCCCTCTTTTACCGCCGACGGCGCCTCCTCTGATGGGGGAGTGTCCCATTGTGTACTCCCTACGCGGAATGCAGTCCTTTCCAGCGTTACCCTTGTAGGAGAACCTTCGTCCCAGGATAGTTTGTGTTCCACAAAGTCCCAAGCGATCCTTCGGACTGCTATTGCCCCTCCTTTCGCTTACAGAATCCCCCCCCCCCCCCCCCCCCCCAGTTTGAGGACCTCTTCTATGGGGCATGGCTCTGGCTGTTCCTGGTGCTCGGCCGACGTTTTCCCCTTCTCTGCGTTTTTTGGCCCCCGCCTCCTGGCTATCGAGGAAACTGAAAGTCGCACTTGCCGCTTTTTCTTCCACTCCCCCTTGCCCCTTCTTGCCCAGGGCGCTCCCTGCTTTCCGACCCCCCTTTCCTTCTAACATTCCGCGCTGGCGTGAGACCGCCTCCCTAACGCCCTGGAGATCCGCAGCAGTTCCTGGCCGAATGCGATTCGCCCAACACCCGACCGGCCCCTCCGCGTCAGCCTATCTCTGGGCTACACATAGAACTACACCCTGACCTCTTCATCACCCCGCTTCCCCAACCGCCGCCCTTTATCCGAATTTACCTGAATTCACTTTCATATATACCTCATCCCCCCCCTCTTCTTGTTTTTGTTGCGTAGATCATTGCCAGTTCATGCAGGTGTACGAGGTACTTGAGGGATCTCGGCTACTAGCCCTTTCCGGCAACTTCCTGGTGTTTTTTGTGTCTCCCTGGCTTTGGCAGTCTATGCCTCAGCTGTCGTGTGGCGGTGGTGTTTTGCTCGCAGTCCTGGAGTTGCTGTCCAGAGCTTGCCTCTCCAGTAGTGTTCGGTCGGCTAGTTTATCACTCCCCCAGCGTGCGGTATCTTTTTCTCGGACAGTCGGAGTGACTTCCGGCGTGCGATTAGGACGCCGTTTTCTGCGACCTATTCCCGTGGTTATGTCACTTTGATTTTCCCCTGATTCCTCGGTCTTTTCGTTTTAAATTGGTGACCTTCGCGGCCCTCCTCTCCGATCCCCCTGAACCAGGGCCTACGGATGATACTTAGTGTGAACACTTTTCAGCTCGGGCTTTTCTTTTTCTTTTCGCCCGAGGAGGCCCGGAGCCGGCCTCCCGTTCCTTTCTGTGAGGGAACAAACAAGTGGCCTGTCTGATTTTAAATCTTAGCGAGGGCAAACTGGGTTTTTTCCTCCTCGTTTTAGCGGGGGCTACCCCCCTGAAGTCGTTCTCTTCCTTCCTTCCGTTTCGGGGACCTTCCTCGTTGTGCTTGAAACAGGCGTCCAGGAACCTTGTGCATAGTTCCGGGAGTGATCGCCTTTTCCCAAAGGGACTGCGCTTCCCCCGCCGGGGCGGGCACGGTTTCGTCCTTCCCTCCTTTGGTCTCCCCTCTCTAAGATTCCTCCGTCAGGAAGCTCGTCCCTCTTCCCCCTCCCGCCCCCGCTGATTTCGACAAGTCCGCTAACTTACGAAGCAAACCTCCCTTTCCTTTGCCGCAGGCGGTTGTTAGTCGACCCCCCCCCACGATCTTTCGAAGTTCCGCCTGCAAACAACCTCTGCTTTTCTCATTTGGTACCCTGGTCCCAAACAAGTGACAGGGACCCCATTTTGGAGGCGCGCGCCTGTCAATCAGGCAGACCTCCTGTGCCTTCGCCCCGGGACGCCGGTGTTTTGTTGACTTAAGCCGTCCTCATCTCTGAGCCTATACCGCCGGTTGATCAGCTGGACGTGACTTTTGTTACCCTCGTTTCAATTTGTTATGCATGGATCGTAGAGGACCTTCGGAATATTAGTAGGCCACAACGCCGTCGAGTCAGAGTAAAGGTTTGCACGTTGAAATCAGGTGACTCACTACCGATTGCAGCCCCTAGTTTACCACAGTCTTGGGTATTTTACCGTCACACCCTTCCTCCCCCTGCTGCGCCGCTTCGTGCGCAAGGCTACTTTTTTTTTACAGGTTTTTATCTCTTGTCGTTGACATGTGGCGCACCCCCGAGTGGGCGTTCCAGAGTGCCCCTGCTACTTTCACACCACTCCTCCAATCCTCGTTACAGCCCTCACTTCCAAAGGGGCCATAACTGTTTTCGGAGTGCATCATGTTGGTACCTAAGCTTTAATGATATGTGGCCAACGACCCACCACCCCTTTTCCCTGAAACCCTTATCTCAGGTTTCTCATCGTCGCTATTAGAAAGCAGCCTCTGGCCCCACCGTGGCAACTTCCCTTCCAAGAGGAAGGAAACTGAGTTGAAAGTCTAGCCATCGCACGTTAGCCTCTTGCGACTAACATTGCTGCCCGCCCGCACAACTTATCGACGGTCCCCCCATGCACGACTTTCATTAGTATTGCCTTGAGCATATTACCGACTCCCACCCATCCTGTTGACCTCATCCAGGTCTCGACCTTGATTCCTCCCTATGACGGTGCCTCTTCTCCGACGCCCCCCTTTCCCCCGTCTCCCTTATTCCTGACATACGAAAGTTGTCTTATGGCTAGACGCGGCCCCCCTTTGTGCTATGGCGCATCTGGAATGCCCGCTTTCTTGATTACCCCCCTGGGTGTATCTTTTCCCGGACTGTTCGCCCCCGCCAACAGTGAGGCGTGTCGTCCAGGACCGGTTTGTCGGGTCCCCCTGAGGCTCCGCATCCCTTCTCTTTGTGTCGGTCTATCTCGGTTCTTTCTGACCCTCCCCGCCAGGGAGCTTTTCATCTCTCTTGTGCACCTTTTTCCCTTTCCCGCCTATCCTAGAATCCTTTGGCCAAATGGTGACCTACGTAGACCTGCCGGTGCTATAGACGACAAAAAGGGGATCATGAAAGTTCCTCTAACTTGTGTGATCATATACTATGTACCTTAATTCGGTTTTTCGATCATATAGCCTCCCCTATGATCCTTTTTTTCGGCCTAGTATTTTCCACCTGCGTGCAGTACTTCTTACCCTGGTTACCCTTTTGAGGTGTTTATTATTGCAGCCCACCTTGGATTGCACACTCTCTCACCGACCTGGAAACGAGGGTGAGTCCTTCACATCCGAATCGCCCGACCCCTAGTCGAGGTCTTGGCCGTTGAAACCATACCCGAGCGGTCTGGACAAACGTTGATGATATCCCCGAGTCCTTGTCAACTAGTCGTAGATCATGCTAGTCCTTTGTCAGATCGAAAGTTACACGGGTGGTCTTCTGAGAATCAGTCCCCTTGGTGTCGCGGCCAGAATGGACTTTACGTTGAGGCGTCACTTTCTGTCAACGTCATCTTCGGCATAAACGTCGACCTGGTGCTTATCACCGGTTTTCGTTAACTCCGATCATCCCTCCTTTTTAGTCTGTGCTTCTATAGTGTGACTGTCTGTTCATGCTTTTTGTCCTCCCACTCGGAGGTTCACCGTGGGCGATTGCCCCCCCGGTCACCCGGCCCAGTTGTGCCGGCAGGATCTTCCCTTTGACTGGGTTCCCCCGTCGGCCGAGGTTCCGAGCTTCTTCAGACATTTCGCCCTTCCTCGACCTTTTCTGTGTAAGGAGTGGTGTTTTTAGTACGGTGAGCCCAAATATCCCCCGCTATCGTGAGTGACATTTCTTTCCTACCTTTTCCTTTTTTTTGCTGGACACCATCGAAGGTCTTCCGTCAGGGCTTTATGTTTGTTGTAGTCCCAAGCAGCTTCGCGGGGCCCTTGTCCCGTGAAGGGCACCTGTTTAGGGCCGGCCCTGCTAATAGACCCGAGCAGCTTGATTGACATTTCCTCCCCCTTGTCCCTCAAGATATGCGTCAGAGGAGCAGAGTGTTGGAAAGTTTTTGACTGCGACTCCCCTTTAGACGTTTGTTTCATAGTTTTGCGTCGATTTTCGGCTGTAACCAGTCACCCTTTCGCCGCGTTATCCTACCCTATTCCGTGGCGTGTGAACTTTCGTCTGCTGCAGAAGTTATCTAGATCCAGTACTTTCCCCTATTTTAAAGTTTTTCCTGCGTCCTCCTCCCCCAGCTCAGGACACTACTTTAGCGCCCCTTTGTGAGACGTGATCTGCCCCGATTGCCTGGTAAAGCCCCCGGCTCCTTGTAGGTCCTCCGGAAAGGCTTTTTTCCTCCCTTCGGGGAAAGGACGGTTCGCGCCTTTTCGCCGCATTCTGTTTGGGCCCCAGGTCTCGACCCTGTTCGTTGTTGTGGTCTCTCCTTTTCCCCCTAGATCTCCTTTTGGGATCAGCTAACCATCCTTCGTAATGCCTGGGAAATTCGGCTGACTTACCACTAG
>Ga0179593_1468598_pt1 | contig 15999 bp, 14 predicted proteins | sample CZODoug2_1_08_16_FD_185931 | JGI IMG/M metagenome (GOLD analysis project Ga0179593, IMG submission 185931) | Vadose zone soil fungal communities from Angelo Coast Range Reserve, California, USA - CZODoug2_1_08_16fungal (PacBio error correction) | ecosystem: Environmental > Terrestrial > Soil >... | reverse complement strand
CCGGATGAGGTCAAAGCTTTCCTGCCAACCCTTTTTCCCTCTTTTTTTTTTAATAGAGATGCAGACCCCCCCCTTTTAGTTGATGGCATTTTATCTATGTGCAAACTTCATTGGACCCCACCAAGAATCCCAGTTCGGCCCTTTCTGCGGCAGGTATTACTCCAATCCCATTGCTACCCTATTTCTTCCAAGCTTATTTCGACTCTTCTTTCCCCTTCCGGGTTCGACCTCTCTCTTCCTCTTCCCGGAGACCCCCCCTGTATTGTTCTCTAGAGACTTGAAGCGTCAGGGTATGAGTTCCCAGTAGATCTCACGTTCGGGGTCGCTTTGGACTTGAAGCGCCGGAATTATAGAGACCGGCGGACTCCACACCTTTCCTTCCCCTCCCCCAATTGATGCCCCCTCTTCCTTATCTGACTTGTCCTTTTGTTTTTCGTTGATTTGTTAACTGTCCTCCCTGGTCCTGGATCTCCTGGGCATGCCTGTCCCTCCAGCACCAGAGAGGACTGCGAATTGAGAGTAAGCCCGAACTTCTCAATGACGTCCCCCCCTGTTTTCACCCCGTTCTGAATCGGCTTCCTTAACATAATCTTTTCGCGCCCTGATTTGTCGAACGGATTACCATGAGAGGAGGACACACTGTGGAACACCCCCCTTTTTTTTTTTTTACACACTTGATACCTTCTTCCCCCTGAACCTGGATTACCGCTCGCCTCACTAGCGTAAAAACCCTGCGACCCCGCACATCCTCCGGTGGCGAGTCTAGCTTCTCTTGTACAAACATAAGGAAAAACCCGTTCTCCCCTTTCCCCCTTCGGAGCCTTTCTTGTGGGATGTTTCTTCCGGTGGTATACTCCATTAGTGATTTTTTCTCAGACTCTGACAAATTCACCACCAGACCAAATGCACATGCCCGGCCCCCCCCCCAAAGCTCCTTCCCCCCGCGTTTTTTGGTCGGTTTCCACAGGCATTTTTTAATGAAGCCACTTCTTTACTTTTTTCCCCACCAGAAGAAATTCTCCCAATTAGCTACCCTTCAAGTATTTTACCAAATCGGGTGATCCCCCCCAACAGGAAAGCACCCCTTTTCCCTTTTCGTGAGCTACCCCCCCCCCCCCACCCACATATGTGTGATTTGAGGACCTCTTCCGGGCCGCCCTACTTCAAGAACGATACCTGCCTCTTACGAATCCCTTTTACTCGTGTCGTCCTTTTTTTGTTGCTAATTTTTATGGCGTGTGTCGTCTCCCTTTCTTCCTAAATTTTTGCTCTTTTCCGTGGTTGACTTTTTGGCCGTTGTTTTGTATCTTACACCTCCTCGCCTTTTAATCCACTTTGCCCTGACCCTAACTCCATTATATTTGAATCCGCCCCCCCCCAATTGTATCCCCACAGTACCAAAGCTAAGAAGTTGTACGCAGTCCTCATCGTTTAGTTTAAGATTCTTTCCTGTTAGCCAGCTTATGATAGAGGGCGATGATGATCCCTTTTTTTTTCCCCCCCCCTTCCTCCTAAGTATTTTTTTGTTTAGGCGCACTGTAGTTTCCGTTAAGCACACGAATCTTCCCTTTTCCCCTTGCCACATATTTCTCATTTTGATGAGAGCCCGAACTTTTCCCTTCCTTTTTGTGAAGCCCCTTTGTCCTGATTTCAATCGTGTACATGCTGCGTTTATTCGGCCCGGGCCTACCATCGAAGCTGTGGTGCGCTAAACCCCCCTTCTTTTAAGGACAACAATTCTGTTCCACGACTTCCCCCAATGCGCAAAATGGGAAGGAACGTCGGAAGTGGCCCCTCCGCCCAAATTTTCCTTTCTTCTGCCCCCCCCAAAACACACTTTGGAGACCACCGAGGAGATTTTTTCTTCTTGTGACCTTTCTTCCAATGTGGCCGGCGTTGCGTCCTATTCCTTAACTCTCTGGTTGTACCTCTCCCCCGAGCCTGCTGAACGTATGGACCCCCAGCTTTATAACCCCCCCCCGGTTCCTTCTGGCGGCATGTGGAGAGGTAGGCTGACTGTGTTGAAACCAAGCCTTTCCGAACATTCCCCTTGACCCAGGTTTTTTGTTTTTTACCCCCGCACCCCTCCCGCCTTCCGTTCAACTTTTGTGGTCACTGCAGTATGCATTGACGTTTTTGTCGTGTGAACACTTACTAGATCTTTTCCCACCAACTGCGAGACACCACGCCTTTCCCCACCAGAATCTCCTCCTTTAGCCCGGTCCCTTTTTTCCGAGCCTGGCTGAGTTGTAAAACTCGGCTGACATTTTCCTCCCCCCGCTTTCTGTCTCGGCCAAAAGTTGGACTTGGGATTCTCTTCGGTTACTGACTTGTCCGCATCTTTCGACCGCTATGAACCCCCCCGGTGTCCTTTTCACGCCGGAGCAAGTGCGAACCGAATTCGCCCTTTTCCTTGTCTAAAAAAATAGGACATCCGCCTGGATCCGCATGGGGAAAATTCGTTTTGCCAATTCCTTCTCCGTTTTCCCGTTTTCCCCCCCCCCCTTTTTGAACTATCCGCCGTGTTTCACTTCCAGATTTCGCGATGGGCCCTTCACGTCCCCTGCGCTCTCGTTTAGTTTGCTAAATTACCCCCGCCACATTCCCCCTGTTTTCAACAAAGTTCTAATGATATGCTTTCTCCATGTTTGCGCCGTCCGCCGGTGCTTTTTCTCCTTTCTTCCGTCCCGGTGGGCCCAGTCTTGCGCACCCCCCACGTGATTCTGTCCTGTGCTCCCCTGTACATAGACTGCTTCCCACAGTTTTTTTCTCCAATATCCCCTTTTTTTCTCTGAGTCTTACTCAGCCGTTTCTCATTCGCTCACTTTTTAGATCCCTTGGGACTTCCAATAGGTTAAGCAATGTTTCTGGGGGCGTATAGTCCGCTCCAGGCCGTTTTGGCTCGGACTAGCTTTGTACCCGGCCTTTGCCTCGATCCATGCTTAACAGTTTTGTGTGATTCTATAGGACACTGCCCTTTTATGCAAGTTATTCCCCCCTTTGTGCCCCCCAAGTGATAAAGCCAGTCTCTCTTTTCCCTCGTTGTATTTTTCATGCGATCATTATCTGTCTCACTTTCACTTCGCTGCAACCGGAGGTCCGTACTCTGTCCTGTTTGGGTTTTTTGGTTTTTTTTGGGGGGGCGTGGGGGGGGGGGGGGGGGCGTAGTTTGGGTTTGTGTTTTTTTTTTTGACAGACCCACTTCCCCTTCTTCGATCGTACTTGCACGTCAGTCTTTTTTACCCACCCGCGAGTTTACTCCACCAGTTTCTTTTCCTTTCTCTGCCTTCTTTTTCTTACTCGCCCTCCCTTCTCCCTATTTTCTTTCCCCCGCTTTTTCTCGCTGAGATTTTTGCTCTTAACTCCTTCTCCCCCGACAGTCCCTTGTTATCCCCCCTCCCAGGTTGCCCGCACTTTCCTCGTCCAAGATACCTGGTCACTTTTAGAACCCCGTCACGTTCGGGTCTTTTTTTGCCTGGACCCTTTGACCTTTCACTTTAACTCGACCCACCGGGACTTTCCCCCCTTTTCAACCTCACCCCGTGCCACTCTCACATCGCTTGGTCTCTTCAGTGATTGCGGTGGCTCTTTCAACCATGAGCCCTGTCCGCGCGAATGGGCCGTCCCGAAGCGCCTCTGAATTCTTCCCTAAACCCCACCGTTTAGTCTCCACTTTAAAAACCCGCGCCCATGCTACCCCCCGACACCCCTGTCTTCCACGTTTTCTGCAATGGCTGAAACTTCCCCTTTAGAGCCCACGGCAAACGGCTCACTTGCTCTGCGCTCTTACACGTTGACGCCCCCCCCTAGCCGTTGGCACCTGGCGCGAGTTTCGCCACTCCGTTCGTTGATCGCTAACCCTCTCCCTCCTTTTACCCACAACATTTCGTATTTAGGAAGACCTCATATGTCCGCCCGCTTCCCTTTGTTTTCCCCCCCCCCCAACCTCTCTTTAAGTACCCCTTTCCAACCGTGTTACCCTTAGTGTTTTGAGTGGTATCCCCCTTCCCAATGCTTGTTGAAGAACGGACACCCCCCCCCCTCAGCCCCCTCCAATGTACAGCAATGATGAAAACAAGTGTATCTTCCACCCCCAGATAGTCTTTTTTTTTTTTTGCGGGTTTTCCCCTGGTCCCGTGGGACGTGCGAAGGTTCTCAAGTCTTTCCTTTTCCCAACCACACTCCCCCTATAAATACTCACATGATCTCCGAGTTTTCACTCAACTCTGGAGCACTCCCCCCCTCCACTTCCCCATGCCTTTCTCGTACCACATATCGTGTCTTGACCACCGCACCGCTTTTACGCCCTTTCATTTAATCCTTTTCCTCCCGAAGTCCTCCCCCTACTACTTCACTTTGAATCGTGTCCTTTTTTGTTGTTAACCCTTCCCCCCCCCCACGATTTTTGCTCTATGTGTCAGAAAGCTCAGTTCCTCCCCCTTCCCCCCCTGTGGTTTTGCTCTTGGTCCCGGTGCACACGGTCTTTGTATGTCTGCACACGCTGCTCTGAATTAGTACCCCACTTGACCAACCGTGATGAATTTTTCCCCTTTTTTCCCCTCTAACCCGTTTTCTACCACAACCTGTCAAAGTAGAATTCAAAGAACTATTCCCCCCCTACTAAGTCTCTCTCCTGTTGCAGCTTTCCACTAAATAGGAATGCGATTCTCTTTCCTCCGTGTTTTTTCGAGCATTCTTGTCATTGAAATGATGTGGAAGCACGCGCTGCATGGTTATCATCCTTACGCATTTACGTTTCCCGTGGTATTCACCCTGAATGTTGGTTGGTTGACTCCCCAGTTGTCGTTCTCCTTCAAGCGCGCTTGGATATGTCTGCGTGTATTCTTCCTTTGGGCTTCAATCTAGAGCAGCGTTTTGAGAGACAATCACGCTTGGACTTCCCCTCTCACAATGAGCAAACTTATTCCCTGGAAAGTTTCTACTTGTCCCTCCACCCTCCGCCAAATTTCTAAAACAACCCAATGACCTTTTTAGCGATTCTTTTGAGCTTCGTTGCCCGGGTTTTTCCGTGGCCGCTTACCTAATCAGAGATTTTAGGCACGACCACTCTCATTTTTGGCCGTCAAGAATTAATTTTTTTTTTTTTGGTCCACGGGGGTAGAAGGTGTATTTTCGCTTTGTTGGTGCAGCGGTAGTTTACATTGGTTTCTGAAAACCATAAGGACCTGATGAGTGCCCGTGTCTTCCCCTTTTCCTTCCCGCCCCTTCCCCCTCCTTGTTAACTCCATTATTTTGTAGGTTATGGATGAATGGGCTTTCTTTTTTCAATTCCGTAGACGCCCCTCACCGGCCCCTTCGTACCCTAGAATCGCATACCCACATCTCCCGGCGTGGATGGATTGTTACTTGCCCTTAGAGACTTTTTTTTTCCCGCTCGGTGTTTCGTATTCTCGTCGCCTGGGCTGCCTGGCCACCAAATTGATGTTTCCCCGCTTCTGGATAAGTTAGTTTGAGCGTTCTGTTAACGCTGCTAGTGCCTTCCCCCCCCCCACCGGTGATCTTTCTCTTCTGCCTTTTGTTGCCAGTTTCTTCGTAAATTCGCTTCGCGAGCCCCATGTCTTTTCCCCCCCCTAGAATCCCCCTTCCATAACGTGTGTGATGTGAATTTTTGAAGTGTCCGTTATACGTGGCGGCGTGTCCCTTTCATTTTTCACCTGGGATCGACTCATGTTTTTTCGATACCTCGCTTGGTTTTTTGCAATGTTCCCTTGAGCCAGACGCCCTGACCTGGACTCTTTGTTCCAAATCCTTCCCGCCCCCATCCCACGTCCCCCCCTCGTTCCGCGATGATCTTGCATCTTGGCTGGGTAGACACATTTCCCTTCTGTGAGTCGCTTAATGTTGCTTGCCGTTTCAGTCCCTTGTCACCGAACCGCGTGACGACTACCCGTACTTTCCCGAGGATGAAAGTGTTTTTCAAACTTGGCGAAATCGTCTTTTTTTTTGTAGTCCCCTTTCTATGAGAATTCCCCGCCCCGCGTCCCTACACCTTTTCTTCGGCTCGCGGGTTAGCCGGCCCCCTGGTCACTCAATGGTACTTTCCTTCCTTGCTTTCCGCCCCGGCTGCCCGGGTACTCTATTGTGTAGTTAACCCTTCTTTTTTTCCATACGCCACCTCCCCTCCGTTTCCCAAAATTTTCTTTTTGATTCCTTTTATTAGTAGGACCAAATGGCCAACCTGTTTTTTGTCACTTCCTTCCTCTGTGGCAACCATGCTACCCCATGGTAAGTATTTCTCTTTGTGTTTGTCATTTTCCTCCCCCTGCTTAAGGTGAGTCACACTTCACATAGCTTCGTTTTTGTCAAACCCCCGGTGTTGTCTTCTGTCTAGCGCCGCACCAACTAGGATCCGTCTTTATGTGCACCAATCTGTTTTCCCCCCCCCACTCGGCGTTTCGACCCCTGGGCACGGCTTTCGTGAGATCCCCTCCCATGAGTCCCTTCCCTTAAACAAGTCTCCTTTTTTTCAGGGCTGTAGCTCGGTTCGGTTCTCGTCTAGTAACCTGACCACATCTCTTTTTTCCTGAGACAGTTGTTTTTGTCGTCCCTTTCCTCGTAGTTCATTCCATTGTTTTTTCTCCCCCGTCCGTCAATTGGAGTGGGCGACTGGACCCTTCGACGATTTCGACATCAACTTTTTCAGGCATCCTGTTCTCCCCCGCATCTGTCCGTATACCCATTCCCCCTTTTTTTAATTGATGTTTAGTTTCTATTTCCAACTGAGTCTGTCATTGAGCGCGCTGTTAAGACCTTCCCCTTCCTTAAAACTCCTTTCGTCTTTCACCACTGGACCCCCTCAACCCGGTTGACTCAGATACAACTTCAACTTTTCAACACGTTCCCCGTGTTTCCTTTTCTCAATTTACGTTATTCTGGGACTTTCTTTCACGCTAATCCCTCCTTAACAACGGGTGTTGTCAACGGGTCTGCTACCCCATGACGAACCTTGTTAACCCCGAACAACGCCCCACCGATTTTTCCATTTTTTTTTTCCCTCTGACAGCCAGGGGCTCAGCGCTTCTGAGTTAACACTTTTTTCCATCACTGTTTTTCCTTTCCCAAGTTATCCCTTACCCCTTGGCGTATCTTGTGTGGTTTCTTAGATTGACTCATTGGCACTTTTTTCAGAAGCCTCCACTCAGTTGCCCCCCTCCTACCTTTCCACCCTGATACCTTCACCCCCAAAAGTTGAGAGGAAACGTGGTCGTGGTTCCCAATCGTGTAGCTCTTTTTCTTCCCCGGAAACTTTCTTTCTTTTTCCCCCAGAATAGACCAAGCTCCCCCCCCCCATGCCCGGGGATCGACTCCAGGGAGCTAACACTTGCCCCCCGTGCACCTTCGTGTCTCTTACCCAACACGCCGTGTCTGGAAACTCATTGAGAACGGCCCTTTTGAATCCTCCTCCCTCCTATCAATTCAACAGATTTCTACTCCCTTGTCGTCCTTTTTTTGTTCACAAACCTGGAGCATTTTTTTTCCCCCGGCCGAAGTTCCCGTTCCTTCCCCTTTTTGTGCCTTTTGGGACTCGTTTTGAGGAGATTACTCGCACACGCTGTCTCGTTTCTATAGAACTGCCTCCTCCCCCGCAGCCACCCCTTAGCCCTCCTCCCCTTTCCCCACTTTTTGGTCGCGTCAAAGTGGTAACCACAATCTAAGCCGGTACCTCCCCTTCTTCCCTCCTTTTTCGTAGTTTAGATGGCCTGGGACTTCCCTGCCCCTCCAATAGAGAGACTTTTCCTCCTCCTCGTTGTTGTGTGCAACTTCGTAGTGCCTTTTTGCCCGCCCCTCAGCTTGGCTACCGGCCCCTCTCCTTTTCTTTTTACTTCTTGAGTTTTGAATATCGTAAATTATTTGAGCTGGATTTTTTTCCTTTCTGGTGGCTCGCGGTCCCTTCAAGTTTCATTATTTGCTTTATTTCGGCACCGGGGGGTCTACCCAGCGCGAGCGTTGCAGATTCATCCCAAACTTCCTGTCCACGCCCCTGTAACCCTTTCTCCCTTCCCCCTTAAAAAATAGGAGTTAACTTTGCGATCACTCGCGCCTTTTCCTGAGGCCCCAAAAAACACCTGATCAGCGGGTTACTTTCCGAGGTGTTATTCGTTTGACCCAGTTGGTCCCCGTTCCTGTTTTCCCTTTCCTCCCCTCTTCGTTTGGTCCCATCCTCTCATTTTTTCAAGAATTTTTTTTTGCAGGATGGTGATTTCTTTTGGCTCCTTCTCCGGATCAGGGGAGCGCACTGGCCCGTCGTTCTCGTCGTTTTTTGCAAAAAGTTCAATGTATTACCTTACGCCACGTTTCACGGGGACTTTGACCCCGGGTCCCCTAAAGCACTTTTGCCACTTTTTTGTTCCGTGCATATGTACTTCCCCTTTTTCCGTGGCTCGGGGCTCCCCAGTTCAATTGCAGATTTTTCCCCATAGTATACCCCATTCCTTCAATGGACGTCACCTTACCCCCCCAGGCAGACCCGGGCAAATGGCTTCCCCTTTTCCGGGTGAATCGCCTGAGTTGGTACCCATCTTTCCCGTCTGTCGCGTTTCAACAATGGTATTTTTCTCTTTCCAAATTGTTTGGTACCCTTTCGTGTTAGTTGTATCGTTCCCCTCCTCCTTTAACCGTCTGTCAGGCGGGATTGCCGACTTCCGTTGGACATTCCTTTTGACACCACCTTTCCCGTTTCTTACATCCGGTCGCGTTTCCTGTCTTTGTTTCACCAAAACCTTTAACGCCCCCCTCCCCCCCCTCTCCTCTTTTTGCCCGGTTCGTGTAGCCGTCGGCGTGATTCTATCGCGCGGCTTTCACCGTTGCTTTATCCCTAGCTGAGGTGGGGGTTTTTTTGCCCCCCCCCCGAGCTTTTCCACCCTCCAGGGCTCCCTTTTGGAAATCTCGAACATCAATGCCAAGTCCGCTTTTTGTCGTTGGGTCTCTTTCGGTGTTTTAGACCGTTGGTTCCTCCCCTCCAGATCGAGAAGTTTTCCCGCTCCCGTCCGGGGTTCCTCTCCCTCTGCACGTCGTTTTGAGGTCCTTTTTGTGCCCAAATATGCTACTTTCCTTTTACGGAGGAGTTTCCCCCCCTGGCGAGCACATCGTTTGGTTCTCCCGTTAGTCCCTCTCGCTCAGAATGCCCTCCGTCATCGGTTTCAGCGGAGGATGACTAACCCCTTTTCCCCTGCCCTGGCGTTTGATTTCTTCCTGTCTCCTTCCTGTACGGGACTTTTGTGCGTCCCTGGCACATTGGGTTCCCACTGTCCCCTTGCCCCAATCCTGACCTCTCTAGACAATTTTTCCTGAGGACGTTTGCCCCTTTTTCCAACGGGCGTTGTGTCCAGCGATGCTATGTTAACCCTTTGTGTCCCCTCTTTCCTTTACCTTTTAATCCTCACGTGTTTTGAGATATCTTTCCTTTGTTCATGTCCCTTGTTTCCCCCTGCATGCGCCATTAAACCCACCTGGTTGCATTGTCTAGAGAAGGTTGTAAAGAATTTTCCCATGTATGATGTGGCACCTTTTTCACCCCCCAGCTTTTGCCATGTTCCCCTTGCACCTTTCCTGCTACAGACCCCTCCTTTCCTCCCCTCTCTGCTTCCCAAGCTTTCGCCCTTTCCTCGAAGGGCTGGAGCTGCTGTGCCTGGTCTTTTTTCTAGGTTTTTTTTACATAAGCGAGAAAGGTTACGATTTTGCCTCCCCCTTTGGTCAAGACCTTCCTTCCCTTTGAACAGTCCTTGTTTCACCTTCTTCACGCCCCCGTCCCAGTGTGGAACGGAAAGTGCGCGCCCCTCCCCCTTTATCGACAAACCTTCTTCCGTCGCAGTCTCCAAGAAACTTCTAATTTTCTTTGACACTTTTTTTTTCCGGAGTTATCCTTCAAGAGGGTCCCTGTGTAACTACATGGGCTCATCCCTAAATTCCCTCTAGAGCTAAGGCGGTTCATTTCACGGACCTCCACGTTTGACTTCAAAACGTTTCCCCCCCCCTGGGAACCCCCCTTTTTTCTGCCATTTTCCTCTTTTTCTCACTTTTTTCTTACAATTTCCGTATGAAGGTGGTAGGCCCCCCCTTGCTCCGTTTGTTACCCTCCCCCCAACGTTTACCCAAGGTTGTGGAAAGCGCTTCACGTTTACTTTCCCCCAACCGTTCTGGAACTAACTTCGACAAAGATCCCCCCAATTTTTTTTCCCCCCCCTTTTGACCCAAATGTCATCGGTTACCATTGTAACCCTCTTCCGGTGCTCCCCGGAACCGTTACATTGCAGGCCCCTTTCTGTCTTCTGTTTTCTTTTTCCGGTGTTCGCTGGGACGTGATGGGCTCAATCCATAAATTCCCTTGCCCCGCAGCCATACCTTTGCATCTCAACCATTGCAAGGACCCCCCCGGCACCTTTTTTGGGTACCCCCTCTCTTTTCTCTACTTTCAAGCATGATTTTCAACACAGACCTAGAAACCAACTTCCTTCTCACCTTCCTCCCCGTCTAAACTTTTGGATCCAAAATACCAACGATTTTTCTTTCCGTTAGTGGCTTCCCCCCCCGCCCGAGTTTTGTTTTTTTTTTTTTTTTTTTTTTTTTCCCCCCTTGCCTCCTTTTCCCTTGCATCACCCCACTGAAAATTGCCCTGTCATTAATCCCGCTCTTCAAAACCGATGCATAATTTTTTTTTTTTTTTACCCTCCAGACCCCCTTTGGTGCGTTAGTTGTCCACTCGCAAATTTTCCTCCTTTTTTTTTTCCCTCCCTTCGGTGCCCAGTTTGCTCTTTTTTTCCCCCCTGACTTCGAGCACAACGCTATTCGATCCAAACTGCGCCGAAGACGAGCCATTTCCCCCCTAAGAGATCCCCCCCCCATTTCCTTCACACCCCCCCCTCCCCAAGCTTTTCACTCAAGTTCATTCCCTTGAGTTTTCCCTTTTTCCTCCTGCATCTTGCCTTAAATAGGCCAACAAGATACGTTGTGTTTCTCTCGATCACAATGTTTTTTTTTGGACCCAGCCCTCCTGCTTGACAAAATTTCCCCCCCGGCACTCTCTCTTTTTTTTTTTTGCCATGTTCTTATTGATACATTGTGACTCCCCTTTTAGCCGATTTTTTCCCATCTTTCACCTTCGGCTTTTAAAGGGGTTCTCAATCGAGCAGCTTTGTTTTCTCTCTTCCCCAACTTCTACTTTTGTCCTCCTTTTTACAGTCGTGCCCCAGGCAACCAAATTGCGGAATTCCCCTTCGCACTACCTTTTTTTTGACCCTAACGCGACCTGAGTCATTTTCCCCCCCAAATGACGCCGGGTTTTTTTTTTTTTTTTTGGTAGTTTTTGACTGCCGGTGTCTTCTTCGGTGTTTCCCCCTGGCCTTCATTATTTTTTTTTTTCGTCAGGTTTACCGAGTGTCTTCCTGTCCCAAGTATACCCATACTGCTAACTCAACTTCTGTTGCCTGCTCCTGTGGTGTTGTATTGTGCCCCCCCCGATTTTTCTCCGTTTTTCTTTTTCCCCTGAATTGTTGGAGTTTTTGTGTGACCCTTCCCACCTTTGTTCATGGTAGCACAGCATCGGACTGGGTGCAATGGCCCCCCGTCCCCCACTTCGTGACTTGTCTTTTTGCAGTGCAGCTTTCCGCCTTTCCCGTGTTTTTAACAGGCTTTAAGTGGGAGTATCGCCCCTTCACTTGGTCCCTTCGGTTCATAGCAAAAGACCCCCCTACCTCCCGTCCTACCCTGTTCTCACTTTTTTTCCCGGGGGGTTTTCCTTTTTTTTAGTTATTTTTTTTTTTTAAACTTGGCCCTTTCCTTCACAGAATCTTTTTTTTCACGTTCACCTTTGGTTGTCAAAGTCGTTGGTTAGTTCGATCAGTTCCTGACCTTTGTTTGCCCCTTCCGGACACCGTTCTCCCTGGTGTTCCCCCCACTTTTTTCCGTTTTTCTTTTTCTCCGGGTCTCTTTTTTTTGCCCAGTCTTTTCCCCCGACCCATTTATTGATCCCAACATCAGATTTCCAGAGGTGTGGTGAACTGGTCGTTTTCTCTTCCGCCTAGTGTGTAGGAAATTCCTAGTTGTCCTTTTTTTTTGGAGATTGTCGTCTTTTTCCTTTTCCACTGCCCGCCTTCTGTCCATTTACCCTGGACTTTGGCCATCCCTTTCCCCCCCCCCCGAACTACCCCATCCATGTGACCCTACGGTTTTCTGGCATCTAGACCTTTTTTAGTAATGGTTGCCTTCCAGCCGGTGATGTCCGGGAACTGTTCTTCGGCGCAGGTTAGGTCTAAAGTCGGAACCCCCTAGTGCTCTTTTCTTTCGTTCACTCACGTTCCTTTTTTTTTTTTTTTTATTTTTTTTTTAACTTGACGAGTTTCCCCCCGTAAGTTGTGTTTGGCGCCTCCCCCCTTTTTTTTCCGGAGCGATTTCGCATCCTACTTCGACCTCCTGCATACACCTTAGAGGAAGCGTCTCCGCTTGGTTTTTTTCCCCCCCCCTTTTAAGCAATGAGGGTAGAAATTGCAGCGGGTTGCCCCCCTTGTAGTCAAGTTTTCCAATTTTTCCCCCTGCCTTTTCACAATAAACATGCATACCTCCCCTTTTTGCCAGCCCTTCTGACCAAAGCACCCCGTTTGGTGGAAAGCGACTGATGGCCACCCCCCCCTTCCCAGTACTGCCCTGACTTTCCTCTCCTCTGGTTTTGTTTGTCGAGTTCCCTGACAATGAGTCAAATTGTCACCCTCTCCCTTGCCAACCCCCCTTTTGGGTTCCTTGTCCCCCTCTTCATTGCGCCCACCAAACTGTTCGATCCTAGTTATGGCCTGGTGGTCCAATAGATTTTGACTTTTTCCCTGCGATTTGACGTTGCTTCTTCTCCTCGCACTACATTGCTCCCCTTTCCCCCCAGTCAAGGCCTTTTCTTATGTAGCTGCCTTCTCTTCGATTATATTTCCCCCGTTTTCACCACCCCCAAAGAGAGTTCTCGACCCAAAATATACACCGGCTTCCACCCTTTCAATTACCTGGTCAGTTCAAGTAGCGTACGTCCCCTTATTGTGTTTGTCTCTTTCTCCCGATGCACCTATTTTTACGGCCCTCCCATAACATCCCTCCCCCTCCCACGGTTTTCGTCCTCCCCCCCCCCTTTTAACCCCGCACCAATATGCCACGTATCATCGCTTTCTCAGTGATTTTGCCGTTTTTCCAAATTCCCTTTTATTGATTGAGCCTATGCCTGTCCATCTCCCCCATTCCTTCCTGTCGCCCGGCGGGCGCCTACAATCTCTTTTTCGTTCCCAAAGTTTCCCAAAAACTTTCTCTTTCTTTTTCTCCCCTTCCGTTAAGTTCTTTTTGTTTCCCGAACGGACTTCTGACCTTCCCCTTCACACGGTTTTTGTACCTTCCTTACCCTCTGACCTTTCACCCGGTTCCCCTTCAATCAGACCCCTAAACTTAGCCCGTCTCAATGGATTTTTTCTTTTCGACCGGGGGCGACGTCCTCTCTTTACCCGCCATTTCCCCCCTGTTGTCCTTTCCAATGCTCCTTGTCCTGTTACATTGGGCGGGTCTCCTGTTTGTTGTTTATAGCGGATTCCGCCTTTTAATTATGGGAGGAATGCCCTCCTGTTCCCTAGTGAAATTCCAGACCACGTTCAAAATCCCCCTGTTTAGTCGGTGCCCACTCTGTAGTGGATCCCCCGTCAGTGTCATTCCTGTGTCCGCCTTTTTCATGCCCCTTCTTGAATGGTTACCCTCCATAGTACACTTTCGGATGACCCGACCTCCCCAAATCGGGTCTCCCTCCCATAGTTCCCGACCCCTTGAAGGTACCCCCCCCCAGGTCTGGTCGTGACTACCCCTCTCCTCCTTCGGTACTATCCACGTTTTTTTTCTTTTGGTCATCCCTGTCTTTTAACCCATACAGTGAGTCTTATTGTCTGAAGGTTTTGTGTATAACTTACTTTTTTTTTACACACCCCCCCCCCCCCACAACCCCCCCCCCCCCCCCCCCCACCACCACCCCACCCACCCCCCCCCCCATTGCCCCCCCCCCCCCACCCACCCCCACCCCCCCACCCCCCCCCCCCCCCCCCACCCACCACCCCCCTCCCCCCCACACCAACCCTTCCCCACCACCCCTCCCCCCCACACCCCCCCCCCCCCGGCTTTGTCCCCGGCTGAAAACTTCACCACACTTACCCTTCCTCGATTGATTTTTTCGCTCTGACTTTTGCTCGCCATTCTTGCACACGTTCGAGCCGACTGTTTTCCAATAACCTAATCCTATATGACCATCTTTTTTTCCCCTACCGCCCACCTTTCTTTTGTCCCACCAGCCCCTCTGCTCGCCGGTGTACCGCCCTTCGTCAGATCCCCGAATGGGCTTTTAAATACGCCCTCCCATATCTCTCTCCTCCCCGTTTTTTGTTTTTACTAGCACCTCTGGCGAACCTCCATTTCTCCTGGCCCCAGTACATATATTCGAACTGTTCGATTGGTTTTTTTTTAGGTTCTCCGAGTTCGTCTCTTCTTTTTGTTGTTTTCCTCCACCCCCTTGGCGGCTGAAAGATGCGGTTTCCCTATTTTTCTGTTTTCTTTTCGGTCACCGTTGGTGCTCGCGGCTGATGATGTGCGACTCCATAACGCCCTTCCCCTGCCCTTCTTCCCCCCTTTCAAACCAATTTTCCGTGAGCACTATCCACCCCCTCTTTTTGTCCCCCCAAAATTTGTAGTTTACTTACAGTCCAAACTGGCTTCGCCTAGTACGCCGAGTCTTTTGCGTTTCTTCCTTAGTGCGTGTCTTCACCGGTCCTTTCGTTCCCCCTCATCGGATTTCTTTCAGTGTCCACCTCATTTACGCTCACCGAACGGTCGTTGGCCGTTGATGTTTTTTGTTCCAGTGTTTTCTTTTTTTCGGTGGCTTGCTTTTTTTTCTTGTTGACGATGTGTGAAACATTGATGCCCTTCTTCAGACAAACGTTTGCCCCTTTTCCTGTCCAGTGACTGGGAACCTTCACAACGACTGCTTGCCGCTCTTTGGTGCCGGTTTGTTTCGGTAGTTTGTTTGTTTGTGCAATTTCCCTTTTATTTTTTCTCCCAAGAACTTGGCCCAGCTCCACTTAGCAATCCCCAGGAACGCCCGCTTTCCGCGTCCTTTGTTGGTGTATTTTTTTTCTTTTTTTTGGGGGGTTCCCTTCTGGGGAGCTGTACTAGCGTGCCCTATTTTTTGTCCTTTCCACCAACAATTATATTGTTGTTTTGAAGTTCGTTCCTGGAGCGTTTTCCTGGAACTTGTTTCCCCCCCCCCTCTTTTTTTTTCTCGTTGCACTCCCCGGTGCTTCCTTTTTTTTTTTTTGCCGTTTCCTTTTTCCCAGCAGCCTTTTTTCATGTAAATTCGCTGTCGACCACACCGGTCCGCACCCCGGTCTTGAAACGTTTTTACAACGGGCTAGCGTTCGGAGAGTGTCGACCTGTTGAAGTTCGCCGTTGTCCCCCTTTCGCTTTAATGGACATCTTCTCCCCTTCGCTCCCTGACCAGTGGCTTTTTGTTGACACCTCCACCCCCCTTTTTTTAACCCTCGTATTGAGCTGATTTCCTTTGGCTGTTTTTGTGTTTTTCCTCCGTTTTGGTTACCTGTTGAGCCTTTTTCCGGTCAGTGGCCCAGCGCACACCCGAACGTTTTCTGCAACTAACTCTTTCTTAATGCAAGTGCGCCAACATTGCTTTCCGAGTGCACCCCTTCCTTCTTTGTATTCTCCGTTGAGACTTCTACCTCTTCCTCTTTGATCCCCCCCTTCCCCCTCTCAGGACTTTTTTATACCTTTTGGGACGACTCGGGTCCTTTTTTCATGGGCGTTGTAGTAAGATCCTTCCCTTCCTCCGGGCCCGTTTTGAAACTTGTTTTCTTTTTTTCCCCCCTGCACCTTTTGCACAACGGATACAGCCTCTGAAAAGTTTTGTGCTGCCTTTTTAGGAAATGCCTTTTGGAACGTCATACTGTTTACCAATTTATCCCT
>Ga0179593_1337493_pt1 | contig 15999 bp, 12 predicted proteins | sample CZODoug2_1_08_16_FD_185931 | JGI IMG/M metagenome (GOLD analysis project Ga0179593, IMG submission 185931) | Vadose zone soil fungal communities from Angelo Coast Range Reserve, California, USA - CZODoug2_1_08_16fungal (PacBio error correction) | ecosystem: Environmental > Terrestrial > Soil >... | reverse complement strand
TTTTTCCGGCATGCCCCGTTACAATCTCCCGCCTCTTCAAGATCTTTCACTTTTTAGCCAATCTTCGTGCGACCTCTTCCCCCGATATGCCCCTCCCTTAGAGAAAGTCTCCCGACAAGATTAATCTTCCCCTCTTCGTAGAAACCCTGGATCACTTTCCGCACCCGCTCCACTCTTCTGTCCTGGATGAAGGTCGATAAGTAAATCTCTTTCCCGCTTCCCTTTTTCTGAACCCCCCGAGCCCATGTCGTACAATTTGCTCGCGCCCAACCCTTGTTTTCCTTGATCTCCCCCCGGGTTTTTTCAGAGAGCGATTACCCACCCTAGTAAGACTCCCCTAAACACTCATCCGATTGCTTCAGCATGTTCTCTTTCATCTTGCGTATTTCTCCCACCCCGTGATCGAGACACAACATGATTGCCCCGTCATATTTTTGCATTCTTTGACAACGCCAAACCATACTCTGTCTCTTTCCAAAACTCTTTTTCAAAGGCCATTCGTGCCATAAGTGGCGCCTCCCTTTCCCACTTTTTTGATGTCTAAACTTTCCGCGGCCCATTTCCGGAGAAATCGCTTTTTTTAACAGCGTTAATCCCCTTCCCCTCGACCGATTCCAAGACACCTTTCCTCGGATGGTGATGCCGCGCGCCGACCCGAATCCCAGCGATCGGTTCTCCGTTCTTGTGCTCCTGACCCACCCCCCTTCTTCTTTTGTCTTCCAGTTTTCTATCTATCTCCCCTTTTGATCACCGCACTTAGTACAGCCGCGCCGATATTGATTAGCCAGCAGTGCTTTTTTTTCTTCAAGTACTTCCCGTTTGAAAGCGGTCTTTTTACCAGAAATTAGTTTTACCCCCACGCCATTTTCGTATGTCCCATTCCCCGCTGAGCTACCCCTCATGCAACCTTCCCCGGCCTTTCCGAAAGCGCCGTGACGGCTTTTCCCCCCACTCCTTTTGCACCTTTTAACGTATTCAGCTGCGGGAAACCTTGACTCCCCTCGACCTGCATACAGCGGAGATGCGTCTTCTCAATGACCTTTATGATTAAGCAGCATTTTTTTGCAAGTATATTAAGCGCTAGATCCCCTTTGGCCGCGCTACACTATGTCGCTCGATGCCGCATGCTCTGATCAACGCAAGCATACCCTTCTTTCCTCACTACTCGTTCTATCCTGAACCTCACAATTTGCACCGAGTCGCACTTATCGTCGTTGCCTCTTGACTGTGTTTTAGAACCGGGCCGGCCCGGTCTTCTCCGTTCCATCTATCCGGCGTTCCATACATTAGATTCTTGCCTCCGAGAATTTAGATACGTTGAGGCACGCTTCCTACACCGGCCCCCCCCCCCGGCCAGGGCAGTAGGTCGACGCCTATCTTTCGGCCTGTCCCTCCTCCCTGTCAATTCCTTACTCTTCCTGCCAATCGGTGGTAAGAATTTGCAGTTCGGGCCTTTGGCGCGCCCGTGCTCAAGGATTCTCTTTGACCCATGGTTGCAAACCCTCCCTTTTCTTTTGATAGTTTTCTCCCATCCCTTAGCGCCCAAGAAGAATGTTGAACCGGGTCGCGGGTTCCCCGTATTTGGATTATGGGTTTCCTTTTTAACCGATCTGTTGGACGTCCCTTTTTTTTTTCCGGTCCTTTTTCACACCCTACGTGTTCTGTGTCGCTAGGTCTTAACCAGGAAATCCTTCCCTCAACTTGCTTCTGGATCCTTATGGTTCGTAGGTTTACGTTGGTGCGGGTTTGTCAGAGTGCCCCTATTTTCCTTTTGCCGCTTTACGTTTCTACGTTTTGCCCTCATCCTGAACCCAATTTTGAGTTCTTTCCAAATGTGCCTTTTCCAACCATGGACTCTTCTCACGGCGGAAAAGGCATCTTCTTAGACCCGTCGCATTCTGCTCCCTTCTTTCCACTCGTTTTCTGAAGATTCGTTTACCCCCTCACTTGTGTAAATTTCTTCCACTTTTTTTTCAGATGGTCCCCCTCTTCGTGGTCCTGAGAGAAGGTGGTTCTTGAATCTGTTTCCACCACCGTCATTTGAAGCCATTCTTTAGGTTCGACATCACCCCGGCTACCACTTTTCCTCGCTTGCGTAGTCGTGGCCGCTGGTTCCGGCCCACGTTTCTTCTAAATAGTCCGTTTTTCCTTCCGGCCCCAAAAGAAATGCTTTTTTTTCCCCTTCCCAGTTGCGCCCAGGACCCCAACCTGATCGTGGCTAACGGAACAAAATCCAAAACTTTCTCAACTGCGCGACCCATTCCTGACCCATTCAGTTCAGGATTTCTCTTTCCCATCTTGAGGTTCCCACCGTTCATGTTTAGTCCCTTCCTGGTACATTCCCCTCTCTTCTTCCCTCCCTTATCAACTTCCTATTTGGGCGTTTTCGGCGCTTCGTCCCCCTCTAGATATGCCGGCCCGAAACGACTTGTGAGCCAGTTTCCCCTCAAATAGTGACTCCCTGTCCTTCTTTCGGCTCCTTCTTCATCGTGAGCCTCTTACCGATCATCTGGGAGGGTCCGGGTCGAGGGCTGTTTCCTTGATCCCTTTTCCGAATTCGAGCCTCTTGCCAGGTGAGGGATAGAAGATTTTTTTCTATCGCGCTAAAAGAAAAATCTTCTCCGCATCCGGGCCACCCACTCCCCACTCTTGATCTCGCTTTGGAATGTCATACCCATTTAGGTCACCCCAAGCCTTGAGCTTCTATGTTCATCGATCTGATTATTAGCTTCTTTCTCCCGATGCTGAAAGGACCACCCCTTTCCCTCACCTTTGTTTTTATGCTTTATTCTTCACAGCAAGGACCTTTCCCATTTGTTTTTTATTCTCTCAGAGTTCTTGTGCGCCAGGGCTCTCTCTCAACAAGTTTGAGGTTTCTTCATCGCTTCTTTCAGATCGTTGTTTCCTTCCCCGCTATAGCCCTTCTCCCTCGATTTACCCCCTCTTTTTCTCTTGCTTTTGCGAAATGCGAGGTTTGCCCCCGACAGCCAGATAGTCCAGAGGGGGATTTCATGTGCTTTGCTGGATGCTTGGTTTGTTTTGTCTGGCGGCGCCATTGTTAAGAGAAGCTCTTGCCGATTGCGCGCTTTCCAACATGAAAGATTTATCGCTTCGACCCTTCTCCCCAATATCGTTTTTGGTTTAGCTCTACCTGACTGGCGCCGACACGCCTCGAAGCGTTACTGATTTAGTTTTAACCAGGAGATCTGTTCGGTGCCTTGCCGATCGACGTTTTTTGCTGATTTTCCGCGTCTCTCACTTAGTTTCAATAGTTTTCTCCCCCACTTTTTCTTCCTCGCCGTTTGATGTAACAGTCCTGGGCTCAATTTATTCAAAGGTTTAAATCCTATCTTGAACAGTCGATTGCCGAGGAACTGAAAGGGTCTCAGGGTGATGGTTTTTTGTGGTGGCCTGGAGGCCAATCGTTTTTCTTTTTTTTTCCCTTTCGCCTGACCTCTCCATTTTGTTTGTATTCTGTTCTAAGTATGGTCTTAGTCCTTCGTTTTTTACAGGACCCCGGGCTTCCGACCAGCATCCTTATCCGGTTTTTTTCTGAGTCTCAGACTTTGACTTACCATCCCAAGTCCTTTGTATCCATCGGGAATTTGGAGATTCTATTACCCCCGATCGCATTTTCCTTTCTTTATTCCCTTCCGGATGTGATTTCCACGATATTGGTGGCTCACGGGCGTTTGTTTTGTTTCTAGTGATCTTGCTCATAATTTGGCGAACTTTTTATTCGCATGTTCTCATTCCTTGGCGCATGTTCCTCTCCCGATCGTCCTTGGGACCCGACTGGTTCGCGCTCCCCGTCCCAAATGGTTTCTGGACTCTAGTTTTCCAAAGTTTTCCCTCGTAACCCAGCTTCACCCGTTTTGCGAAAAAATCTTCCGTTGAAACTCACCCTTCCCCCCCATTTAGTTTATCTGCCCGACGGTATCCCGAAGAAGACTTGTTTTTGGCATTGACAAGTGTCAGTACTGCCCCCCTATGAGTCAACGCTTCTTTTTTGAGCTTGGTTTTTTTCAACCGATTTTTTTTTTCCACCGATTTGGTTTCGCCTAAGCTAACCCACCTCCCTTTCCATTCTCCTGTCCGGCTGCTGAGTAATCTTAGATGAGTATCCCAATGCCCTGGAGGGTTTGACCCACTGGTCCTCTCTCCTTAATCCTTGAATGTTGCCGCGTCCCTTTCCCGTCACCGTGGGGTTAGCCTTGGCAGGATCTCGTCTATCAACTTTCTTCCAGGTCTGGAGGACGAAGCGTGTCGCCCTAATTCCCTCTTCCGTGTGCCGTGTCGATCGTTCCCTTCCCCAGAGTCCCTATCTTTTTCGCGGAACCTTAGCATGTTTCTTAACCGCAGATCTCATCTCCTCTTTGGTCGTCCTGGGTTAAAGTCATATTTTCAGGCGTCCTATCGTATCCTCGTGTTAATGGTATTTTCTTCTTCAGTTCCTCCTCCGCTGTCGTTTTCTTGGCTGTGTTCTTGGAGTGGGAGGTCTCCAGTCCGTTTTTTCGCGAAGAGTTTTCCGATTCGGTTTTTTCAGAATGTTTTCTGTGAGAGCGCTTGTTAATAGACCCTTCCCCCATTTTTTTCTTCGGGTGTCTTGATAAATTTGATTCCTAGAACTCGCGGATCCTGTCCTTACCGCTTCCCTTTTCACAGCCGACTGGAAGACTACCGTCTTCCACTTTTGGACCAGCCAGTATTTGCATTCTCCAAGCTTTCCACTTTTCAAGCCCGTGAAAACTCTACTTGATTCTCAGTGGTAAATGACTTACATATCTTTGTAGGTCCTGTTTTTGCTTTCTTTGACCAGTCTTTTCTCTGTGAACCTTTGGAGCCCTTTCCGATTGCGCTTTTCCGGACTGTTTCGTAAATCCAGGTGCGTGCGCTTACTACCTAACCCTTGGTATAACCGCGAAGACTCCGCAAATGGGCGCCCTGGACCAACCCTTTTTTTGTCATGCGGCCGTCCCCAGTCTGATCAGAACCTTTTTGATTCTCGGGATTCGTTTCGGCGGCTGTGCTCCACATAATCCCTCCATGTTCTTGGCGAGTCTTTTTCCGGGGGATTAAGTTGGCTTCTCCTCCTGTCGCACGGAGAATGGGTAAAGGACCTAGCGAAGTAACCGAGAGATCGGAATTCGCCGATCGCAAGCTCAAGTGTCCTCAAAGCAATGTCACGAGACCCAAATCCCCCCCCCTGCACTGTCCGGCTTGCGATTTAAAATTTTCGCTGAATAACCATAAAACTGTGGTAGCTTTTCCTCCGTGGTTTCTCTTAATTATCCAGTTGTAATCATTCCGTTTTGGCCTTCCCTCTTATTTATCTTTTGACGTTGCCCCCCTTCGGACTCAGATTTGTGGCGGGACTGTTGAGGTCTATCGATGTTGATCAAGATTTTTTCAAGGATGGATTCGCTTGAATAACTTAGGCTGATTGTGGATTCTTCTTATGTCTCTTTTTTTATTCCAGATTGAAATGAAACCCGGTTTTATGATCTCACCTCCACCCTCTTTGGGTGGCGTTAGACACTTTTGTCGTAAATGTGTCTTTCTAATTCACCCCCCATAGATCTGGTTGTACCTTGCTTCGGTCTTTCTTTGAAATACGCACGAATGGTAAGCGTCTTTGTGTTTTTTTGGTGTTTATCGCGTGTAGGCCACATTCGGATGGCTTTCTTGCATTAGTCTCTTTACTCCCTTTATACGGTGCCTTTATCGGCTACGCTGAACCCCTCCTACCACGTCTGATTGATGCGTCCAAAAAGCTTTTTCTCGATTATCTTGATTCTTCTATTTACCCTTTTCACGCCGGTTCCCACTCCCCGCGGGGAACTCCTCTTAGGTGTTTTTCCGAAGTCCAGGCGTTTTACCCGGATTTAGGGCAGGCTTTTTTCCTTTGAATCACTGCCCTTTATCGGCTTTTCGTTTTGTTTTGAGAAGACGTGCTCCTCCAGTTCTTTTTTTTTCGCGGACACACTCTTATCCATCCCCCGGGGATGGTTTTTTGCTCTTGTAGCGTTCTGGCCTTCGAATTCTTATTATGATCGTCTGGATCTTCGAGGAAGAGATTTTGGTTTTGACGGAGCCCCGGACACGAATTCACCTCCCGCTTTAACCGCTTCCCCTTTTCTGGTTGCGTTCTAGAGCTTCACTTTACCCCGTTTCTGACCTTTCCCTTCTGACCGAAGGCCCCTCTAGCACGATTTTTCCTTACCTTTTTCGTTGAAATGGTTGTTCTTGCCGCCATATGAGAAGGAGTGGATACTCTTATGTTCCTTGAATCCCGGCTCCCCTGGGACCCACAAAATAGGTCGATTCGTTTGATGCATGCTCGACGAAGTTCCTCGTCTTTCGCCTTTTCCCCCCCTCTTACAACTGTGTTTCTTGTCGCCAGAAGGTCACTCTCGAAAGCGTCCTCCCAGGGCGCGCCTCTGCTGGCAATTGAGATTTGCACCCCACTCTTCTTTTGGTCCATCGTACATGTTCCTTGTAGGGGATTCTGTCTGGTCGTCTGGTTGTTTTCTATGTTGAGAGGTATCTCTATGTGGCGGGTGTCGCTGTACTGAGTTGAAGACTCGGATCCCTTTCCTTCCTTAGCCATGCCTTCTTGACAGTTCACCAGAGTTTGAGAAGGCCTTTTTTTGTTGGGTGTCTCGCTTTTCTACCTGACAAACTTGAGAAGGCGTCCGTCCTTTTGGGATAGAAGGTCCAGATTTCATTCCATCCTGAGTGTGTAAGGAAAGGGCGTAGCACATTTCAACAGTCTCATTGCACTCGGCCATGATTCCAGCCTTCGTTTTCTGTTCTCATTGATCGAAAGCGAAATTTTCCTTCTTAGCCAGCATCTCTCTTTTCTTCCTAATAATACGTGTGTTTTTTACTCTCCCTTGATAATATAAACTTTCCGTCTCCTCCTTCCATCCCCCTACGTAACTCCCACAAGTACCCGTGTTCCTAATCTTTCCCCTTTTCTACTCAGTTCCTCTCCACCGAAGTTATTTAGTTTGACTCTTATCTGACTCTTCACTTTTCTTTTATTTTGTCTGAGCCTACTCTTCACAGACTGAGCCGCCCTTTTTGAGAAGGTTTTCCTCAAAGTCTTATCAGGCTTCTCTTCTAAAGGCTCCAAAAGTCACCCTCTCTTCTCTCACCCACACGGAATCCCATCCAGAACACAAAAGACGTAAATACCTCTCCTCCATGAGCTCTCCCCACCTCATGTTGCTCTTTCTCCAGACTCCCACATCAAAGGCTAGACTCTGTTCTCTCTCGAATCTCTTTCTTGATGCCCCCCCCTCCCCCCCACCGTTTTACGTTTTTTCCTTTCACCATGCAGAAGGGCATCACCCCTCCTATTCCTAGTTTCTGGTCTTGGTTTTTTGATTCTACACACCTCTGAGAAAATTCCTTCCCTTTCGCGAACGCCCCCGTTCTTTTTTGGGAGACCGGTGTTCGTCTTCGAAAGAGGTCTTAACCACGTAAAGTAATGAGTTGCCCTCCAACCCTCAAAATTTTTTGTGAATAGCGTGATCCCTTTTTTCTTCGTTCACCCCACATCTCCATTGCTTGCTATCCTCCTCTTTCGCAGGACCTCCTTTCTCCGCGGCAACACCATCCGTCTTCCTTTTTTGTCGTGTTTCAGCCTCAACCATCCGGTTAGCTGCTTTCTCCCAGATCGCCCTTTGATCACGTTTCCTCTTGTGTCAGTCAAAGCGTTCTTCTTAAACCCTCCCTGGTCCCCTTGGCCACCACTCGTTCTTCCGCCTTAGTTACGTTCCCGTTGCAGTCAATCTGCTTCTACCCGCCCCTTCGAGTCACCGTTTTAGAATCCCCCTTCGTGCCTCAGGTATCGACGAAAAGCACGGTATCGTCCAATTCTCTAGCTCTACTTCCCCAATATCCTTCTTCCAACCTTCTACTGGCTAACTCTCTTGAACAACATGCGTCTTCTTTTACTCCTTTTTCTCGAACTAGCGGTTTCACGCTTCATCTTCCTATACCTTTCGTACAAAAATGCCCGCCCAACCCCTCCTTGTTTTTTCTTTTTATCCCGCGGTGTCTCTCCGATTTCCAACTCGTTCATATTTTTCAGAATCAACCCTCCGTTTTGTGATTCCGCTCTGTCAATCTTCATCTTTTTTTTTCTCCCCCCGCGCATCGCGCCCTCCTTCTGCCTTTTCCCCACCTCTTTTTCACTTCTTTTTCACCGAAAAAGACCTGGTGCTCCCCACAGTCAGGATTCCCCCAGTCTAATTAATCCTCCTTCTCCGCCTCAAGCCCCGTTTTCTTTTTTCTCCGCCCACATTGTCTCGCTTCCTCGGCTTCCCATCTGATATTTCCCACCGCTTCCATCCCCTTCACGCTTTTGATTTCCTCTCCCCTCCCGCGGACTTTCTTCCTGTTTGATGCCTGCCCTCCTCCCTCCCTACCACCCAGGAGAACGGTCGACGTTCTTCTGCTCACGGTTCCCGTCGCTTTTCCTGCGCAAATTTTCGATATGCCTTAGTCCCTTTCTATACCGCACACCATTGTTCATGTCTCCCCGCCTTTTCGAGCCCCTTCTCTGATTTTAGAAAGAAGGGACTCTTCCCTAGCCAAGTCCTGATCCTTGAGTCCCTCTGACTCCCCCCAATTTTTTTAACAAGTCCCATCCAATTGTTTCTTTTCGTATGTTTTTCTTCCGTGCAGATTCGCCTTCCCCCCTTCTGAAAATTTTAGTCTTTCCATCACCAGTGTTGCCCGAGTTCTTCCCCGAACCCTTTTTTATGTTATTACGGTCAAGTTTCCAGCCCCTTCATGGTAAAGGGCTCTTTAAGTTGACCCTCTAATGTCTCCCCCAGTTAATCGCTATTCCATTCCCCCTAGCCAAGATTTCAGGGAAAGTTATCCCAGCGCACTTTACTCAAAATTGGGCCGCCTCTCCGCGTCGTCCCGGCGCCGCCCGACGGGCGCCTGTCTACCAACTCTACGCGGGGGGAACCACATCTCACCGACTGCCCAGGTGAATACCGAGAACCAATTCCAAAGTCGGTTCCCCCCCGGTTTGTATTCGACTTTTCGAGGCCGCGTGAAACCCTTTTCCATTCCTTGAACTTCTGTCTGATCCCTGCGTGTTATGAACAGCCCTCTTGTTCCTTTTGACGCGCGCGCTCGTTTCTTCCGGACCCGCCTTCTGACGAAAAAGAGAAAAAGTCGAGGGCCACGTTTTCTTTTAGGCCCAAGCGATCTTCTTCCCCTCTGCCGTCGGCGTAATTCCTCCTCGCTGCAATAGTGAGTGCCTCCTTGCCTTTTTATTTTAGTGGTCCTTTGTCAAATTCTTTCCCTTATAATCAGGACCAGTGGTTGCCCACCCTACCAGTGGCTTTTTGACCCCCTTTTCCTCCCCTAAAGTGATAAGACGCCCGGTCCAAGGCCTTCGTTTTTCCTGGTTAGGAGTTCTTTTTTTCGGATCTGAAACCCTCTTTTTCTTTTCAGCCACCCCGGCGGGTTCTGTCTGGTTTTTCCAACCAATAGTGCTGTGTCGCATAGGATGATTCCCCCCCCTTCCCACTGAAAACCTGTCTTTCTTTCCGAATTCTTTTCTCGGCTATTTTTACTTTTGTCGTGGCCTCTTTAACGATTTTTCCTGGTGCCATTTTACGAGGGAGGCGTGTTTTAATGACATCCCTCCCCCAATTGATTTTGCTTCTGCCAACTTGCTTGTACCACCATTAAGACTCCGTGTCATGCGGTCAAAGGAGATCACTCCTTTCCTAGTCCTGTTGACCCTATGCTGTTCCTTTTCCCCCTCTTTCTTTTCTCAGCGTTCCTACCAAAGTCTTTTTTACAGCCTCCAAGGAGTTTTCCTTTTTTCACAATGAGTTCAGTGGGTGTGGCCGTAGAGAAGGTTTTTCTCTCTCCCGTATACAAACCACTGACTGACACTTCCCTGTTTGCGGAATTCTCAGACACTGTGTCCGACCCCCACTTCTAGATTCTTCAGGGTTGCCTGACGGTTCCCTTCCCCACACGGTATCCTCTCTCACTTCCCGGACACCGACCTTACCCACGTCCTCAATTTGCCTTCCGCAGACCAATGTCTCCCCCGGGCCCACCCTTGTCGAGTGGGAAACCCCTTCCCCATCATTCCGATAGTTTCCCCCCTTCCTGTGAATGTAATAGTGATCCCAGCCCGATTACCCTTTCTGATTATGCTTTTCAGTTTTTTCGCCATTTCCTTGTTTCAAGACATAGAGGCTTTTACTAGTTCCCTATTCTAGAAGATTTTTCCTACCACGGCTTTTAGCTTCTAGTAGCTATTCCTCGGACCGGAAAGTCATCAGTTTAAACTGCCCTCTTCCTCCTCTTTTCTGGGCAAGGTGATTCCTTCCGTCAGTTTTCCTTCTAGTCCCCCCCCTCTTTCAAAGATAGCTGGGCTTTGTTCCTTAGGATCTCTAGCCACTCATACAGTTTGGCGACCGCGACGGAATACGGCAGAATTGCGGTCTCGACTCCGTTACGCCTTCACCATGAACACAAGTCCTCATTCCCTGCATCAGAGTCCCACCCCGATCCCCCCGCTTTCTCCCTCCTTTTTGGGCTGATTGCCTTGTCCCCCTTATTGCCCCAAGAAGATTTCCTTTCCGGAGCGGTCCTATTTTTTTTCTCTCCGATGTGCAGACTAAGCTCTTCCCTTCACCACCTTCCTACTCCCCCCCCCATGTGTGTTCCTTCTTTGCTCCCCTGTAGGCCACTCCCACAGCTCTCTATGTCCCCCTTCTCCTTTGTGGTTGTGCTTGTCTCTCCTTTTCCTTGTACGACCTCTGCAGTCCTCCCCAAGTTTTTCTTTTCTACTTGTTACTTCAGGTATCTCTTCCCCTCCGAATCGCATCAATCCCTTCGCCTTCTATCCTCTCCCACTTCTCTGTTTACGAGACCTCAGCGAGAACTGAATACCTCGGCCTCGGGTGGAGCTTTTTTGTTGCCTCGTTAGGATGGATCAGCCTTTTTCTTTTTGCTATTATTTCTTTCAGAGAAATTTGCGAAAGGATGCTGCCTCTTAGCGATTCTTCCCAACAGTTACTATCCTATATCTCCTCCTGTCCCGTGAAGAAAACCATATATGTTTGTTGTAGTCTCCGCTTACCCTTCTCGTTTCTCCACTATTAGATATGTTTTCTCTTCTTTCTTGCAGTCTCTTTTTTAGGTCCGGATCTTCCTACTCTCTGTTCTTCTGAACGCCTTTTTTTTTCGAGAGCCCCCCCTTGCTCACCGATATTGCACTTCAACAGTCCGACTCCTCCTCCTCTGGGCGGACCCTGCCAGTTCCCTCCTTGTTCAAATGTTCCATCTCGCGACTCTTTTACTATCCCTCTTTGTGGCGAGAGGTAATTCCGCTGTTTCGTCTTATGAGTTTTAGGGTTTTTTTTTTTTCATGACCCCCGCAAGTTTTTGGCAGAAATTTTTCTTCCGGTCAACCTCTCCCCCTTTCTTGGTTTCTTTTTCGTGTATGGGCCGATTTCGATCGCGCCGTGGTTGCCCTCCCCCCCTTTCTACAGCGAGTCCGAAGCCCGCAGGTTGCGTCCGCTTTCTTTTCTCCTCCCTTCAGCACCGCTCTTTGACCTCCAACTCCCCTTTTCCTTGGCAAAGGAGTCGATTATCCACCCCCCTTAGGCGGCCACAGTCCTATTTGCTTTGTCCCTCCTCCACCCTTGACTTCGTGACATCGACAGTTCTATTCCATTATCTTCCGCAGACCTCTTTTCAATTGCCAACTGGCGGTCCATAATGTCGACTTTCCCCCCCCCGATGTATGCTAATCCGGTTTTGACCCGCCCTGATGTTCTTCCTTTGACAGAGTTCTTCATTTTTTTCACCTCCGTCCTCCCCCCCCTCCTCTCCACGTTGTTCTGCCTTCATGGCCAGAATTCCTGACTGACCTTGTCTCCCTCTTCAACCTGTGCCCCCCTCCCCAATCCGTTTCCCTCCGGGCAACAGCCCCACCCCTTCAAAACATAGCAGTCGCCCCTGTATTCTAAAGAACAGCCCTCCCCCCTTTTTCTGCGGATTTAAGTAGTTTCTCAGCCTATTCTTTTTCCCTTCAACTATATTTGTGGTTTGCCTTCTTTTTCTTCAACCCCTCCCGTGTCTTTAGCCCCAGATCTTGATTTCGATCCCTTCCCCACCACCAATCTTAACTGCCAACCTTTTCCACCGGACTCTTCTGTTGCCCATGGATTTTCTGATTGCGAGTCCCGTTTAATCGGCGACGTCTGACACACCCCATTTTTTTTATGGTTTTGTGACCCCATTCCTGAGTCGTCTTCCTATTGAGGTGTTAAACGAGGCCCCCCCCCCTACCGAATTGTGGGCACCATTACCGGGCCCCATCTTAATTTGCGTGGATCGATATTCCATTTTGTCCCTAAGGACAGTCGGTTCTATCCGCGTCGTAAACTCCTAGTTTTTTTTCTTCTCTCTTTTGTTTTTTTCCATTTCTCAGTTCTTTGAAGTTGTGTCTTCTCCCCCTTTTCTTCCTATACCTCAGATCCCAGATTGCGCCGCTTCATCTCCAGGTAGCTGTTTCTAAACGCACGATTAGCCCTCCTCCCCGAGCCTTCATTGTTCCCATCTTTTTTTTCTAAAGCTATGAGGAATGTCTTGACCCCCTCGTCCCAACGTCTTCTGCCTAGTGGGAATTTTTCTTGTATGCTATTCGTTTTTCCTCTTCTTCAGTGAACCTGGCTCTGCGTATTTCTTCCTTTTCCTTTTGCCCGTCCACGTGCTTACCTTGTACTGTTTCCCTCTGCGAACGCTTTATCGCTTCCCCTATTCCCGATTGTTAGTAGTTCTGAGTTTTCTGGGCCTGTACATACCTTTTCCCTGCCTGCTTTTTATATTTTTCCTTGATTTTCCCTCTTGTCCATCCCTGCCCCATCTGCGGATTGCTTTTTTTTACGTCAGCTCCCCTTTTTTTTACACCCGGCCTCTGGTGATTGTACAGTTCTCCCCCCATGATACAGAAACAGTACCCTCCTGTCTCACCTGCACTTCCCACCAAGACCCTCTGCACAGCTTCCGTACTTTAGGCTTTTTCTGCAGCGTTGTTCAGTCTGACCTGATTGGTGCTCTCAGCCCCCCGACCCTTCCCGTCCTTTTCTTGGGTCCTGTTGAAAAATAATTGATTTCCCCCCCCCCACTTCTTCTCCAGGAGCGGTGTTTTCTTTCTCCAATCTTTTGCATGGCAGACATCCATCTTATGGTTCCCGGATTCTCCCCTGTGCTCGACAGTAACAATTTTGTATATCATGTTTCCCCCCCCGAATTACGGAACCCCTGGAGTAGACAAACAAGTCTCGCCTGATTCTTGACCCTTTTCGAACCCTTCCCTGGGGATTTTTTACCTTGGTTACGTGTGGCTTGATCCCCCAGTCCCCGAATGCCCGTGTTTGGCTCCGATCGGTCGCTCGCACTTGCTTTTAGGGATTAGATGTTTCCTTACGTCCTGGCTGGACCATCTTGAACGAAAAAATGTTTCCCCCGTCCTTCCCCCCAATTTTTTGAGAGGAAGAGAAACCCCGGGAGTTTCTTGCCCCGGGCTTCATTCCTCCGTTGTTGAATCGATTGTGGTCTCCCCCCCTACGTCCGTTTCTGCCACCCCAACAACTTCAGTCTAAGATTGTGGTCAGTCTCAGTTGACCGCTGCTTTGTTGATCCAGTACTTTACTGATTCGCTCGTACATCCCGCCATGATGGTGGACGTTCTTCGCTTTTTTTTTCCCTCCTTTATAGCTCTCCTCACCCGGGATCTCTCTGACCCACAAGTCTGTTTGGATGGCTGATCCCGTTTTTTCCCTGGGTCACTGGAATCAATACGTAGAAGAGTGTAAAGTATTTTGAGGAGATGCCCCCCTTCACTTATTGTCTTCCATTATCTAGTTGTTGAGGCAGGCTTTTTGTTCCAAGACATATTTCCGGAGGAGAGGGGCTAGAGCACTTTCTAAAACCTTGTCCTTCCCCCCGATCGGCTACGCTCCGCCGTTCCATGATTGAGTTTTCCCATCCCCCCCCCAGGTGTCCGAGTACCTGGTATTCCTTGATATTGCCCTTTTGCTGGACGGACCCCTTCCCTTCAGGTTCCCCATCGTCGTTGTTTCGCCTTCAACATGGTTTGGATTCCGGATGAAGAGGATTCTTTTTCGATGCAAACTTCCAATGGACGGTTTTCCCCCTCGCGGAATCCTCCGGTGCGAAGATGGTTTTCTTGGACCACTCGCACTGCAATCCTAACGGTTGTATGTTGTTGCCCGATTTCGATCCCTTCAGGACTGTTTGTTTTTTATTTCCCTCCTCGCCGCATTTGATTGAAGAGTCTTTGGTTTTTTCACTGGTCGACTTTCCACCCGATGTTCTTCACTCTTACGGGAAACAGTCTGGTTGCAGTTTTTTCATTACTTACGTGGTGACCCCCCCACGTCTTTCCTTTTTGAATCTGCCCGCGAGTCACGTAGTGCCCCTCACCATAATGTGAATGAATTTTCAGGCTGTGTCGCTCCTCGGACCGGTTACCTTTTCGGCCCGGCACCCGTGCTTACCGCTTTTCACCATTTTCTCATCGGTGTGTGATGCCTGCTTTTTTTTAGATGGCGACTGACCCAAAGGCACAACTGTTTTCTTTCCCCCCTTAAGTCGCGGAGATGTCATTGCAAGGCGAGCCTTTTTCTGGTCATTTTCTCCGTCCCGACTGTTTTCAAGCGAAGAACGGGGATGGGGGGAGTTTTGGTATCCTCACCTTTGGGCAGAGTATTCCTTTGTTTTTTTTTTTTCTTTTTTTTTTTCTGTTTCTTTTTTTTTTTAGACCTCTATTTTTGGTGGTAGAAGGGTGATACGCCTTTGAAGACGGTGATCGGTTCGAATGTGGCAAGGCCCGTCGTGCGCTTTTTAGTCTTCATGACAATGTGAGATTCGGAGGCATGCGGTGCTAGGCTTTTCCCTTCCACGCCACGTCGGCTTCTCCGAACTTTGGGACCCGTTTTTTTTTCCGCTTAGCGGACTGTATTCAAAAGATAACTCTTCTTCTCCAGGATGCGAAAGCCGAACACTTTTCTTCTTTTCCCTTCGTATTCTCTCTTGGTAATACACATCCAAGTTTTGTTTTTTTTGTGAGCAGATGTGGCGATATCCCCTTTTTTCGCGTCCTTTCTAAGCTTTCACACGTAACTCTTCAAATCAGGCCCCTTTTCCCTTGACCTATGTATAATCCAAGTTACTTCGAAACACCTCCCCGTTTTTTTCCCCCTCTGAGCCTGTTTGAGCCCTCTGACCTGACTCATTTTCCTTTGTTTAGGGCCGTCCTTAGGCGTGCATGAGTCAGCACTTTTTCTTTGAAAAGTTGAAGAGGGCGCCGAAGCCAACTGTTTCCCTTTCCTGATTCCTCTCAGGCGCCCCCCTAAAACTCTGCTTCTGTCTCCCCACCAGGAATAAGACCGCTTTAAATAAAAGTCCTACCAAATAAAAACTGGCCGTCTTTTTTCTCTTCCCCAGCTTGTCAGGGATCTTTTTTTTTCAATTTGCCGCCAATTTATGTAGACTTTTCCCCGCTCTTTTCTCCCAATCCCACATTTTTACGTTCTGCGCCCATGAACGCCCTCCCCCCTACCACAATAATAGACCTAGTTTTCGGTAGCCTGTATTCCCCCCCAATGAAATACTATTCGCCAACTATTCCGACCTCCCCCTTTCATTTTCCACATTAATTTGGAGTTTTGTCGCGCGTCTTATAATTTTCCTTCACTTTCATTCCTTGCGAGACCGCCCTCCCTTTTTTTCAAGCTTGCTAGTGTTGATCCGCCGGTCTCTTAACCCCCCTTCCCTTCCTCCTCGCTACCTCATCTTCCTTCCTAACGTCTCCCTGCCGCACACCCATCGGATTGACTTTCGTGGTTTTGCTTTCACAATGTCAACTCTTTGCTCCCTTTTTTTCCCACGATCTGTCTCTCATAAAGTTGCATT
>Ga0179593_1814430_pt1 | contig 16000 bp, 17 predicted proteins | sample CZODoug2_1_08_16_FD_185931 | JGI IMG/M metagenome (GOLD analysis project Ga0179593, IMG submission 185931) | Vadose zone soil fungal communities from Angelo Coast Range Reserve, California, USA - CZODoug2_1_08_16fungal (PacBio error correction) | ecosystem: Environmental > Terrestrial > Soil >... | reverse complement strand
TGGCAGCCCCCCTCATTTTTAGGCGTAGTTCGCAACTCTTAAAGAAATCTTCCGACCCTTTTGACTTCAACTCCTTCTTTTTTCCTTCCGTCTAACCAGTCAATACCTTGAAGTCCCCCTCTTTCGGAGTCCAGGTACCTATGTGGTTCACGTCTCTCTTTCAGGCTGCGCTTGGTAGGTTTAATTTCCCAGCACTTTCTTGACCGTGTCTCCCCCCCCGGTTTTAATTTCCTTTGTTTCCCCCAAACAACGTGACAGTTTTTTCTTTCCTTCTCGGGCATTTTTGATGGGGGGTGCCTTCTTTGATCCTTTGACAAAAGTGGGTCCGTTCCGCCATGGATCAGCTTTTGCCATGCGGGGGATTTTTTGACCCTTTTCCCTCCCCAGGGAGCTTCCCCACGGACTGTGTAGGGGTCTTTTACCCCACCCCCTATTTCGCAACTTAAATTGCATTCCCTTTCTGGGCCCTGGTTCTCTTCCCTCTTCCATGCCCCTGTGCGCCCACGGTCCCCTCTTTTGGAAGGCAGTTTTTACTTAGGTTTACAATTTTTTTTTCCCCCTGAATGCTGTGCCAGATCCCCGTTTCTTTTCTCAGTATTTTTTTTTCCCCCCCCCTATTGTTTTCGAGTTTGGTTTTCACTTCTCCCGACGATCTCAAGATGTTGGCCTCCACCTTTAATTCCTCGCTGTTTCCCTCTTTTCAGTCTTTCCCCCCCCAAATCATAAAACACAAAGTCTTTTCTGTGGGGTCCTGAACCCTCACCTTCTAGGATCCAGGGTCGGGCCCCCTTTTCTTTTTGGCCAGTTTTTTTGGTCCCTGATTTTCCTTTGTGTTCTGAGGTCGGAAATGCTTTTCTATCTTTGTAAGTTCTTTTTCTCTTCTTCGGTGATTTTTTCCGCCCTCCCCCTAGGGCATTAGTTTTTCCTCCTTCTAGGATGGCTTTGTTTGCACAGATTCTCTTCATTTTCCTGAGAATTGGACGGTCCAAAGTCCTTTTATTCCTTCTTTCCGGGCATTTTCGCCCCCTCTTCGAGTGGGTGCGGTTCCTCTTTTCACAAGGGGGAAACTGCTTATTTCTTTGCCCCGCCCTCGCTTCATCTCTGGATGTTCGTTCTTTTCAGTGTTCTTCCTATTCCCTTTTGTCCTTTGTCTTTCCCCCCCTTTTGGCTTAAAGTCCCGGTGCCCTCCCCCATTTTTTTTTTTGGTTGAACCTGTTATCGTTATTTTTTTGGGACCCGCTTGACCCTGTTCATGGAATGGGCAGGTTCTTCTCCCCGCTGCGGAAGTCACCTTCTTCCGTGCCCAGGATAACCCCCTATGCGAGGTCTACCTATGCTGGCGGCTGGCAAAGGTTTAGTGCTTTATCGTTGGGACGCCTCCAACCCCTCTCTCACTCAGTGACTCCCCTTTTCTTTTCGGGCCGCAAATTTGCTGCTCATCCCAATTTCGATTCACGGGACCAGCCTTTTCATTTTGGCGCACCTTTTTTCTTTTCCGGCCAAACCGTTGTCTTTTCGGCTCCCTTTGAACGAGATTTTTCGGTCTTTTTGTTTTTTTTTGTTAAAAGACTTTTTCGGCGTCTTCCCTCCTGGGACGCCGATTGATAAAGAGGTTCCCCCGGGAGCTTCTTTTTTTGCCAGCAGGGTTGGCCCAGCCGTTTTCCCCCCTTTTTTCTCTTTCTGAGTCGATGCTCTGCTTCGACCTCGGCTAGAAAACCTTCTTTTTTCTCCGCGCTAAGTGTAACCCTTTCTTCCTTCTCCCCTTTCCCGATGGATGTGTACTCCTTACCCTTTTTTTGTTTTTTCCTTGCTGTATTTTCTCCCCTATCTTTTTTTCCTTGGGTTATCTTCTTGTTCCCTTTTTCTTCCTTTTTTTTTTTAGTTTTCTTTGCAGGTCTCTTATCTCACACAATCTCTGCTGCCTCCCCTGTTCCCTCCTGTCCTTTCTTCCTATTATCGCCTACATCCCTGGTTAAGAGTTCCCTTGCTCCCCACTATACCGTCACTTCTCTTATAACAGCTTTCTTCTTTCCGGCGACTTGCGATCAATTCCCCTTTCCCTGAGATTTGGCCCCCTATGGCAAACCTTCTTTTTGACCCCCTGACCTTCTGGTTCCCTCTCTCATCCCTCCATTCGGCGTTTTTCCAGCGTCGCCAATGCTTCGCATCTATTTCCTCCGAAAACCTCGGCGAATGTTGTCTTCCTCCCCACCCCACCAGCCCCCCCTTTTTCTCCCCCCCTCCACTTCCACCCCCACCCCACGTGGAAGGCTGGGCCAAAAAGTTTCTCAAATGATTGGATCAATGGCTCCTCCTTCGGGCCGTTCATCTCTTCCTTCTTCTTCTTTGTCCTTCAACCCCTAGAAACCCTGCGCAAGCCGTCCCTCAAATTGGTGTCCCTTCGGCTGCAATTCTTTCGCAAACACTTGAGGATTGTAATACTCTTTCTTTATTCAGTTTTGACCTCTAAGGCGATTCCATTTGGTTGGCCAAGCCGCTTTCCTCATCCCCCTCAACGCCAATCCCTTTTCCAAACCCCCAAAGACTCTTTCCTTTTCATTGCCCCGGGGTCTTTCCCTTATGTTTCTTTTGTCATCTTTTTTCGTTTTAAAGCTTTCTCAACACCAACATTGGTGTCCCTTTCCCTCTGACCCTCTCCCCTTATCCTCCCCCGTTCTTCTTTTTGTCATTGCGCCCATACCTGTCTTACAAGGTTACCAGAAATCTCCTTAGTCCGACCTTCTGACTCTTGACCAGAAGCCTCCTCCCTTTTTTTTTTCCCCCTCAATGTCTTTCTCTTCCTTCCTTTCCATCGTAGTCACCCCCAGCCGTGTACCGTGTCCGGCCAACTACCGGGACGCGGGCTCTGTCGACTCCAACGTGATCTCCCCGCGGACCTAATCTCTTCCCCCATATTTAAGCGGCCTCCCTCCCATTTGCCTTGTATTAAAGCCCCCGGTTTCCCTGCTGATCCCCAATAGAATTTTTTGTTCACAGGACTAAAGTGTCGGCCCCCCTCCTGCTATTGATTGTTTTGGGTGGATCATGGCGCGAACCACCCCAGCCGCACCTTTCTCCTTTTTTGATGGCCAAACCCATTTTTTTTTTTTCCTTGTTTCATTTAGTGTGTCGGATCGACTTTCTTTCCCCTGGTGCCCCAAATATACGGTGTACCCTCTTTTGCGACAGTTGATGGTTACCCTTTTTCTTGCAGGCACAGCTTCCTCACAAATGACCCAACCAGCTGCCCCTTCCTTTACCCCCTTCTTTTAGAGTGGGTACTTAGGGATTTTGAGCTTTATTGTCCTCTCATTCTCCCTCCAGGGGGTAGAATTCCTGGCCCTTTAGTTTTCGTCATTCTGTGTTTTTGTCCTCACCACACCGACACTAAAGAGGCCGTGTTCTCCCTCTGTTTGGGAAAGTTCAACAATCCCAGCCACGTGGGAGGCCCATTTTTTCTGGACCCCCGAGACCCACCAACCACGTGATCCATTTCTTCCTCAGTCTGGAAACCCATTGTCATAACAGAGGTCCTTTGCACTGGGCTGTCACGTGTTGTTGTGAAAAGCCCATTCTGATTTTTTGTTCTTTTTCAGACCCGCACTGTGCCTTTCTTTCAACGCGCCCGGCGCTTCTGTCTCCTGAACTTAGGGCTCGCCTTCACCCGTCCTCGTTTCCCTTATTTGACTGGATTTTCGCGCCTTGCGGAATTCGATAGGCAACGTCGCCGATTCTTTCGTTTTTCTCGTCTTCCGCCTATGTTCGTTCTCCGGCGGACCCTTCCCTTGCTTATCACGTGCTCGTATCCCTTCCCGGCGTGTGTCACGGTTCTATCCCTGCTCCGCAACTTTACGTGCACCACTCGTCACACGGAGTTCCTTTCCCCCCTCCGCCACAGGCTTGACTGGTCTCCCCCACAACCCCGCTTTTCTCCGCTTTCCTGGTAGAGTGCGACAACGGGGCCCTTGCCCTTTCCATCTTGTGAACGGGGGGCGCCACTCCCAACCTCCTTCCACTTCGGGCCAAGATCGTTCCGTTTGACTGTCGATGATTCCTTTACCCCCCCCCACTCCTACAACGTCACCCAGGTACCCCATGGGTTGTCACTTCTTTTCAATGTCGGTGGCGGTCCCCTTACCATTTATGCTTGAATTTACCTTGTCCAGGAACACACCATCTTTCGGACCGGCCAAACTCTTATCCAATCCTGTCCATTAGTCATAGGTTACGTTTCCACGAAGTCGTCATTCCAGGAGAACCCCAATACTAGAGGACTGGGCCGCCCTTTTTGATCATCTTCCCCCCCTTCTTGGACTGTCTACCGGAGCTCCGTCTCCTCCCTCCAGCTACCCTATTAAGTTGAAAAAAACAACACAATACCCTGCCTGACCGGCATACTGGTCAAGGTTCGGGCTCACCGATTGCTGGTTTTACTGACACCCACTTTTCCCCCAGACTTCCGGAACTTCTTCTGCTGAGGCTATGTTGCTTTCCCCAAACCCTCCAGCTACTCAGCCGGTGTCTTTCCACCCCCCCATGATCGGTTGCGAACTAAGTGTCGAACCGTCAGACAATTCAGGGTTCAGTTTTCCCCATTCTCTGTCCCCCACGAACGGGTCGGGGGGGTGGGGGGGTTTTTGCATTGCCGAATTCATTTTTTTTGCCATGTGGACAACCAGACTTTACGATTCCTGATAAACGGTCAAGTTGCAAAGCTTGTTCTTCCGTCGTTACACCTTTCACCCCTTTTGGCTGAACAAACGCCTCCCCCTTCTCGGACTGACCCAGATTTCCCCCATCTTCATTAGTCCCCGCACACCGTCGCCGCGCGTCTGTACATGTCCAACCCTTTTCCCCAGCTCGTTTACGTGAGGGTAGAATTTCCCCCCGTTTTGAAGCCCGACGGAAATCGCATCCCATTTTCCTGAGCCAGGTCCCATTGATATACCGTTTCCCGGCCGGAGTAAAGGTCACCAGTCCTGGAGGCCCCCAATCCACCAATGGTGTCGTTTGGTGTAGTGGTTCGGGCTCACTACGTTAATTTTCATAGTTTTCCCCTTGGTGGATGGCTTCTGGTCCCCCCCTGATTAAAGAAGGGAACAAACCACAAAAACGGCCCCCGACTTTCTTTCGGACACTGGGAGGGGCCTTTGCAGTCCCTTTTGAGACTAACCGTTTTTGTTCGCTATCCGTCCTTGAAGTTTCGGGACAATAGTAAGTTAAAGAGTTGGCTTTCCCGGTAAGCGGGCCTGGGGTCAGGGCTTCCTTGTTTTCTTTCAGCTTGTGTTTTTTTTCCCCCCTTTCTTGAGCCGGCTAGGTTTTATTTCGATCCGGCTATTGGGCCCTGTGACTGTGCACTTGCCCCAACAACAGCTTCGGGGTTTGTGCCTGCCGCTCCAGCACCCTTTAGTTTCGCCCCCACCTTCTCACAAAGCCATCTGGTCAGTCATGTTCTAGTTGGTCGGTCTTTCGTATATTGAGGGGGGATTTCTTGCAACGTGTTCCCTCTTTTTCTTGTCTTGGTTTTTCTCCTTTTTTATCGTATTTCCTAACCTATCTTCTTCCTCCTCCGTTGTTGTTGTTTGTTTTTCCTGATTCTTGAGGAAAAATTGCAATCACGAAATCCCCTGGGCCCCCAGACCCCCAACATGACCAAAGGCGTTTTTCAGTTTTTTTTTTTTTGATCACTTCACACTCCGGGGACTACTGATTTTCCCCTACAGGGACCTTCACTTCCTTTGGAGGCAAAGGTTCCTGGATCCCTGGATCTTGACGCGTGTTTGCACAGCCTTTTGCTGTGTACTTGCAGGCGGGCTTCCCCCCCCCAGGTAATAACGTTTGTTTACTTGAACTCAACCTTTGTCCCGGGGTGGATGGCCGTCCCTTTTTCCCACCCATCCTTACCCAAACGCCAGCTCCCCAGTGCGACCGTCTCCCTTTCCTCCTTCCCCCCCAAAAAGAGGGGACGTACGAGTTGTTCAAACGGGCCTTCGTTCTCCGCCCCACCAATCCCATGTAGTCCTTTTCCCCCCAGGGTATGGCTCATTACCTGAAAGATTTCTACGTTGTTGATGGTAATTCTGAGCTGGCCCTCTGGGACCCAACAACATTTATTCTTTATTCCCAAGGGCTTTGTGCCTTTTCTTTTGAAAGTTCACCCACTAACCACACGGCTGTTTTCCTTTGGGAAGGGGTGGCCCACCCTTCCGGCCGTTTTTTTTTCCCCTATCTTAAGGGGCGCAGGGACCGATTAGCCTTCCTTTGCGTCTCGTCGGCGGGGCCTTGCTTTCCCCGGTGCGAGTCTCGGCCTTAGTTATTGGTAGTATTCCAGCCGGATCTTTTGAGTTCCTGTTCGTACGATCTTTTGTGCCTGGGCTCGTGGGGGTGGGCTGTTGTGCAGTCACCTCATGGACAAAATTCATGGGACCAAGCTTGCGGTTTTTTCCCCCCCTTTCTTTAACGCGTCCTTCTCCTTTCGGCCCCACTTTGGATTTTTTAAATCTTCGCTTTCCTCCATGGCGGCGAGAGTTAAGGGACGAGGGTCTTTCCCCTTGTTTTCGCTTTGGTCGTAGGGAGGGGGTCTCCCCCCCCACTAGTTTGATAAGTTTCTTTGTCGCCGGGGTTGCGCTGGAGGTTTGCGTCCCCATGTCCGAAGGCTATTTTTTTTTTTATTCGTTTCCCGTTCCTGCCCATGGTGAGCCCAGCATCCCCGCCTTTTGACCGGAGCTGGTTTTCCGGTGGATTTGCTTTTTTCCTTTGATTTATTTTTATCTTGTCGGCCCACTTCCTGCCGGGGAGACTTTAGTTTTTTTCGTCATGCGGGCTCGGATGGTTGGTTGTGCTTAGCTTGTGCCCCAGTTACTGAACTTTCCCACCACCCGGCGGATCGAGCTGCCAGCAGTCTTTGTCGTTCCACTTTGTTTTTTTTGCCTTGCCACCTCCCACTCGCAGTGGCCATTTCCGATTTGAAGCCCGCACATCTCATGTCAACGGCTTTAAAACTGGGTTGTCTTCCGTTTTGAGGTCTTTTTTTTCTTTTATTTTTCCCTACAGTTCCGACTCCGAGGCGTGCCGTTTCCCACTTTTTTTAATGGGCCGCACTTCGATGTTCTTATGGGCATAAGGGCGCCGCGTGTTTTCCCACTTTTTTCTCTCCCACTCTCGAAGCTCTTTTTCTCTTCCGGTAGATGTTTTCGCTTAGTTTGAGTCCGGCGGGTCGTTTTTCTTTGGTTTTCCCCCTCTTGGGAAAGTTTAGAGCCCCTTTATTCCCCCGTTGGACGAGCTCCTCAGCCTCCCTGACCGTTTGGAAGGCCCGGTTTTGTTTCTTTGACTTTGCCGAATCGTATTTCGATTCTTACCCTGAATTCGGCGCCGTTTTTTCCTTTTTTTTTTTCATTGGGTGCAGTCATCTAAGTCCCTTTTTGGGTGGACCACCCACCCACCCCCCCCCCTGATTTACAGATCGGGTCCTTTTGCTTTCCTCTTTTTTTTAAGGAAGATCCCGACCCCCAAGTCCTACTGACGAGGGGGGTAGCCCCCAATTGCCGTTTTGAAATCGGCCCCCCCTGGCTTTTCCCCCCCCCTTAACTTCTAAAACCCATCTCTTGAACTCTCTCAAATGGCTGGCAGGGGTGCCCAGTTTTTCGTTAGCACGGATACTTTGGGTGCCTACCCCCCCCCCCTTTTTTTCCTTCCAGCGTGGGCATCTTTTCTTTTTGCCTCTCCCGCCTGTCTCTTTTTTCCCGGTCTTTCGGGTTCTCCAGATATCTCCCCGTACTTGGAAGGCTTCGCCAACGCGGGCTTCTTCCCTAGGCCCGCGGTTTATCCTTCCTCTTTTACTTTCTCAGCTGGGTTCAACTTTCTTTCCTCAACTCTTTTTTTCTCCCAAGTTCGGGTATTCGCTCCAGCGTTTCAACCCCTTTTTGAAGAGTGGTTTGTCTTTTCGCTGAGACAAGCCGCGCCCGCAGTTTTTTTTCCATCAAGCCCCCGTTCCATGTGATACATGCATTTTCTCGCCAGGGATCCCCCCCTTCCTTGGGGGTTCGTCCCTTTTTCCGTTTCCGCCTTGTTATCCCGGAATCGTTTTGTCTTTCATTGGCGACCTGGTCGCTGGTCTTTTCTCTCAGCTTAGTTCTTCTAACCCGGGCTGTTAGTGGCAAGGCCCTGTTTTTTGTGATTTTCGACAGTTTGCATTTGGTACGAGTTTCCCCAGGTTTTTTGATGTTTGGTTAATGGGGAAGGTTTTTTCCTTCCCGCCCCCGCCGTCGGTGAATTCGCCTTCCCAGCGCTTTTTGATTCGTGAGCCCTGAGTACCTATCGGTTTTACTTGGTTGCGTTGTACGGTTTTTTCCTCAGTCATGAGGACCTCTTCTGGTTGAGTTCTTATAGAGCCCCCCCCCCCTACCCGTGGATTGGAACCTGGTCGGTCCTCTTTACCGTTCCCCCTTTTTTTTTTGACCGCCTGCTTCCCCACTCCCCTTCTTCCTAGTCAGAGGTGCCCCCCCTTCCTCCCGGGGTTTTTTCGTCCACTTTTTTTGGGGTGTGGACCCGCCCCTTCCCTTCAGCAGGGCGTCGTCCAATTTTTTTCCGTCACCGTCGCGGCCGTCCTGATAACCTCTCTTCTCCCCTCTATTCCATTACCTTTTGGACGAGGGCCATGGACCCAGGTTTCGGGCTTCCTTTTTTCCACCGACCTCCCACCGATCTCAGTTCTCCTCCCTTTTTTTCCTAACGCGGCTGCCGTTTGAGCCTCTTTTTTAACTGGACGGGGAAGCTTTCATCTTTTTCGCCCGAGTTTGGGACCGTTGTCGGTTGGGGGGGGCTAAGGCTCCCTTTTTTTTTCGAGTTGCGGAACAGTCGTTCCAAGAGTCTCCTCGGATGCCGCCGACGGTCTTTTGACTCTCCCTTCCCCTCTGGCGGAATCGGTTTCTGCCCCCCCTTTAAATGTCGAAGGTGCACTGTCAGTTCTTCCTTCCTCCACTCTATAGAAAACGCTGTGTGAACTCTTTTTTTCCCTCGTTTCTAGGTTTCACTTCTTTTCATCTTTGATGTAGGCGAGGACCTATTTTTTTTAACTTCAGGTGAATTTTTCCTTGTTGATCGGCTTACTCTCTCTTTTACCCCCTTCCCCCCCTTTTGTTTGTGAGCCTATAACCGGGCTGGTATCACCTTCCTAGAGGGATCACTCTTTCGTTCCCCCCCCTCTTTTAAAGGATTACTCGACTTTAATATCCGCGGTGTGAAGCCCCTCCTTTTTGAGCCACTTTTTTTTCAAGGACTGGGAGCTTCTTCACCCAGCCCTCCTGCAGGTCGGAAAAGGGAGATTGACCCTTCTCCCCCCCCCATATTTTACAGACTTGAACGTTTTTATGTTTCACTCCCTATCCGGCAAGGCCGTCTTCGTGGTGCGGCAGCTGGCCTCCTCCCCCTTGCAGGTTTTTGACTTTTTTCCCCCGAAACATTCGCGGGGCATGTTGAATTCCCTTCCCCCAAAGACCCCAACTTTTTTCCGAACACTTTTCCACCACGATGAGGTGGCAACCCTTTTTATTCCCTTCCCCTCTAACAAGAAGGCTTCTTCCGTCTTCTTAACTTTGATTATTTCTTTCTGTTGGCAACCTATGGAAAAGAACTTTCCTTTCATTTTTCCTTTTCCTCCAGACAATTAGCCAACCTCGGAGTATTTTGCATTTCCCCCTCCTTGTATCTTTTTTGCCGAGGACCCTGGCGGCTTTCACACGTTTTTCCCTTTGTTTTTTTTTTCGAATTTTAAATCATCCCACCCCTAATTCAAAAACCCACTCCCCTTTGTTTTTCCTGCCTGTGTTTTGGAAACCTTCTGTTTTCTCGAATTCCTTGTCCTGGTCCAGGAAGTGTACCCCCCCCCCTGAATAGGTTCCTGGAAACCCAGGAGACATTTTCCTTTTCCTCGATTTTTTAGCGGGTGCTCCTGTTCATCACGAAAGCTTCTATTTCCCCCCCGGCCAAACCTCCTCACCCACACGCCTCACCCAGACTTGTAACGGCGGACTCTCAAACCTCGTCCAGAAGATTGTCCCCTTTTCCTTCCACTTTGGTAATGCGGCAACTTCGTCCCCAACCCTATACGTTTCCATTTTCGCGCACGACCGGCCCCTCTTCGTAAGCTACCAACACTAGCTGTTCCCCCGAATCAGTTATTCCCCCCCTCTCGACCAGGGACATTACTCCCCTCCCCCTCCAGACCATCCATCCCCCCTTTTTTGTGAAGAATTTTTAAGCCGTTTACCTTCAATTCAAAGGTTTCTTAATCCCCCCTTTTTTTAGCTCCCCCCCCCCCCTTCTCCTATGAGTGTTGATATCTTGGGCTGCAGAAATCGATTGCCCCACTCTTTCCTCCTTCTTTTGAGAAACCTCTCCCTTCTCCGATAGGATGTCTTCGTTTGCTTTCTGGTCCGGCCCAACTTTTCCCCAACCCCCGGGTGTCCTCGCTTTTTCCTATTTTTGATCTTGACATCCAGGGTTTTTTTTTATTTTGCCCCAGGACCCCTTCTCTTTCTTTTCTCATGTTGAACCTCTCACACACTTTTTTTCCACACCTTCTTTGATCCTACCCCTTTGGGCGTGTCGGTTGTCCTTACACGCCCCCAGGGCGTTGCTACAAAGGGTCCCCTGACCCGGAGATCGTTCTTTTGGGCTCGTGCCCTTTTTCCTTTACCTAAGCTTTCGGCGGCTAGCCTTCACGCGACAATCTTTTCAGTTTTTTCGTCCTTGTTCCCCCCACCCTTTCCGTCTGACTCCGTCCTGGTTCCCCCGCTTTTCCTGTTTTTCTCTAGTGGCTTTTTCTTTTTTTCCCCTGGTTTTTGGAAAAAAGCACGGCCTTCGGTGCATCTTTTACGCCTTGATTTTCGCCCTGGCCCCGAATGCTTCCTTCGCTCTTCCTGTCCCCCCACATCGGCGAGCCGACCATCATCGTACCAACTTCTTGTCACTGGATTCTTCCCTTTTTTGCCATGCGGTTGAAGTTCCTTTCCTTCTTTTACTTAGAGGTTCATCTGATCCTTCCGTGCTGTCCCTCCCTTCCTTGCTTCCATCACACGGCATTTTGATTCTGTTGTGTTCCCTTTTCTATACGCTCTCCACTTTTTTTCTTTCCTTCCCCCCCCGACGAAGCACTCCCTCTTAACTCCAGCACTTCCTTTTTCGGTAACCCCCCCCCCCCTTCCCGATAGTGGCGCGCGGTCCTTTCTTGCTTTTCAAACGCGTTGCTCCTGATTTTGTACCTGGATTTTAATTTTTCAACTTGGGCGTTCACACACCCCCCCCTAAATTTTCGTAGTCTCCAGTTTGTCCCTCGCCTTTTTTTATTTGATTAGATTTGCCTCCCCCCCCCTTTTCAACGTTCCCCTTACCCCTTTCCCTTCCGTGCTGAGCATCGTTTTTCTGGCCTTCTCTTTTTGTCGGCCCTTTTTTTTCAAAATTTTGGCCCTCTCAGTTCTCCGCCCAAACGTGGTTTGGGAATTCACGTTCTAGGTGTTGATTTCACGCCCTTCTCCAAGGCGGAATTGTCCTCAATCCTCTTGATTTGCCTCCTTTGCATCGGTGGATTTCCGTCTCCCTGGCCCCGATCGTCAAAAGCGTTTTCCTACACTTCCCCGACCCCTTCCCCCCCCCCGTCCCTGCCCCCCCCGCCCCTGTCGATCACGGTGATGCTTTTTTCACACCCTTTTCGCCGGGCTTCTTTGGAACTTCCTGACTCCGCCCTTTTTCCCCTGCGTTTGTAAAACCCTCCCCACCGGAGCTCCCCCCTTTTTATATTTTTTCTGTCTTGTGGCTGGCGACTTGTTCACCCATTCCTGTTCCCCTGGCCCTCCCTGGAATTAGGACTTTACCCACCTCCTGGGCAACCTTAGCCCCTTGAGAGCTTCCCCGTTCTCCTTTTGCTTCACTTGGTTTTTTTTTTCCAACTCCCCAATATCGTAGAGTCTTTTCGTTTTCCTTGTTAAGTTGGTTTCATTTAAACCTTTTCTGTAACCCCGGACCCCCCTCGTCCCCGTAAACATTCGACCAAGAAACTGGGCGCGGGCTGTCACGCCTGACCCATGCTTCCCAACAGTCTCCCTTGGTTTTACATTCAAGGCCGACGGCACCTTTTTTTCTGCGTCTTTCGGTCCTGCGCCCGTCCACCTCATCTAGTTGTCAATTTCTTGTATTACGTTCCCCCCCCCTCCTTAATACTGGGGGATTTTCCGATGGGTTTTTTTGTTGGGTTTTTTTTTCGGTTTTGTTTTTTTTTTTCACTCTTGGGCCTTTGTTTTTTCCCCCATCGCCAAATTGGTGATTTTCAAATGATGGGCTTGGCAGACCCCACGGATCGATCTTTTTTGGTGTCCTTCGTTTATAGGCAAGCCGGTTCCATTTCTTTTTTGGGCTCGGAAAGGCCCTGCGTTTTCCTCTCCCTCTTAGTGCTTGGCTTTGGATCCCCACGTCTTTTGGGCTTTTTTTTGTCGCGATTTATTGTTGCGGAGTCCAGTGGCTGTCTGTGTGATTCCTGGATTACGCGTTATTTTCCTTTGACTTCCTCTGCCCTCCCCCTTTTTTTTTTTTTGTCCCCCCCCCCCTCCAGGTTTGGTGACTCACCACTGCAGGTCAAAGTCTTTTCATTGTCCCCAATCATCTTCATCCCCCTCTCTTTTGACTTTGATTCCACCTGGCTGCTTTTTCTGGTTCTTGGTTCTCTTCTTACTTCCTCTCTCTTCATCTTCCTTTTTGTTGTGTTTTCGTTTGTTTGGGTTTTATCTCTTCCCCCCACCTCAATTCCCATTTCTCCCCCAAGTTTTTTTCCATGAATCAAGAGCACTTGCAGGCCTTTAATCCATTTCGTCATGGAACCTAACTGGCTGGCAACCTAGGTTCCCCTCCTGCTTTTTGTGCGGAAAAGGGTGTCTATTCCCCTCTGTCTTGACGTGTGGCACCCGTGACCGAGTCTGTTTTGGATACACCAGGTTAATTAAGTCTTGTCCCCCCCTACCCTCAGGGGATCAGCTGGCGCTCCTCCTTACAATTTCCAACGAATGGGCCCCCTTCTCTCCTTCTCCCCCTCACCCCCAGCGTTAAGAGGGCCGTGGTTCCGCCGTTTCAATCCCTTTTCTTCTAGCCCTCCCTTTGTCCACCAAATGGTTCTCTTCTTTTTTAGGTCTATTGAGCTCCCCCCATTTTTCCTCCTTTCCCCACCTTTAGGACAACCCTTCTTTTTTTTTTTTTCCCTTTTTTTTTTTTTCCACGTTGCCGGACCCCAATAACTCCCATTCGCCCTCTTGTTGTATTGTGAGTCCGCGTTGACCCCCCCTTCCGGGCCACGCGGGCCCCGTTCTTTCCTTTCTGAATGAACTGTCTTTCGTTCTTCTTTGTCTGACACTGTGCCAGTTGGATTCTCTTTGTCTCTGACAGGCGTTGAGGCGGAAAACCCTTTACCTTTTTTCCGTTTGATGACGTTATGTGCTCTTTGTTTGCAGCCCCACCGCTTTCCACCTTTTGGACCTTAGACCGGATCCTTTTCTTTGGTCCCTCTCCCTTCGCACCCGATATGCGGTGTGCCCCCACTTTTTTTTAATTCGTTCACTTCCCCTCCCGAGCCTTCTTCTCCTCTGACCGAATCTTTGGTCGATGTTGTCTCCTTCCCTCTTTTTTTTTTTTCGTCCGGTTGCCCCAGTCATTCTGAAGCATAATTCTTTTTCGTTTTGCTTGAAGTATTTTTTTATGGTCACCTTCTCCCCGCACATGGATTTCTTATTTCCTTGCTAATTTTTTTCGGGCTTTGGACCCTTTTGCTTCCCCTCCCTCGTTGCGGCTGACGGTTACAACTCTTTAATGGGCACTGATGGTTTAGTCTTTCCCCGCTTTTCTCTCTTTTTTTCCCCGGAAAAGTCTCGCTCACGTTGTTCCTCGAGCATGTGTTTGTCTTTTCTCTGCCTGCTTTATGGAGGGTTTGGCCTTTTACCTTGGTGAAGGCTGCTTCCTTGGAAACTCTCACCTACTTTACTTCATTGTGGTGATTTTCCCCTGGCTGTTTCTGCGTTGAGGGAAACTGACTGTTCCCCCAGGCCTTATGCCTTCCTCGAACTTTTTTTTCTCCTTTTTTCCCACTGACGTTTTTTTTCTTGCACTCTTGGACGTGGGTACTACGTTTGTTCCTCTTTTTTTGTGAGACCGCCCTCCGACACCACACCTCTTCCCCGTCCCCGCCTTTCCCCCCCCAGCCGCATATATTAGCGTTCTTTCAAGTCAGCTTTTAAATCTTTTTTCTCGACTTTTCCTAAACTCCCCAAGTCCCTCCAGTTTATAGACACAGCCCCTTCTTTTTCTCTCCCGGACCGACTTTTAGTTAGCTTCCTTTCTTTTTCTTTTTCTGTTTTTTCCGTCTCTTTTTCCCTCATGTACGTAGTTTCTCTCCGGTAGCTTTTTTCCCCCCCCCGGCCATGATTAAATGAACAGGGTCCTTCTGGACTGTGATTCAGCACTGGGGCAGACGGCGCCCCCCCATCCCCCCGTTGCATCTTTGCCCTTTTTTTTATGTCGGAACCACTCTTTTTTTTTTATTTTTTTCCGAAACTAGTTTTGACCCTTCTCTCCCCCCCCCCCACCGCGCCTCACACTTTTCGTCTCTTATTTTCCTATTTACTATCCTTTGTAGGACGATCAGTTACAGCCCAGAGTGTGGTTCTCTGCTTCTATTAGGCCCGCGTTTCTGTTCTCCTGCGACGATCAATGTTTTGCCCTTTCAACCTTTCCCCCCCCCGCATGGGCTTTTCCCAAAGACCCTTTCAAGCCCGAGTCGCCCCAATGGTACGCCCTGTCCTGGCCCTTTCGAGCATTTTGATCACTTGGCACAGATCTTTCCCCCCCACTCTTGCTGTTTGGTCATGTCCTTTTTCTTTTTTTCTGTTGCCCCCCCTTCTCATACATAGTGTCTGACGGCTCTTTGTTCGCGTTGCCGCTCTCCTTTCCCTCTTCGAAACGCCCTTCAGTCTTCGCCACGGATCAATTCTTAATGTCTCTATAAGGGCTCGCCTCTCGATCCCACTCTAAGATTTTTATTCCCCTATCCCCTGTGGCATTAGGTTTCCCACATTTTCGACCTCGTCCTCTCTCACCTTACCGATTTTAGCTCTTATAAGGCCCCCTTTTGGGCACGACTTTTTCTTTTTTCGCCTCCTTTCTTCCCATCACCAGATACTAAGTCCCTTCCTTTGTTAACGACGCGCCATTATCCCTGACCTAGACCCAGGACCCCACTTCTAGGGGAGGTTTTTTCCACCCCTCCCTTTCCTCCACTTCCTCAGGCGTTTATTTTCCTTCCAGGTTCGATTTTTTTTTTTTGGTTTTTTTGTGTCCCCCCTTGCATCCAGCCCCCCCCCCTCCTTCGTTTGAGGTTTCCCCTGGGTTGATGTCGTTTCCTTTTTTCTGTTTTTCCCTTCGCGTGTGCTCTCGTGCGTAGGTTCCCTTTCCCTAATGGCTTCTGCTCGTTCCCAGAGTCTTTTTTTTTGCTGGGTGAACTCCGCTTTTTCCTTGTTTTCGATGTTATGGACTTATCTTTTTCCGCTGCTTTGCCCTTTTCATTCCGTACTTCCCTTGAGCCATTCCACGTCGTTAGGCGTCTTCTTTTTTTCACGTTCACGACGGGACCCATCCTTTCTCTTTTTCCCATCGCGATTTCGAGGACCTACCTTGCTCTTTCTTTGACCCGCATTTCCCCCTTTTTTTTGCAACTAAAAGGTGCAGATTGTTCCCCGGAACCAACGTTTTTTTTTTTTCCCCACTTGCACAGTTTTTCAGTTGAGTTTCTTTGGACTTCGCTTGACATTCGGTTGATGTTATGGATTCTCGACTCCCCTTGCAAAATGCGCTGGTCAAGCGACTAGTGTCCCTTCCGATATTTACAGCGTTCCGTCTATCATTTTTTGGTCGGCTTTTCTTCACGAGTCCATGGACACAAGGTTAGCGTTCGCTTTTTTTAAGTCCC
>Ga0179593_1515402_pt1 | contig 16000 bp, 17 predicted proteins | sample CZODoug2_1_08_16_FD_185931 | JGI IMG/M metagenome (GOLD analysis project Ga0179593, IMG submission 185931) | Vadose zone soil fungal communities from Angelo Coast Range Reserve, California, USA - CZODoug2_1_08_16fungal (PacBio error correction) | ecosystem: Environmental > Terrestrial > Soil >... | reverse complement strand
TCGCACCGACAGTTTTCCTTTTTTTTTGCGATTTGGCAAAAGTCTTTGATTCACGACGCGTTCTTTGCCCCGGATCGTGCAGGAAAACGGCCGGGTCGTCCCCTTCACATTTACTTGTCACGTCTTCTCCACAGCCTTTCGCGCCTGTTTCCCGAGGTCTGCGGGCAAGCCTAAACGCGGGAAGAGGATTCACCTGGCCTATTTTCGGAACGGTGTCATCTGTACCCTCTAGCGGCATCCCCAGGATTGGTCCCCCCTTCGTTTGAATCCCAACTACAATTCCGGGGACACCCGTATTACTGTTCGCGACCAAAGAATTGTTTTTCATTCGCGACTTTCGTTTTTTTTTCCCCCCCAAAACAACCAAACCCGGACTCCCACGGCCCCACCGTTCTCGACATATGGATGTTTCGTAGCCTTAAAACCGCCACGTCCCCTACGACGATTTCCTCTTATGCGTCGTAAGTGCTGGGAAGAAGCCTAATATTTTCAGAAGTGCGATGGGCCAGGTTCGGATGTGGGAACAGAAACCAAGTCCTACGTGGTGCGACTTTCTGACACCAACGGACCCCCTTCTCTTCTTCTGTCGGTCCTTCCTTGCGGTCCTGTCAGTAAATACTTTGATTCAATCCCTGTCCCTGCGCACTCCCACGGTCTGTGTTTTCGGGGAGGAGGCTCTTTGGCTATCTTTGGAGAATTTGAAGCTTTCCGAGTTCGGATTACGCGTAGCCCGCGCTCACAACTTTCTTTATTGTCCAGTAGGATTTTTTGTCGGCCTTTGGGCTCGTGTTTTTTGCCCGCCAAGTGGGAATCTCGCACTGGGCTTCAAGCCCCTTCCCTCTGTTCAGTGTCGCTCGTTGCAATTTTGTTTTGAAAGCGGAAGTCAGGTGACTCAAAACGCAAGGCTTCTTCATAACCCTTTTCCTTGTGATCGCCCTCAGGGATGCGTAATCAATCTCACTTCCTCACCCGATCGCGAGCTTCCGTGAATTCAGGTCTTTCAGTGTAGCTCGGAAAACGTTTCGACGATCAACACTTACTTTCGACTTTTAGGCATCACAGGGACTTCGTGGGGCTTGCCGTTTGCACCATGTTGCCAGGGTGGTCCTTACACTGTACCCCCGGTCCTTGGCCTTTTTGATCTGCGGTTTTTTTTTTTTTTTTTTCTTTAACATGATGAGCTCGTTTTTGCTTCCTTTTTGCCGCTTGAATCGACTGAACACCCGTTCAGCGGTTTTGATTCGCACCTTATCAGAAATCTGTGACGTACCATTTCACCCGGTCGCAGTTCTTCTTTGCGGAAATTCACACCCCGTTTTTGCAGACGAAACTTTCCATGCGCCTAGAGATGTTCTGCCCCTTGACTTGTTTCCATAAAAGGCGAATAAAAGCTTGATTTTCCCATGCGTGCGACCCCTCCGCAGCACTAGGAATGGAATATCTCATTGAAATTCATGCGAACCCTAAGCCGTTAGCTTCCTGGATTGTAAAATCCTTATGGCCGACACTGCGGGATTCTAATTCCCCCCCGTGTTCATTCTTGCTGCTTGCGCTTTTATCGAAGGTTTTTTTTTCGTTTTTTCCCACCCCCCGCTTCACTTTTGCGTTTATTCGGTGTGGTGTCCTTCTCTTTCCTTGTGGTGGTGACTCTCCCCAGTATCCTGAAATGAAATTAATGCGGCCATATTTCTTCGGTTTTGCTTGACCGCCCCAGCTCCCGATCCCTCCTGCCCCCTTTCCCGGATCTGGATCCTGAAGGGCAAACCGGTCCCTTCTGCGCTGCGACGGACACCCCGGGGACCCAACCCATGCCCCACGGGGCGTCTCGTGTTTTTTTCGGGTGTGAATCTCTCTCACTCCTCTCCGTTTTTGTTCTTTTTTTTCCGTCACCCTTGAAAACCAGAACAGAATCCATTTTTTTTGTTGTTCCCGGTCTTTCAGTCGAGAGTGTCTAAGTCCATTGGGTGAGAAGCGCCCGTCCAAGCCATTTTTCGCGGCTGGCCTTGAGGTCTTTCTTTTCCCGCCCCCCCGACCCCAAGAAAAATTTTTTCAGTACAGCTACGTTCGAGATCACCCATCCGACTTGCGTAACAACGCGGTGCATCCCAGGCCACACATTTTGTCGTTGCGGTTCTTAGTCCGTCCTCAGCCCCAGATAAAACGGCGATTTCTCAGTTTCCATCCTTACCGACCGAGAAATATTTTAGCCCCCAGCGATTTTTACACTCCCAATGAAACGGCGTTATTATAGTGACTTTTCCCCCCTTTCCCCCTGATTCCCTGGTTTTTCTGTCTGAAGGACGTAGTCATACTCCCTGAAGTTTTATTATTGGTTTCCATTAGGTCAAGAACATTTTTCGCAAACCGTTTTTCCTGCCCCGTGGTTCTTCTTTGCCCCGATTAGGCACTCTCTTTTCCGACCTTCCTCCTTTCATTTCTGATCTACCCCCTGAATCAAAAACCCCGCGGGTTGTTCCTCCCCCTAAACGGCCGCTGGACTGATGGCGCCTCGCTCACTCATGCTTAATCTTTCCTCTACACTGACACTCTCTACCGCTTGACATTTCGCCTTTACAGGACCCTTTCCCCAACATTTGACCTGCTCCCGATCGGATCACCCTGTTTGCCTGCTCTTCTGTGTACTTTTTTCCCCGGATGCGCCCTGTAAAGATTTCTTTCGAATTCCGATCTTCTTTTTATGATGAGCTCTGATTCTCTATCGAGGCCGGAGGCTTCGAATCGTTTGTTCCCCCTCCTCAACGCTTTCCTCCCCCCTGATTTTCACTTTCGGAACCCCTTTGGCAACCGAGCTTTCACTCATCTAAAACTGAGTTGGATACCTCCCCTATTCCCTCGCGTTTCACGCCAGCGACATCAAGCAAGATCTTTCTCTCCAACCCCTTTTGAAGACTTCGCTCAATAGCGAGAAGCGGTACTTGAAACCTCTTCTTCTTTCCTTCTCAAATCGTCTCTTCCACGCGCGGATCTCCAACCTGTGTGCGCATTCGACCTGGTCTTCTTTTTCGTTGACTTGACTTCCCCACTTCCCTAATGTCAGGCAACGACTCGATAAATATTGTTTCTTTCCCCGTTTGTTTTCCGTCGCCACGTACTATTTTTCTGCTCATACGAGCCAAAGCCTGGCCATCGCCCTGGCCCGCTTTTTTGCTTCCAGAACTGCTTTTCTGCGCGAATTTCCTTTCATTCTTTTTTGCGGCGGTCGGTTTTAAAGGCTTTTCCGGCCTTAACGCGCGCGACGGTTTCCCTGTCGAGAGTCATGCGATAAGAGCCTCCAGTGGCGGACCTTCGTGATGACATTTCGTTTTTCGAGACCAAGGAGCTACTTCCCTCAGGCGCCGCAAATTTATTTGTAATTCCCCTTTTCAACGTTCAATACTTTTTTGCCCTTTAATCGATAACGTCTTTCCGAACCCTACAGTGACCAATCCTACCCGTCCCAGACGTCCTTTACTGGTTGCGAAGCCTTCTAACAGTAGATGATTCTCTTGCCGCTTGGTACTTGCAAGTCCGTTCACCGAGGCCGTTTTCTGCACATCTGATCTGACTTGATCAACGACGCCTGAAATCACCCGACACTTTGCGGCCTCTCTATTTTCATAAGTTTTGTGAGCGATTGCAACGACCCTTTTTGGATTCGGAGTTGTCCCAAAGGCTTTTCGGGCGCTTCTCGTCGTGCCGGTCACCTCTCGCTTACGTTCGGCCCGTACCGGGAAGACCCCCTCAAAAGCAGCTCTGCCGTCTCCTTCTGCTTTCCACTTTTTTTCGTTTCTTTGCCACGAGTGCATTTTTTGCGTTACCTTGCCTCTTTTTTCCGTTCCCTCCGTTTAATCGAGGCGGCCCCAAAAGTACTTTAACTCCTTTGAATATAAAAACTCCCCCCCCCATCTCCGGTCAGGCATACTCCGCCACTACTGTTCTACAGAATTTTGCATTATCATCGAAAGGAAACACCGTCGGATCGCTTTTTCACTGGACCAATTTTCGCTGCATTTCCTATGATTCTCTCCTTCTAAACCCGCCCCGACGTGTTTTATTTTATCTTCGCGCTAGTCCTTTAGTTCCGACCAGACGGAAAGAATTTGTTTGTTTTTCTCCCCCCTGATTGCGTGCGGCCAGTTTTTGCACCTCGCCGCGGTAGGAAACAGAAAAATGGATCTTCCGGGACGTGCGCATATTTTGTTTTCCTGTCCATCAATTATCGAGTATTTTCGATTTATTCTTCTCTCTTCGTTCGATCCCGAACTAGAGAATCTCCTCCACGCCCCCCTTAGTTGTTGGAGGAGCGATATTTTCATCGCCTTTAGACGCCCAATCCGCGTTTCGCTCCCGTTCCTCGCTTAGAGACAACCCATTGATAGTATGGTGTATAGCACAAAGAAATCCTCTTCTGAAACGAAAGAAGTGGGTTCACTCTTACCAAGAAATTTTTCTCGATGCTTGTAGTTTGCCGATCAGCCAGGTCCGATGGTTGGATTAAGCCTACTTCCTAGTTGATTACCCACAGCCGGACTCTAATAATCCTTCTTAGTAAGTCGGCAGCGGAATCCCCCAACCCACACTATTGTCTCTCTCCAGAACAGCCCCGTTTATTTGCTCGAAACCCTTTTTGCGAGCCTCCTTTAAAAATATTACTGGATCAGTGCGATTCCTGGCTCGTGACTTTGCCTTTGTTTCTTGCGAAACTTTACCCACCTTGAGTCGCTTTTGTTTCTTTTAGGTGGCTTCCTCTTATGATCCGCCGAGTGAGCTCCGCTCCCAGTATTCCGGCGGCGTACTTTCGAACCCAACCTTTTTTGACTTTCTCTCCCCATGAAGGCGATTTCCCTTTCTGTCAGAAGTGCCTTATGTTTGGAAATGAAACACCAACCTGTGGGCGTCCCATTTTTCCCTCCCTCGTTTCCCCCCCTCCTTGTCAGACAATCTTTCCCTTTGACTCTCGTGACCGCGCTCCTGCAGCAGTAGCCCTCCAATCTTCCTCGTAGAATTCAATTCATGCGAAATCAACCTCCGCGGTTTTCAATAGGATTTCAACTTCCCCTCTTTCGCCTGATTTTTCCCTTGTCCATTATTTCTGGTAAGCCATGGCGCTTTCTCTTTATTCAATCGTAACCCTCCTCACTTTGGTGTTTCTGTGTTTCAATGCTCCGCGTTTCCCCCTGGTTTGACGTTCCAAGTATTCCTTGAATGAAAACCTGCTTCTTATTTTTTTTGCCTTCCCCGCAGCCAGCTCAATCTCAGCTTTTTTTCCCAAACAACCTCCATGATGTCCCTTCTTCACTGCCCCGCAACCGCAATCGACAGTTCTGACGAAAGGTCAACCGTTTCCCCCACTTCCCCGGATTTTTAGTTCGTAGGTTTCTTTTCCCCCGACTTTTCTCCTTCAGTGCTGTGTTTGTCTAGAGCCCCCCCTTCTCACCGTCCCTGAAACCCTTCACAGAACGACCTCCGGATTTTCGGTTTTTTTTCGTCGGAGTCGAATTGCATTGTTGCCCCCACTCTGCATCAAGTGTCCGTTTTTTTCCCTACCTTTTTTTTTTCCCCCGCGAAACCGCAAATTTCTAACCTCAGAGCTTAATTTTTTTTCATAGCCCTTGGAAACGATCTCCCATCAGATGTAAAACGGGAGCATGGAATCCACAGGACACTCACAGTGACGTTTTCTTACAGTTCTCCTATTAAAAAAACTTTTTCGTCCGTGCGAATGGCTTGCAGCACGCATGACCCCCGGAGACATGGATCAGCCCCCGCGGGATTCCCACCTTATGTCACTTTTTCCGCCTTCAGGTAGAATTCAAGATTTTACCCCCTTTGTTTTTTTTTCTTGCTGGCTGCAGAGCGTTTAACCTCCTTTCCCATAGAAGTACTTCCGATGGGCTTCCAATTCTGTATCAACATATCCAGCGACTGTTAAGTCAGGTTTTTTGTTTTCATTTTCTCAAAATCTCGTCACTGTTTATCGCCTTCATGACATGGTTCCCTTCTTCCCCCCCAGATGGCGTTCAAGTGCGGACTGTGCCTTAAAGACTGGCGGCCGGGAGTCTCCATTTTTGCGATAAAGTCGCACCTCTCCCCCCACTGCACATCTTCACCAGCGCGAAGTTTCCACCCCGCCCCCCTTTTTCCTTCCCCTCAAGTACCCCACTTCCTCGTACCTACCCCCTGATAGTCGTTTCTCGTCACGTTTCCGGTCTCACTTCTTTTTTCGTTCAGCTCGCGCGTTCCCGTCTGATGCGTCTCGCTTTATCCACGATCGCCAGTGAGGATTATGAAGTTTTGCCTTTCCACGCCGTCGCTTTTCCACCCCCCCTTTGAAACATTGGCAAAAGACCTCAAACGCACTCCTGCCTGTCGAACACTGGCGTTGGATCCTACCCAAATCTCGGCGGTTTAGAACCTCAGCCAGTTTTGTCCAGCTTTGCTAACCTACGAATTCAAGGTTGGGATCCCGCTAAATTCTCTCAAATAGCAGACTATATTGATTGCCGACCTTTCCACTCGATTTTTTCAAATTTTCTCCCCCTGTGATTGCGTTCGAATGGTTCTTCATCTCGGATTCCCCTCCCCTCGAAGGAACTCACCGCAACGACTCGACTTTCTTGAGTCCCCCCACCCACCCCCCCCCCACCCACCCCCCACTTTTGTAATATTCACCCTTTTTTACTTTCCAAAATCCTTTTCTGTTCTCCGAGATTCCCTCCTGGTCCCACATCGCCGCCCTTCCTTCGAAGGCCCCAATGATGGCACGCTGCCAGCAACTGCTCGCATGCTCGCCCCATATTTCTTTGAATCAGGTTTGAGGTTTTTCTGAAGGCTGCTGATCATCCCTCTTTCTCCCTAAATGGTTCACCCGGTTGCCCCCCCCTTTGGGGGTTTCAGCGAGTCGCGCTCCTTTGTTTGCGACTTCGCTTTCCATCACCTTTTTTCTTACCTAGCGCCCTGCTTCTTCCCGCCGAATTGGTATGTTTCTTCGTTACGTTTTCCTCTTTTTAGGCCTATAGAAACAAATAGCCCCATGTGGACTTCCCTTCCAGGATCCGATTTTTTAAGGTCTTTTTCTTCCTCTTCTTCAAGGAGCTTCTCCAGCTTTTTCCAAGGTTGTTGCAGAAAAGTTCCGGTCACGATCACAGCGAACCGATCTTCCGCTTATCCCAGTCCCAGCCCTCCCGAACGGTCGGTTTGAGCCCACCTCATTTTTGTTGTTGTTGAGAAGATTGTGCCAAACCTTTAGTCCCGTGTTGGCACAGTCTTCGGGCTCCCTCCGTTTTCGCGTGATCGTGCGTTTGGTTCCCTTTGGCAAACACCTGTTCCAGCGGAATCATCAGCCCCCTTCGCATGCGGGCGCCCCAGCCCAGCTGCTCTTTCCGTTTAAAAGACTGTGGGCCTCTTTTCTCCCTTCGGGTTCTGACATCTGCTCCGGCATTCAAGGAGAACAACTACAGCCTGGGGCCCTTCCCACCTTCCTTCAGGCATACTTACCTTTTCGCGACCATACAGTTTGTCCTACCATTCCCGAAGTCGCCACTCAGGTCTTATCGAGGAATCGCACCGTTCTCCCCCCCCCTCTCCGAAGTTCAATGTCTCCCTCCCAGTTAAAAACCGACCGCCTCCATTCCTGCTCCTTCACTTCCTGCCGTTCGCATTTCTTGGACTTCCACTGCATGATGACGCGGAATCCTCTTCCTTTATTTTCATCCTGGTTTACCTTCTCTTAGGCTCCGTTCTAGTCTAGGCAGGATACACCACGGCTCTTTCGAGTCCTTTTCCCCGTCTCGAGTGGTGCGCCCGGTCGTCACCCAGTCAACGTACATCAGGTCCCCCACAAATGGTGTTGTTGATTTCCCTTCTTTTCCCCCTCTCTTTTGATCTTTTTGACCTCCGCCCTTCAGAGTTTCCCTGGCTTACCCGTTTTCGCCTGACGCTCCACCCATGATAGTATTTGTGTGTCTCCCAATTCGGATGTTGCTGGCCCGCCCCCCTTTTTTTTTTTCCTCCCCGCCGGCTTTATCACCCAACGAAATTTTCGATGCTCAGTTGCGTTTGCTCCCCCGTGCCAATTTCCATGGTTTGAAAAAGCGACTCCTGCGTTACGTGTTTCTGCATTGCTTCATCCCCGGGCGATCCCTCTTATCGAAGTCTCTCTCGGAATTTCCCTCCCGGAAGCCGAAACCCCCCTTGATCCTCTCCTTCCGACAAGAAAATTCTTCATTTTTCGCTCCGGGACCTGACCCCCTACCCTTCTCAGGCTCAAGTCAGATCCTTTTTTGCCTGGCAAAAATGTTTTTCTTGTTCCTTCTCGAAATGAAAAATGCTAGTGGCCTTTGGAGCCTTTATCTCCTGTATTGATTCGCCAATGATGAGATCTGGGTCCCTGTCTTCCACGTTCGAACGGAACATACAAAAACTTTCGTTTTTTTTCCGCTCAGAAATCGAAATTTCCTTTGACCCTCTTTTCCTCGAGCATGATCTTTTTTTGCCAACTGCCACCACCCGTGTGGCGCGAAATTACCTCTTCTGGACCCCGAATTTTTCCTCCCCCTTCCCCCCCGGATTCTCTTTTCCCATGGTTGACAGCGATCCTCCCCCTCCGGGACCGCCAGATGGATTGTGATATTTCCGCGCCAGTAGCCGTTCGCATTACAAAGATTATGGCCCGACACTGAGATTTCTCTTTCCCTCCCCTTTTTTCCGCCACCCTGCGCCTTTTTCGAGAGGTTTTTTTCGTCGTCTTTCTCATCAACCGCAACTTTTGAGTGTTGTTTTTTTATCTACCAAGATTCTTTTATTCCTCCCCCCCCCTATTCGAGAATTTATTATTGCGTTTTGCAGTCCCCCTCTGCCTGCTAACCACCTGCCGGCGAACAAACTCCCTTCTTCCGATTGGAAGGGCTGCGGTCTCCCCCCAAATTAAATGCAACGGTACCAACAATGCCCCTTTACGGTTGGGTTTTTTTTTTCATTCGGCGCCGGTTTCTCTTCTTCCACTAATAAGTGGTGTTGTTTTTGTGAGAGTCACGTCGAAAAAACCCCGTGAACCTTGTGTGTTCCCCCGTGTTTTTCTTTCGTCCGTCCTGTGAGACAGTCCTGCCGTAGGATCAATTTTTTCCCCAGTGACTTTTTTTTCTTTTCTCTTGCTCTGGCTGCGTTCCAGTTCCCCCCGAAAAGACTTCCATGCGCGCCCTTTTTTTTTCATTCCGTGGAAAACGATCCAACACATCCTCTAAAATTTTTTGCATGGACCTCCACACAGAAGTACCCTTTTCCCTTTCTTTTTTTTCTTTTTCCGCAATTCACGAACATCCTCCCCCCCTCTACAAACCCCTCAAATGTCTTTAGACGTACTTCACCCGGAGACATGAGCCCTCTCGTTTCCATACCCCTAGGTACCTTTCACCGGCTTCTTTCGCCTTCCTCGCGCCGGGGGCGTTTCCCTGGGACGGATTTTTTTTTTCGTGCACTTTAAAATCGAAGTATGATTTCCCTCCATGTTCTGTCATAGAACATCTCATTGATTTCCACACCAGGTTGGTGTGGTATTTCTCCAAGCCCCTCTCCTCCGCATTGGATGCAGATTTCTTTGCTCGCGGTGCGGAATCAAAACCGTGGATGTTCCTGTCGCTTTCCATGTCTTGTCACAGACTGGGCCCGGAGCTCCCTATGGGCGTTCCGATCCTCCGAACATCTCCACCTCCCCCCCCCCCCTTTTTTTTCTTTTTTAACAGTTCGCTTTTTTCAAACTTTCAACATTCATGCCTGCCGTCACGCTCGTCCTCGTACAACTTCCGCGTGTATATTTTTATTCGTCTCGCACGTTTTTTCTCCATGAAAGATTGGTCAGTCTGGGTTTGAGATTTGTCGGATACTTGATTCTTTCTGCTCCCGCTCGCCGGAGGATTATGAAGATCTTGCGCCGGCCTGATTTACTCACCCCTTTTGGACGAGCGCCCTGCCTCGAATCACGAAAATGTTCCCTTCTCCTTTCCACTCTCTCTTTCGAAGCCCAGTCCCGACTCCCCCCCCCACTCCTATCAATGGGTGCGATTAAACCTGGCTTAAGTCCGAGAAACGCATTTGCCTTCTTTCCCATTTTCTCTCGCTCGTGCTTCAAAGAGCGCTCAACCCCCCTGGTCTGAGAATTTAGACTTATCCCTTTTTTTCTTTACGACCGCCGCACCGAACCTGCAATCACCCCTTTCAATCTTTTTTACCCCGTGTTTCTTTCTTTCCCCCATCCTTTTCCCACGTAAGATCCTGTTCCTACCGCGCCAAATTGCTCTTCTTCTGGCCAGCCACTGACTTTCTTTCTCCCCTGTCCAGAATCCTTTATTCCCGCACTCGGTTCTTTGCTTGTTTTCAAGGCTGCGCTCTTTTTCTACTCCCTGAATTTGTTCGTGTGCAGCGGTCCGCCGCCTTTTCCTTTTTGACTCGTTTAATTTCGCTCAGTATATGCTCGATTGTGACTCCCTTGTAGGTGATAACGCGTCGTTCAAAATTTTTTTATGAAGATCTGAAATTGATTACCCCGGACCATCCCCCTGTGAACTCCGACACTCCCTCTCTTTGATTCCGCCGCATTTTCGACCTCTCTCCCTCTATTGTTTCCAAAGAGTTCCCCTGACCCTAGTTGTCCGGCACGCGATAACGACGAGTATCCCCCTCCCCGAAAGCTTTGAAAAATAGAACCTCCCCCTCCCCTCCGGTTTGCTTATATATATATTTTCCCCTATCATAAGTGTTTTTGTGTTTCGATTCGCAACTCTTCTTGCGGGGCGGCGAGTGTTCCTTGGGATTTCCCAACTTCGTTATCGTGCGCCCTGCTTCGTGTCAGGCGTCACAAAATACTTTGTCGACGGACAATCAGGAGGACCGGCTCGCCTTTTGCGAAGGGATGCTCTTTCTCTCAGTTGTCATTTTAGAAACCAAAGATTTTCCCCCGGGCCTCTTTCGTCCACTCCGGGGAATCGACATTTCAGCCGGTTTTGCACCCCATCAAAGGATTGCCCTTTTACCTGGGAAATCACCACCTCCCTTTTGGCCAGGACTCTTGATCACCTCCTTCGCGAACCATCAATTGAACCCTTCGACCTGCACTTTCCACTGTACCCCGTGCTCGATTTAAGCCCCCCTTCCAGACTTCCCCTCGCGAATCGACTTTATATGTTTTCGTGCCCAACTAAAAAACCGACCGCTCTTTCTCTTTTAACGTATTTTAAAGTTCGCCCTGCTGGACTTCCGAAGCGACAGCATTTTTTCTTTTTTCCCCTTCCTCTCTGCCCTTTGATTTGGCCACTGGTCTCCTAAAAAGGATCTTCTCCTTCTCCGTGATTCAGATACAACAAACTTTCTCAATATTGATCGAGTTTTTCCCTCGTGCCCCCGGCGCTTTTTTCTACTCCCAGCTCCAGAACGGTCGAAGGCGCACCCCCTGTTTTGGATGAGCTTGCTCCCCCCCTATCCCATTGATAAGGATCTCCATTCTGTTTCTCGGACTCCTTTTCCTCTCTCTCCACTTGAGTATATGAGTAAAAGCTCTTGCTTAGGATGGCTCTTTCCCCCTTCTTTTTTTGTCGGAATCGAGCCGTCTGATCCCAATCCATTCTTGAGCTTCCGTTTTTCCCCCTCCCTTTGCCAATGGTTCCGAATGGTTTGAAAGCTCAGTCCAATCTCAAGAAGCCCCTGTGCTTCCCGGCCTTTCGAGAGCGATCCTCCGAATCTCCCCTCCCCCCGATCGAGGCTTCCGAAAGAAACAGTTCGTGTTTCCACGTTTAGAGACAAGACAACTTCTCTCCCCGCCTTCCCCCAGGGTGACGGCATTGCGCTCTTTTTTTCTGTGCTTTAAAAGGTTGCCAGTTCTTGTCCCTCTCTCCCCTTTACAACGCGAGGAGTGGCGGCGGTCTGCTTTGCGAGTATTATCGCCCATCCCTTTCCTGTCTTTCGGACTCCGCCCATTCCCTCCCCCTTCCCCATCCCACGTTCGGTTTTCTTTCTCCCCTCTCTTTTCAGAAATTTCTGAGGCGATCCAGGGTCGCATGATCTTTTTCGGGACCCCCCCAACCTGTGTGTTTCATCTTCCAGGAGAGGACTCGATTTTCTGACAGAATGGTACTACTCTTCACCAGCCTTCGATTTCCCAGCGTGATCAGCCCGTCCCTCTCCAAGATTTATATTTTCCTTTCATTTCAATAGAGGTCAGACCCGTTAAATCATGATTTTAAACACGCGAACTATCTTCCCCCCCCCCCGTTGTCATTCTTGCTGCAAGCAGCTCGCGTTTTTTTTTTACTTTAGTTCCCCTCACCGTCAATTGAGTCTTTTGTGGACTGTCCATTTTTCCCAAACTTCTTTTTTTCTTTCCCCTGTTTCCAATCTCGAATGAAACATTACGCCTTTGTCGGTTTTGCGTTCCGCCGAAGCCTCAGAGCTTCAATCCCCCTCCCCCCCCCCTCACTGATTTCCCTGATTCCTGGCCCCTGCTTTTTTTTACCAATCCCCCCTCGGACCTTCTTCTCCAGACAACCGCCCCCCAAACCTGCGGCTTCCTTGTGGGTTCGCGCCGGTGATCTTCTTCTTTTCCCTCCCTCCTGACCGGAGCCGTCCACAACGCCAAGTTCTTTTTTTTTTTTTTTGAAGACTTTTTTTTTGGGTTCCCGGTTCTTTCTCCGTGTCTCCCTTGAGGACCGGCAGTGCCCGTCAGTCCAGGCCTTTTTTTGTTCGATCTGGCTCTTGAGCTGGCTTAGGCCCTCCCAAAGAATACTTCTTTCTTCAGTAGATACGTTTGACCCCGAGACAACCTTCATTACTCCTCTGTACATCCACAGAAGGACAATCAAAGTTTTTTCCCCTCGACTACGCCAAACCTCTCGTTCCCCCATGCTTTTTCGAATGAGAAAAACGGAGACTGAGAAATCCCTTCCCATTCTTTTTACAACCGTAATTAACTGCGCCTTACTTCTCTAGATTCCATCTGGGGAGCGTGTCCTTTCTGTCACGCTTACCAATTAATTTTACGGGAGACAATCTATCCCCCCTCTCTGACTGAAAAGTTCGCCCCCAGGTTTTCCGTGCAAAAGACAGGCATCTCCCCGCCTTTGTCGCGTGCTGCCCCCAAAACCCCCAAAGTTTTTCTTCTGATACATTTTGCGTTTTCGGAAAGGACTCCCCTTGCTTTCCTCATTGGGCGCATACTCGCGATCACCCCACCCTCTCTCGGACGTTGATAATTTGCGCCTTCCCCCTGCAAATTTTCTTTTTTTTTTTTCTCGCCCCTGAGAGGAATAGTCCCCTCTCGAGTATAGTTTATTCGTTCGCACTTCCACTGAAAGACTTCCGTTTTTTTCGTGCCTGCAGCCGGCAGATATAGACCCTCCTTTATATCGATCGAGTTGAAGCTCCTGAGTTGTTACAGCCGACTCTCATTTTCCCAAAATCCTTCCCCGCCCTGCTGAAACAGGCAATACGTCCTTTTCCATCCTTTTGGATCGCCGGCGTTCTTCGGCGTTTTCTCCAGAGCCAGCAGCGCAACTATCTTTGATCCCCCCCAACCCGTTTGGGGTTTGCTAAATTTCCTGCCGGAAAACGCGGATTTCTGCCCCAAATCGCTCGTTTCAAATGTCCCCAGTGATTGCGCCCACCTGTTTTCCTCTCGTTTTCATCCCTCTTCCACTAATGCGGCAACGGACTCAATTGTATCTCCATAAATTCTGCCAAGTCTTTCCTGTCCACCTCGATTCTCTGGCCATTGCGCTCTTCTTTCTTCATCCAATGCTTCTTTTGATGCTTCCCCCCTCTGCTCGCATCGCATCCTTTTAAATTACCTGGGCTGTTTTTAGCTTTTAGTCAGCCACCTCTCCCCTTGGTCTTGTGGTAGTCCGTGATACGAGCATTTTGGTTACAGTGGAACTTCTATGGAATCAATGCACAGTATAGAACTCTACGCCGGAGTGTATGTCCTCCCCTTTTTCTAAGTGCCTCCTTTTTATCCCTGGTTTACACCGTGAGGCCCTCTGGCCAGTTCCTCTTTTACGCCTCATTTTTTTCTGTTGCCCGCAGCCTTCGCCCGCTATTTCCTTTTCCACGGTTGGCCTCCCCATCCTGTTGTCCGGACTATTCACCGCCCTTTTGCTGAACACGACCGCTTTTATCGCCCCGCCACTACCCCCGGTTCTTGAATCTCTTTTTTCTCCTCATTTTTTTCTTTTCTATTCTCAACTTTCCAATTCCGGTGGGTTTCTTTGGCACCGGCTGATTCTTCTCGGTTCGCGTGATCAGTGGCCCCGTCGGCGGCAACCCCTTTGTTTTGACCCGGCAATTTTATCTCTGTGCGACTGGTCTTTTTTTTTACCTCCCCCAGCCCCTTTAAAAGTGTCTGTCGAGGAGGTTAACCTGGGACGATTTTTTACAAAATTTGAACCTTCGATCCGGAGATCAAATTTTCCCTTTGAACACCTGACCACGTGTCCAATTAGGGAGGATCACTCGGAAGCACCCCCCCTCGCGAACCTTCTTTTCGCCGAAGCGCCATGAAAAAATCTCTTATAGCTTGACTTTACTTCCCCGCGCGATTCGCACTCCCTTTTCTTCCCACCGTACTTCCTTACCCTCCTGCTTAATTTAAAGTATGCTGCCGCCCTGCGCAGTGTTGACTTCAGCTTCAATCATTGTTTCTTTCCTAAGTTTCTCGGCGATGGCCAGGGATGTCCCTTCTCCCTTGTCCAGACAAAAGGCTTCGTACCTTTGCGCATATATGGGCAGTACACCAACGGGTTACCCTTATCGTTTGAGTCGTTGCCCACTTGGCGCTTTTCCCCCCCCCCTGATCCACCTTTGAAGACTGGTGCACTTTTCACCCCCTGGGGGGAGGTGAAGCGCTGAAGCCCGATCTATTCTCTTTAACTATTTTTCCTCCGGTTTCTCGGCTTACCGCCGCTCGCCCCCTCTTTCACAAAATTTCTTGGTTTTTGCTCGGCCAAACCTTCCATGCTGGCGTCAAAGAAGATCGTTTTTCCTTTTCCTGGATCTTCGGCGCCGGAGGTTATCTCCTCCGATGTGCAGTGGCGCCCCTTGTTCCCATTTTTTTCCGAATGGTTTGAAAGCCTCCTCCTTGACGCCCTTGAAGTAAACAACCCCGGACATTTAGCTTATACTCAGGGCCTTATCGTTATGAAGTCGAGAGAGGCACATACCTCCTTGAGCCCCTTTCGCTCTCGAGCTTCCGAAGAGTTTTCCGGGAAACGTTTTGCGAGACGTCCCCCTCTTTTGGCCTTTAACAGGTACGATACGTTGATGGTCCCCAAATGGTTTTGGTTTGTACATTCGCGCCACTTTGACACTTCCTTATTGAGGGTGCGGTTTCCGGGGAGGTTTTTATGACCCTTTTCTTTCGTTTTTTCCGTCTTTCCTTCGTCCCACCCCGACACTGAACACTTCCACGCTGTGATTCCTTCCTCCCTCAATATGTTTTCGGCGATCCAGTTCGGTAGCGAGTTCTTCTCTTTTGCCCGGGAAATGACCCACCACTGTTTTGCCTACTTCCAGGGCGTCTGAGTTTACGAACCTCCCCGCGTTCCTAAGCCCTTCCTCTCTTGCGTGTACGCTCCTGCCCGCAGGACTTTTCCCGCTGTGAATGAATTCAGCGACAGCCGTTCGTAGGATAACCAACCACATGATTTGGCAGAACGCTCTCTTTTTGACTTGCTGACAGCCAGTGTCGCTGGTTTTTCGTCGTCTCGAATAGTCACCCCCCCCCCCCAGTTTCCTCTGTGTGGATGACAATGCTGATGTGTTGATATCGTTTCCACTTCTCTTTTTGCAACCTTACTGCGCGCCCGCAGACAGCAAGAGCCAGGCCGTCCGAACAACCCAATTCACGAGTATCCTGCCGGGCATCCCGGTTCCCCAATGGCAATTCGACCTTCGCGAAGAAGAAACCTTTTTAACCCCCCCCCTTTCTTTTGTCGTTCTGTTTCATGGACGGAGAAACGGT
>Ga0179593_1691387_pt1 | contig 16001 bp, 19 predicted proteins | sample CZODoug2_1_08_16_FD_185931 | JGI IMG/M metagenome (GOLD analysis project Ga0179593, IMG submission 185931) | Vadose zone soil fungal communities from Angelo Coast Range Reserve, California, USA - CZODoug2_1_08_16fungal (PacBio error correction) | ecosystem: Environmental > Terrestrial > Soil >... | reverse complement strand
ATCAGGGATACCCACTGTCCATATTTTTCTCTTCTCCCACGCCCTCCTTTCCCTTCTTTGGAATGAGCTATCTCCGCCATTCAACCCCCCCCCTTGGTAATCAAGTCGAAATACCCATTAAAGCTTAGCTCTCAGTTTTTTCCTCCCGAAGCCTACCGCCGTCTTTCCCCCCCGGCTCAGCGGCCGATAAACTCCATTGAGGTCTGACCTCGACCCGCAACTTCTTCTCTCCCAAAAAGCCACCCCCAAGACTACGAGTTTCTGATCTTCCTTTTGCCAGATTTTCTTCCGTTAGCCTGTGCGTCCTAAACGATTACACTTCTTTCACCCGGACTTCGCCCCCTTTTGGATCTTCCGGTATTTCCAGAATCTACTTTTTCCATCCCTCCCCCGAACACCTCCCCTCAGGCTGTAAGCTTTAATGAGACCTTCTCCATTTTTATTATCCCTTCCCCCTTTTTCTTTCCCCGCCCCCCCCAATCGATATATGCTTATCGTCCGGAACTTCAAACCCCCATTTCCCCTAATTTTCCTTAACAACAGTTCCCGTGCCCTAGCTCTCCCTCCAGCCCCACTTTTCTATCCCTGAAGCTGGCTAGACGCCTTTTCTTTCCCTCCTTCTCGACTTTTCCCAAGGATCCACCTCTTTCATGAGCATCGCTTTTGTGTCCGCTCACACCCCCCAGCACTTTCTACTCCGGAATCAAGCCGACTTTTTTTGATTCCCTCCCTCCCTCTTATCAGCATCCCTTCCCCTAATAAAATTGAAGACCCTTTACGTCCTAGGCCTTTCCTCCTCCCCCCGTAATTTACCGCTGCCTCGCTGACTAAGAGTGATGACTTTCTTCGCCTACCCCCCCCTTCCCTTTAGAACTTTTGCACCTTTCACCGCTACCAGTTTACTTTCCGGTGGTACTGAAGGAGGAGTCCAAACGTTACGTCCCTTCGAAGCCTCTGAAAGTCAAATCTTTACCGACTATAGTTCCTATCACTCCCCAGCAGGTTTTTTCCCTTCCCATTCAAGCCCTTTTTTTCCCAACCCCTCCCGACTCTTTCTACGTAATCTCGACTTCGAAATGAGTCTGAAAAAGAGAACAATGCTTTTTTAGTCAACCCGCCCCCCCTTTCCAACACCCCCCCCCCAACCAACCTTTTTTCATATATTATTTTACTCATAATACTTTTTGTTGAGAGAGACTTGGTTTTACCCATGCCCTTTTTCGATTGACGGCTATGAGCATTTTTGGCCTCGCGACCCTCCCCCTGGGCCTGTCGCCGGCGGTGTTGGAAAATAGGGAAGTTAAGGGTTCTTCACCCCTTTCCTCTCTTCCTGTATCTCTTTTCTGTGAAGGGGCTTTTGATTGATGTGACGTTTCCCTGGCGTGTTGCTTCCCTCCCTATGAGAACGCTTCCCTCGTGGGGATCTGAGGAGAGATTATGCCCCCCCCCCGACTGTTCGCTTTTTCCTTTAACATTTGCTTCCGCACGCGGAGCCTTTCGGCCCTGGCTGATGCATTTTTCTAGGGTCCTTCCCCTCCCCCAGAGCTTAGTCCATCCCTTTCCTAAAGGAGTCCCTGCGTGGGGTCCAATTTTGGATCTTCTTCTGGTTCCCGAGGACATTGTTCTCTCCTTTCTCTTCGCTGTTATTTGCTCTTTTACGATTGCAGAGATCTCTCTTTCGAGTTTACAGGTGTCATCATCTTTGAAGACCGGCGAGTAGCTGAGTTAATTCGATTACTTGGAGTAGACGTCTCGTTTGTTAGTGTGTATGGCTGATAAATTTACGACTCCGCATATTTGTGTTTTTGTTTTTGGTTTTGTGGTGTGGCTTGTTTTCTTGGGGTTGTTGGTTTCTTTGTTTGGTTTGTTTTTTTTTTGTTTGGGGTTTGTGTGTTTTGTGTTGTTGTGTGTTTTTTGGTTTTTTTTTTTGAGGTACTTAGAAAGGGGGGAACCCCTGGTTGTAACCTTTCTGGCTATCCAGGTTTTCTTTCTTAGACTTAAAGCCTCTTCCCCTTCCTGGTCCTTCTGAAAGCCCAAAAGCGGCGGCAAGTGCCACCATTTTTTATGGGGCTCCTTTCGTAGGAGTAGGGAACTTCCCTTCTGGGAGCACACCCGGTGCCCTCCTGCGAGAAAGAGCTGAGGCTTTTTTGAATGGATGTCTTTGTAGTGGATCCCCTATTGGCATTTGTTATCCCTTTTCAAGCGGTCCTAGAGTTGGCCGTGACCCCCGACCTATGCTTCACCTGTCGGGTCAGGCGTTATTTTTTCATTCGTAGACCCCTTGTTCCCGGCTCTCTGAGAGCTTTTTCCCATGCACCCCCGCCCGGTTATTGCCTGGAGAGGCTCAAAATGAGCATATCCCGGCGAATTCTCCTCTCTCAGGTTTTGTTGTTTACTACTTCATCTAGGGTTCGAGAGCAACGCCAAACCTTCAATCCCAGCTGGCATCCTCCTCTACGCCTAAACAAACAGGAGTTCCCCCTTACCAATAATCCTCCTCGCCAGAGCTCGCTTTTCCTTTTCAGAGGCCAAATCTCCTTCTCTTACCCCCCCTTTCCCCGCTTCCTATAACTCTCATTGAGGTTCTGCCAATACTTCTTTCCATCCTCTTGCTCCCTCCCTCCCTATCCGATTTCTATGTGAATCGCTTTCCCCAGCAAGTTGTTTTCACGGAAGAATGTTTCTGTCCCCCCGGTCACTTTTAGGATCACTAGCCGCAAACGACGTCTGATGCTTTTCTCAAAACCACCTTGTGACTGATGGAAGTACCTGAGAATATCTTCCTCCCAACCTTTTTGCGAACGAGTTCCCCCCCGTTCTCGCAACCCCGATATAATTCTAGGGATTTAACATGGCCCCGACCCCCCGTCCCCCCACGACTCTGAATCAGACTCGAAGGACTCCTCCCCCTTCTCGGCCGGGCTCCTTTCTATCCCACGCTCTTTTTTTTATGAATAATATTCCACCTTCCTGCCCCCACTTTATCGCTTTTCCCTCCCTCAAAATAGCCCCCCAATGTCTCGACGGTAGGACCTTTCTTCCAGCCTTTTTTCACCTCCTTTCTACCGCGCGCGAAGCCTTCTCCCAGGACTCCCCTTATTCTCTTGTCCTGACGCATCCAACCGATCCGCCAGGGACCGCTACCCTTGTCTCCGGAAGGGTAACAGCCTTTCGCGGTCTAACCCTCCTTCTGTAGAATTTTCTCTCATCTCCTTCATCAGTTCAATTCCTCCCCGGGCCTTTTCCGAAAAAAAGATAGCCATGTTTCTTCCTTCATTAACTGCGAACTTCCGAGCCTATCAACCCAATAGAGTAACTCAGCACGTAGCCCTTTTCCATTTTGGAAACTTCACTTTTTTAGCCTCCTATTTTTCTTACGCCGCTCCGTCCGGACTTTCCTTCTCTTTCGTAGTTGTTTTCATTAGTCTCCCGACCCATTTCCCTTAGGACCCTCCTCCGAACCCTGCTCTAGTTATAAGCACTTCCCCCATACTTTCCCCCTCCTCCTTCTCAGGATTTTGCAGCTCTTTCTCCCTAGATGCAACCGGTTTCGGCTTCTTCTCCCTTGCTCTCCTTTCCTTCTTCATAGACCCCTTGACGTCCGGGCATGGCGGTCCTGACTTATCGGTTTTATCCTTGCCTATTTCCATATTTTTAGGTCGGAAGTTTGATGCTCGTACATTCGCTTCTTTCTGACGTGGGTCTTCTTCTCGTTCTGATTGACCGTAGAAAAGGGACGGCGCTCTGGCTGCCCCCTGCCGGATCAGCCGTTTTGGAGATGTCCTTTCTCCATTAGACGAATTTCGGTCTTGTTCTTTCTTTCGGCCGTGGGTTTTTCCCAAGGTGCCCTTTTTACACGCGGAGGCACTCTTTTGCGCCTGATAATTTATTCTTACGCGGTCGAATTCCCGTCTGTCTGCAATACTTATTAGTATCATTCTTCTTCGCGTGTTCTGCAAATTTCTAAACCTTCTTGTATTTCCGCCAGTAGCAGGTCCGTGCGTCCTTCACACTCCTTGAATTACGAGACCTCCTAGGAGCAGATTATGAAGAAGGCTTCTTTTTCTCTTCCTCCTTCTAATTGGCCTTAATCTGGATTCATAGTCCCCTTACTCGATCAGTGGTGATAGTCTAGTTTTTGCCCTGTATGTTCAACTCCCCTAGATAGAGCTCCCGGGTTCCCCTCTTAGAGGCTGGTTAGCATAACAAATTTTTCGCATTTATCCATCTCTCTTTTTATTCCCTGCAATGCCCCCTCCGGAGGGTTCCCCCTTGACCTCCTCCCTCCACCCCCTTTGTCTCCTAGATTCATTAGGTTTCTAGGTGATGCTGGTCTCGCCCAACTCTACCGAGAACATCTTGTGAATGGCTGCGAGGCTTTTGCGTATTTTCCTCCTAATTTTTTCGCTTCCCGGCCGCGTCCATGTCCGGTAATCTCTTTCCTTCTAGTCGCGCCCGGCGCTCAGACGATAGGGGATTAGAATTTGTTGAAACTCCACCTTTTTTTGCGTTCCAATGCCAACCCCCTCCTTCTCTCCCCTATTGAACTGGGATTGTGAGAGTATCCCAAATACCTTCTGTCCTTCTTTCCAATATATTTTGTGTTGTGAGTGTCTCCTTAGAAGAGTAATGAACCATCTTTTGCTCCCCCCAAACCCCAGAGCGCTTTTAAAGAGTTGGGCATTTCTCTCTTTTGTTTTCCCCACCGTTTCCCCAGTCGCTAATAGCTTTGAATAGACTTCTTTAGCTCCCCCGGTTTCCCTCAGCCCTACCCCCCTGCCCCCCTCTCTTTTTGATTCCAGGTGAAGATAACCCGCTCCTGATTCAACCCCCCCCCATCTCCAGCAAAAAAGAATACTCCTTTCTTTTTCTTTCTTGTGCCCTGCGGTTGCCTCCTCAGGGGCTCTCCCGAGATTACCCCCCCTCAACTTTTCACGCCACCCTTCGGCTTCTGGGGTGTTTTTTTTTTGTTTTATTTTTTTTTTTTTTTGTTTTTTCGGCTTTAGCGTTGCATCCCTACCCCTTGGCTTGTAAGTAATTGACCCTTCCCTTTTACTCTTCCTTCCCCCTTCTTCAGGAGTTCCCTTTCCCATCTACGATACCCCCCCCGTAAAGTTAGGACCCCACAAAAGAACCCTGGATAGCCTTCAAAGCTCACCAGAGTTTTTGATCTCCTTGGCCACTCGACCTTTTTTCTCTGGATATCGCTTAGTATATCCCCACTCTTTCCTCTATAAGTGGCGCAACCTAAATTCCTCTCCTCGATGGTTCCCTAGCCCCCATTCTACCCCCCGCAGGATATTTCCCCCACCCCTAGAAGCGCAGTACCGACCTTTTCACCAATCACTCTCCCCTATCGCGAATACTCGTTTTCGATTAGGCCGCAGCATTAACCTGTCCCTGCGATTTCCGCCGAATCTCCTCTTTTCTTTAGGAAGGTTCACGCATTTTCGCTTGAAACCCCCGTTCCCCCCCCCCTTCCGTCTTTTTTCGCTCCCCACGCAGGACTTTATAATCAGGTGTTCCAATTTTCTGGTCCCAAAACCTCGCCGCAATTTTTCCTTTTCAATGCAGAGGAAGTCCCCTTACCCTCTAATATAAACATCGATTTCAGAAGCCCTTCCCAATAGATAGGTGGCCCTATCCCTACCCCACCGCTTTTTTTTTTCTTCCTCCCATAAGCCAGGACGTCATCGTAGTCGTGAAGTCGCGAAGCGCAGCTAAACCGGCCCTCTCAGCCACTCTCCACCGATCTCTCCTCTTTTTTTCCTTTTTCCTCCGTTTTTTCTGGTGCTTGTGCATTTTGAGAACGTTTCTGTTCGTAAGATGAGAATGGTATCCTTTTCGCGCCCTACCTTCCTCCTTTTTCCTGGCGGTCTGGCGGCGCGTCCCCGTCAAATGGTTCCTTTCCTATTCTCGATTTTCTTCCTCCTTGATGCTTTTCAGTATTTGATCTTCCCCTCTTGATCCTCGATTGAGGGCTTCTCCCTGTGAGGCTCTGTGTGGATTTCCCTCCCCCCAACACATCAGCAGGAGTGGGTGTTCTTCTTTCTGCTGATGAAGGCATTAGTGTTGAGTTAGCGACCTTTCAACCTCCCGCGTTTTTCTCTTCGTTCGTCCATGTTCGCGATTCCTTGACCTATCTTCCATCGCGGATTCCGCCCAATCTTCTAAATTTTGGACGAGCGCTTTCAACTCAATTCTTTTAGCTTCCGGATCCTAGAGTACCGCTTTCTGTGACTTCCATCGTCGAAATTTCCGAGTAGCCTCCCCGTCCGTCAGCGCTAGAGACGAGCGCCAGCGTTAATCCCCTTTTTTATGCTTACAGGATTAATGCTTCTAGTCGTTCGTTGGCTGACGATTTCGGTTCGCCATTTATTTTACTCCGGATAGACCCTCTGAATGGGAGAGCCGTTCCCCCACTGTGGCGAGCCCTCCCCAGGTTTGGAAGATTCTTTCATTCATTCCCCCCGAGAGAGAACATTTTTTCTTGGGTCCCTCTACCCTTGATCAAGACCGCCGAAATCCAAAAATGTTGGCTTTTGTTTCCTTAGCTTTTTACATCCTCCCATGATATTTTTTTTTTTTGAGCCAAACCGTGAAGATCCCCCCCTCGATCCCTGAAAGTTCTTCTTTTTGCATGTTGGGAGGATTTCTCGTGTCGTTTCTTCCCTTTTCAATTGTTATAGGAAGATGGACTTCCTAGATTGGCCTTCCCAATATCTTCCGATGCTCCCTGATCCCCGGGCGGCGATAGGCCTTGCTGCAACACGCGTTGGTTCTTTTGCTAGATCTATAGCTCACCCGCCCTATGATGGCTTTGTCAGCCATATTGGCATTTCCAGGTCATACTATCTTTTTCCTTCCCTCCTCGTTTTTTTTTCTATTCTTTTCCGGGCTGCAATATTTTGCACCCAAACTTTGGTTGGCTCTCTTGAAGGAGGTCAAATTGAAAGTTCGAAATCCTCCCTGGCTCCTCCCCTCCGTCATTTTCCCCCTTCCCTCCATGCCTGCGATTATAAGGCACACTCTTCTTCGAGCGTCATGAACCGCGCTGAGGGATCCCCCTGGCCCCCAAATTTTTACCCAAAGCAGCCTCTGCCCAGACTTTCGTTCCTTGCTCGGCTTTACCGTTGAGACCCACACGCCCCAGAGTATCCCCCCCCGCTCCCTAGAGAATGAGCAGGAGCGTTTTAAGACGATTTTTTCTCGTTCTCAGCTTCTCCCCTTTTTGTCTCCCTGTACAGTAATGTCTCCTTGCCACTTTTATCGAAACTCCCTCGCGATTCCTTTTTCTTCAAAAATCTTCCTTATAGTAGGAACCGGGACCACATCCCTGGCCCCCCCCCGAAACCGCTTTTTCGATTCCCCCCGAATCCGACCGACTCCTACCCCTAGAGCCAGCCGCTCCCCCTTCGCCATTTCTTCTTCTTAAGGAAGACCAGCCATACTGATCTTCTTATTGCGCATCATGCGAACTTTCAGTACGCCAATAGAAAAAAATGTCCTTTTCTCCTGCTCCTTTTCCGCAATCATGATCCGCCTGACCCCCACACTTCTTCCTTTATAGCTTTTTTAAAAGAACGATGGAAGACCCTCTGACTTTTCAGACTCCTCCCCCCTGAATCTCCCAAGAAGAGCCGTGACGATCCCCTGACATGCCGGCCCGCTCACTTTCCCAATACCCTTGAATTATCGAATCGCGGACCTCTCGCTCTTTCCCCCCCTTTTTTCCCTTTTGGGCTTTCAAGGTGGGTCTTGTCCCCTCTTCCCTTTACAATCGAGTCCTGCCGAGACTCCTAGTCCCATCAGATAAACCCGCGAGTCCTAGCATAAGCACGTCCGCAGACATCCCAATAGGCCCTTCCCCCCTCCTTTCCCCCTCTGTCCAACGCTCTTAGAGACGACTCCCTCACCGGATTTTCTAGTCGCTACTCGCGACCCTGAGCAGGCAGTAGAAAGCCCCAACCGGGGCATCTCGTTTCGTCTGCCTTCTTCCCTCACTCCTTTTTTCTTTTTTTGAGAGGATATCCTTGTCCTGAGAAACCTGATTGCCCTTTCCTCTTCCTTCCGTCTTCTTTGAATGGTAGGGCTTTTTCGCGCAATTTGACTACTCTCGCGTCTTTTGCGGCGATCCTCTTTTTGGGGACCCCTTAGGGAAGCGACTTTGTCCTATTTCCCAGCTTAAGGGTGATGCTCTTACCCTCGAGGTATTAGATTCAAGTGTGACGTCTCGCTTTTCCGTCCCCCAGGAGGCTTTCCCCGTGGTGGAATTTGGCCCCTTTACCCCGAAGAACTTTGCCGCTTCTCTTCTCCGAGACGGATGAGGCATTTTTGTCGTCTGTAGTAACGGCCTCCCGCGGTTCCTCCTGAGAGTCCGTTCGCATGCAGGTTTCTTATCTTCCCCACACCTCTGCTCTTTTATCGACAAGGGCTGCGCTTAGGGTCCAGGGGGCTTCTCTCTGCCGTCCTGGACCATGGGGTCTATTCCCCCTGAGCAAGTTAGGTTCCTCCCTTTCCTTTCTGAAGATATGTTCCGCGAGGAGAGACGACGGGGTAGCCCTCTACTGTCCCTCTTTTGGAGAGGTCCCTGAGGACTTAATGCTCTTTCTTCGGTAGGCATCCCCCCTGATGGTTTTTGTTTAATGGATTTTCCTAGACCATTTTCCTTTTTTTTTCGCATTTTTCAATCGTTCGAGTGGGAAGGTTCTCCTACATTTTGTGAGATACAGCTCCTCCCCCCTTTTTTTTCTTTGCTTGGGAGTTATGAAAGATAACAGCGGCGGCACCCGTCCCCCCTTTTTTTCTCTCCTCTCCCCGGAGCGAGGAGGGTTCATGCCTAGTACTGCGCCAACTTCCTCAGCCCGCACCAACCCCCTTGGACCAGGAGGCTGGGCATGTCTGTGTGGATGGCTCTCTCTCTTTTTTTCGACTCTTTCCCTCAAGGCCGGTTATCGGCAGCTTTCCGTAAATACGCGCTGTTTATGGCCCGGGAGTAGATCCCGCATGATCTTGATTCCCCCTTGTCTCCTTGTTGGCCCGTTCGAGAGATATGTTTACAATACTTCGCTTGTATTTCTTTTTTTTTTTGGTTTGGCTAGACCCTTGCTTTCCTCTTTCCTTTTGAGTGAGATATTCGGCGTGATCAATTTGCCTCCCCACATTTCTAGTGGCATTGTTTTTTTTTACGCTATCTCTCGACGGCCCCCCCCCCCCCAACCACAAAACCCAAAACTGGATTCAAGTAACGACGTTAATAGGATTTCCCTCCTGTTCTAAGAGACGACATCTTTTCCCCTACCCCCCTCCTGCCCGCAACGATGATTCCTGTCATTGATTTCCAATAACGTCCCGACCCTTTCCCCTCCTAAATCAACTTTTAAGGTGCTCTGTGATCGCTTTTTCTTCCCTTCTCCCCCCTAAGATGGTTCCCCCCTTAAAGAGATACCACGACCGTCCACCCTTTGGATTGCTCCCGGTATTGCCGCTTGTTATGTGTGCCAAGCGCCCATAACCCCTTTTTTTTCTTCTTTTTTCCGTCCTTCCCCTTTTTTCCCCAACCTGGTTCAGCGACCCTCCCCCCTCTCTTCGTCCCCCCCGCCCCCTCTATTCTTACGGACTGGAACATCCATGGGATCCCCTTCCCGTTCCGATACGACGTCCGCCCCCTCCCCGGCCTGAGCTCCTCGCCTTTCGCTGTCTCTCTTTGCGTTCTTCCTTGCCGCAGCGATCTGCCTACGTACATTCTCCCCCTCCTGTTATCGGTGAAGTCCGCAAAACCCCCAACACCTGATTACATCCCTCCCCCAAGCTTACCCTTGACCGCCCCAGTCTTCCGCCGACAACTGATTGCCAGCCTCCGTTCTGCGTTGTCGGCCCCTCGCTTCCTCATCGAAAAGGGAAGCGCCGGCCGCTGCCAGTTCCGCTTCTCCGAAATCAACCTGCAGCCTTCGTTCCCTCGTCCTACCCTCGGTTGATTCCAAATCACAACGATCGGCGCCCTGGTCGACGTCAAATCGCCTCTCCCCTGCCATGTAATCCCGAAGAGCCAATCGAGTCCGATCCAGACCTTTTTCATCCCTATTTCATAGGGCGGTTCACGATTTCCACAAAGTCTTCGCGCATCAGCCCCTTTCCACTCGGGAACTGCGACCCTCTGACCATGCTTAGTTCAGACGAACCCTCCATCCCCTCTTGTTAGCTTTTACTCCTCTAAGTGTTGTGTTTCTCTTCCTTCTTTTGAATTCTTCCTAGTTGACCTTTAGGATGCGGAGGACGGTATTCTAATGGCATTTCGCTTTGTACGTTCCAGTTTCCTTTTTTTGTGAAGAGAGGTGGGAAATGGGAGCGTCCGCCTATTTCCCCCTTTTCTCTGCAGACCCTTTTGATGATGGTAGTAATAGATGGTTTTTCTCGCCACGGACGGTATTTAGAGGAGACTTATTCCCTTCTCCCCGAGGTCCTTTAGCGGTTTCTTCCTGAATTTTCAGGCCAAGATGAGACAGAGGAACAGCGACTTTTGCCTTCATGTTCGGAAGGGCGAAGGTTGAGTTCGCGACTGATTTCCCCCCCGCCTTTTTCGGGACAGAGTAACTGTTCGCATTTAGCTGCTTCGACTACAAGCAGTACTATCTCGGTTATACACGATGCGTTGGGCGGTAAAGGTTCCCCCCCGGTCTCCTTAAGAGCCGTCGCGGTTATGTTGCGAATCCCCCCCCCCCTCTACTTTTCTTGTTCGAATTCAGATCGGCGCCGAGAGAGACGATTCGTTCTCCCCTTCTTCCCCGAATTTTTTTCCCGAGGAAGCGTCTGCTATTATTAGGCTGTCCGACCCCCTGGTGACGCTCGGTTCTGGTGGAGTGGCCTTTATTTCCCCCCCTTCTCCTAATATGGGTAGCAACGGGGGACGATGTGACGGTTCGCTCCCCCCCACCGGTTTTTCCTTCTTTTAACGCGCGACTCCCTTTGGCTAATGGGCGCTCCTCCACTTCCTGCCATTGCCCCCTGTTTGCGCTAGGGCCCCCCCATCCGTCTTGCTTTTTAACTTTATTCCCGCCCGGCTGGGGGAGGCACTTTTCCCCTCTCCCCCGTTACCAATAGAACGGACCGTGGGTGAATGGCTGTTTTTGATTTTCTATTGGCGGGAGAGTTTATTGGCATCCGCTTCCCGCTTTCTTCCCCCCCAGTCATGCTGTGGAAGGAAATAACGTCCTTCGTTAGCTGATGCGCTTCAGGCCGATGATGAGGCTTAGTTTGCCCGAGTGGTGTGCCCGAGATCTCTTCCCCCCCCTCCCCTTTCTCGATCTTTGGATTTTGGATCTCAAAATATTGGGGCATATCCCGGTCCTCTCCCTCCCCTTTTGTACTCGTTTGGTGTTTATCGAGATGATTTCATCCTTTCTTTTAGTTTGTGCTCCGCTCACAATCCACAAACCCTTCCCCCCTATAGTTTGCCGCTTTGCTTTGGCATTTTTCAGCCCGGCACCCACAACGGCGGTCACAATTCCCGTTTTCCTCAAGCCGCTGATCGCCCCTCCTACACAGGCCTTCCTTCTTCAATCTCTTCCTGGGAAGAGCTTGAGGGATGCCATTACCTCCCTTTCAAGAAACAGACTCCCTCCATAAGACCCTTTTGATACCCAGTTAAGTGAATAGAGGTGCTCAAGGGCTCAGGCAAAAGTTTTCGTTAGGCAACCTATTCCAATCCCAGCGAGGGAGAACTAGTCACCCCTTTGGCCTTTGATCCCGTCTTTTTATTAGAGCATAATCCCCCCCGTTGTTTTTCTCGAGTAATGCGCGAAGCTTCACAACTCTATCTCCTTTTACTTTTCGAGTTCCCCTGTGCGCCCCTAGCTATATTCCTGGCCTGGAACCCCCTTTCTGTCGCTCACAAAGACCAGAAGACGCTTTCTTCTCCGGCATTAATATGCCAATTTTCCTTTTGGATAGCCCCTCATTAGAAAGAGATTGTCCTCCCAAGGTCACTCCTGCATGACTCCTCTTCCTCCATACCCCACCTGTCCTCGACTGATCGGTAAATATCACCTTCTTACAGCCTCCCCCCCCCCCTTTCTTTCCCGCGCCTGCTTGACAGCTCCCTAGCTCGCTTGGTCCTTCTTATCCCCAATCCCCTTGCATAGCGAAGCGCGCGATATGAAATAAGCTTTCCTTTTCCTTCTTTCAGAAACCTGAGAATTCTGAATAGCTAGATTGAAATCTTCCTTCCCCCCTACCTTCTATTGAAACCACCCCTCTAGACGATTTCTACGGCCCAATAGTCCCTCCCCCTGACTACCAGTTCCCTTCGACCAGCAGTAGAAGAATAAGAAAGTACATCATCCCCCCCCCTTTGAGCCTTTAAAATCTGAACGGACTCTCCAAGATTTCCACACCGATCCGTAAGACAGAATAAGACAGTTCCCTTCCTTACTTTCCCAGCCGAGGACAATGAGAACAGACTTTTTCTCCTCAGAACCCATCCCTCCTTTTTACTCCTCCCACGATTCCCTTATTTTTTTCGAGTATACTTTGAAGTCTTACAACAACCCCCCCCCCCCCCCCGGAAAAACCCTTTTTCGTCCGGGGATGGGAGCTGTCATTCTGCTGTCCTTTCGGTGGTCATAGAGCTCCGAGAGTAAGGGGCCCCCTGCTGATTTTGGTTTCTGGTTGGGGACCAATCGGAGCTTCCTTATCACTGATAGATGTCTCTTCTTTCGGCTGATCTAGATTGTGATTTACGATGATGACTATGTACGGGCTTCTTCCCCGATGATGTTAATTGTGTGTGGATTTCCCCCTCCAGGTCAGGTTTTTTTACCCCGATTGACAGCTTCCCCCCCCCCCCCCAACTTTTGCGCTAGTCTTTGAAGGTCAAGGCGGCAGTTGAGTCCTTACATGCTTTGACCTTGACCCGGATGCCTTAGGCGAGTCTGCCGCGATGTTTATGCTTGAATATCTCCTTTTCCACGCATGACGCGGATGAACTTGTTCTTCGTTGAAATTCGTGGTTTCCCGCGGGACCTAACTTTGCTTTTTAGTCTTTTCCTCTAGGAGGACCATTGAAGTAAGAGATGAGAATTCCCTCGGAGTAGCCACGAGCGCTGGCGTCTGAGAAGCTTTTTTTCATATCAAGGTTATGTCTCCTGCAGGCCTCTTCTCCTCCCGATTATAGGAGGTAGCCTAGTCTTTTATCGGTGTCGTTTTTTGCCGATGTTCCCTTCCGACATCCTTTCTTTATGCGTTATCTAAGGGGGGCCACTCGCGGCGCTTTAAGTTCGCTATACCCCCTGATTTCTTTTCGCCCCCCCTTCGCTTCCATTTTTTTTCTTTAGGCGTTCTTCACGCTCACGCGGGCCCCCAGCCCTTCCAAATCTGCGCGACTTGAGAGGAGGAGGTTTCCTTTTGAGGGACTCGGTCACTTTTTCCAACAGTGTCCTCCCTCCAGAGACGAAAGCGGTCTTTAATGGTTGGGCGTCTTGCGTGTTTGGAATCACAATGCTTTGTATCCTTTTCTCGGAGTTTCCGGAAATACTCTTCTCTTAGATTGATTTATTTTTTCCCTTTCCAAGGAATTCAGAGGATCCGTTTTGCCTTTTCCTTTTCTTCACGGCTAGAGATACTAAAATTCCCAAAACTCCCTCTTCCCCGTGTTTTCTTTGAGCTTTTTTCGCTCAAAATCTTGGTCTAGACCGGAGAACATCTTTCCTTCCCCTAATGTGAGATTCTTTTTCCTCCCTTTGAGCTACAACCTCTTTGATCTCTAACCTTAACAACCCCTTTTCACCGCGCCGGATTTGTTCCCTTGAGATATCTATATCTAGGCAAACCCCAAGAGGTCCCCCTAACTCCCCCCTAAATCCTAATAATTCGTATTTGAGCGCACGAAAGGTTTCCACCCTCTCCACCTAGCCTTCTATATTTACTTCCCCCCCTTTATATTCCCACGAGGACGATAACCTGGGGATGCCCCTCCCCCCTCTGACTCCCCCCCATAAGAGACCCTGCAATGAACATCAAGATTTAATTGTTGGATATTCACCGTTTTCGGACCTTTTTCAGACTTGGAAATAAACGAGATATCCTCACCCTCGTCCTCCTTTAGCCGCAACATTTTGATTGCTCCTTCCCTCCTTTTTTATTCCTCCTCGCCATACAATTACACTGTGACACGCTGTACGAATTGGCGAAAGCTCATTTTTTATTTTCAAAACCCTTAAAAATATAAGACGTTACAAAAGGTTATCCATATTCAAGGGTCCCACCGGACCAAAATACACCTAAACCTCTCTCCCTTAACCACAGACTCCGAACCCCCCCCCGACCTAGAATCCGATTAATCTAAATTTACCACCTAAGTTTCTTAGCTCGGCGAACATCTCTCTTTTGCTTCTAGGCACCTCCCTGCTCCCCGATGGTAATGCAAACACAACATCTCGTTTTCCTCGAAAGCCGCTCTCCAGCCTTGCCAACTTTTCAGCGGAAGTTCTCCCTCCCCCCGAGAAAGCAATGATTTGACTTCCCTTTTCTTTTCTTGCTTTTTTAGGCCCTTTCCGCATACCCCCACATGTCATAGCGAAAAGGGACCCACTTTTTTATCGAGTTTGAGGAAGGACCCTTGTTCCGCCCCTAACCACGCCTTCCGTAGACCCGCGCATTCCCAATCCATCGTTATAAGGGTGGTTTCCTGAGGGGCTGGGTCCTTCCACTCGCCCCTGGTCGACGTCCTAAATCGACAGAGAAATGCCACCGTACCTCGGATCAATCGACGAGCATCTGCCGCAGCATAATTCGAGCAGGGGAAATAGGCCCCTTTTCCGCCTCTCTTAGCTCAGCCATAGAAAGGCGGCAGTAAGTAGTTTTCTGCACCCTCTGACCCCTAAGAAAGCAGTCTCCCAGCCGAAAATGGTCCGTTCTCCGCCATTTTCCAACACCTCTTCCCCCTCCCTTTTAATAATCCCTTTTTTTTGTTGAGAGAGTAGGTGGTGTGCTCTTAGATTTTGTCAGTACTATGCGTGTCTCGGGGGTCGCCTCCGAATACGATGCGATCTTTCCTGGCAGGAGCGTCTCTCTTGGAACGGGAGCGTCCTTGCCTATTTCGTCTATTCCTCATTTCCCCGATGGATCGATGATGTTTTCCCTGCTCGCGGAGAGTGTCCCGTCTTTCCCTTTTCTTCTGTGGTGGATTGTCCGCACGTCGTTCCCCCCCAGAAAGTCCGCGGGGGAATGCGCTTTGCTCTCCGAAGGAAGGGCTTTTTTTTGAGTTGACCCTTTCCGACAAAGAGGATTCGCGGCCTGTTTGTGCTGTGATGCCCCCTTTGAGCGGCCGAAGAATTCAAACTTCCAGAGGATTCTTTTTCAATTCCTTGTAGATAAGGCGAGCTTGGAGGGTCCTTTTTTTCACCTTGGAATCTTAGATTCAAGCCGTCGGAGGAATTGTACCGTCCCCCCCCGATATGCAGGGATTGAGAATGGAGAGTTTAATATCTCCGTTCGCGTCTCGATTCCGACGCGGATAGCCGCGTTTGACGTAATGGCAGAATTTGGAGGAAGATTCCCTGCTTTCTCTGCGTCGTCGGTGAGGGGTTTTTTTCAATTTGGGGTGGTGATCCCAATGTTCTTTTTGTCGATATAGAATTCTTCCTTTTTCTCTCAAAGGGTTTTAATCTCTGCTTTCTTTTAACCAGGTTGGGAGTCTTAGTGCCCATTTAATTACTTTAGATAAAAGTTGTGCTTGGCGCTTCTCCAACCCTTCCCTTACCGGAACGTCCCTCAATCCCAATTTTCCTCTGCCGCTGTGGTTTGGCATATAGGTTGAGGTATCCAGGAGTACGGTTTCTCCCCACGTGCCGAGCGGATTCCCTCTCTCCTGAAAAGAGGATTTTCATGGCTGGAGGATTCGTTTTCTTGGCCCCCCTAAATACACGTTTTCGCGGTATAGGTCGAGGCCCCGAGTGGCCGAAACCTAGGGATAGTTCCTTCTGAGTGCTCGCGATGATAGATTA
>Ga0179593_1333240_pt1 | contig 16001 bp, 16 predicted proteins | sample CZODoug2_1_08_16_FD_185931 | JGI IMG/M metagenome (GOLD analysis project Ga0179593, IMG submission 185931) | Vadose zone soil fungal communities from Angelo Coast Range Reserve, California, USA - CZODoug2_1_08_16fungal (PacBio error correction) | ecosystem: Environmental > Terrestrial > Soil >... | reverse complement strand
CTAAATCTTGTCAATCCGCTTGTGGCAGCAGCTTTCGCGTTCCCCCCTAGCTGCCCAGTCTGGACTCACTTTACCTTTTCGGGACCATTTTACGTTCAGAGTTCCAATTTAGTTTGACTCGCCCGGTTCTGTTGATCGTCAAGCTGTACTAGACCAAGATGGTTGAGCAACATAGGCCAAGGTACCCACTCCGCAGAATCCTCCATTCAAATGCCTCTATGTCCGGAAGTTTTCAACCTAGTCAGCCCCCCCCAGGAAGCTTTGATTTGGTGTGGAATGATGTATCCCTAGGATGCCGTCCTGCCCTTTCTGGTATGTTTGTTCCTTGTATGACGTTGTCACTTATTAGCGCCCTGGACCGACTGACCTTACCCACTCAGGGCGTCTGGCACTTTTCTGACCTTTTCGTTGCGTCGTTTCGCTGAACACGGGCGGCACATTAAATTTTTTTGAAGCTCTTTCCCCGGCGTAGGGCCGAGTGATGCAGGCCTCTGCTTGGTACCTGGTCCCCCCTTTTCCGCTTCACAGTTCGAGGGACTTAATGGGTAATGCAGTGACTACCGCCCCCTATTTTCTAATCATAGTGACCCTTGTACATCCTGTGTTAGCCTTTTTAATTAACCAATATGCTTGTTCGAACACGAACGTCCCGCTTTCGCGTCGTCAATTCCCTTTATTTCGATACCGGTGCGCTCGCCCACCTCCCTGCGCTTCCCGCCCGGGACGTAGCCGTTAGCTTAGTTTAGCAATACATTTTTTCTCGTGAATGCGACACTGACAGCTGGACGGGTCACACTTTGCCCCTCCGCCTTCGCTTAGACCTTTCTGGCGGTCCCCGGAGCGTCCCCACCCCATTGGACACGCGCGATCCCTGTACTTGTGCGATTTTAAACCGAAATTCCCTCCGTTCCCAGCACCCCTCTGCGATTCTAGCCACGGTCTTTTCAGCTACCTTTCACCTAAGCGAGGCGTCTGTTCGTAACCCGGCACGATTCCAGCGATTTCACTCTCCCCCTTTTTATGGGCGAGTGTGTATTCTAGATGTTTTTGAAACGGTTTTCTCGCTACCAAACGCGACGTCCCGTGCCAACCCCCTCCCAAGGTGCGCCACATGAACCGTATCTTCGTCTGGACCCCTCTCCTCCCCCTCCTCCCCGTTTGTTTGTGTTTTTATTGCGCTTCTCACGCTATTTTGTCCCCTCTCCTCGATGCTCTATGGAGTGTGTTTGATCTCGACCGTAGGTCTCCTCACCGGGAACCCTTCCTATGCCCGAGCCCCACCAAAAAACATTTTTTCTCAGCACGTGAATGAGGGATCTTTCCTTGGTTCCACTGTATGCGCTTACGGATAGTCTCGTTCTCAGATCACCCAGTTCCTTTCTTCTGGACTCTTCGGACTGGTTCAACGGTGCTCCCTTGACGCAGTCTGTACGCCGCTCCGACAGCAAAAGCACTCCCTGAGTCTCGCTTACTGCGCGTCCCCCATTCCCCGATGGAGGGGGACAGTTCCCGCAGTTACGCTGTTTGTGTTTTCATGTCTCTCCCCCCCAACCTTGGGGTACTGAGGGATCATCCGGGCGATCTGAATAGCCCCCCCCTCTTCCACCACGGGTCCTGGCGTTTCCTTAGTGCTGCCATTTGGGGTATGGCCCGTTTCTTCTGATGCTCACACTTTGACCTCTTTCCCCCGATCATTCAATGGGACTCCCTTCTTGTTTTTTAACAGCCATGAATTGGGTCTGGTGTTAAGGATCATCTTTCCCCTGCAATTCGGTTGCCCGCCACGGTCCATGCTCCTTCTCGCTCTCGATGTTGAGGTGTGTTCCGTGTTTTTCCCCACCCTGACAGAGAGCGTAACATCGATACTTTCAGCGATTCACATCCGCCTCTTTTCCAAAACAATGGCTTCACTACCTTTTCGTTTTGAATCCATCACGACTCACCGGGAGTCATTGGCCCATGTGCTCTCGTTCCTTGCTGGCTTTCTCGTCCCAGTACCTACATCTCCCACTGTTGAATTTAGAATACCCACCCGTTTTTGTTTAAAGAGCGTGTCTGATTGTAGATTCGCCCCCCCCCCTCGCCCGACGTCATCGTCCTACAGATCAGCCCCCCCCAAGGCTTTTCTTTTCTTGATACCATTTTAGCTGGTGTCCGTGTGGCAGAATTGATTTCACCCCGCCAGTTGCTACTTTTCTCATCCCCCTTTTCCTTCTCAAAAAACGCCCCCGTACACGCTAACGTCCCTTGGTTGAAAATATTACGCCTAGTAATTCTCGACGCTCGAGTGGTCCCCGTCGGCTTACGCCTTTTGATCAAAATCTACGACTCCCCCCCTTGGTGCCCCGCCAAGCTGTCTCCCCTGGTTATCCAGACGCATTGGTGGTCACCGTGTTCCAGTAACTAGTTTCCTCTATGCTCCCTTTGTCTACCTCCGGGTGTCTTCCGTTGCATTGAGTCGAGGATTCCACCCTCTGTTCCATTTTTTTCACATCATTCTCCTATCTCGGGCACAGTATTTAGTTGCAGGTCTCGGAATCGCTTTCGACCTGTCCACGCATCTTCTCCCCCGCTTCCCGCCGACCCGAGAACTCCCTTTGCAGGCAGTTACTACCCCCACCCTTTAGTCCATCACCTAGGGTTATCGGTGCTGATCTGGTGCAAATTGGAATAGGTTCGCTAAACCCGCTCGTTCAAGAGACTTCTCCGCCGTGTTACCTTACTATGATGCTCTCTCCCCTGCGACCATGGTGGTGACTCCACCCCACCGCCCCTCGCCTCAGCGTTCCAGCTTAGCCCCACCCTGCGGGGAAATGTGTGGGCCTACCGAACTTCTTTCGACCCCCGCAGCCGGCATTCGTGGGCCAGGATTTCCTGCAATTACGACGTACCCGCCAGCCTAATCGCACACCGGGTCCCCCCTCCGGAACGGCCGCCTCTTCCTGCGACTTAGTCACCTTTTACTTCGGGGCCGGCCTCTGTTTCCTCCGGATCGCGTTTCCTTAGCCGTCTAAATTTACACTATCTTCCCGTTAGTGCCTGATTAATGACTTCTCCTGTTCGGGTCACCTAATATCCCCTCCCTTTGCCCGCTGCTCCTTGCCCTATGTCACCACCACCACGGATATCATCCGGAGCGGGCTTCCCATCAGCAAGACAGTCGCCCAGCTCTCCTTCATATGGTCTATTCTTTCCATTTGCGCGTTTATATCCGCCTCCGTCAGACCTTATACCGTATGGTGAGGGACTTAGCCATACACAGCCTTAAACGCCGAGATTGCGTCTTTTCGCTTCCTGATTGGCCAATCACGCCACTCTTCGGGATACTTACTCGTGTGAGTGGGGGTTACTGGCCGTCGTCTCGTCATGCCTCCGTCTTATCTCCTGGTAGCACCTCGTTCGCAGTCATACTTTACCTCCCCCTGTTCCCACTACGACCCCCCGCTGGGTCCCCGATACTCCACAACTCCCCCCCCCCCCCGAGGATGACTCTTGGTCGGCTGATTCCAGCTTTACCTTCCGGGACCATCATCAGTCTTTGCACGCACTCATGCCTCTTTTCCCAGTAGGAGTATATCTACCGCGCTCTTTTTTGTCACCCTCTGCTACGTTTTTCTTATCACGATTTATCGGAGCGATATTTCCGCGGCTTCTAGCGGTCCCTGCTCCTCACGTAAGGTCATGGGTTATTTAAGTTTATAGGAAGTATTTTTTTTTTTCCTTCCGTGATTCACCGCGCTCGACCGGTCCTTTGCACCGGCTTGGGAGTTGTTATGCGACTCTCAATGTGTACGGGAAACGGCTCCCCGCCCTGTCTATGTCCGAGTTCTTCCTTCGCCCATCCGATAGATGTGAACCCCCCCCCACCATCCGTTTTCTTCCGAGACGTGCCGAGCTCCCCCCTTCCCCATCTTTTATTTTTCCGGTGTTGTGGTGGCCTTTTGAACTTGGTCTTGCATCCCCAATCCTTTTTTCTCGACCGCCACCCCACCTATGCCAGTATGACCCCGTTTCCCTCTTTCATGTCGAGGGTTCAAAAACGGGTCACCCTTTCTTTTTAGGACACCCCCGAAACCCTGTTTTTACCTCCATAGCCAAGACCGACCTTACGTTTTACCCCCGACTTACACTTGAGGCCCACGCTTGTTTTGAGTGTGTTTTCTTTTGCCGCTGTAGTCTCTCTTGATGTTTTGTCAGATTCTCTCTCTCCCTATCCTTTGAGTTGTTGAACTCTGTTAGCCGACAGTTGTTATCCTTACATTTTTCACGAGTTCGCCCGCAATACTCGCCTCTTCGTTCTGCTCCCCCTTCCGCGCTTGCCTCCGTGCTTTTGCGCTATTGTTTTTGTTGGAACAGCTCTGTCACTTCACCAGCCCGTGTCCTTTCGCCCCGTTTTGTCGTTAGTGTCCACCCTATTCCACTTATCGATCCAAGCTTGATTATCCCTTCCATCAGCAGATTAACAGTGTAATGTGGTCGTGCCGTCACTTGCTTAGGACATCGCGTCGGTTATCCTCCACAGTCGGTAGTGTTTTCATCCTGCCCAGAAGAACTTAGACACCTTCCTCTATCTCCGTTTTTTGTAGGCGACTGTCAGTCCTGGAGCCACTTTGGGTCAAATCCGGTTATGTCGGATAGTGCTGAACTTTGTTTCCTTCCCTCGGGTACCTACATGTGGACTGACTGTTTCTGACGGGAATTCGGACACCAGAACACCCCCCCCATAAAAACAGTGGATCACGCCGGTGTTTCCCGTGGAGTTTGACTACAGATCGCCCTTGCTTAAGAGGATGCCCCCTACCTCTTAGTCCGATTTTGAGGAGGGTGAGTCGCTTGAATTGGGCTTTCGACTAGTGACGAACTCTCGCTTATTTCCCAAATCCACGCAGGTTCACAGGCCCGTTTCTCTCTCCGTCTTGACCCTCTTCTAGGCCGTTTTGTGCCCATGTCGGATTACTCCGGATTCATCTAACCTTCGATAACAGGGGGTAGGGAATGCCATTCGCCGATTCTTATCCTCACTTCATTTCCTAGCTCTCTGTTGTGCACTGGTGGATCTTGCACCACCTCTCATTCGGCCATCCCAATGCCGAATGATCTCACCCTGATTCAGCGGCCCCCCTCATCTGAGTGTTGTACTACTCATTGATCTTTTTTCAAGTCATGTTCATGCCCTGTCGCGATGACAATACTGACGCGAAGTTTGTATTTGTCCGTGTCTGCGGTCTTTGTTCTTGACCCCAGGTAGCTCTCGGTATGGGCTCAGCTTTTCGTGCAGGCTTTCGCAGTAAGGTTATTGCCGTGCATTACATCCAGCGTTCTTCTTGTCCTCACCCCCCCAGCTTAAGTCCCACGGACATTCTCTTTTTTTCCGCGCTATCGATGTGGATACCGCCCGGGTTGGTTAGGGTGCCTTCCTCGCCACATGAGCGATTATGAGTCTGTAACTCCCCACCGTGTTTGCAGTTGCGGCGGTACGGGAGCTGCTGACCCCCCGTCTCCCCCTCGATGTCCCAGAATTCTTTGCCCGCGGCTACCGCTCTCGCACCCCTTTTTTTTGCCGGTGAACTGTCTATATCCTCCTTTTGCCGCCCGTTCCACCTTGTAGCTTCGATTTTTCGTAATCTAGTCACGTCCGACGTCCCCAATTCGCTCCGTGTAGCACGAAGGTGTTGATGCTTCTTTCCTCATCTTGAGCTCTTGGGCATGCCGGGATGTGCAAAGCTCCCAGATCACTCCGGATGTTCTTTAGCTGGCGTGCTGGGCATGGACTTCTGCGCACGCGTTTAGAGCAGCGACGGGTCTTCCACGTTTTCCCTTCTCGCACCTTGCTGGTGCTTTTCCCTTCCCACCTCCGGATTTTCTCCCCGTGCTGCCTGTCACATTTTTGGCCCTCTCCGTGCGCATGTCGGAAAAAACCATCTTTTCCCATGCAAGCCTAAGCATCTGTTACCCCGGCCCCCCTCGCCGCACCGGGTTTCGCACTCGTGCGAGAACGGCCATTTGCCTCCCTTTGTTGGAACAATGCTCGTTATCCTCATTCTTTTTGTACACGCACGGCCTCTTGCTCCAAGCCTGTTTTTTCCCCATTGCCTGGGGGCTTGTTCCAGGACTCAGTATTCCGAAGATTCAACGCCCCTGACGGGTGAAGTCCCCTTTCTTGCGGTGCACCCTCTTCTTTCCTTCCAACAGTGTCGCGCGCTGACGGTCCGATCCACGACTTGTAGCTTGTTTTCACGTTTCATTGAATTCGCTTACCCCTGGTCTGTTGGGAGCTCCATTTCGGCCACCCCATATACTCCTCGTATCGAAATTCTCCTTCTCATGATTAGAGGCACCCCCTTTAGTTTGGTGCATTGGTGTCACGAGGCATGTTGGTCCTGCTTGCATGTTAAGGCGCGCCGCTCACCCCGCAGATTTCGGCAACCTCTTTTGAGCGCGGCGGCACTCTCTCCCCATGTAGTCCCTGTAACACAGTCCATTTCCGCCCAGATTTTCGTGTGTCTTAGGGTCTGTTTTTTTCGTTCCTTTAATGAAGGCTTTTACCTTCCCCCCACAACGTATCTGGATTCCATCCTTCCTGAGATCCGCGGGGGCTGGCTTGTCGCCTGTTTTGTGTGTTTCTCGTCAGCCTTGCAAACACAATCGTCACCTTGGTTAAATGGAACCGGCATAGGCACCCCCCCTTTCGATATTCTTTAATTTTACAGTATTACTCCATTTGCAGATTTCAATTCTCGAATTTCCCTCACCCCCTGTTCTGTCGTTTGTCGCCTGCCCCGTACAGCCATGGAGCTCTCCCACGCGATCAAATACTTTTTTTCCCTCTCAACACGCCGGCGATTATAGTCCTCGCTCCGGCCTGTGCCCTTGTACCTGACTTGATTTCTTTGTGAGCCCCTTCATCTCCCTTCTTCGACGACGGTCTCCATCATCGCACTGAGCGCCTTTCCACCGCTTCCTTGGGCCCTTTTTTGGCGCGGCGACATTACCGTCATTTTCCGGCAGCGGCGCGTCCTCACGACCCCCTGTCTTATTTTGTTTGGCACCACCGGCAGGCGATCCGCTTTTCATGTATTTCCCAGTATTTTGGTAATCGATTCCCCAATAAGATGGCGTAAACACTGTTATACTCTGTTGACTCACCTTTCCGCTTCCCTAGCGCGAGAACCCGCTGTTAGAAGAGAACCATGTCACTGACTAAACCTTCACCTTCCTTGCGATCTGCGCAGTCGTGTCTCCCATCTCCTTACATCTGCCTCTTTTTCAGTCTGAGGCGTGTGTCGCTTTTCACTCTAGGACCTCCTGATACCGTCTTTTGCTAGTATGGATCTTGAGTTTTTGACGATTCCGTTTCGATGGAATCCGTGCTCTCTACTTCGCTTTGACGCACGCCAATCACCTGGGCGTCCGTCGGACAATCGTGACTGGTTGCGTTGACCTTTCCCCCTTCATGGGGATTGCGCCTCAACTTTCGAGGCGCCTAAGGACGTCTCCCGCCCCTTTATTATCCGCTAGTTCCGCCCGCTTCCAGGGGCCATCCGATTAGCTTTCCTTTACGTGCGCTGCAGCACGAATGATGGGACCGCGTCATTTCGGATTTCTTTGTACATACCTAATTGATCCCCACGGTTTAGAACTTCTTCCGTTCACTATCGAGCGCCGGCCTTGACCTTCCGACGCGAGTTCCCGGTCGACATCCGCGACCCTGTTTTCGGTCCCCTACAGCTACCACTCTATTCGCTGACTTCCCCCCCTATACTAACTGCCAAGACGTTATCGTCGTTTTGTGCTGCCCCCCGCACCGGTCTTAAACGCACAGTTCAGGATCCTTTTCATCCTTAAGTTGCGACGCTTTTCTCCGGGTAATTTTTCCAGATCCCCCGGACTTCTTGATGTAATTGACCACCCCCCCCCAAAAGTGGTCTCCCTCGGGGCCAGCCTTTGACTCCAATTTAAGCAATACTCCCTTTTCCGGTGCCAGCTCCCGGTCACGTTATGATAACTGCTTGCCACCTTCCCTTCGACTGTACCGCACTCTCGTTTCCTCCGTTTTCGCCGAACAAACTTTTCGGACACTTGCCATATAGGGTTTCGTTTTTCCCGTCCAAACAACAACTCTTCCCCTTTTCCATCGTTCCTCGTCGCCCTCCACCACCCCTCTGATCTGCTAGTGTGGATAAAGATTTTGAGAGGCGGGTAGTCCATTCGCGTTCTTCCCCCCGCCCGCCAACTCCTTTGTTTCCCGTCAGTCCCTCATGTCCCAGTCTACAATGAACTTGCTTCGTGTAGCGGGCCAGAAGTCCGCCTTTTCCCGTGAGGTCCCGCTGCCGGTACTTTCCTTCCCCCGTGGTCAACCTTTCCTTCGAAAACTTATCTGCCCATAAGGTACCATAGGTTCCTGCGGTTTTTTCACCTTATTCGTGAAGCCTTCCGGACATATTCTCCATGCTACCCTCGACGTTTGGGTGCCTATACCACTCATGTATTGTGGAAATGTCTGTTTTCCCTTCTCCTGATGTAGGACTGCCCCCCCCCCTTGACCTGCATGCTTTGATGTACATATTCTCGGCTTCCTATCCGCTTCCCTCTAGTCGATGGCCAGATACCCGTTCCGCTGTAGATCGTCTGATCCGAGATATTTGATTCCCCCGATCACGTTTTAACGGTTTTTTGGCAGGCAAACGCCCCTGCCAAGTGGCTTTTGCGCTCCCCTTGGTGTCATTTGTGCGACTGGCCATCCCACCGCCCGAGTCGTGGTAACGCGACCGTCGCCTCCGAGCGTCTAGCACATTCTTTCCTTCTTCCCCGGCGGACGACTAGTAAGCCAGAGTTTAATATCACTGGAAGGTTGCATGTGTGGTTATTTGCTATCTGGAACTACTTCATTCGAACTTACCGACCGACGCAAACCCCGCCTTGGTCAGGGTTTACACTGTTTCTTTCCCCCCCGGCGAAAGGATTCTTGCTCCACAGTCTTTGACTCTTTTCCTAGTCGCACACTTTTATTTTTCCGAACCTGAAGGGCCAGCAGGCTCGTGGTCCCTCATTAGATTCAACACCGACTATGTGCTCCTTTTGTCCCCTGGTGTGCCGTCCTTCTCGCCGAAGACATTGGTATGCCTGTCTTTCGTTGTATTTAACAAAAAACCCCCTACTTTCCGCACACTTGTTCCCCGTTGCCAGCGCTGTCCTTCCCACCCCCTGTAAGCCTGTCACAATAGTTGTATTGCTTTCCGCTTTCAGCGAATAGGGAGAATCAACCGTACTTCACCACCCTACCATCATCGGGCCCTCCGTCTTCCCCTCACGCAGAGACCTCCCCTACTGTTTGTTTGGGCACTGAAATTCCCGAGCACATGAGATTCAGATCACGTGTCCTTTCAGCGATTGTCTCCATTTTTTTTGCCAAGGTATTGCCTTCGAATCTTTTGAAAGCATGCTTCCGCTCGTTTCTCTCACCCACACACATCATCGAAGCTCCCAATTCTTACTTTAGTTCTCCGGAGCATTTTCCCTGCCACGACCCCTGTCTTTTCAGTTAGACTTGTATAGCCACCCCCCAGAGTTGTCTTTCGCCAGGAGGCCCCTGATGGATGTGGACGTCAAAGGTCTGAGCCTCAAGATCTCGCACGCTTCATGTCTCCACGCTTCATTTTGACAGCCTCGGGGACGTTCCTGTCTGTCGCGCTCCTGTCCTTTAAACGTTGTTGTGCTGACGCCTCGGCCTCCCTCGCTCAACCGCATTCCCGCCAGTCGGGACGAAAGTTTTGACCGTTAGTGCCCTCCCGCGGGTTCTTCACCCATCCCCCCACGCATGTCTCGTTTTCACTGCCTCCCTTTGTTCAACATTTTTTTTATCTTCCTGGTCCCCGGGCTTGTTTTGATGGTTGCCCTGTTTGACACCGTATTTGAGTGTGTTTTTCCGTCCCCCGCCTTTAGACGTAAAATGACTTTGTTGCCGACCCCGTTCCCTCACCGCCACCTTTCGCAGGCCCCTGATCTATTGGACCATTCGTATCCTTTCCGCTATGGCTCAGACCGATCTTTTTTTGTCGACCAATTGGGATCTTCCCGTCCCCTACCCAAGTAATCGCCCTCTCTATCGGTTCTCTCCCTGCAAGGTCCCCCTACTTCGTGCCCCCGACCCCGCTTCCTCTTGTCGGTGAACGTACAGTTGGCACCACAGGTCCCCCAGTTGTCGTTCCTTTTGAACTCACAGACGTGTTTCCCGCTACTCCCTTTTTTCCTGGCGAGGGAGTATTGGGCTTTTCGCCGTGTAGTGTTCCCCTTGGACCCGAACCCGATGGCCGCATTCTGACGTTTAACCCTCTTCTCAGCCGTGGCTGTTTTGATGATTTTTTTAATCTGCCCCCTGACCGTTTCCTTCGGGCTTTCTCCCTCGGATGTGCAAGGACACATACCATTCCCGCTCTGCACGTCCCATCCTTATTTTGTCCTTTTTCCTCTGACGGCAGTACGCCGTGTGGCGGTGTTGTAGTACCCCCACCGCCGTGGCAATTCGTGCCCTCTCCGGACCCAGTCTCTTGTCCTTCCCCTCCCCGTAAAGATGAGTAGTTTGCCTTTTTCCGCCGAGACACTGTCCTTTCACCTTTTTTACGGCCCTCCCAGTCGTACTTCATCAACTTTCTACGCCTATTTCCCCCGTACAGGTTCCTGTGTGTCGCGTTTATCTTTTCCCTCCCCGTTGTTAATACTAGACTATATCTTAACGTTCCCCATGCCTCGGAGCCGTCGCCGAGACCTTACCTTTATGCTGCGGAGTTGAGTTTTTTTCTTCGCACTCTGAAGAATTTGATCCTATGTAGCCAATGCCACCACATGGCCTTATAATTTGAAAGGCCATTTTTTGTTATCAACCCAATGAACGATTCCCCCCCCCCCCACTTCCCATCTTTTGATGGGGGCGCCAGGTCCCTTCCGGTCCTTCCCATATTCGAGGCCAAGAAATTTCCAGACCGTCGGCAGACGTCGTCCTGCTTCTCCTTCTGATTCTTTTCGTTGCACGTTATCGTTTCCCGTTAGGCACCTCCACTCCGAGCACTGGTTGTATTCCTCCCTTTTCCTTTCGCGTTCTATGGTTTTTCCGACGGGAATACGACTTCTCTTTGAGTCGGTGCCAGCGTGTACAGCTTTCTTTTTCCTCTCCTTCCAGTACGTTTGAGCTCCATAGCTGTGACGGGGTTCTCCCTCGTTCTTTGCCCACATAATACCTTACAGAATCCCCCACCCGTCACGTTGCTTCCTTGGAGTTGTGTACAGTCACGATATTTCCTCCTGCGAGACCGCTCCTGTAAGTCTCCCTCTTCCTCGTACGCAACAACAATATTCCCGTTCGTTGCCTGACATGTTCCGGCTCAGTGCTTTGACCGTGCCCTTTTTTTATTTATGTATATCAAGGATGTTCCGAGGTGTCAAGTCCCCCTCTGCTAGCCCTCTTTGGATTTTTCGCTTAGCAAACCATGGCCAATGTAAAGTCCACACAACCTACCTTCTTTCTTTTGGCAAGTCACGAAGAATTACCAGTGAAACTTTTTCTCCCAGTACAAAGCTCGCGACCCGATGTAGTGTTTGTCCATGTACTTTCTTTTTTTTGCCTACCCTCCAATAGTTTCTCTCTCTGATACGTATTTGATACCCCCTTGGCTAGCATCCTTATGTGATCGGCTTTTTCGTTTCGGACTTTTTGCGTCTTTTACTAGCAAGCGGCCGCTCCCCATTGACTGAAGGATTATCCCGGCATGGAGAGGACCGCTGATGCCCTTCAACTCTGAACTTACTTAGTTTGCGGCCCACGTGTTCGTCGCACAGACTCGAACTACCGAAGTTCTGGACATTACCCGCCCATTCGCCCTATGGCAGGCTAGATTCCACGCTGTACTCAGCTCCAGCCGCACTATTGTGAGGGACGGATCTCCCCCCTTAATCCGGAATTTTGGGGCTCTTCGTGTGCATGCCTACCACTTGTCGATGGCTGTCCGGTTTATGTGGTATGGCCTTTCCTTTTATTGAACCCCTTCGTTTCTTTGACAGACATGTCCCTGTCACCCCGCCGCGGCTCTCACCTGATTATCTGCTCGTCTTCCAATGTTGGCGGAGACCTACCGGATTTTGCGTTTTTTTGCAGTTTTTCGTGTCCTTATTGCGTGCGTCCCGCCCTCTTTTCCAGCCGAGGACATGTATTTCCCACTCTGTCACTTGTTTTTGCGAGTAGGGCCACCCAGAATGCAGTCCTCTACCACATCTGTTGTTGTTGTGTTAGCTGTATGCTGGACCAGTCCGGCCTTGATACTTCCAGGAATAATTTTCCGTTCGCCTGGACCTCCCCCGTGTTCCCCCCTGTTTTTCTTCCGTCGATAGCATGCAAGCTCAGTTTAGGTGAAACATTCGGTGGGGGCCCCATTATATGTAGTGCCCTCCCAATTTTTTTTTTTTTCGCTCTTTTGACCCGTCTTTGATCTGTTCAACCTGAATTTAATATCCACCCCTCCCTTCTCAGACACTCTGTTTTTTTTGACTTTTTTTTTTTCCCCCCGGCACAAACTACCGTGATCGCAGCGTCTGATTGCTCCCAGGGCAACTGCGTCTCCACAATCTCGTATTTGACCGACTTGCATCATACGTTTTTCTGCTGCTTATTTCTATCCCCCAGCCTTTCTCTCGCACAACTGTTCTCTTTACCTTTTTGTTTTTCCCCCTGCACCTCGAGTGTAGTTTATCCGCTACAAGAGTCCCCTCCCGTTTGGTCACCCTATCTCCTTCCCCGCCCTGATCCTGACATCAGTTATCTATCCACTTCTTTTCCCCCACTCGTTTCCGGCGAGCCGTCCGGCTTTCTTGCCTTTGACGGCGGATTCTCTTTTTTGTTCCTCCGTTTCACTCCCGTGTGTCTTCTCTCCCGTCTTGGCGCGCAGTCTGTCGTAGCCCCGCAAGTCGAACCAGCGCTCTGCCTACCTTTGAGATCGCTGTCTTACCGTGACTTTCCTGAATATTGCAACCGCTTTTTGTGTCATCACTCTCTTTCCATCTGATCGATCACGTTCAACCCACCATCGCGGCCGATCTCGTGCCTCTTTCTCACCCAATCTGCTTCTCCCCTCCCTCCTTGTTTATGAGGGCAGTATTTGACCCCCCGAGGCCTCGAGAATCCGAGTTGCACTTCTTTTTACGCCGTTGTCCTGTGGTCAACCCCTGCTAGTCAAACGGTTTCCAGATCCAGAGCTACCCTGCGTTACCCAAAACAACTCCTTTAATGCCAGTTCGGTGGAATACTGTTGTTTACCTTGCTCCCCGCCGACTCGACTTGCCGGCGCCGAGCCACGGACTTTCTTCTCCGTATCTCCCCTGGTCAAAGGATATGGCCACCTTGCTGCAATGGTGGCGCATCCGGTCACCGATTTCGTCCACCGGCAGGAGCAAGTCTGTCTTCGTGTCTACCCTATCAGGCATCGAAGATAGGACCTTATTATTAGCACGTTGCCAATGTCTTGCTTCACTGGTACATTCTCGCTCCCGTTTCTCAGTACCAGACACTCCTCCTTTCTTTCCCCTTAACCCCGACATGGAATCCATGCGTGCAATTCTCATCCCTGTAGTAATGACCTAGTAAATTCCTGCAGTTGGGACAAGGCTTCTTTCCCGCAGCGCATTTTTTTTTTTTTTCCGGTGTTGCCAGGACTCACACAACACCCATATTATGTTCTCGTCCCCTTGTGTGACCTGTTTGATCTTTTAAGGGATTGCTCGGTCCTTACAACTGCACGCCTTCTACCTGCGTGGGCAGCTTCCATCTCCGCTGCCCACACCCTGGCCCTGGCCGAAGATGTACTTCTATCGTGTGACGTTCGCACCGACTTTTAAATAAGAGATCTCTTTTCGGTTTTTCTTCGACCGATCAGCGCGACTAGAAGATAACACCGAGTCTCTAGTGTTTTCCCCCATGATCTTGCGCTCCTTTTGGGGTTCTTTTGGGGTTAGTCTTTTTATTTTTCCGGTTCCGCCTTTCGACATGCCTGCACCCCCAGGTTAAGACTGTAATCCTGACTCTTTCCCGGATCAAGAACACTGCCACGGATAAATAAAGGTTGTCAATGCGACGCCGCGAGGTGGAAGGAGACACGGTCACTTGATGCGTTATAGACTACCAGATGCGCCCCCATCGGCGATTGCGCCCCTTTTTCTAGGGCCCTCTTCCTTTCCAGGGGCTTGCTATGTGAGTTGGTTGGCGGAGGGCAGGACCCCGTTCTACAGGAGTGAGCCCGTGAGTGAGGACCCTCCCGGAGGCTTGAGACCTGCCCGGGTTCCAGTACGAAGCGTTTTTGCCTCGGCGAGCAGGTTTCCCTTTCCCCCCTCTATTTCCACCAAATTTTTTAGCAGTACTCGTGCGGCCGTGACGAGATTTCCCTCCTACTGCGACCTCCAACGCCCCCCCCACCCCCGGATTGCGCGTCTCCCCTACTTTTATGAGCACCTCGACTCCCCACTGATTCTGCTCACTTGAATAGCTTTTCGTTTTCTCCTCCACTGCTACCCTCCCCACTCCCCCCTCTCTACAGGCATTCTCCCGAAGAGCTTTTGAGGATAACGCAGCAGGCCTGGCTTTTCTTTCGTGTAATACGCTTCCCTGACTGGACGTTCGCCAACCCCGGGTCACAAAACCCTATACTCCAATTGTGTGTTTATTTTTATGGCCACCCTTCCCCCTTTTCAGGGCCATCTTTTTATAGTCCCTGTAAAAGACGATTTTTTTCTCCTTCAGAGTGCCTCCCCCTCTGTTTCTTCAGCACACACCGCGCGTTCGATCCGGCAACCTGGGGGATTATCCTATTTGGTGTACGTTCTTTCCCCTTTCGAGCTTCCCTCAAGCAATACCGTGTCGCTACGCTACCCATCTGCCGACTTCTTTTCTTCCGTCCTCCTCTGAGGATTGGATAGTGTGCCACACTGCTTCAAATGAACCCGGTTGTTCGAAGAGAGTCGATCAGAAGCTTTAAAGCGTCCTCAAATAACCTCCAGTCGATGCAGCCCCCACGCTTTTACACGCAAACGGCAGCAGGAAAAACCTTCCCCTCCGCATGAGGGGCTCCCTCCTTTTGGACCGATTCCCGCCTTTCATCAGATTCACTCGTCTTCTTGGACCTGGAGAAAGGGGTGTCCTCGTTCTCCTTTGTAGTGAGTCTGTAGCGCCGCCCCTCTTGACTTGGGCAATTAATTTTAAAGCTCCACGGTAGGTGGAGTGTGCTATCCTCACACGCCGTAATAATTTTTCCCTTGGTATGTATCCCGGTAACTGCTTCAAATCTGATGCCCCCCTACCGTGGCTTCCTTTTCCTGGCTCAGTCCCCCCAATGTCCCCCCCTCCGTAAGAAGCCCCCTCCGATAGATCCCAGATTCCACTGAAATACTTTAGTCCTGTTCTGTTGGTTGCTTTATCAATCCTTTTTCTTCTACACAGACCCCCCCCCCATAGCGGGGGATTAGAGTCCCTCTTCAGTGCCCTCTTAAAAAAACGGACTACAACCCTGTTTGAACCCCACCCGGCCCCACGTTTACGCCTGTCATTTTGACTTATTACTTGTCTTTGTGTATGTCGGGTCGCGATCCCGGACCTGTCGATTTCCCGCTACTCCTCTGTTTTTGTTCTTTACCACAGTCCGGGCATCGGGGCTCGTGCCTCTTCCACCCTCACACGCCCGAAGCCTCGCCTCCCTGCCGCTGGCGGGTAGCCTCCCATAACGTGTACCCCCTCTTTTCTTTTTTGTGTGTCCTTCGAGCTGGTGTAGTCATTTTTTTTTTTTGTCCTTTTTATTTGCGTTGACTTAGCGTTTTTTTTTTTTGAGGTCGACTATGGCTTTTGAATGTCCCCCCGATGCGTATGACCCCCTCGCTGTCCGCCGAGAGGTCGGCAAACCTGTCTATTTCGCTTCTTCCCTATTTTTCGTGACCCCCCCCCCCAGCCCCCCCCCCCCAGTCCCGGCCCG
>Ga0179593_1607219_pt1 | contig 16002 bp, 19 predicted proteins | sample CZODoug2_1_08_16_FD_185931 | JGI IMG/M metagenome (GOLD analysis project Ga0179593, IMG submission 185931) | Vadose zone soil fungal communities from Angelo Coast Range Reserve, California, USA - CZODoug2_1_08_16fungal (PacBio error correction) | ecosystem: Environmental > Terrestrial > Soil >... | reverse complement strand
AATGTATATTTTGCAGTGCTGTCTTTCAATAGGGCGTTTCAGGTTTCGGTTAGCTTCAATTTTCGCGCCCCCTTGGCTTATGCAGGAGTCCTCTCACGATCACTCCCCCCCCCCCCCCTTCCGCCGCGCTTAGGCTGCAATCTAATCCTTTTGTCACTTTTAGCCGAAGTTAAGCTCCTTCCTCTTTCCCCTTATTCGAATTGTCATTTTTTTCCTTCCTGGGCCTCCATCGTTCCACGTTGGGGCTTATCCTCTTTTTCTTAGCGCCCCCTTGCCACGACAGAGTCCCCCCCCGCTCAAGCCCAAATTCCCCCTTCCTTCTCCTCTCGCCCCCCGGCTTTTCCATTGACGAAGTTCCCCCTTTGCTCGGCCTTTTCCGGACCAGCATTTTTTTTCCCCCCTATCCTTTCATGGAGCCCGAACATGAACTTTTCTCCCCCGCAAATGGGCGTGGTTTCTCTCTCCCACTCCCGACTTCGATCCGTGACGTTGGCATCAAGGCGACGGGCCCGTCCGTTCTCGAGTCGGCGCGCTGATGCACCTTCCGCAATTCATGCAAGTTTTCCAATCCCCCTCTTCACTTCAAGTCCTGTCGCCTTGACCCAAGCGACCCCCCATTTCTTGTGTCCAAATGGAGGACTGGCCCTGACCTGCCGATCACGGCTTTCAGAAGTCCCTTTCGTCGACTTCGACAAAATGGTGCTTTTCAGTTTCCCTTCCCTGTTCGAGGGCCTTTCGTTAGAGTCCTCTTTATCTTCCCTGAAGGCTACTCCTGTGTTCCCCTGCCGCTCTGAAATAGTGTTAGTCCACTACGGTAGGAGAGAGGCTTTTTTTTGCCCCCTCCTTCCCTGTTTTATACACTACCTTCCCTTGATTTTCTCCATCTTGTAGTTTTCCGATTGCCTACACACGCCGAGATAAAGGAAACCCCCAGTTTTCTGACCACAGGTACAACCGCCTCCCCCCACCGATGACCCTTTGTGCTGCCCCACCACTTTCCCGTTTGTCATCCGATCACCCCTTCTCTTCCCCCCTTTCATGCACCAACCACTGTGTCCACCCTTCTGGTGACAAGCTTCCGTCTCCCCTGGCTCGGTCCCCCCCGCACCATTCCCTTCCCGGCCTCACAAGCGCACCTCCTACCCTCACAAAGCGGTGCGCAGGGCGCAACGTTCGCATTAAATGATTCACCTTTCATACGGATTCTAACATCCGTCAAGGACCTTGCATGATGCGTTTTTCTGGACGTTGATGCTCACATCTGTTCCCGTTTTCCCCGCATCTAGTCGCCCGTATTTCTCTATGATCTTCCGGCCTTTTTTTCGTACAGAGCGTCTCTTCGTCATCTCCCTTCTCCAGATATGCCTCTTTGGCCTCCGAAGTTAGCACCGCTTTGCCCCCCTCCCACTGCAACGTAGTCCTGAAGGCTTTTCCCCAATGCAGCCTTCGGAAGAAGGTTTTCCCTCCTTTTTCATTTTCCCCTCCTTTTTTCGGCTGGCAAAGGAGATACAAGACCATTCTGCCGGCCCATTCAATCTCCTTTTTCAGAGAAACTTGGTTTTTTGACGGTCTCTTCCCCACTCAAATGCTCCGGTTTTGACAGCCTTGGCGCTCCCCTTTGCGTAGGTTGTTGTCCTTCTCCCTTTTGATGGAGGACCTTAGAGGCTTTCAACTTTTTCTGAGAAATGCTCTGTCACTTCGTGGACTTGCACTCCCCCCTCAGTCCCGCGCTTCGAGGAGTCGTCGTTTTCCCCATCCGCGGAAGGACCGGTTTGATCTTTTTTACTGGACGTGGGACTCTGCTCCGGATGAGATCGACTGTTTTCGCGTTAGTCGCCCGTCAATGCTTATTTGGTTTCGTAGTGCAAGGATCGCCGATTCCCTCCCTTCTCTGAGTTGTGATCTTGATTCAGGAGTGATGCACCCTCCTTTTTTTTTTGTTCCGCCTAGCCGGTACCCCTGTTCCGAACTAATTCCCCTTCGATCCAGCCCCCCCTCCCTGAGTTTTTCGGCGTGGTTTTGACGAAAGGTGCACTATATTTCACTCGTTTCCCCCCGCCACAGGCTGTTTTCACTACTTTTTTCTGTTTTGGCTTCCCGATGGTTTTTTCTAAAAAACAGTGCTTCTTTCAAGGAGGCCCTGGTCCTCTTTTCCCCTCCCCCACCAAGAGACGCGAACCGATTGCGAGCTTCCTGCAGTTAATTTTTCCCCTTTTCCCTGTCTTTGACTCGACGTGAGTATGTTTGAAGTCCTTTCGCGGTTTTTTTTTTTCCCCCCTTTCCTCCTCCCTATGCTGCATCCCCGCCGCCGAGTTTTTTTTCTCTTTTTGTTGTCCTTTATCTCCATACCGTTGTTGTTTTCATATCCGTCCTTCTAACAGCTCTGCAGTCGATGCTTCCCTTCATCCAGTTCCTTTTCTTGTCCCGATCACCCCCGACGACATGTTTACCTACCCAAACAGACGCCTGCCCCCCTTGACCGGCACGTCGCCCATTATATTTCCTGTGTGTTCGACAATCAGGTTACGTTCATTTTTTTTTTCTGTTCCACGACGGCCTCTTTTTTCTTAACTAATCCGTGCGGTTTTTACCCAGCTCCTCACAGCTCTTTGACAGCCACATTCTGCCCTTTCTCGCCGTGACATTTTCGTTCCTTTACCCGCTTGAAAAGTTTAGTTAAAAAATTTTGTTTCCACTTCATTTGGAGTTTTTCTTGGTCTCGATGTCGATGATTCCGCCGTGAACGTTTTTTCGTTCCCTAACCTCACGAACGTCGGTGCCCTTCTCTGGCTCCTCTCGCCACCTAATGACTTGATGCTCTTCGCGTTCTCCGTTCACATTCATTGCTTTACCCCCCCAGTACCCCCCTGCCCAGAAGGGCCCGATTCTACCGACGAACCCGTCTCATGTATCGCGCGAAGAAAAATTCCCAATTTCACACCGGGCCTTGGATTTCCACACGCCGTTGCAGAGACGATCTCCCGTGATGCCGGCACCCTTCGTCGCGTTCAGCATGTTGATCCTTTCCTTACCGACTATTCATCTACCTTTTTTTTTCCCTGGCGACCGGTTTTCATCAACACCCGTACCTTCCCCCTCCCTTTTTTCATCCAGGATTTTCTGTTTATTTTCCTCTCGGCCCACTCCTCCGCCCCCCCCTGTTTCTTTGGCTACGTTTCCAGTTCTTTCTTTTTCCCAGATTTTGGCATCTCCTGAGGGCAGCGCTGACTCTGCGAAACTTATTCGCCCGGCCATTTTTGCACTCGGGGCAGTTTTCCTATTTGTTTTTGTTTGTTTCTCCTGCCGGTGCTACTCGGCGCCCTTCCTCCTCGGGAGGAGGACAACATCTATCTGGTCTGGCCCTTTTCTTCTTTGCCTCTGGTCGAAACGCCTACCTTTCTCACATTTGTTCTCTCAACACCGGCGCCCGCCCCTTTGGCGGCGCAAATCCAAAACTCCTAATGCCCGGTTAGGAATTTCCCCCAGTCTGAGCGACCTGGGCTTAATTCAGTCCCCTTCTTTTCGGCCGTGTGGCCCGCTCTTGGATTGAGGAGGTTGAGTCCTCCCTTTGATTTTTCTGTCCCCCCTTAACAATTATGTGAAGGTGCCTTTTTCCTACCCTCGGTGAGTTCACCATCATGAAGCTTCCATCGAGAGTGTTGGTGCTTTTTCTCCCAGGATTCCCTTTTACATCCGTTTGAGATCCTTAGGTGACCCATTCGCGGCGCTTTCTTTTGTGCGCCATGTCATCGAGTTGACTTCGTGGTTGGTCAGAACTTCCTTCCCCCCCTTGGGTTTTCATTGTTTTCGGGGTTGCCTCTGTAGGGCACATCCTTAAATTCCCCTGCCCCTTCATAGAACACGTTGTCGGGCCCCCTAGCGTCTATCGTAGATTTTCGAACCACGATATCCTTCTGTCATTGGAATGACCTTTTCTTCCCTTCTGGCTCCACTTATCCTCCGCTGACCGAACGGACTCCTGCACCCATTTTTTTTTTTTCCGCCTATAATAGACGGGACTTAGTTTCCGGCGCGTTCCTTTGTTGCGTCCATGTAATTAACCCCCTTCCTTTGTCTCAATTTGGCAGCCTTTTTTACGCCCTCCTTGACCTTTCACTGCCATTCTTGTGGCTTTCCACTTTCCGCGTTCCGCCGAAATTCTGAACGCATTTCCTTTGGCCCCTATCTCCTTGATGCTTTTCCACTTCTTTCTGTCTCTTGCGCTTTTACCCACACACCCCTCAGTTGTAATCGTTGAACTTTTTCCAAGTGTTCTGTTCGCTCCCTGCATGTTAGTTAAAATCGAATACAGCCTTTTCCGTGCTCTTTGTCCGCTGTTTTTGTTGCCCCAATGTCATCAGGGGTTTGCATATCTGTCTGTGTGCATTTCTTTGGGGTTCTAAGGGGCCGACCCTTCGACCTCTGCACATTTTTCCTCTAAACACCTGAGAAAGCACCCGCGGGTTCCCTTTAATCCTGACTAACCCGATGCGTTCGAACTTCCCCCCGTTCCCTGAACCTTTGGATCCGCTGCAAGCGAAGGCCGGGCGCCCCCTTTTGGGCGGTGACGGATTTTCCCCAATTTCTTGTGTAAAGGCCTTCATCCAGTATCCGCCCATTCGTCGCTATCGCGCGGCTCCAACCAGTTGAGATGACATTCTCTATCGTTCCTCCAGTTTTTTTGCGATTCTCCTGGACGATTGAAGTTTCTGCTTCTCCTTCTCTTCCTTTTGACGTGAGGTGTAGCTACCTTGATCCTACCTGAATTTAAACTTTTCTGTCGGCGGTTCGCGGCCCCCTTCCCCCCCCAGCCTCGTGCCCCGGAGCGTAGGATGGCAACCCGAGAATGTTGCCAGTTGTAGCCGCTTTGACTCTCTCCCCCCTCCGCCCATTGATTTCTCTTTTGCATTTTCAGTACCTCTTAAACGAAGATTTTTTTTCTTCTTCTTTCGCCCCTGTAACGGCAGAGTCGAGTCGACCCCGCCACCAACCTGGCCTCCATGCCTTTTCGGTATTTTATTTTTGCATTGCACCCGTCAGTTGCAACGCTTTCCGGTCAGTTCTTCTTCGGACCAGCATTTCACCCTGTTGCCTTTCCGGGTTCGCGAACATGAAAATTTCTTTTTTCCGATAAGGGCGTGGTGGTCTCGACCTTTATCGCGTCCAGCCGTACTCGGGCATAATGTCTCTCATCGTGGCGTGATCGTCTCAAGTTGGAGAATGAAAAGACCGGCACTTTCACCCTTCCAATAAGAGTAGTAAGAAGCCCAACTTACCCTATGCCTTTATAAAATGACGGTAACCGGTCGGCCCAAGCTTAATTAAGGTAGTGTAGTTTTCTCCTTTTTCCGGAGACCATTTTTCGATCTGGCTGGCTGTACGTAGGGGGGGGGTTTTCCTAGTTTTCTTTTGCCGTCGTTACGGCCCTTCGCTGTGAAACCCTTTCCGCCGATGAAACGTTGTTACCATCCTCGACGTTCGTCGCTTTTTTTTGCCGCCGCAACGTGTTCTACCAGATTTCTCCGCCTGCTCTCTGTTAACTACCATTCACTCCTCCCTCAATGACATTTGGCTTCATGTCTGACCAACCCCCCCCTTCTTGTAGAAGTCAACCTCCGATTACATGACCCCTCTCATCTCCCTGGGGACACCTACCGACACATTCCTTCCCTTTGAATCCTTTTGCACGACCCCATGCGGTTTCCAACCGTCCTGTTCTTGGTCCCTTCTCTCCCCACCGAGGGGCTCGGCACCCCTTCATTGAAAATTTTCCTTAGCACATGGTCATCCCCTCTCCAGGCCCCAATTAAATTTCGCATTGAGTGCACCCCGCCAGCATCTTTTCGTTTGAAGTAAGCCCGCCGTCTTTGATCGTACACCCTTCCGGATGCCGGCTGCTTTAGGCTTTTTGGCGCCCGAGCCTCAACCTTGTCCGTTTTTTTGCGTTGCCGAGAATTTTTATGATATTTTCATTTTCTCCATTTTCTTTGTGCATCTTCGTCTGACCTTCTCCAGGATATGTCCTCTTTGGCGTGTAGCAAGTCCTGCTCCTCTCCCCTCCCTTTCCTTCTCACAGGTGCCTCCGTTCTGAGAGTTTCCTAGTTCCTCGCGGGTGCGGGATGGCCCCTCTCCCCTGGACGCAAGGGCCATTCACGTACGTTTTTTTCCCTTGCACTGAGAGTGGCCTTCTCTCACCCCTTCCAGGTGTTTTTCTTTTTCCTCCTTATGGCGAGCGCCATCGCTGAGGTGAGTATTTTTCTCCCCCCCGGCCGCCATGTTGAGGATCCCAATCCTGTATTGAGCAATTTACATTTTAGCTCTCCGGTGTTGCCGCAGCACTCATCCTGCTCGGGCTCGATCCTTGTCGGCTGGAAGAAGAGTCGGACGTTTGTTATCTGATTCGTCTTTTTGAATTCTTCCTCTTCTTTTTTCTCCGTTTCGCCATTTAGAGCGCATGCCCATTTTCTGGTCGACCCAGTGAATGTGAACGCTCGCGCCCTCTCAAGGCAGATTTCTATGATCGGTTGACTGTCCCTCCATGGGTTTTGCTGTGTGGCGGCTTGAGTCTTCCCTCGCAGGACATTTCCCCCCGTTCCTTTTACCTTCGCGCCCTAAGCTCTTTGGCGTGGCAAGGTGTCACGGATATCAGGGGAGCTTTCCACTCTCCCCTCCTCTTCAGAATTGTCAGGTCATGGATTCTTGAGTCCCCACGGATTAATTCAGTTTCTCGTGGCACAAGCATGTCACGTTCTTGCTGAGCCCGGCAGCGTTTTACCCTGCCCTCTCCCCGTTCTTTTGGCGTTGCTCTGTTGTTGGAGTCATTGTATTTTGTATTCTCTTTTTGATAACAACGGCCATATGCTGCATGTACTGACCTGCGGCTTCTGCGCCAGGCGAGGGCATATCTCCTCTTCTTGTGAGAGGAGGCCCGATTTCTGACCCGCTCGGTAGTCTTGATGCCGCGTGTCCCGTTCCCCGTGGGTGTCCGCCCTAATGACAGCCCTTCACAACATTTCCCTTCCCGCTCCCAGACCCCTTTTGATGTCCATTTACTCCGACGGCGGCTGGTTTCCCCCCCCTGCTCTCACGTGGTGACATGCATGCCACTCTCCTCCCTTTTCCCCCCTTAATCTTGAGTTCTTTCTTTGCATCCCCTCTTTAGCAATTGACAGCTTTCCTTCTTGTTTTGCCGCGCCCCTCTCGCGCCCCAGAAAAGAGCTTTGCGCTTTCTGACGATGTTCCCGCTTTTTTACTTTGCCACCATTGCACGACCGGATTTGTTCAGCCTATCCCGCCGCCAACTCCTTTCCCTTCTTCCCACCCCTTGTTCGATTCCGATCGTTTTTTTTTTTTTTTTTTTTCAAATTCACGGCGCCCCCCACGTACCACCTTTTTATGGCCCTGTCGTCCCTCTGCCTGCTTCTTTTTGCATCGAAGATCCTAACCACTCACCACCGGCCTCCCGCCGCCCCTTGCTCCGTCGACCGTTCCGCGCGGATTCCGGTGCTGCGCGGTCCTTTCCTTTGCACATGTCATGGGAGCCCCCAATAGGCCTCGACCCTTTTCAGCTGGGCTCCTGGTTCATCCCAACCCCCTTTACGTTTCCATCGCGCGCTCAATCAAGGGATGCCGTTCAAGGGTTACTTACCCCTTTCCAAACTTTTTTGAACACACGTGAAGGGTCCTTTTTTTTTGTTCCAGATTTGTTCTCCTTCCCCGCCCGCACCCCCGAGCGCTATGCTAAACACTTCTTGCCGCCCGGTCCTGGTTACCTCTTCTCGCCCCTTTCATTTATGTTGGCGCATTGCTAACTCGGCGTCCCCCAGTCCTTTCTTTTTTTGACAATTATCTGGAGAGGGGCCCCGCCGCTGGGTCGAAAAGCCGGCAAGATTCATCCTCCCTCGTGAGATCCAAAAACGTCTCGCTCTTTTTCATCCTGCCCAAAACGAATAAATGCTTTGACATTTATGATGTCCCCCCCCCCTAAGCATGAGCATTTTTTTCTTATAAGACGTATGAGTTGTTTTCGTGAACGCCTTATCCACTTTTCTCGAGGTGTTTCTACACCAGGTCTCGTGGAATTCCAAATCCCTTTTCCTGATCCCTCGGGAGTCACCCTCCATGACTTTTTTTTTTTCGCCCTGTTTGTGTTCATGATTTTTGCTCCCCCGGAGTGTGGATCGAGCCCCATTAGGGTTGTGAGCCATGTCATCTTTTCTTTACTTCTACCCTTTTTTGCCAGTTGTTTCACTGCCTTCACAAAACTTTTGGGTCATTGCCTTCGTTTCCGATTTCGATGTAGGGCCCCTTGGTTGCTCTGCGCCTTCATCTGTTATCCACCCTTTTTCCTGGGCGCACCCACGCGCGCCCCCCGCCGCCTCTTTCTTGCTCCGACACCACGACTCCTTCCTGACACATGCGAGTATGGCCCCCATTCCTTCACGCCCGAAACCCCACAAGGACGAAGACAGTACTGTCATGCCTTCGACGTCGCCGGTGATCCTATGCCCCTCTTTTGATCCGGGGCCTCCACCCCTTGACGTCCCCGTATTCCCTTTTGACATCTTTCTTTCCCTTTGGCGGAGAAGCTGACATTTGGAAGCGTGCCCCTGCCGCTCCAAAAATTGCCCTTCCTTTTTTAATTCTCTTTTCATCACCGCTGCTGGCCTTGTGAGCGATTTTTTCCTTTCCTGACGAGATCTTGTAGCGACCAACCGCCCTTTTTGAATCGTTTTTTTAACCCCCCCCCTATTTCATTGTTTCACCACTGGCTATGTCGTGACCTGGTAAGCATAAGCTTTTTGATTTTTGTGCCATGCAAGAAGGGGCCCGGCGGCTTCCAGGGGCAGTGGCTGTTCCCGGCTTTTGCACTAGCCTATGCCTGCCCTGGTCTTGCTCTAACCCCTGCTTTTTGGCGTGACGAGGGAATTAAGGTCCCCGGACCCCGAATTACCTTTATTTTCTTCCGCTCGCCATGAGGTTTTTGTCCCGGCCCCTGACTTTTTGACAGCCCCCGAAGCGCCTTTGGCTTTTTTTTCTTTTTGGTGGTCGATGATACCTCCGACTCCTGCGGTAACTTCGCTTCTCCCCTTTCTTCCCCCCCTCGGCCCCTTACGCTTGCGCCGCCCTCCACTGCAATCTTTATATTCATCTCTCTATTTCCCCTTTTTGGCAGAGATGATCAGATCGCTTGCAGTGCTCGCCGCTCTGAGGGCTTTAGCTAAGCTGGTAGCCCTGCTCCCGGTTCCGATCCTGTCCCTTCCACCACCTCTAGCCAAGGCGATTCTTCTTTTCCCCCTGTCCTTCCCCCTCTTTGCCGTTGTATTGCCCAGAAGGGCGTCCCCCTCACCCTTCCTTTTTATTACTTGAGGATCCCTCCTACTTTTCCCAGCGTTTCTAGTACGATGCGCTTTTGACCGAGTTCTTTCTTTTTACCTTCGATCAAGCCACACCGGACCAGCGGAGCTACGGCTTGACTTGTCACCGCCCATTTCGATCGGCTTTCTTTTTTTATTTTCTTCCCCCCGACAATTCTGGGTGCAGGATTTTCTCCCTTGCGTTTTTCGACGATTACAACTTGCGTCCCCCCCCCGGCCCCTCTTTTAGACTCTCATCCGCTCCGTTGCATCAACTGTATCTGGCAGACCGACGTCACCGTTGACTTTTATCGAGATTTTCGGAGGGCAAGATTTGGGCCTAGGGAGGCAGCCGCACCCTTTCGTCGCCTTGACCCAAGTACATTCTATGAAGGGCGGTTCCCCCCTTCCCTTGCGGCCCGCGCCGATTAAGTCCGAGTTCGATTATCGGCGCTTTCCCCCTTTCGGACATTGGGCTTGACGTTTTCTGGGCGCTTCCCGAGTTCGCAGTCGTCCGCCCCTAATGCGCCAAGGACGCGATGAATGCTTCTCCCCCCCCTTTCTCGACGCTCGCGCGCGCGGGCGTTCCTGCCTCCCCCCTTCTACCAGATGGTTCCTTTGCCCATAGAGGCCCTCCATTCCCTCGATCAAGGACACAAAACGTGACAACCACGGCCGTGGTTATTGCGAGTTCCAACTCCCTTGACCTTTCGCACAAACTTTCTTAGGTTCCCCCGATCCACGCTTCCGGTTCTGCAACCGGCCCAACCAGCGGGACCCCCCTTTTCTGCTTTTTACAATATCGAGCCCACACTGTTGCACCTGCATCACTTAAGGCCCTCAACCTTTTTTTTTCCTCGCATAAAATGCCTCAAGCAAGGCAGCGGTGCGTTTCGTCCGTCCTTTTCCCCCAAGGACCGATTAAGCCTTTTATTTCCGCGGTTGACTGAACAATTCCCGTGTCACATTTCTATGCGTTTGGTGGTCGATGCTAAAAATCTGCTGTTTCCCGTCAGATCTCGTCGACGTGAATCTTGATTGCCTCTTTTCCTTTTGACCAGCCTTTAGGCGCCCATGAAAGTCCATAGATGTTCCTACCGACCCGCGTTTTATTTTTTTGTAGTCCGCCTTCGCACGCCCTCCCCATTGGCTCTCTGCCGACGGACGAAATTTCTTTGGTTTTTCCTTTTTAGTATAGTAATCCGATTCGTGTGGTTTTTTTGTTGGGTGTGCTGGACCCTTATCAATTCCTCTTTTGAACCCTCCGGACATTTTTTTTCGAGACATTTTTTTGCCCAATTTTTTTTTTCTGTGGCAGTTTCTAGCCGATCCTGTTTGACACCGACGAATTTTTTCTTTCCATCGATTTAGGTGCTTTGGTTGGTGCTCAAAACCAGTTTCTTTCTTCACAGTCCGTTTTGATGCAAATCTCGGGCTTGCTCTTGCCACTCTTCTTGGGGGCAGCAATCTTTTCTCGGACCATGTCGTCGTGGCATTTTCAGATTCCCCTTTCCCCGTTTTGGAGATTGATTAGGATTTTCGGGATGCGCTCGACTTTCCTTTAGATTCTCTTTTGTTTCTTGGTGGGGGTTCTCCCTCATTGATGCAATCGCCTGCCCGCAAAGATTTGGCTTTTTTGCCCGGTTCTCCTTGCTCAGGTGTGACGGGCACCGCAGGTTTTTTTTCGGCCGGCGGCACCGCGTCCCACCTTCATCATCGAGCCATGCAACTCCTATTCTTCCTTTCTTGGGCGCGAAAGGTGCACGGCTCCTCCGGCAACGCCCGCCGGATGGCAATACCTCAGTCCCATTGTCTGGTTGGGGGGGCTATTTCCGTTAACCCTCAAGGATTAGGTTTCCCTTTTCTCTTTTGTTTGGTCCCATTTTTCAACCCCGTGCTCACCGACGAGCACACCAAGGAAGCTGCCATGTTTCTTTCCCCCCGTTACGTTCTGGTTGCGTCGGCGTCTTTTTTTGTCCTTTTAGGAGGCGGGATCCGGGCTCACCTCCCTTCTGCCTGCCATCCCGAATCGACTGCGAGCGTTGACGAAGTTCTTGGGCCTTCCCCCTCCGTTGTTGTTGATGAGATTGCCCTCGGTGTCTCGAACAGCTTCCGCGGCATGCAGATCAGGGCCCTTGGTGTCGACAGCAGATCCTTTTACTTTCTTTCTTCAAACAGACGACCTTCGCCGACTGGTCGCAGGGCCCTTGGCCCTTTTTTCGGTTTCCTCGCCCTGTTCCTCTCTTTATATTGTGAACTTTGACCATTCCCTTTACTCGTTTTGAGGGTTTACGCCGGGCATCCATGACAGCCCCTTTCCTTCCCATCGGGGCGCCGAGCCGTTTTTGCACCCTCGTACAGCGCCCCATGAATTTTCCCTCTCTTATGTCAGAGATCAGATTTGGCATGGCTCTCACACGTGATGATCCTGGGTTACCTTGGCCCCTTTCACCCCCTCAAGACCCGTGAACAGCCCCCGGAGCTATAAAATTCCCTATGCGGCCCCCCCAAGCGGGAGCGGACTCTTGCACAATTACCTGCCGCTACCCCCTCCCAATTTCCCAGCCTGTTACACTGCTGACCCCGGACGAACAGTAGATCGTCATCCTTTGCAAGTCCCCAACGTCATCCCACCGGGCCGTGCGCACGACGACAGAATCGTCTCCCAGTGCAGGGATTCTTTTCGTCTGCCCCCGAAGGTGAGGCCCTGTCATGTTCGCCCGAGTACTCTCTCCTGCATGCCTCAATGCGGCTGTTGTCATCAACACCGACGCAACTTCACTTTTTTTTTCTCGCAATCCAGGGATGCCGGGTCCCCATTTCAGGTGTTCGACCGGCCACCCTCCTCTTCCCACCACGTGTTTTCACGGCTACGTCTTTCCTGTGTTAAATGTCTTGGCATCGGGGCCAGCTTTACCTTCTCAAGAATTCCCTCCGCGAAACTTCTGCCTGCCTGCCCCCTTTTTTCGACTTGCATCTCGTTTCTTTTGGTTTTTCGTTTCGAAGTCGGTGCTACTCGTTCTTCATTTTTTTTTCTTGAGGACAACATATATCTGTTAAGAATGTTTTGCGCCCTCCCACGCTCGTTTTTAACTTTTTGGCCCTCCCCAATCTTTCGAATCGAGAGTTTTTTTCCCCACGGCCGCCCGCAAAGAAACTGTTGTGACACAGAAATAAATCATTCCTTTTCCGTTGACCGTTTTAATGCTTTAAATACGATTTGAAGCGGGATTAACTCCTCAGTTTTCGTACGCACCCTTTTCCTTTGTGCTGAGCGGTTGTCGTTTTTCGCAACCCCTTGTCCTATTGTTTAATGAGTTCAAGGTTATGCGGTGTTTTGGACGATAGAATTGCCATCCCTTCCGGCAGCCCGCGATGTGGTGCCCCTCAGGGATGCGCCGGCATCGCGTGTGGAAGGTGTTACATTCGATGACGCTAGGTGATTTGTTTTAATGTCTCAGCTTATCTGCCTTTCCCGCTTCTTGTTGGTTAAGCCCGACAACGTGTCACTTGGACGGGGCCGAGCCGTCGCGAAAATGGGTCGCAACGTCAATCCTGGTAGAAAATCGGCAACCTCCCCTCCCCCCGCCCCGAGCGCTTCTGTTGGTGTCCGACATTTTTTTCTTAGAGTAATTGATTTCCCCTTAGAGGACACTTCTTTTCACGGAAGGCGAACGCCTCTCCCCCTCCCCCCGGACGACCGACATTCCTGGTTATCCCCAATGGTTTATCCCTCGAACTAGGAGCCATAATTTTGATTCCTTGAGGACGGGTTCTCCCCATGATCACCAGCAGACTTGTTCGGAGGAATCCCGATTGAACTTTTCCAGTGTCCCTGAACCCTTGGCGAAGCACTTCTGAGCTCCCTTTCTCGAAATGTCCACTTCCCGGCCCGCCGATTCCATTTTTTTCCAGGATTTCTTGATCATCCTCTCTTTTTCTCGCCACCACGCTGTTGCCATCGAACAAGCATGTTTCCCGTTCTTCTCCTTCCCCCCTGTCCCTTTTCGTGTTGGAAATTGATGGTCAGAAAAACCCCCAGTTCCTGGATCGTTTCGTGTGCGGTCCCCCTTTTCAGCCTGTGTTTTAATTTGCTCCGCTTAAAGGTGTGAAGTGGGCGGGAGTCCCCCCGACTCTCCGGACGGTTTTCTGTTCTCCCCCCTCGCTACGCCCGGTTGTCCCCCCCCTTAAGGCCCCTTGACTCAGGCACCGGTAAACCCGTTTTGGTTCCCCCTTTTTCTGTCTCGATCGCCCTTCGGCCCAACTGCGTCCGGCTTTGCAGCCGAAGTCGTGAGGCTCTTCGGTGGCGCGTGATTCCGACATCTGTTCTTCAAGCAGGTTTACCCTTTTTTCCCCCCTCTTCCCTTATCGCGCCGAGCAGATGCAATTCTTCCTTTTCTTTTTTTTCCTCATATTTTTTGTTGTGAGAGATATGCATTAGTTTGCTGTCTCGCGATAGTTGGTCCATTTTGGTTTTTTGCGCGCTTTACTCGTGCTCCACGACTCACATTAGGCACTCAGGCGCTTCTTGCAAGACGGATCCATTATGTTTATAATTAAGGGCGAAGCCGAGACGCCGTATCTGACTTGACCCCGGATTGTCTCCCTTCCCCTTTCCCGCTGGGGGCGTAGGCATTGGTTGAGCGAACCTGTAACTCATCTGTAGAGGGTCGCCGCTTCCCGCACCCCCACACCTGGAGACATCTCCCGGTCTTGCTTTGCAACCCCTGCCCAGTCCCTCCGGCCGTCTTATTCCCTCCCTCCACTTTTAGCTCCAATGACCCCCCTGTACGATTACAAACTCTTTTGCGACAGCTTTTCGACTCCTCCGTGTCCGATCCCGCTTTCGGACCGCCCCGGCCTATCATTTTTTTCCTTCGAGATTCGGCGCTTGATCCACGTTTTGCGGCCTTCCGAAAAGCCCTGTCCACGTGCCCCATCCGATTAAGGTCAAGATTTATTCCGCAAACTGAGAAATCACTGCCCTGACCTTTAGTGGCTTCCGCGCCCTTTTCCAAAGCTTCACGACTTCCCCACACCCCCGTTCGATTATCGGCGACTTCGGCGGTTTCCCCCTGCTTCCGGGACTGTCGTTTGGGGCTAGGAGGCGTTGACGTTTCAGCATTTTTCGCATGGAAGGACCTGACCGCTATTAATACGTTAGGTACACCAAATTCCCCCTTGCTCTGCGCGCGCTTTTTGGGGGGATCGCCCCGTGTCTACAGTAGCCCCAAATGTTTTCACTTTTAACCCCTTTCAAATTCTACACAGATCTATCTTTACCCCAAAGTTTTGCGTTCGTGCTGTTCCCCCGGCACCGTGATGCCCTACGTGCGCCCCAACCATCCCGTGTTGAATTCCCCAAACGAGTGACGGGCGACCATCCTCACCCGGCCCCCCATCTCGGGCTCAACTTCATGGATTTTCCCCCATGTGCACCGACTGGGCTCGTCCCCCTCCCCCCTTAGTTTCCAAAGAACAAGAGAACGTTCCCCTGGCCTCAAAGCACAACGGAAAGCTTGCCCGAAGTTTGTCACGCCGCGACGGACTTTTTTCAACCCCTGACGTAAGCACCGATTGCTTCCTGCGGTGATCGTAAACAGTCCTCATTGGATGATTCTGTTTTAGCTTCCCGTCATTCCATATGTATGGCGTCCTTTCCTTTTTTTCGAGTTTAGAGACTCTGGCTGATCTTTGCCTTTTCGACCCACTCAGCTTGCTCGGCGCAACCCTCTTCGAAATTATAACTCTGATTTTTCCTTTTCCCGACGCGGATGGCCTGACCGAGTAGCGGCTCTCCTCCCCTTCCAAAACTGCTTGCGAGATGCCGAAGGCGATGCAGCGGGCTTCAGGTTTCGCTTAAGGCTGCGCCCGAGATGACAGAAAACAATTTGTCCCCTCCCGTACCTTCCTTTTCGAGGACCCAATTCAGGTCCCTTCCCCCGAACCCCAAGCTCCTTGTGCCCTGTCCTCCTTTCATGCGCTTGAGGTGTGTAGGGTTGTTGCTATACCCCCCCCTGTGCAAAATGTGAGGATGAAAATGCCGTCCGGACTTTTTAGCTCATGACCATTCTGCACGTTGTGGCTTGGCTTTCGATGCTTCTCCTCCCTCTAGGCATCCTGCCGATTTTTTTGACTTAAAGATTTCGCGACCGGGTGCGGTTTTTGATTAGACGTGAATTCTTGCGAGTGCTTCGTCGCGGTACTCGGCCCTTTCCATGTGGGCTTTTTTTGCACCTTTAATGCTCCCGCTTGTCCTCCTTCACTTGTTGGCGTCACTAGACGGACGGGAACAAAGATTCTTAGTTTTTTTTTTCGTCGAGCGGAACCCACTCACTTTCCAACTCCCTGATGTCCTCTAATCTCTTTCGCTTGGCCGAAAGGTTCCAGTCCCGGTTTGTTTTTTTCCCCTTTCCCGCAGGCATTGCTGTCCTCTTTGAATGTCTTTCCTATTGCTGGGCTAAAACCCCCATCCGGTTAGAAGTCGTCTCGTTTAACACTTATGCTTGAGAGACAAACCAGACTTCCGCCCCGGCCGGTCTATACGCCGCTCTCTGGTTGTCTTGCGTGCATTCATTGTCGTCTTCCTTCGTTTCTCGGTTCTCAAAAGCTCACCGTCCCCCTACTGCGCTGGCACCCAGGCGGG